>Ga0307508_10006949_pt1 | contig 10560 bp, 10 predicted proteins | sample 9_EM_MG_FD_203089 | JGI IMG/M metagenome (GOLD analysis project Ga0307508, IMG submission 203089) | Populus trichocarpa ectomycorrhiza microbial communities from riparian zone in the Pacific Northwest, United States - 9_EM | ecosystem: Host-associated > Plants > Roots > Unclassified | place...
TCCATAACCTAGTCCCGAAGAAGAAACAAGACACTGTGATTAAATATAAATAAAATAAATCTTTACCTAAACCCAATTAAACATATAAGCTAATTAAAGATATTCTTTTAGTACCAACAAAAAGAAATTGAATTGTTTTTTCAGAAGGCAAAGATGGCAACGACAACCCTAGATTTTGAAACCCAAAACTTTGCCAACAAATCATGAACTGTAATAAAAAAGAAAAGAAAAAGAAAGAAACAGTATAGTTGTTGCCCTAGGATATTACTATATTGAGATATTGGGCAGTAGCATTTATAGGCCTTGGAAAGGGAGCAAAATCAACAACCAAAGTAAGAGTCAAAGCCAAGATCCTGAAATTGAGGTCCTTGTGAAGACAATATTTGAGACCAGAGTTGTGTTAGGTTTAGAAAATAATTTAAATTATTGGACTTTAATATTATTTGCTAAATTAGTCTTGGACTAGAGATGGATGGTCGGTGGAGATCGATCATGGCTACTGCTCTACATTTCATCATCATTGATTATCTTGAAGTCCTTAAATGCCCTTGTAAGCATTTCTTTGCCCTAGCTGTCGCCATGCAAGTGCTGCAACTTCGTATGAAACCATGGAAATTGACAATTTGGTGACGGAGTGGGACACAGCTACCTCAACATTGACAATACTCCATAGCCATTTCATGTGCTCTCGTCATTTCTCCGTCTTTATATGCTAGAGAATTTGACTAAAGTGTTTTTTTCTCACAAAAAATCATTTTAAAAATAATAAATGGATTAATTATACATAAAAATACAGCCTTTTTCACATCCATTCACGCATATATGAAAGGACCTGCTACTTCAAAGTTTTTCACCTTTACAGACAAATCCTCCATTTGACTATTCCTCAACCTTTCCCTTTTAAATTCCACCTACTAACTACACCACAAGTCTCGGCCCTCTCTCCCCCCCTCTATCTCACTCAAGATCCTTGTAGTAGTTTCCATCTTGAAGGAGAAGTAAAGCCTGTAGTAATTTAGAGAGAAGTGATCATGTTTATGTCAAGGAGTCAGGTGGGGTGTCTCTTGTTGGTATTGCTGAGTATTTCAGCTTTTCACCATGGAGTTGTAGGAGCAAGAAACCTGAAAGAGAACGTGGAAGCAAAGGAGAAAACCCAAAATGAGAAAGAAGGTGCTGATTCTGAAGATATTAATGGCTATGTTGCAAATGTCAATAGAGTGGTACCCTCATGTCCTGACCCCATACACAACAGGTAATCTGCAAATCAGCCAACACATTCAAATCTTTTCAGGAAATGTATATATATATAAACTGTAGCGCTGCTAGCTCATGCCATAATTGCAGTAGCTTCTACGATATATATATATTAATGAGCTCAAATACATATTTTGTGCTCTTATATCTTCATAGTGAGTATTGTTCAAACATGTATTAGATTTAAAGCAAAGATGTGAAAGTCATGCTGCTATTGCAGCAGCTCATATATATATATATATATATATAGAGAGAGAGAGAGAGAGAGCTTTGTTTACTATACATGTTCTTGTTGTTCATAAATATATCCCACAGTTCGGCAGTTCCTCTCCCTCTCTCTTTGTACATGTGTGTGTGTGTGTGTCTAGTGAATCAAATGGAGCTCTACACGATTACTGCCTGTACAAAACCATGGTAAAAAGTGCAACTTTGCAAATGAAGGAAAAAAGTTAAAGATGATAATGATGTTGGCTATATATGATCCATAATAAGGTGGTGGTTTCCTTCTCATGAAACTCAATCATGAGTTGTAGCTTTGTGGTTAAGAGGCAGCTGCTTCTGGGGTGCAGCAAAGAATTAATGTCAAGTAGCATCATGCTGCATGTTTCTCTGAATCAATGAAAACTCGTTGAAATTAAATTGACAACACAGATGCCAGTTTTCCTCCAAGCTATGTCCTCATACAGTAGTAAATAAACACCTTCTGATCTTGGTTAGATATTGGGCTGCAAGTTTACCACCTTTCTCCCATATCCTTCAAAAGTAAATCATACGTACACTGCACACACATATTTTCTACCCTATAATACTGATAAATCGAGGCTATATGCTCAAGTGTAGAGAGACAGAAAAGAGATGAATGTTGCCTGAAGTAATATACGGCTTCACAGCTAGCATATGCTTTTGTTTCCTACATGTCGATTTAATTTCTTAAAGGTTTTTTGTCTACATGTGGAGTCCTGATTGATCTCTTGCATCTCCAGCAGTAACCATAAATTATTTACCCACCTGCATGACATGTTAGTCTCTTACCTTGTTGAGCCAAAAAAGTGCGTACGTGGTGACAAAAATAATCTACAGAAACATTAGAAAAATAAAAACAAATGTTTGAAAAGGAATATCTTTATACTGTTTCTATAATAAAAGGTAAGTTTATGACTCTAATTATAAATATATAAAAATTAATTTTAATATTCCATGTTTATATATAAAAGAAAAATAATTGTATTAATATCCATGTAGAATAAATCAAGAAATATTGCATTTGAATAAGAAACTTTTGTTCTTCCTTTTCTAACTTTAATTATCTAAAAAAAATTAAAATATTACTCTGATTTTAAATAACTTCGAGTGCAAGCCACTCTAATATGTAAAAATATCCCATTTTTATTTAGATGGCCATCTATTTGATGATCAATTCAAGCCTTTAAGGGTCGATATTGAAATAAGTTCTTGATTCTATTTAAAATTTCGCATTTGGTAGACAATATTATGAATTTAAAAGCAAACTGAAAAATATTTCATAGAATAAAAAAAAGAAGAAAAGAAAGGGGGGAGGAATTCCTTCAATGCAACAGCTCCAATGCCGACCTTTGCCATTTTAAACCTGATCTTCATGTCAGTTTTCCATTTTCTTTGACAGTAACTATGATACTTCAGAGCAGGAGATATGAATGGCTTCAAGTCGCTTGCCATTGACAATGCCCTGTTGCATTCCTTACTTGACATGCCAACCATCTTCTCTTACAGTTAGAAGCATCCTAGAAGGAGCCGACAACACTCTTTTTCTGTCTTTAAATTCTTCAACAGTGGACAAGCCAATCGTGTTCTTTCGCACTAATTTCTGAATGCCGACACGCTATACATGACCTAGCTTCGAGACGAGGACACATCTAGTATAGTCACATCTAGTGTGGCTTCCCATGCCGGCAACCTAGTTAGTAACCCGGTATTACTTGATGGATTAGCATGTAAAACCTAGAATTCAGAGCTCGAATGAAACAAGATATTAACTCTCGATAAAACCTAGTTAATGTGACTAAACATGATTTAAATCCATAGTAATCCGATGATTCATGAGAGTTGATTCTATAATCTAGCAACTCATATCTTAAGTCAGGTGGAATTTGACAATCATGTTGAGGACCACTAGTGTATGGCGATGGCGATGGCGCTAGTGGATTCCACCGTATGGATGGAGACACCATGACTCTGATTTGAAAAGCTGACATTTCTCTAAAAGGGAGAGGAGGAGAGTATGATCCATTTAGGCACAAAACAAAATATGAAAATGCAAAAGCATAGATACAAATTGAAACACAGTCATGTCTGCAAGTATATGTGAAAACATCACTTGCATGAGCCCTATCAACGTGATTGTGGACCCTTGGATTACGCTTGATTGAGGGGAAGCAAGGATTTTTAATTATTAGTAAAACAAGCACTATGCTACACACGTAGTCAAATGTACTTATCTCCCATCCTTGACTCCTAAAACACAATAATAATGCAGGAGACTACTTTCCAACTAATAATTAAAATCTTGATTGAGAAATAAATCTACTCGTCGCGGACCATTACCTTTTGACGTTACATCTAAACAGCCTCTCTAGGTTGAATTTAATCAATCTATAACATAGATCCCTAGGTGCTCATTTTCTATGCATGGAAACTTGCCGACCAAGATTTTCAACGTGCTTGTAGCCACAAGGTGATTTCTCTTGAATGCACCAGTTTGGATGTAGAGAGCCGACCTAAGATTCAAACCAAGAGCGAAGAAGTTGATAGGTGCTTATGGTACTCAATCCTAGGTTTAACACTATGCTCCTGCCAAAAATGAAAAAGCATATACCTATTTCCAAATTATGCTAGAAATTGTAAAGATAATGGAGGCTAGTTGACTTCCAAGTCGTCCTACCCTCTTTTATGAGAAGGAGGTCCTCCGCCGGCAAAATATGCATGCCTTCTTTATATAAATAAGTTGAAAGTCCCAGATAATATTGCATCAGCAAATAACTAGTAGAACAGCCAGAGCAATAGTAATTCTTTATCAGAGTGGTTAAGTTCATATTTCTAATCTTCATTCTAGCATGCTGAAAAGGTCCTGTATGCAGGCACCTTCTGGAAAATGTCACAAACACATGTTCGAGCAAGAAAATCTGTTTTTTTTATACAATAAAATTGATGCACTTTATTAATTGACTAAAAAATGTCTCTGGTCACTTGAAAGAATGTAGCGCTCAACAACAAGCACTATGACTGAACCCGTAATACAACATGAAAAAAGGTAGAATGGGAGGTGGATCTAGAGAAACAAATTATTATATACGTATACATGCCAAAATCCTATTTCTAGGTATATGGGTGTTGTATGATCCACCCATTTCACAACTAAATAACACACCAAAACAACTATTGCTTAGCTAGAGCCTTGATGTAAAGAATGGCAACCAATAAAGATGTTGGCTTGGTACCTGAATATCAGATCGAGTTTCAAGGAGGCACCGTTTGGATCTTTTATTCCCCGAGTGGTATCCTTGTGACAGTGCAACTGTGGCTTATGCCCTAGAAGCCTCATCATGAACAAAATAATTGGACTCAATTAGACAACTACATTCCCACCCAAAAAGCTGCTAGTGAACATTTTCAACTCATCCTTCCAACCTCATCATCCAACATGTATGTGTGGCAAATTTGGAGGGTTGCAGCTTACTAAGTTTGCCCACAAATTAGCAAGCGTGAGAAAGTAGTGCTCCCCATTCCACACCACTGTTTTCATCCCTGTTCAAGGAAGTCAAGATGGTTAAAATATTAATTTGTTCAACCTAGTTTATAAGCTCTATGAATGCATGTCAGCATCATCTTATAGTGCCATGCCAAAAAGGTCTCCAACAGAGGCCAAGAAAATAACAAAAAAGCTAGCAAACTACTACTCTCTCAGTTCCAAAATAAGTGGCTACTACAAAAAATGATAAAAATTATTATTTATTTTTTAAATAATAAAAAATTAAAATTTCCGTTCCACTCACAAAATCAGAAAATCTATGATTTGTAATGAAAAAAATAAATATTTTTGGTTTAAAAAATAAATTACAACTTTTATTCTTTCCACAATGGTCACTTATGTTGGACTGAGAATGTGTTTTGCAAATTAGCACACTTCAATTTTCTCAATTTATAGAGATAGTGAAAGGCGACAATTTCTAAGAACTCAAAATTACAGTCTGTTGATATGAGTTTATGGACACTCAAAAAATGCAAACTAGTATCTTTGCCACTTCACATGTCATGATTGATATGAGGAAACTGATTCTTTAAGTGGCCTAGCCTCATCCAAAAACTATATAAAATCAATATTCTGCATACCTGGCACTATTCCTGCAGTTAAAACTGACAGTTGACAGATAGGACCTTGTCCACAGAAAACATGGTTATATAGCGTACGAGTATCAAGATCGTGAATATGCTTAATCGATTCAATTAATGTAGTGAGACCTCCATTATAATAAAGACCAGCTGGATCAGAAATGCTTTGCAGAGCTTCTTCAAGTCCAGAACTTGACCATATGGTGAAACACTCACTTAGAAGAGTGAGCAAGCCCATGGGATTTGTAGAGCTCACTAATAACCATGGCTTATAAAGTCTGGCCGAGGACCCAATAACTTCAACAACTCTATATATTTCTCCAAGGGCAACAATATAGTTCTTGCCTGCAACACCTCAAACAATGTCACGTTAAAATATCAAACACATATACAAGGCATCCGTGACCATTACCAGATCTCCTGTTACACATCAATGATAATGGGGTACCTTGAGGTTTAGATAATATTTGATCATGGACATCTTTTTGTAATGACTGCGTCCAAATTAAGGCACCATGTTTCAGCTCTCGAGCACAAACAGACAGGATTTCAGACCAAGTGGAAACATAACTAGATTGCTCCTTCCTTGATACCAACATCAAAATCTTTATTGTTGATGTCACATGTTTGAGGAGTTCCATGGTCAATCCCAAATCATTCTCAACCTGTCAACATATGATATAAAATATCATTAGCATGAAACCAGAACCAGTATAAAGAAAATCCAGCATTAAAGAGATCAAAACGAAAATACCATTCCCAAAATGTTCTGCTGAGTTTTAAATATACACAACTTTGCATAGATGAAGCATTAGCCAACTTATAGTGTAGATGCCACAAGAGAGAGATACCAGATTCTCCAGTCCAATGGTTCTTTAATAATAAATTAAGGCAAAAAAGACTTACTAATGACAATTTACTTGTTAACTGATATTCTGATTCAAACACTTGGAACTTTGGTTCTTGCAAAACCTCAACAAATGCATTGAGGCACAATTTTCTTGGGGAGTGATTCCCTGTGTCAACTTCACCAGAAAACAAACCATCTTGCTGCAGTTCATCATGAAGATTCTAGAAGAGCAGATAACAAAGCCATATTATGAAATTGTAAGCCCAAATATATTTCTTGTACTATATGCATAAATCATTACATATCCAGAAAAAAAAAACTGAAATCTGAAAGAAAGGGGAAACAAAATTAATGCTTAATTTCCACAGTTAAATTCATACTGAGGCAGCACAGAAAGAAACATAATTGTAACAGATGCAAGTTAGAGAGAGAATAAATACCGAAAAAAAAAAAAAACCCAGCAAAGAAAGTAAGCGAAAGACAAAAAACTTATGCAAGTATCTCCAGAAACTTCCCAGATACAGATTTATCACCACTTCTGAGAGTAAATGAAAATATCTTCTAAGAAATAAGAGACAAACAAGCAATCAGATTATAATGCTTTTTGAATTAGTTCATTGATCTTTTCAGTACAATGTCTTTGAAACAGGAAACAAACCAGAGAAGAGATTGTGCAAGAACAACGAGGACACAAGTGACCAAACAGAGCTACCAACCTGTATTTCCTTTACAAGGGCTTTCACTTCAGCATCTTCACTAGCAGCACTTTGAGCTTTCTAACAAAAAGCATATTTCAAAATTCAATGCCATTAACAACTTAACCTTTGAGAGAAGGGAGGTGAGTAACTTAACAAGGCTACTACTAACCTTTAGATTATCAAGATGACACAGGGCAAGAAAGTGTAATTCTTCCTTCAATTTGCAAAAAAAATCAACATAATCATTTAGCTCTATTTTGGTGGAATATTTTGTATTAGGCTCTCCAAGACCAATAAAAGAGGCCTGATCTTCAGCTCTGATCCCTGAAGAGGCATCTTTAAATTCCCAGGAATCGTCATCAAAATCATCACTATCGCCTGCTAAATTAGACTCTATTACAACATTGGCAGGGCTCAATCCACTTCCACTGGGATTTTGACCAGTATCATGCTCAGCTTGACTGTATAAACTTGATATAAGATCGTTGATAGAAATGTTTAAAAGAGGACTCTTAACGCCATCTATTGGCTTCGAACTGGACAGCTGAGGTGAAATGTCTTGATAACTCACAGGATCATTGGAATCCTGTTCTTCATCACCAAAAATGGACAAGGGCAGGGCTCCTTTATGACTGATTGACCTGGCCATGTTTCCCTGATCAAGAAGAAGGAAAGATCATTATATAACAGAACAATACTTGTTCAGAATGCATACACTATTAGCAAACTTCACCCTGTCAAAGTTTCAAACATAAATCAAACTTAATCAATTTAGCAAAGATGGCAAATAAGAAGGGCTATAAGTCTCCGCAAAGGCATCTTATATCTACTAAAAACAAAAAACAAAAAACAAAAATAGATGTCCTGGGATGCACTAGTTATATTTTTTTATGCTATATGTTTAGATGCAAACCACCATTAATATAATTAACTGCATACAGTTTTATTAAAACACGAAGCATTTGAAGTGAGGAAGCACCTTAATTTCACCATCAAATGGAAATGCTTCCACAGCAGCAGAAACTTCAACAACCTTTGGCTCTTCCTATAGCCAAAAAGGGAAAAAAAGGTTTCATTAATTCATGTTATTCAAGAAATTTAAATACAGTTGAATCACAAAAATAAAATAAAATAAATAAAATTATCACCTTTTCCTTTGATCTAGTTTCCGAAAATGCATCTTTAAATTCCCAAGACTCCTCATCAGAATCAACACCATCATCTGGGGAGGAATGAGGGACTTTTTTGGTATCGTTCTGCTCATTTTTAGTGTGTGTATGGAACATTTTAGTGTCTTGAGCCAAAGAGGTGCTGAAATCAAACCCAAAGTCCCGTCCAGTAGATTTTTTGGAGGTCTGTTGTGATGCACCAAATAAATCACCAGTACCAATCACTCCACTGCCAAACCCAAGTGCATGTGTGGTTCCCTCAGGATTTTCCACCTTTCTCTCATCACCCTTCACACTAAAAAAAGTCAGACTTGATGAATAAAATGAAATCACTGAAGAAATGCACAAATCCTTGTTTAATGGCCCTTGTCAGAATTTTAGCCAATGGCATTAGGTGTACAAAAGTTTAGCCATCTCAAGGGCACATAATAAATGCAAAATTAAGCAGCACTTATGCAAGAATGACCAAAAAGAAAAGAAAGGAAGAAACTATAACCAAACTTAAATAAAGATTTTCATGATGCAACTACAATTTTGTGTTTCTGTGTGTTCTCATGAATCAAGTATCTACCAGCATGTCCAGATTTATTAATGATTTTCAATCTTATTAACTCAGAGGACCCTAATCCCTACCATGATTTGCAAAACAATAAAAGCACTATTTGTTCATGTTATTTTTAGACCCTGTTTGGTATTGTGGTAACGGTTGTTTTTCAAAGTGTTTTTTGCTTGAAAATGCATTGAAATAATGTTTTTTTATTTTTTAAAATTAATTTTTGATACCAGCACATCAAAACAATCTGAAAACACTAAAAAACAAATTATTTGAAGCAAAGAAAAAAATAAAAATAAAATTCAATTTTTTTCATTTGAAACTAAAAAATAAACAGGCTCTAAGCTGAGAAGAGAAACGTCAATCACAGATGCTTCATTGTTATTTAGGACTGACAGAACCAAACAAGACAGTTTAAATTTTAATTTTATTAAACTGAATGCAAAGCAAACTAAAATTAAAATATATCTAGTAAATCATGAGACCTGTGCTACCTTAGTATTCTTGTCACCAGTCCCAGATTCTGATTCTGCTGCCTTGAATTCCCACTCATCATTGCCATCAAAATCCTCATTTTCATCAGATGAATTCAGATTCATCTGTTTTCTATCTGAATTCACTTCATTTAAGTTTGAATTCTTGAGTCCATCCAAACTCAATGAATTCCAGGTTGAATTGGATCCATCAAAACTCAAAGAATTCCAGGTTGAATTGGATCCATCAAAACTCAATATTGGCTTGATTTCAGCTTTCATCTGCTCACCCTGAACATATTGCAAATGATATTGTTAAACCACATGCAGAATAGAAAACAATAACTTCCAAACAGCTCAGTCGCCAACAGCTGTTATATCACTCTATGCCAACATAGTAAACAAATATACATACTCAATTGCCAAACAATCAAGTAAATATCAGAAGGCTGATGTTCGTCTATTTCCTCAGTTTTCTCAGCATGCAATGCAAAGGGACACACAAGAAACCTCAAAGGTCAATGAAATCTTGAGAACCACAGATTTACCTCAGAAGTACCATCTCAAAATGCAATTCTGATTCTACACCACAATCGAGCCTCCATCCACAAACATCACTAGACTCCACAGTTTCATTGACTGTGTATTAAATTGTTCCCTGTCTGAATTAACTCCACTTAAATTTGAACTCAACTTGTCCGGGATCAACACACTGAAACTAGGTGGCACATATTCCAACTCAAACCAGACGTGATAAAATTCAATTATAACACATTTTTAATCTTAATCTAGACAACTATCATTGTTCTCATCAAATCAACAGCAAGATTCCAAAACATCATCTAAATTCTCACTTTCAATTTCATTGAGGAATTTAAATGGCATTGAAGGTGGAAAAAGTTGACCATCACCTTTCATTTTTGACTAAATTTGCCTGACACGGACACTTATCTTAGATGAGGAGATATCCTAATTGTTTGGAGACAATCTACATCTAAAATTCTATTTCTTGTCAGAGAATATCTTATTGGTGCACATGTCTTCATTGTTCCTTAAAACAAAATTCACTCTCTTTTTTTTTTGAAACATGAGAGCAAAGTAGATATTGAAAAGAGGCAAATATCGTGTCCTCAAAAGAGAGGAAGCTATTACAGTCTACGATCAATAATAAAAGTTAACATTACCTTCTCTTTCTCAT
>Ga0307508_10006950_pt1 | contig 10560 bp, 13 predicted proteins | sample 9_EM_MG_FD_203089 | JGI IMG/M metagenome (GOLD analysis project Ga0307508, IMG submission 203089) | Populus trichocarpa ectomycorrhiza microbial communities from riparian zone in the Pacific Northwest, United States - 9_EM | ecosystem: Host-associated > Plants > Roots > Unclassified | place...
GCTGCTGCTGCACCAGCAAGCGCCGATCCTGGCTCACGGCCGCTGCTTCGGCCGAGGCGACGTCCGCACCGAGTCCGGCGCCCTGGTGGCCTCCTACGCCCAGGGGGCGTTGCTCCGCTTCCACCCTTCCACCCCTGACAGCCACGCCCGCACAAAGGTCTCAGGAAGGCCGAGGTCGGCGGCGAACGTGCCGGGGAGGGTCGCGACGCACCGGAACGCGAGGGCGCCCTGCGACGTGTTTCGGCGCCGAGTGCGAGGATCGTGGGTATGGACGACGCCGAGCAGCAGCTGGGAACGCGGCTGGTGGCGGCGATCCGGTTGGGCGACCTGACAATGCAGATCCGTGCCGGTCTCCACGGCGCCGGTCAAGCAACCACGCAGCCCTCATGAACGCAGCGATCCACCCCGATGCCGTCAGTCATGTCGCGACGATCCTCGAGCTCCGGCCGTCGGTCAGCCCCGTCCAGCCCGAGCCAAGGCGACCTCAGCCTCAGCGGCAAGAGCTGTGACCAGGTCCACCGCCGACGGCACGTCCGTGATCAGATCGACGCCCTCACCGGCCCAGACCGGTAACGGCGGGATGACACCCCGCTCGAGATCGCTCTGATAGTCCCGCCTGGCCCCGGGATCGCCGGCCAACTCGGCCTCTCGGCCACGCCATCGGTCAAGATGCGGATGGCCGAGAGTGCGGGCAGTGTATTGCCCCGGCCACCGGGAGCCGCGGACGATGTCCAGCACGGCGCTGCGCTCAGTGTCCTCCCCCCGCCCCTCGACAATCGCCTTGACGATCGCCGGATCGGCCAACGCCTCGGCAGTGGCCTGAAACCGGGTGCCGATCAGAGCTCCGGCGGCTCCCAGCGCAAGGACCGCGGCGATCCCCCGGCCGTCAGCGATCCCACCGGCCGCCAGCACCGGCACCGACCCCGCGAGATCCACCACGACGGGAACGAACGGCAACGTGGACCGCCCACGCCGAGCGCCATGACCACCAGCCTCGGTCCCTTGCGCCACGATCACATCAGCGCCCAGATCTACAGCTTGCCGAGCCTCCTGCAGATCCGTCACCTGAAGGATCAGAGCGACTCCAGCTTTGCGGACGATCTCGGCGAACGGGGTCGGGTCACCGAACGACAGCATCACCGCGTTCGGGCCGTACTCCAGCGCATGCTCCACAACGCCGGACGTGACCGCCCAGGTCAGAAAGCCCACACCCCACGGCCCGCCGCCGTCCGCAGCGACAATCGGCAACTCGCGATCCAACCACTCCCGGTCGCCGCCGCCCACCATCCCGAACCCGCCGCCGCACGACACCGCCGCCGCCAGCGCACCACCGGCCGATCCGCCCATCGGCGCCAACCCGATCGGATGCCGCACCCCGAACAACCTCGTGAACCCCGTCGACAACGCCATAGCCGCATTGTCGCTGCGGAATCCCGACCAGCACGACCCGGCACCCCAACAGAAGCAGGAGACCGGCGAGCCCGAGACGACCGCCAATCCATCCGCGAACCAGCAAGATCCAGTGGCATACCTTCAGCCGTCCCGGTCCGCACCAAGCCGCGACCAATCGACCAGTACATCTGGATCGACGTCGCCACGCCCAGCCAAGTGTGAACGGAAAAGATGGATGTCCACCGGGCGGCGACACGCCGAACACCGCGACACCCCGAACACCCGTGGCACGCTGGCCGCCGGGGTTTCAAGGGGGCGGGGGTTTCAGGGGGCGGGGACCTCGATCACCCTGGCCGAGCCCATGCCGCCACCGGCAACCGCGTGGCCCAGCGAGCAGCCGCTGACGCTGACGTTCACCCGGTTCAGCGTGATGATCCGCAATGTTGCATCGGCGCGGACCTCGATCTCCGGCGGCATGTCGTACCCGTCAGGCCCCCAGTCCGAGAATCCGCGACGCGATGATGTTCTTCTGGATCTGCGACGTGCCGCCCATGACGCTCTGCGCGCGGCTGTAGAGGTACGCGCCGAGCAGGTCCGGGTCGCGCGTGCCGCCGATGGCCAGCGCGGCGTGCCCGACCGACTGCTCCACCCAGGTCATGAGCAGCTTGTCCAGCGAACCCTCCGGACCATGCGCGACGCCGTCGAGCCGCTCGGACAGCCGCCGCCGCACGTGCAGGCGCAGCATCTCGGTCTGCACCGCGGCCCAGGCGAGCTCGGCGGGCACGGCCGGCCCGGCCCGGGACACCAGGTCACGCACGAGCTTGCCGTACCGCGCCGAATAGCCCAGCTCGGCCGGTTCGCGCTCGTGCCCGACGATCGTCATCGCCAGCGCCCAGCCCTCCCCCGGCGCGCCGACCATCTGCTCGACGGGCGCCGTCGCGGCGTCGAAGAGGACCTGGCCGAACTCGGTGGTAACGCCGTTCATCATCCGCAGCGGCCGCTGCTCGATGCCCGCCTGGTGCATCGACACCACGAAGGCCGTCAGGCCGCGGTGGCGGGGCGCCGCCGGATCGGTACGGGCCAGCAGCAGGCACCAGTCGGCGACGTCCGAGTAGCTGGTCCAGATCTTGTGGCCGTTGATGACGTAGTGGTCGCCGTCGCGCGTGGCGGAGGTCGTCAGCGACGCGAGGTCCGACCCGGCGCCCGGCTCGCTGAAGCCCTGGCACCAGCGCTCGGTCCCGTCGATCAGCCCAGGCAGGAACCGCCGCCGCAGATCCTCGCCGCCGTGCCGGCCGATCCCCTGGACCAGGTAGCCGACGCTGGGCCGCGGCGGCGCGAGGGCCCGGGCCAGCTCCTCGTCCAGGATGACGTCGTAGACGGACGGCAGCGCCTGCCCGCCGTACTCCCGGGGCCAGGACAGGCCGAAGAAGCCGGCCGTGTGCAGCGCGCGATGCCACTGCGCCTGGCCCGGCCAGCGATCGGCGAACTCGCCCAGCCACCCACGGAACCGGCCGCGGAACGCGGCCTCCTCGGCCGAGTCACGAAAATCCAAGATCGATCTCCTCCAACCGTACGGGGAAAAGGTCGGTGGACGCCAGCACCCGTCGCAGGTGGACGTGGACGATGCACTCCCAGGTATTGCCGATTCCGCCGTGCACCTGAACGGCCGTCTCGCAGATGGTCCGCGCGGCGCGAGCACAGTAGACCTTCGCGATCCGGGCGGCCCGGACCGCCTCGGCCGCGGGCAACTCGTCGACCGCCCAGGCCGCGTGGCGCAGCACGCTCACCGAGCCCTCAATCAGCGCCCGACCCTCGGCCAGCGGGTGCGACACGGCTTGGTATGTCCCGATCGCCCGGCCGTACTGCTGGCGCAGCCTGGCGTAGTCGACCGCGACGGCCTGCGCGCCGCGGGCCGCGCCGAGCAGGTCGGCGCACGTGACCACCAGCGCCAGCGCGGACCAGCGCTCGAGGGAATCCGGCGGCAGCTCGCCGAGCGGCTCCAGCGGGTCGAGCAGCTCGGCGTTGCGCCGGGTCAGGTCGGCGCCCGGGACGACCTCGCCGATCCCGCCGGCCAGGACCTGGTTGTGCCGCACCACGAGCGCGCGCCGCAGGCCCCGCGCGTCGGTCGCCTCGGCGCCCACCGCGATGGTGCACGGACCGGCGTCGACGCCCAGCCGGCGCCGCAGGTCGTCGGCGAGCAACGGCCCGGCGAAGGGAACGTCGACGAGCCCCCGGCCGAACTCCTCGGCCACGATGGCGGCCTCTACCGCGGACGCGCCGTCGGAGCGCAGCGCCCGCCAACCGGTGGCCTCGACCGCCTTTTCCAGCCGGGCGATCCGGTCGGCGTCGTCGAGGTCGTGGACCGATCCCGGCCCGAGATGGCCGGCCAGTCGTGCCGCCGCGTCGCGCAGGTGCAGCTGTTCAGACGTCAGACGCGCGTCCATGACGCTCCTCTCGCCACGACGGTATGCCGGACGGCCTTCGGTGACCAGCCTCGACGCACCGGCCGACACCGCGATGGCCGACTTCATCGTGGCCAATCAGACCTTTTCGTCCCACTTGCCGGCGGGATGGCCATCCCCCGGCCGAGAAGGAGCAGCAGGTTCAGGAGGCCGCACACACCCGCCCGGAACAGGCCATCTTCACCTTCTGGCGACGAGAAGACAGCCTTGTGAGCGTCGACAACGCCGCGGCCGGCGACGATCGCGAGAGCAAGACCTACCATTTCGACCGGCAGGCGCAGGAGTATCGCGACTCAGCGGAGGATGACGTGATGGACGTGGATATCGCGCTGCTGCTCGTGCGGGCGGTCGTCGGCGTCACGATGATCGCGCACGGGCTCAACCACTGGCGCGGCGGTGGCCGCATCGAGGGCACGGCCCGCTGGTTCGCCGGGCTCGGCCTGCGTCACGGGAAGCTGCAGGCGTGGACGAGCGTGGTCACCGAGATGGGCGCCGGCGGCCTGCTGGTATTCGGTCTACTCACCCCGCTGGCCTGCGCGGCGGTAATCTCGGTGATGCTGGTCGCGGGCCTTCTCGCGCACCGGCCGAACGGCTACTTCGTCTTCCGGGATGGTTATGAGTACGTGCTGGTGCTGGCGGTGACCTCCCTGGCCCTGGCCATGCTCGGACCGGGGCGCCTGTCGCTGGACCACGCGGCCGGCGCCGAGGTGACGGGCTGGGCGGGCGGCGGCATCGCCTTGAGCGCGGCCGGGGCGGCCACCGCCGGCCTGCTCGCGACGTTCTGGCGGCCACCGCCGAGTCGGCCCGCCGTACCCGCGCCCGACCTCGGCGCCGGCAGCGCCGCCACCGAACAGGAGGCGGACTGATGAGGGTCGGGCTTTTCGGCCTCGGCAGCCAGGGCGGGCCCGTGGCGCGGCGGATCGTCGACGCGGGCTACCAGACGACGCTAGTGATGAAACGCCCGCGGTGAGCGCCGGTTCCCAGCGGACGCACCGGTGGCAGGAGTGGAGCCTGGCCGACCTGCTGGCCGTCAAGCAGGCCGCCGAGCAGACCGTGAGCCTCGTGGTGCCCGCGCGCAACGAGGCCGCGACCGTCGGCGCCGTGGTGAGCCGGGTCCGCGCCGCCCTGATGGACACCGTGTCGCTGCTCGACGAGATCGTCGTCATCGACTCCGACTCCGAGGACGAGACGTTCGAGGTGGCCCAGGACGCGGGCGCCGTCGTGCACCGGTCCCGGGACATCCGGCCCGACCTCGGCAGCCTGCCGGGCAAGGGCGAGGCGATGTGGAAGTCGCTGTTCGTGACCCGCGGAGAGCTGCTCGTCTTCATGGACGCCGACCTGATCGACTGGGACACCCACTTCGTGCCCGGCCTGCTCGGACCGCTGCTGACCGATCCCGAGATCGCGCTGGTCAAGGGCTTCTACGAGCGTCCGTTCCTCGACGGCGACGACGAGGGCGCGCAGGAGGGCGGCCGGGTGACCGAACTCGTCGCCCGCCCGCTGATCGCGCTGTGCTTTCCGGAGCTGGCCGGGCTGTTCCAACCGCTGGCCGGCGAGTGGGCGATCCGGCGTTCGCTGTTCGAGACGCTGTCCGTGCCCACCGGCTACGCCGTGGAGCTCGCCGCCCTCATCGACACGGCTGACTGCCTCGGCGCCGGCGCCATCGCTCAGGTCCAGCTCGGCCGGCGCAGCCACCGCCACCAGGCCCTGCGGGACCTGGGCGCGATGGCCGCGCAGGTGATGGCGGGCGGCCTGGCCCGGGCGACCGGCAAGCCGTTTCCCGCGGAGGTGGTGCTCAGGCAGAACCTGCTCGTCGACGGCGTGCTGGTCGAACGCGCGCGGCCCGTACCGTTGACCGAACGCCCTCCCGCTAAGTTCGTCATGTGACACTCAAGCTCGGCCGGCAATCGTTTCCCGACGACGCCACGCTCGTGATGGCCATCGTCAACCGGACCCCCGACTCGTTCTACGACAAGGGCGCCACCTGGGCCGAGGACCGAGCCTTCGACCGGGTCGCCGAGGTGGTCGCGCAGGGCGCCGAGATCGTCGACATCGGCGGCGTCAAGGCGGCGCCCGGCGAGGAGGTCGACATCGCCGAGGAACGGCGGCGGGTCGTCGGCTTCGTCGCCCGCGTCCGCGCGGCCCACCCCGACGTCGTGATCAGCGTCGACACCTGGCGCGGCGAGGTCGCCGACGCCGTCTGCGCCGAGGGCGCCGACCTGATCAACGACTCCTGGGGCGGCTTCGACCCCGCGCTCGTCGAGGTGGCCGCCGCGCACGACGCGGCCCTGGTCTGCACACACACCGGCGGCCTCACGCCCCGCACGAGACCCCACCGGATCGAGTACGCCGATGTCGTGGCCGACGCGATCCGATCGACGGTCGGCCAGGCCGAGCGGGCGGTGTCGAAGGGTGTCGACCGGTGCAGCGTGCTCATCGATCCCGCGCACGACTTCGGGAAGAACACCTGGCACTCGCTGGAGATCACCCGCCGCCTCGGCGAGATGACTGCGACCGGGTGGCCGGTGCTTGTCTCGCTCTCGCACAAGGACTTCGTCGGCGAGACCCTCGACCTCCCGCTCGGCGAGCGGCTGCCCGGCACGCTCGCGGCGACCGCGGTCTGCGCGCTCGCCGGCGCCCGCGTCTACCGCGTCCACGACGTCGCCGAGACCCGACAGGTGGTCGACATGGTGTCGGCGATCGCCGGGCGCCGCTCCCCCGAGCGCGCGATCCGGGGCCTGGCATGACCGCCTGCACCGAGCGGCACCCAGCCGCACCTGCCAACGGCGCTGAAGGCGAGGGCCAGAAGGGCATGCCAAAGGAAGGCACAGCATGACCGCCTGCACCGAGCGGCACCCAGCCGCACCTGCCAACGGCGCTGAAGGCGAGGGCCAGAAGGGCATGCCAAAGGAAGGCACAGCATGACCGCCTGCACCGAGCGGCACCCAGCCGCACCTGCCAACGGCGCTGAAGGCGAGGGCCAGAAGGGCATGCCAAAGAGAGGCACAGCATGACCGCCTGCACCGAGCGGCACCCAGCTGAAGCTGCGGACGGCGCTGAAGGCGAGGGCCAGAAGGGCATGCCAAGGGAGGGCACAGCATGACCGGGGAAGGGTTCCGCGTGAGCACCCGCGTCGCCGTCCTGCCGCCCGTCCCCGCCCTGCTTCCGGGCTATCTGGGGCGTACGGATCCGGTCGCCGACCTGCGCGACGCGTGCCGCGAGGCCGTCGCGTGGCTGGTCGACGGCGCCTCCCGGGTGACCGTCCTCGCCGACCCGCCCGACGAGGCCGCCCGGCGCCGCGGAATCGAGGCGCCGCTCGGGTTCCGGGTCGCCCAAAGCCTTCTGGCGCAGGCGAAATACGACCGGGACATCGACCTCACCGGCACGGCGGCGGACGCCGACCGGCTGCTCGTGCTGGCGAACGGGACCGGCTGCCGCGGCGAGAAGGCCCCAGGCCACCTTGATCCGCGGTCGTTCCCCTACGACGAGCGGATCGAGACGGCGCTGGCCGGCGGCGACTGCGCCGCCCTCGCCGGCCTCGACGCCGCGCTCGGTCGCGACCTGCTGGCGGCCGGGATCGAGCCGCTGCGTCAGGTGGGCGCGCTGCGGCTCGACGTCGAGGCCGCGGACCTGCTCTACGCCGGCGATCCGTACGGTGTCCGCTACTGGGTGGCGACCTGGCAGTGCGGACATGCCGCGGGGGGAGCCGCGCCGGCGCCCGGTCAGTTCAGGTAACGCCCGCCGTTGGCGCTCAACGTGTGGCCGGTGACGTAGCCGGCTTCCGCCGAGGCGAGATGGCGAGCCTGAGAATCGACGCGCCTCGCTGACGGCGCCGCCGCCGTCAACTGACGACTATCGCCTGCTCGGGGCAGCTTGCGGCCGCGTCGCGCACCTGGGCCTCAAGCTCGGGCGGCACCTTCGGCACGAGCAGCCGCTCAGCAGGTCGCCGATGATCAGCAGGATGCAGGACCTCGACGGCCTCGTCTAGCCCGTCACCATCAGCACGTCGTGGTGAGGCTCGCGCTGGACCGGGCACTTCGCCCGCAGGGTTCGCGTAGTACGGATCCGCGACGAGCGTGTCGTCCCGGAAGAAATCCAGCGCCTCGATGTTGTCCACGATCTGCAACGTCCTGTCAGCCTCGCGCACGAGCCCGCCTGCCGAGAACCACATTCTCGCTACGGCGGCATCACACTTCCGCATCCGGACGCCGCCGGTCAACGGTAGCGAGCCGGCGGGCGGCGACAAGCGTGGGGTGATCGGCTGCGACGGCGCCGTCCAGGACGGCGACGGCCCGCCGCCACTGGCGCCGGGCCGACCGCCGCCGGCCCAGCTGATCGAGGCAGCAGCCCAGGTTGTAGCGGGTCACGGCCAGATCGGGGTGCCTGCGCCCGAGCTCGGCGATCTTCAGGGTCAGGGCCCGGCGCAACGTGGCGGCGGCCTCGGCTGCGTCACCTTGGCGGTACTGCGCGGAGCCGAGATTGTGCAGAGCGACCGCGGCGTCGTAGCGGGCCAGGTCGCCGCCGAGGATCTCGTCGAGGATCGCCCTGGCCTCGCCGTGCCGTCGCAGGTCGATGAGGATCGCCGCGAGCGCGGCCCGGTCCTCGGCCATCCCATGCGGGTCGGCGCTCGGCAGCGACGCGCGGAGCTCGATGCCGCGCAGCGCCAGCGGAAGCGCGGCCTCGGCGTCGCCGCGGGCGTGGGCAAGGCCGGCCAGGTTGTGCAGGAGCCCGGCGACGTCGGCGCCGGCGGCGGCGCCGCTGCGCTCCTCGATGGCGAGCGCCCGCCGGTATGCGGCCTCCGCGCCGGTGAAGTCACCGGCGTATTTCCCGATGACACCCAACTCGTTGAACAGGGGGACGCACTCCGCCGAGTCCGGACCCGGGTTTGCCTCGGCGTCGGCGAGGGCTCGGTGCAGCACACCGGCCGCGGCCTCGTAGTCACCGGCCTGCCGAAGCCGCCGCGCCCTGCTCAAGTGCGCGAGCAGGCCGGCAGGGGCGGTCGGCGACACGAACCCGGGACCGGCGTCGGCCACGGGGTCAGACCAGTACCTGATTGTGGTTGAGGGTGATCCGGTCCGGGCTGATTGACGCGTCGGTGACCGACGAGCTCACACCGGCCTTGACGGCGTGCGTGGACACAACCGCGGCGACCGCGGTCAGCCCCACCGCAGCCAGCGCGACGGCCAAGCCGCGGGTGACCTCGCGACCGACCCGTACGAAGGCTCTGGGGTTGTTGGTCTTCATTTCTTGACTCCTTTGGGCGACGACGCCAGCTTCTACATTGGATTCTTGTCGTCGTCGACGAGCGCCGGCAAGGGCTGTGCCGTGGCCGGCTCTTCGCGGGCCACCCGCCAGCCGCAGCTCCTAGCCGGGCAGCGTGCCCAGGTCAGTGGCCCTGCCGACGGTTGAGCTATGCGTTCGCGACAGCCATTTTGGTCATCCTCATGTGACCAGGAGCACCCTAGCCCGGGCACCCGACGCCCTCCGCCTCGCGCGTGATTCGCCGGGCCGTCCGGAACGCGGCAGGCAATCTTCAGTGTACGGGAAAGAGCCCGTTCCGGTTCAATAGTCGTCCCGGAATTCTTAACCGGAATTCGGCCCACGATTGCTGTGCGGGCACTGTGCTGGAGAGCGCTTTCTCATGTGTCGGCTGTGTAGGTGCTGCATTTCTGTCGGCCTACTGTGCACCCGTCCGGCGCTTCTCGGCCGCCCCTCCTGATCGTAAGCCGCTCACAATAAGGCCACTGACCAGCGGAAATGAAGAATCGCCCGGGATCGTCGAGTAACCCGCCGAACACCGAGAATAACCGCCGGCCGAGCGATGACTTACGTCTTTTACAGCGCGACCTCAAGTTCCGCACAGCCTTGAAATTGAAGGTGATGACCCAGCAAGGCACCCCGGTTTCCGGAACCGAGAATTGTCGAAGATCATTTGTCGAAAGGGACTCCCATGAAAAAAAGTTCGCTGCGCAACGCCGCCATTGTGGTCGTCACGCTCGGCGCTCTGACCGCCGTCGGGACCATGGTGGCCTCCGCCAGCACCACCCCCCGCGCGGCCTCCACGGCGCGAGGCTCGGCGCCGGGCGCCGCCTCCAGCGACCAGGCCGGGCAGCCCGGCGACCAGAGCCCCGGCCCGCTCGACCCGAGCACCACTCCGTCCTCGCCCGGCCCCACCGGGGCGGCCGACAGCGCCAACGCCTGCGTCGCGGTCCAGACGATCACCGACCCGCAGAACGGCAACCAGCAGAACACGAACCAGCAGAATGCGAACCAGCAGAGCACCGGCACCCAGCAGAGCACCGGCACCCAGCAAAGCACCGGCACCCAGCAAAGCACCGGCACCCAGCAAAGCACCGGCACCCAGCAAAGCACCGGCACCCAGCAAAGCACCGGCGCCCAACTCTGCACGACCGTCGAGCGCACCGGACAGGTCGTCAACCAGGTGCGGGTCACCCTCACCGTGCCGTCCGGCGACTGCCTCGACGGTGTGACGCTGGGCGTCACCACCCAGCAGGCGGGCAAGGCCATCACCCAGTTCGCCGCCTGCACCGACACGACCCGGGCGGTCGCGACCTTCACGCCCGGCCGGCAGGTGGCGAGCGGATCGCAGGTGTGCGGCACCATCGCCGCCGACGACCGGTTCGCCGCGGCTCAGGCCTGTGTCCCGGCGGCGGCCTGACCCGTTGCCAGCGGCCGCACCCGGAAT
>Ga0307508_10006951_pt1 | contig 10556 bp, 6 predicted proteins | sample 9_EM_MG_FD_203089 | JGI IMG/M metagenome (GOLD analysis project Ga0307508, IMG submission 203089) | Populus trichocarpa ectomycorrhiza microbial communities from riparian zone in the Pacific Northwest, United States - 9_EM | ecosystem: Host-associated > Plants > Roots > Unclassified | place...
AGATCTTCCCATAAATATTATCCAAAATAACAATTACATTTTCTTGTAGTATGAAGAAATAAAAAGGAATTGCCAAATTGGTTGTATAGAAACAATGACTGGCAATAATAACAGACTCAAACTGACAGCCAAAACCTCATTCTTTTCTGCTGCTTAAAAAAAAGCAATGCCTCTAGGAGAGAAGCCTAATAAAATTGCAGGGAAGGAAAGGTGCAACATTAACATAGAAACTGAGAAAAACATACTCAGAACAAGATGGGAAACGGGAAGAAAGCTTTAAGAGAGCTATTAGAGCCATTGCTTTAGTAGTGAGGTCCAAGGCATGATGTTTTATAGCAATCTTGACAACATCCACAGTGTCAGACTCAGTAACCTGCTCAGAAAAAAACTAAACTTAGCAGGCCATTAAACAAGACAGGCAGAGACAACCAACAACAATAACTACCATCCACAAAACAACAGATATTTTGTGTTTGTGTGGCACACACAAATGATAGTTAATCTCGCTTCATGCCGTTCCCAACCTTTGTTGGATCAAACTGACAAGCTGAACTCATCATGCTTTTTGCAAGCAAAACAGAGAGAACATCCTATTGGCAAACTAATAAGTCCAACCATTCAACTTTTATTACCAAACATCATAGAGAACTGGATCAATTTACTTGTAACAAATTAGTTGGGTTAGATAAACTGTTAATAAATATCCATGTTCACATTAAGGAAATGATATTATCAAGAGCTGATTCATTTCTATACCTACGTGGAACTTATGTATTCACTAAATGCAAGGGAAAGTACAGGAGAGAGACAATTCTTATGTGACTGCTTTCAGCTGCTAAAACATATTTTACCAACACTTGGGTATAATAGCAGCAAATTTGTATTAGTTTCCTCCAGAAATTATACATCATATTTTTCCAAACTTTAGAATAATAGCAACATATTTGTTGATACAATGAACAATCAGATTTAGATTCTGCCGTAATGTTTTAAACTGTCCAGTTTTACAGCAATAATTATAACTTTCAATCCAACCATTGGATCGAGCTAAAATTTGATCAAGAATTTACAGACATATTGTTCTACATTGCATTAAAGTTTCAGGTCAATCGAAGTTCAAAATGGCAACACAACACAGACCAGAAACAGTTGTACGGGTTCTGTTATCTGGTTCCTTTTGACTTGTGGACATTTTATATGAAATGGATTCTCTTCCTAATGATATAGGGATATTCTGCAGCAATGGGGCAGCAAACACAAGATTTTCTTAAGCTGTGTTTTGATGATTAATGGCAGCAAACACAAGTTTTTTCCTTGAGCTGGACACAAAGTTGGCAGCCTTCTTAATCCCAAGCATATTTTGACTTTTGTATTTTTAATTGGTTTATGTGCAGACCATTAGCTCTTTAGATTTAGGTTATTTTGGTAAACTATAAATACCCGTTTTAAAAGGATGTTAAAAAAAAAATTACTCTTGGTTCCAAAATTTGATGAATGAACTGTGTTTGAGAGGATTCTCACACTTTGGTTCTTTAATGAACTAAAAATCGACTTATCGAAGAATAATTGTCTTCGTAGCGTCATTCCTTATACTTCTCGTTCACGATTCCTTATAATCTTTGGGTGGGAGTTTTATTTCAATAGTCCCAATGTCTCGCTTCAAGTAATCATTGTGTTGAGCTTCTATCCTCAAATCTAATTTTTAGCTTTCTGGGTGTCATCAATCTTCGTTGGAGGTTACGTGACCGCATGATCATGGAGTTCGCATCATTTGTATTACATTCCACTAGAGATTATACATCATACAAAAAGGACTCAAAAAAGTAGATCAATAAATGCTTCCATTGTGGCAGAGCCATAGAAGTTTGCTTCATCAGCATCGCATATCTTAATCTTCTAAGTCATGTGGACATCGCAATACACAACACAAAGAAGATATTTAGCATATCTTATCATACACAGAATTTTGATTTATTTAAAAAAAATCCATAGTTAACATTCCACTAGAGATTTTTCATTTTCTACAAACTGGTCATAAAAAATTATTTTAAGAAATAAATTAAATTTCTTGTTTTGAGTAGTATAGAAATATTGACATATGGAGTAATTTTTATCAGAAGTTCCTATTATTTTTACCACGTGTTCTAATTAAGTAATAACAATACCCATCGAATTCAATGTGGCAGAATGAAGATTACTTAAGTGCATAACCAGCAGTGTGTGTAACAAAATGCTTACAGTTATGGGATCCTCTATGTCAAGCATTCCGACATTATTGACCAACATGTCACCATATTCTCCAATGCACCAAACTGCAACGCGAACAAGGCTTTCCTGGTGGAGAAAAAATTTCAAAGTGGATTGAAATGACATCTCCTTTATGGGACAAGTACAACATGCAAGATTAAATGCTGAAGCTCATGGGCTGTCAAATAAAACATCCACTTTTATCAAAAGAAACTTTGAATACCTGTTCAGAAGATGTTTGGAAAGCTTTGTATAATGCCCTGACTGTATATCCATGAAGGTCAGAAGCACTGCTGATCACAGCAATAAGGGCATGCCATACTTCATCTTTTACAAAGTTTCCAGCCTACTAAGCACAATATTAAGATCAGAAAACTGATATGTAAAAGATATTGTTACTTAAGACCCGGAAAGCTCAAATCAACAATTACAGATTCATGCGCTTTGAATTGATCTTTCATATACTCAATTAATTCTTTTAGGTCTCATCTTTGACCATGTTTTAGTTTTCAGAAAAAAAATTAAATAAATAAAAACAATTCCATACATGTATCAAAACAACTTCATTTTGCAAGCTTTAATTATCTAGATTTACTGGTAAACAACACACTGCATAGTCATGGCTGAAGGAAGCTCAACAATGAATTCAATGGAACAAATCAACCAAGGGGAGTGGGTCAAGTATGAGAGATTATAAACGCCTGATCATAAATGACACAAAAACAGTAACAAGATCAACCCAATCTTCCAATCAGAGACTATCATGCACATTAAAAAAGCAATGGTATAAGCAGCAACAATGTACTATGATTATAGTACAATAAAGAAGTGAAGCAAAGATAATCAGCCAAACTGAAAATGTCTCAAGAGGATGGCTACAAAACAGGAACACGGTGGTGGCTGTGGGAAAAGATGTGGCTTAAGCTGATAGAACATGTGCTTTCATAGTGTTATAATACCAAACATGAAAATATTCATCTAGCCACCTCATATGGTGATAATAGAAAGCTCTTAGAAAAATTATGACAATAACAATATTGAAATGTCCCAAACAAGGTTCAAACTAACAGACAAAAATGCAGTGATAGACTTGACATTTAACATTTTTACCTTGTTAAGAACTTTGAGCATCTGATCAATGTACCAATTTTTTTCAGGGGAGAACCTAAAGCATAAAAAAGTAAAAGTAAATTGATGAAACATAGCAGAAAAGGTAGTTCTAAATGATCATGATTTATGAATCCCACTCTATACTACTGAGCATAACTATATAAAAAAACTCAACAATCCTGCATTTGAAGGGGAGGGGAAAACAAAACTTGTGCAGCATGGCATGGTACAAGTCAACGAATCAACAAATTTGTCTGGGACGATTTCAGAACAGTGAAACATCAATACATTGCTGTTTAGATGAAAGATTCAGATCCAGCAATCCCATTTTATGCTTTAGTCCCATGATAGTTTGAGTGCGACAGGGACGCAGCCCAATATAAGGTTTGAATCCCAGGAGGAAAGATGCTGACCTAAGGGGATGGTAACATAGAGTGTGTTGATTTTTATGTTTCATTAGTTATATCTCTTTTTTTTTTCTTTTATTTACTTAGATTGGACACACCCCCAATTTACCTTTCAATGAAATTATTTTGCTTCCAAACAGATTAAAAAAGTGCACCCAAAGCAATAGAGGTATATATAGCTTCAAATGAAGGAAAATATTTTCTAGGAAGCATTGTTTCAAGTCACTTGCTATCTCAATAAGATAGCACCAAGAAGCATTATCGATTCAAAGCAAGTCCAAATTCAAGCCAGTATAAATTTCTTCTTTTAGTCAGGCAAGAAATGGTGGAACTAAGAGCTACATTCATTAAATAAAATCAAAATAAAAACAGCACATGCAACAAAAGAAGAATCTAATAAATCCAATAATCAGGGTAAACAATTGCATATCTTAGTTCAAGAACTGCCCAACTTACTTTTCAATGATGGAACAAATTTTGGCAGTAAGCTCCCCCTTAAATTCTTGATCGCTTACTTCCAGATAATCAATTAGCTCTTTTGTTAAAGGCTTTACATTGGTCTCATTCACCAGAACGTAAACAAGTTCAAGGGCCCTTTTCTGGATTGAAGCATCTGAATCCTGAAAAAAAAAAAGCCAAATCACAAGCTTCTGAATTTGCAATCCTTATTCATTTTGTAAATAGCATAAAGAATGAAGCACAAAAGTAATGCATTAAGTTCAGCTTCAACAGATCAACTGAAATATTTTAGTTACCATTTGCTTATTACCAAACACAAGTAACATGGACACACAGAAAAAATGAATAACGGTCATATAAAAGAAGAAAAAAGAGTTGATGTTAAAGAAAGGGATTTGACGATGTTGAAAAGGCAGAATAATAGTCTCCGATAGATTAGCTGTAGTCTCAGATGCAATAGCTTTTGTCTGGTCCTGAATGATAAAACTATCCTCGTATCTTTTCAAATCAAAACCATAAGATAGAGAACCCATGTAACCAAACCCATATTTTTTAGATTAAGGCTTATTGAGTTGAGTTACTTATACATCCCACAATAAGAAAAGAAATGATATACAAACCCAGATCCACGACACCCATTCAAGTTTGTTTGGAAAGTTATACTCTAGAATTAATAATCCTTATTCTTAACCATAACCAGCTTATTCCATTCATGGCCTATGCTAAGCCAGTATATGGTAAGAAGCCTAATCCCCTTTCAAGTTAACCTATCTTCATTCTTTGCAGATCAATTCCAGATATTTGAGAAAATTATAACACTTACGATACCTTGTAATAGAACATGCAATTGAAAAAAGAATTAGAGTCCAGAGGTGAAAATTTTGTTGATGCAAAAAGATACACACCCAAATTTTTTAATAAATTCAAATTCAAATGGTAGTTTCGGAATTTTATAAACATATCCACTCATGATGGTTTTTAGACAAGGAAAATAATATTTAGCGAGTATAATAGATATGATTTATGTAGATTATATAATTTGTAACTTTCTCTATAACTACCAGTTGTTCAAACATAAAAAGAGATCAAGATGGTGCAACCCCATACCTTTACACATTCCAAGATTGTTGCCCGATGCCTTTGTACAGCTTGAGCATCTACAGTAATAGCCTTCATCAGCATGTTTAATGCAACATATCTGAAACAAGAATGGAATTCAGTTTTCTATTTAGTAAAACAAGGAAAATAAAGCAAATCAAGTTTATTGATTTTAAAATAACAATTAAATACATGCGCTGAACTACTATTATCTAGATGAAGCACGACAGAGCAATAACAGAGCATGTGTCTGGTTTTATATCCATAAATTGAAAGATAAAATAACATTATGCATGCGTGTATTATAAAAACATTTTTCTGTTACCGACTGCCTTTCCTATTTTCAGTTTTCCATGAAAGTATAGAAAATGTGTTGACCTATTACTCAATTTTCTGAAATACAAAATAAGAGACTCAATTCCTTCACTTCTAAATAGCAAAATGCTAAAAAAGAAAAAAAAATTGTAAGACACAAGTTGGCAGAATTTGTCTTACAAAGAGAAAATTCTAGTAATGTAATTTTTAAAAACAATTGTTTGGAAAATTGGAAAACTAGAGTTTTTACATTCTATGTTCAGAACTTGTCTTCCAAATAGAAATATTTAGAAAATAATTTAAAAAACAATGCTAGAAAATTGAAAAACTAGAGAACAAAAAAAAAAAACAAGCAGTTGTTCTGAGTTGTGTATGTTTTATTATTTCACTTCTTTAAAAAAAAAAAATGTCCCAAATTTGTATGAGAATATCAGGATAATGATTGTCAATAGTCCATAGGCTCAAGCAAGTGCATCAACACCTAAAGTCACCCTTTAACAGGCAACTGCCTATATTTATTTAGTAGACAATGATGATAATCACAGAGCATATAAACATGCCAAAGTTTTCTGTTAATCAGTACGCCTTGCTGTCTATAAAGCAATCATCTTATATTTTGTAAATCATATAGGAACTTGCCAAATCATTTCCTATAAATCAATAAATTCAACAGAACATCAGAGGAAAAAGAAAACCATATGCAAATGGCAGATCAATTCTAATTGAATCAAGAGAATATATCATAAAACATATGCCCAACAATATTTCATGCAATTAGTTTATTAAGAAACAAGCATGAAAAGGAATGAAACGACAGGCCATGAAATCATATCCACGTTATAGTCTTACAAAACAAAACCTGATGTTATTGTCGCGGTTAGACAAGAATCTTCCTAGGATATTAATAGCAAGCACTCGTAAGCCACCATTATCTTCAATGCTCATGATAGTTTCAACACATTCATAGAGAATAGCATTTCCAGCATTTTTGTTTGACTCTGTTTTTGTTGCCACCTAAGGAGACATCAACCAAACAAGAAAGATTAAAATGTTGTCAATTTATGAAGCAAATTTCCCAAAGATAAAACAGTTTTAGGGAACTGTGAGCATTTATAACCATGAGTATTTATAACCATGTACAGGGTGATAACAAGTTGACAAGCTAGAATGTATGGATCAGTGAAACAGGTTGAGAAGACATTCACCTTCACATGTTGGTCAGTTTACTATCAATCATTGACCAAATATTTTTACACAGACACAGTTTAGCCCAGTTAATAGAATTTTATCCAATTAGATTACTCAAGCTGTCAAACAAGACTACAGAAGGGTTTAGGTTAGGCAGACAACTGGCCAGCACTTTACAGAATCCTACTTCTAAATGGAAAATAAATATTAAACCCACTGGTACCAAAAATATTAATTATATCTAAGCTTGACTTGAGTATCCCAAAGTGGTTGAGCTTAGCTACCTGGATCAACTTCCTTCATTCAGTTGTTATTGGCAATGAAAAATTAATTATTGGTCAGGCAAACTGACTTCAAATTCACTATCGTCAAGGAAGTTCAAACCAACCTGCCCTCTTTAATGATTTTCATCCATCATCAAGGGAACAATGACAAAGGAAACTCATCACTCATCACTCATCAATAGACACCACCAATCACCAATCATCATAAGACCAAAAAGAAAACCTGAGCAATATAGAAATTGGGGGAAACAAGATGGACCTCCATTAGTAATAATTCTACCCATACACTCTACAAAGCAAGTCTCATTCTATTATCAATGCAAAAGATCCCATTTTCTTCCACCTGCCACTTAATTTCTTCATAATGTTAGAATTCAAATATGCACGAGGAACTTTGTAGCGTACAGAGACTTGGTTTAATTCTACTTAAATCCATAAGATTTACAATAGAAAAAAAGTACTGAAAGTAAAACAAAAGTTTATCATGTTGATCAGACTCATACCATCTCTATCCTTCCCTGATCTCTAATTCAACTCAACAGAAGTGATCCGAGCCATCAACAATTGACACATTGCTTATGAACCAGCATTTCTTGATCAATAATAGAACAAATAAGACAGACTGATACAAAATGCAAATGGAAACTGACCTGCGCAAGTATGTCATTCATAGCATCACTAGCATCAGCATCTCCTTGTCCTAACACGCGCAAAAGCTTAAGCAATCTGATATGGAGGAAAGGGTCCGCAATGCCAGAAATGTCATATTCTGGTGTGTATGGACTGTTCACAGCATCCTTTAATGTTTTGACCAACCCATCTGTGTGCTTCTACAAGAATGATTTATAACTTGTCATAGTTAAAGAATAAAAACCATATTGACCATAAATTTACCTTCAAAATTCAATTCTCCCGAAACATTACCTCTATACTATAAGCATTTATATAAAGAACTAGGTTGATATATGCATATTGAAGAGTTCATTTCATTCAAGCCAAATAAAAAGCTCAGCAATATACCATTTTAGCGTTGGTCAGTATGTTTGTTTCCTAATACTCTCTACAAATAATACTCTCTACAAATCATACAGGCCACGATAAATACCTTTCTCAAAAACTCAAGGGCTTCTGGACTGACTTTACATAGATCTGTACAAAGTTGAATTCCCGTTATTAAGACTCCATGATGCTTCTCTTTAAGCAAGGCAGCAGCGGGATTTATGAAATTTTCTGACAGATCCGGGACTTTCTTTATAATCCGTATAGTGCATAATGCTGCCTATGTTTGAGCAAGAGTGCAGTAAAAATTAGAAGAAAGCAAAATAAAGCCACAAATCAGTGAAGCCAAATGAGAGACAAGCATCAAATTTAGAGCAATTTAGGAGAACATTGTTCAACCATCTACCTCCAAAATGCCACATGTGATTAAGCAATTAGAATGACGTGGAGAAATTTTTCAATACTACTAGCCTAATAATGTTTATTGCATTATTTCATTAATGGTTAAGGTTTTGAGGAGTTTGAAAAGTCCAAGACATAGTTTGGTAAATCAAGCATAACTTTTAATCCGACCGTTGGATAGAGCTAAAATTTTGACAAAAGATTTTGAAAGCCCTATTTCATATTGGGTTACAAATTCATAATGATCAGAAATCGGGAAAGCTTTTATATAAGGTTCGGAAATTACTATGCGGGACTTTTTTATTTATCTTGTTGAATTTGGATTCTTTTTCCTATTTAGATTAGGACTTTCAATTTAACTAGTATTTTACTAGTTAGGAGTCCTAATGCTAGATGAATTCTATTAGTTAGATAACTTTTAATGAGAAATCATTTCCTATAAAGGATTTTAGGTCTAGAACTAATATAAATAAGGATGTCTAGTTTATTTTAAGAACATTTCAGACTATTCAGATTTTTAATAAAATACTAGAGTTTTCTCTAAATTTCTTTCTTGCTTAAGTCTATATAGCTTTAAGGCTTGAGAGCCCTGGCTTTTACCCACACTTTGCACCTCGTCAATTGGTATCAGAGCAGGTTGACCTCTTTGATGGACAAAGACGGTAGCAACCCACTCCTCGATGCAGGAGTTGAAGCCCTCTGAGGCGCTATGCGGGCTCAAGAGTGGAAACTACATTGTTTTGTGCTAGCTTAGGAACAAAGAACAAATCATTTGGAGCAAGCCATAGCAAATCTAACTCGGCTAATGGGTAACGGAAACAGGGATTGTGAAGAGGAAAGGACCTTGCTTGGAGACTTACCTCGAGGCTGGCCAAAACCCATATCTATTCTTGAATATGATAAGATTCCATTTTATGACGGAAGATTTTCAAACAAAAGATTTATTAAGTGGTTGGCAAAATTGGAAGCTTACTTTTATTTCAACAAGGTTCCTTATCAAGGTAGGACTTGTCACATGCAAACTTTTTTATGGTGTTAGAGAATTATGGTTTGAGTTTCTAGACTTTAGAACTTGTATATGCAAACTTTTTTATGGTGTTAGAGAATTGTGGTTTGAATTTCTAGACTTTAGAACTTGTATTGATACGTCTTTAATTCAATCTTGGCAAGATTTGAGACAATCATTAATTTTAAAGTTTATACAAGATGATTATGAAGAGATTTTATATTGAGTAAATAAACAATTAGATTGTTATTATATTTGTCCAACCTTCTAAAAGAGCAAGAAAGAAAAATATGGAGGAGGTTTCTTCTCTATAAAGTAGACAGTTTCAATGTCACTTTAGTGATAACAACAACATTGCAACAAATACTACTCTACTTGTCAATGTTTCATCTACTAATGGTGAAAAAGAAATCAAAAAAGCTCCTTGGTGTCAAAAAAGCTCCTTGGTATCAAGCAATGATTCTCAAGGTCTTAAAGCACTAAAAAAAAGCTAGATCAAGTTGTTGAAATTGCTCAAGAGGCTGAAGTTGACATCAAAGAGGACTTAAGTATGGATGTGTCATCCAAACCAAGCTTAACTATGTTGGATCAATATTCTAAAATTATCAAATCAGTTGATGACCAAACACGTCAACTAAAGTTGTCATCACCTCAAAAGATAGTTTTATACGAGGTTGATTTTTTAAATCTTGAGAAGTTTTGACCTAGATCCAAAAAGATTTAGGATATTTGGTACAAGTTATCTCGTGAATACATTGGTGACAATGTTATATTCGAAGTATCTATTCCTTCGGAGTAGAAGAGTTCAATTTTTGACAGATAAATTGAGGGCAAGTTTTTCAGAAATAGAGGGGATTAGCGTAGGGAAATTTCTTCAATATTCTTAGCCTAATAATATTTATTGCCTTATTTCATTAATGATTAAAATTTTTAGGTTTTGAGGAGTTAAAGAAAGTCCAAGACACAATTTGGTAAATAAAGCATAACTTTTAATTCGATCGTTAGATTGAGCTGAAATTTTGACATAAGATTTTAAAGGCC
>Ga0307508_10006952_pt1 | contig 10555 bp, 9 predicted proteins | sample 9_EM_MG_FD_203089 | JGI IMG/M metagenome (GOLD analysis project Ga0307508, IMG submission 203089) | Populus trichocarpa ectomycorrhiza microbial communities from riparian zone in the Pacific Northwest, United States - 9_EM | ecosystem: Host-associated > Plants > Roots > Unclassified | place...
CACTAAACTAAGGTTTTGGGGTTTTTTTCTCTGTTTGCCACGCCCCCCCCCCCCCCCCCCCCTGCGAGTTGTCGGTTCAAGAAAAAAAATATGAACTGTTTTTCTGAGCCGCATATCTTAATACATATTTTGAATATTTTGACTGAGCCACAAGAAAAGAAGAAAAAAAAACCACCGCCAACCACTAGTATCTATCAGCGAGTACCTATCTTCATGATGCGGTCGCTGCTCTTGTCGCTCAACACGAGAATACGCTATACGATAGAACACCATATCATACCCTCGAAGTCGACTGGGAAGCAAAACATGTTGACGATCTTTTTTTTATCTTCTACTTTCTTCGTATGCCACTCGTAGCCTTCTTTCACATTACGCGATTGGTGTATGTATTGCACATTTGATCACCTTCAAACCCACGAGGCATATCAGTGTTGAGGAGCAACTCGTGATATTCCTACCGCTGTTTACACACATGTGCGGACAAATGATTCCCCGCTTAAACCCATTCTCCGCTCGCTTGCCCATCTGAGAACCTCTAGAACCAAAGCCTCCACAGGTGCAAGTTTCCATCTCTTTGCTCCAGGTCGCTCGTGCTCCGGGGCGTAACTGACCGGTTTGCAATGACGATGCTGGCGGCAATGTTTGGGTGAAAGGAGGCTCCGAAGGGTCTGTCCGTAAAACCTTGTGCGAAACCCCGAGTAGCTTCACTGCCGTATAGCCGTCGCTGTGTTTCTGCGTTGCTGTCGCCGTATTGCCCTTGCCGTGCCACTGCGATGCCGCTGGATAGGTGGATAGGTAAATGGCTGTATCGCTGCTGTGCAGCAGTACCGCTCGCGTTAACCAGCTATGTACATGCGTATTTATACACGACCACCTGACCGGCCCGACATGAGATACGGTGGGGCGGCGGATTGCAGAGACACTGTCGCAGCAGGCGGTTGGTATCGGTGGATGTTCCCAGCTCGGGGGCGAAACAAGTGTGGACGACGGCATCGAATTTTGCAACCATTAGAAATGAAAAATAAATATATAAAAAATAGAGTCCATCCCGATTCAACCTTCCTACTACAATTTGATCCCAAACTATCGAAGAAGAAAAAAGAAAGAAAAAAAAGCTCCCAGAACTGCAATTTGATCCCAGATTATCGATACGGATCAACAGCGCACGTCAAACACCGAATTCCTCCACCGTCCCTCGTACTCGTGTCCGACCTCGACGTTGTCCTCGGCCTTCTTCACCTTGGCCAGGACCCCTCCGGGCGCATGTTCGCCGGGAAAGAGGAACGCGCCGTCGTCCTCGACCGACACTCGGAACTCACCGCGCTGCCTCCTACGTCGCCGCGAGTGCTCCGGCCGCGACAGAACGGCGCGGATCCACGCCTCCATGCTTCCGCCGCCACGGTTGGCGATGCTCGCCACGCGCATGCGCTCTGCCGCGGCGTAGATCTCTCTGTCCAGCTGCTCGATCGCGCCCCGGATGCGTTGCTCCAGAACGTTGGCGAGGAGCTTGCGGACCGCTGGCTTGATGATCGGGGACAGCAGCGCCGCGGCCCAAGTGTGGTATGCGTGGTATTTGTACGAGAAGTTGTGGATCTTGACGGTGACGGATTTGACGCGGAAATACGAGTCGGCCATGGGGTCCTCGTCCTCGTCCTCGTCGTGCGAGGAAGACTCGAGCACGATGTCCGCGGACGCTCCACGGCCCGTCATGAACACGTCGACATACCCACGGTCGGAGAAGCTGATGCCCGTCTTCTTGCGCACGACGAAGGAGGCGTCCTTGCAGAAGAGGTTAATGTTGGAGACGTGCAGATGCGTGGTCGTCGAGTGCGTGCTGGAGACCGTGTAGGAGTTTGTGATTTCAAAGCGGGTGAATGCTTCAAGGACGGTCCGGGACGGGAGGAAGTGCTCTGCAGGATCGACGTCAGCCCACTGCGTTCTCGTCACGAGCAAAGCAGAATTTTGAAGCATACCGGATTCAAGCACGACATTCTCCAGGATCAGATCAAAGTCCGGATCCTGATACTCGATCCTCGGGATGGGGATATACTTGATCTCGTCCACGAAACGCGGGAAGATAACCTCCACCAGGTCCCATATAACCCTCTTCCTGAACCCCCTGAAGTTGCCGTTCTTGTCCACAACGACAAGGTCTTTGTACACCTTTTTGCTGGCCTCGGCAACCCGGATGCTCTCCTTATCGTTGCGGATGGCGTCGATGAACGAGCGGGCCTCCGTGAACAGGTTCTCGACGTCGGGGCGATAGCTGTCCGATTTCTCGTTCAGCAGCTCCTGCGAGCGCTCGTAGAGCTTGTGCGCTTCCGCATCGGCAGCGTCGCTGGTCACATAACCCTTTTCGGTGAGGAGCCGGTTGAACTCCTGGGCCACGTGATCGTAGAACTCTTTGAGCTCGTTGTCGGACTGGATATCGTCGATGACCTTGTGGAAGGCGTCCGAGACAGGATCCAGCGACTTGCCATTGGCGAAAGCCATGAGGAGGGCCTGGGGCCAGGTCAGCATCCATCACTCGTCCCATGTGATTATGATGTCATACCTGGGCATCCTTCATCGCAATGTCAAGGTTCTCGTCCGACTGGACATCAACCTGCTTTCCCTCGGCGGCAACACTGCTATGGACACGGGTGGCATATTTGTGGATCATGTCGACGACGAAGTCAGCCGTCTCCTGGAAGTCGGAATTCTCCTGGATGTCCTGCACCACCTTCTTCGCGCGGTTGATGACGGCGTCCCTGCGCTGCTTGGGAAACTTGTCGCGGAGGTAGGCTTCGAGGTCGTCACGGAACTGGTAGCTCGCCTGGCGCACCTGCTGCGAGGCTGCGGTGCCCTTCTCCTTGATCGCCTTGCTGCTCGCCTCTTCGGGACCGATGCTCACATCGGCCTTTCGGGTGCTGTCGGCGGCCTGGGCAGCGCTGGAAGCCACCTGGGAGGCTGCGTCCGCAAACACGTCGCGGCCGACACCTATCGCACAATCAGCATAGCCTCTCCCTCGAATTGGAGAGTGAAGACACCCATACTGGTGAAATCATTGATCAAACTCCTAAACTCATCGCTACTCCACAGCAGTCCCGCCGTCCTTCTGAGCCTCTCCCTGAATCTGTACACATCCTGTCCCATGCCGGTGGTGCCCGCCTTTGCGGCACCGCTAACATCGGGGACATTCACAAACATGTTAGCGTGCGACGTGTGGTAGATGAATTCCTGGATCTTGTCGTCGTAGTTCTTGCTGAGACCAAGGTCGATAACCGCCTCGATCCAGGCCCTCAGGTCTCGCACGAATTCCCTTCCCCTGCCGCTGAGACGTCTGTTGCGGCTGTCGAGCACGGGCGACTGGAGTGCGTGCCGGCCACATTCGGCGAGCTGCTGGGTGTCGGGCAGGTCGCCCTGTTTGAGGGCGAGGAAAGCCTCATACGCGCGAAGTTTGCGGCGCATAGACTCCTCCTTGCGGCGGGAATCAGGGTCGGAGACGTTGCCACGCGGGATCAGTGGCTCGCGAGCTGGGCAATCCTCGCTCGCGCCATTGCTACCGCCGTTGCGTTGCGACATCCTTCTCGAGGATAGGAGTGTGTGCTGTGCGTTGAGCGGGCTGTGAGACGGCACGAGGGCTCCGCGGATCTGCTCACCCTCGCGATCAGTGTGTGGAGGAAGAAGCGGCGAACGGATTGGTCTGTTCTGAACGGTCCGCGAACTGGACGACGACGCGGTCCGGGCCGAGACGAAGCTGTGCGCGGTGATGTAGCTGTTGACGGTAGCCGAGCTGTCGGCGGGCCTGAGCACTGGGGGCCAGAGACGGGCTCCGGGGATATCTCCTTCCACAGCTGTGTCAAACGGCGTTCCTGTCTGGTCCGTGCTTGTCCCCGCCGAACGAGACGTCGGCGATTGCGAAGACGGAAGCGGAGCCGGGAAGAAACAAGGGATCTCTACCTCACCGTCTTGTCTGTCTCCTTCCGCCGCAGTGAAGAAGGAAGAAGAGCTGTTTCGAACAGGCTGGGAGCTCGCAAAGTAGCTGCCTCCGTGGTCGTCGGAGAGGAAGGCGTGGTCAGTTACAGGTATACCTATGGAAAGTGCAGGAGAAGAGGAAATGGAAATAGTAGAAGGCTGGTACTGGATCGTGGGCATCCAGCGTGGCAGTATGAGAAGGAGGATATTTCTGGGAGGGGGAGGGAGGGAGCGAGATATTTGTAGGACAGGCGCTCTGCCAGGCCTTCCACAAAACCGGCTGCGGAAGGGGGGGTGGGGGAGCAGGAGCAATCCTTGGATCCGTGCACTTTTTTTTCTTTTCCGCGGGGGGGGGGGTGTGTGTACAGGAGAGGTAGAAGATACGAGCAAACCTCCACGGGGGGAGTTGGAGGGGAAGGAAGTACACACTACCTCTCAATTGTTCGGCGGCCGGCCGGCCGGCCGCGAAGCCGTCATTCACACGTCGCAGAACCACATGTGATTCCCACCCGGTTCGCATAGACACGGGCTGCTGCTGCTACTGCCCCGTTGAGAGCAAAAAGATTGACGTAATGTCTCGATCAGCCAAGCTTTGTGGGGGAGAAACAGGCCGCATTCGGGGGACGATCTTCAATCGTCAGCTCTACATACGGTTAGTGACTGCTGTCTGAAGCATGCATATTTCCCAGATATCTACATAGATAGCGATATGAGGGTTTGTCCCGATCCTCCCCCCAGCCTGGGGGGAGGAGGATCTCCGTGCTTGTGAGAAAGAAAGTGCATTATCTTAGAAATCGACGGGTGTCCAGTCCCAGTTCCACCGCCGGATGCGGTCATTCGTAATCGTGGACTAAGTAAGTACAATGTACTTTTAGATAGAAGCCAACCAACCAACCAAACCAGCCAAGCCAACATTTTTATTTTTTTTTATTTTTTTTCCCTCCGTACGAATCCGCGCACGCAACCTGCCACACCCGCCCATTCTCAGCGCCGCTCGGGTTCGACATGGCCTGACGTGACATGACATGACGTGGCTATGATGGCGAAGCGGCGGTACGTAGGTATGTGCGTAGATAGATACTCGACGGGCCCGCCGACGTCGAGGTTGGAGCCCAAAACACTGGCAGGTATGTTCTGCGCTGTTCGGTCGGCAATTCGGCAAGGCAGACCCCCCCTCCCCGCTCCTCCATAGGTAGAGGGCGAAAGTGAGTGAACGCGATCGAGTGACGGCCCCGAGTGCACCGGCTCGAATCCACAGTGCAATAGACAAGGTACGTACATAAGCTCAAGTTATTAGAATCGGTTACTCGCGACGTGAAGAACAGAAACCTTTCACATCCCACTCGCTCAGTTATGCACCTGAAAAGGTAACTAAAAAGACGATAAGAACACTGGGGGGGGAGAAAAAAAAAACACGATCAAGCGGAAGAATAAGGAAAGAAAAAAAAAAGCCCAATCTTTCTTTCTGATGTGAGGAACCCCGAATTGTAGAAAGCAGACACAAAAAAAGACTCCCTCCAGTTACTTCAATATCCGCCTCCCAATTTCCCCCCCCCTCCCCATACGCCTGCTGATTAGTAGCACGGAGTACATGTGGCCGCAAGATTTCCTTCTCGTAAGATAATGTAGTACCATCGTCGAGCAGATCAAGAAGTAAAAGCGGAAAAAAAAAGAAAAAAAAAGTACCCTCGTCGCCAACCGCCAACCGCCATTCGACCAGTGGTGGCCATAGACGGGAGGGGGGTGGAACATGCCGATATAATTGCCCAAAAGATAATGATAGAAAAACGCAATGGAAGAAACCGACACGATAAGAGATATTGTTCCTCCCCGTGTATGACACCTTCGCGACCCTCCCCGCACCCCGTGCCTGCGCGATTACTTCTACTCCACGACGATCTCAACGCCACTCTGGACATCCAACTCCCCGCCCGAGCCACCTCGTCCACCGTGATGCTGGCGACTCCTCGACGCGAATCCTGCCCCTCGCTCGGAATCGGGTCCCCGTGGCTGTCTTTGCGGCATGACGTGCGATCGGTCACGCTCGGCACGGACTTCGTCGAAGCCCATGCTGAAGCTGCGGGTTACTCCACCGCCAGCCATTCCGCTGTGTCCGCTTCCCCCGCCAATCGTGCCACCGCTTCGCTCCTGCTCGTGTGACAGCATGCCCCGAGGATCCCGGGGATCGCCTCTCAAGCTCCCACTCCCCATGTTGCCGAGGGGGCCTCCGAGCGACACTCCGGCAAGTCCGTTGACGAGCAGCGACTCCTGGTGATTCCCCGTGGCTGTGGGTGTCAGGGTGGGCGTGGTGCTGGCGGCACTGTGGGCGCCGTATTCTTGCTGCTGGTACCGCGAGACGTTGTTACCCAGCGCCGCGGGAAAGCTGGCGGACGAGGGGACCGGTGACGGCGTGTACGACCGCAGATCGGCGAACGACTTGGCCGCACGGAGGTTCTGGCGGTTCTGCGCCGCGCTCTCCCGGCCGGACGGAGAGGATGGGATGTCCAGGAGAGCGGACGCCTGGCGCCCGATGGTGGAGAACATCGCGGCGCTCTCGGACCGAGTGTCCGTAAAGTCCATGGTGGTGGCCCTGGTCAGTCCACGCCTCTGATGATTCTCGACAGGGTGAACCGTCGGGATGGATGGTGGGCTGATGTTCGGCGTCTGGCCCTGGGGCGCGCGGTAGACGTGCACCTGGCGGCCCTCGCCGTTTCCGCGCGAGATGTGCGCGAGTCCCATGTGGTGAGCCAGAGTGTGCACGATACGACGCTGCTGCGGCGACAGGGTCGGGGGGAAGATGAGCGCTTCGCGCGTGTGGTCGTCGCGGAAGAGGAGCAGCTGCGAGTAGAACTGGAGAGTCTGGGGGTCGTTCAAGTCTACGTCTGAAAGGCGGTTAGCACGCTGGAATATCGGAACATCTCTGTCCGGAGTATAACTGTAGTCTGACCTGGTTTGGACCTCGAGGTGCCGGGGGTAGGAGAAGTGGCCGGCGGCGGCGGCTGCGTGACGGGCCGGTGCTGCTCTTCCAGTTGACCTCTCCGCTCCCTCTTTTCCCGCTCGATCCTCTCCCTCTCCTGGATGGGCAGCATCTTCTTGTACTCCACCCGGAGCTTCCTGCCCTGCAGTTCGAAGCCGTTCAGCATGTCGATGACGGCTCCCGTCTCCTCCGCGGTCGTGAAGTTGGCGAACGCGAGACCGCGGAACACGCCGTTGTCGAAGTGGTAGTTGAACGCGTACGGCAGCGGCAGGCTGATCTCCGTCATCAGCTGAACCAGCTGCTCCTTCTTGACGGCGAACGGAATATTCTTGATGACGATAGCGGTCGGAATCAACTCCTCCTCACCCATGTCCGACCCCACGGGTTCTTGGCGCATGGGCGACGCGCCCAAAGGCACTCCTCCCCCGCCGCCGCCCATCGCGGCCAGGGGGCTGACGGCCGGAAGGGCCGAAGGGCTTTCGGTCCACATCTGTTTCCCGTCAGCAGCCGTGTCTGTCTCTCTCTCTCTCTCTCTCTCTCGGATACCCCGTTCGATGGAGGGTGTTCGTACCGACGGCAGCGCGCTCCTCTGCCTCGAAGGGCCCTTTATCCTCCCCGAACCACCACCCATCGTACCCCCCAGTGTGCCGACATTTCCAAAACTGCTCGGGTTCCAAGTCTGGGCACCGGACGCCTCGTAACCTCCGTAAGTCATCGCAGTGGGAGCTATGCGCGTGGTGTCGTAAGCGCGGCCGTGATCGTATCTGGCGGCATGGTCCTCGGCGGTGTAGAGGCCGGTTTGGCCGGCGAAGGTCTCGAACTGCCGGGACGAAGCCCGATGGAGTGTATTATGGTGTTGTCCACTGGTGGACCTCATAGAGCCCGTTGCATCGTAGTAGGATTCGTGGCTGGCCATTTCTATAGTTCGAATACAGGATTCGGATGATCTTTCGTTTTCTGGATATTCGTCGATTGTTTTGTTTGTTTTTTCTCGTTCTCCGCTCGCAGCGACGGGAAAGTCCGTTCGAAAACCAGGACTAACTAGCTGACTGGGGGGGGGGGGGTTTCGGTCGTGGCTACAGGTTTCGGGCACGCCTACCTCGCGATTGTGAAGTCTTCGTTGCTTCGATTGGGTGGTGGGGTGGGGGGTGATTTTGTGTGTGGGGAAGGACGGGACTCGGGCACTCCTTTTTTTTTGTCCTGACGAAGGCGACAACACCCGCAGCCGATGTCGCGGAAACCGAGCCGATGCGGAGACGAGAAGAAAGCAGAATGGCTGTATATTATAAGAGTGTCCCCGCCGCGGTCGAATTTCGCTACTCAGTAGGAACGGATGGAGGGGAGTTGAAAGAGGGAGTGTGATGGAGAGCGGAGGAGAAGAAGAAGAAGAGAAAACCTTCGTCTTTTTTTTTTGTTCTTTCTTTCTTTCTTTCTTTCTTTCTTTCTTCTTTTGTTTCTCTTCTTATTCTCCGCGATGGGGCTCGTTCGAGCACTCGGAAACTTCGAAAGCCCAGGAAAGAAACAACCGATACAAGATGCTGATGACGAGATATATATATATGTATCCCCTTTTTTTTGTCCCTTTCGTGAGTGGTATCTCAGTCCGTCCGTTCTTCCTTCGGTCCGATGGACGGAGTCTTTCGCGTTCTGGAAAAGAATATAATATCACAGGGTCATGCGGGTGCGTATCTCGTTCCGGATCGTAAAAGCGTGGGTCTCGTTAACCGATCGACAAAAGGGGGCGGGCGGCGGCCTGAGGGAAACGAGTGGTGGTGGTCAGTGGTAAAGTGGTAGCAGGAGTAGTGGTGGTGGTGGTGAGGGGCGCCTTTCGTGGGCAGTGGACGACAGAACACTTATGATTGCGTTTTGGGCGGAAGGGCGGAAGGGCGGCTCTTTCAGGGGCGGGGGGGAGTCGGATGGGAGCAAGGTGGTGAGGTAAGATGGGGGGGGGGGGGGTGGGTTGGTGTTGGAGGTGTTCCAGGAGGAGGAGGACGAGGCAGACAGGAGGAGGTAGGAGGGTGGTAGGAGTTGGATGGCGCGGGGGGGGGGGTGGTGAAGGACGGACGATGACTGGGCCGAAGGCTGGAGGGGTGTGGGGAGCTGGGGGGGAGCGCTCAATGAATGGGGCGGACCAGGGTCGGCTGGGATTGCAGGCACGAGCGAACGCAGTACGGGGGGGGGGGTGGGCAGCTCGAGTTGGTGGTGAACAGCGGCGGCCGCCGTCAGAGACCGGACAAGATTCTGCGGCAAGGGGCGTTGGGGCGGTGTTTGGGTGGAGGCATGGCATGGGCATTCTCGCAGTCCGCGAGCGCTGGGCGATAGATATATGGCGCTACACCTCCCGGACGTGGACGAGCTCGCGGGCCGCGACAATAGATAGAGTGCGCGCCAGCCTGCGTGCGGCGTGGAGGAGCTGCAATCCACGACGCCCGCCACTCTACCGGCCACGCAAGCCGACAGTGGCAACCGGCCAGCCAACCGCCGGATGCGACACCCAACAGGCCCCCGTCCGATGTTTGCTTCCCCCGTATCGATCCAGAGTGTGCGCGTCGGCTGAGCAGCATCATCATCATGTCCACGGCCGCTGGTTGCACCGTTGCAGAGGGCAGCGTAACCCGCCTGCGGGTCGTCGCGCCCAACGACGAGACGGACGAGGCGAGACGAACGCTCTCACGGGGCCTCAGACCCTTAAGTAAGGGCCTCCGCCGCCCTCGCCGTCCTCGCCGGACGTGTGGCCGCTCCGTGGTGGTGGTCGGGGCCAGTCGACGCCGCCGGCAGCTACTCTGCTCTAGTCGCGGAAACAAGCTCGTGGAGACGGGGGGGGGGGGCGGAAATGTCGTCTCGCGCCGGAGTGCGGGTCCCGCCACGCTTGGTCAGCGCCCATCCTTGCTGGCGACTCGACATCCGCCCCACCGGCTTTTTATTTTTTTTCTATTTTTTCTATTTTTGTTTTTGTTTTTGTTTTTGCTTTTACTTTTGCTTTTACTTATTGTATTCCGGCTTCGGCGGACACGGAAGCAGCAGCCGTCCCGTTTCCCGTTTCCCCTCCGGCTCGAACTCTCCCGCTCTTGGCTTTCGCGATCGAACCTCCGGAGCCATTCAGCCAGCACTGCTCTCGCGGATACACATGCATCCAAGTATCTGCGCACTGCGCCGTACTCGCTGTACCGCGCCTTCGCCTCCGAGACCTCCTCGTCCCGAGCGGCCCAACTCTCATGCAGTCAGCACACTAAAAGGCGGACCACGCTTTGACCACCACCACCGCGCCGCGCCAGCCTTTCTCTCTTCCCCCCTCATAGATATGTATGTAGAGCACATACACACAGATATGATATCTAGATATGTGTCTATGTAGAAAGAAGAAAAGAAGAAAAGAAAAAAGGAAAGAAAAAAACCCCCCCCAAGTGAACAGCCCCTGCAACCCGGACAATCGCGCACGGATAACAGGCGCGGCAGAGAGAGGGCGGGAAAGGGGCGGTGGTTGGATGTTTCGTCCCCGATCGAGTATCGTCGCATTTTTGGCGGATGCACAAGAGCAAAAGCAGGCGGCCAGTGCCCCCCCCCCCGCCAGCGAGCGTGCGAACGGGAAGGAGGAGAAGGGGAATCTTCTTCTTTGCTGCG
>Ga0307508_10006954_pt1 | contig 10554 bp, 13 predicted proteins | sample 9_EM_MG_FD_203089 | JGI IMG/M metagenome (GOLD analysis project Ga0307508, IMG submission 203089) | Populus trichocarpa ectomycorrhiza microbial communities from riparian zone in the Pacific Northwest, United States - 9_EM | ecosystem: Host-associated > Plants > Roots > Unclassified | place...
TTTATACTTGTTTCGCATCAGTCTGGCCAAGACTTGAGCAATTTTGTCTTGGAGGCAATCTTCTCTTCTATTCCATCCAGCCTACAGCAACTGTTGATTAGTGCTTGAAAGTCTGGTTACATAACTGGAAATTAATCGAGACTGGACCAAACTTAACTGGAAATAACCGCTGACATAATGTAACCAATGCTAACCATAACCGCAGTCTGGTTAGCGGTTAGTGGTCGTCTCGAAAATTTCCTAACTGGGCAAGACCAGTTATGACCGGTCTCAATGACTGTTCAGATATTTTCAATAAAATTTACTATATAATAATATTATATTTAATACACCTTATATATACATACAATATCTGATAATCTAATTACATGGCAGCTACAGAACACGAAAAAATGTGGCCATACAGACCACTTTTTCATGTTGGGTGAAAGAGAACCAGCTGAAGACAAGAAACATACGTGTTTTTCAGCTTTGGTTGTGCTGAACACCCCAAACGTGATGCTGTGTCACAAGGAGAGGGCACGACATGCAAACGCATCACGTTTTGGGTGTCTGGCTGGTGGGGGAGGGGAGTTGGAGTTGAAAATACCACCCAAACACGAAAACATGATATATTCGCGTTTTCATGTCCAGGTGGTCCAGGTTGTCCAGTTTAAAGGAAGGGGAGGGAGGGACAGTGTGTAGAGCTAGAGTAAAGTTAGTAAAGAAATGAGATTATAAAAAATGGGGGGTGTACCTTGTATGCTCGCCCTTTGCTCGTTTATCCCTCACTGCCCCATCATCCTCGTTGTTGTTGTTGTGTCTGTGGTGGTATTTGTTGACTCGTTTGTAGTCGGCGTGTGTCAAGTTGCAAGGACGGGAGGTGCTGCAGGTAGAAACACAGATTAGTAAATCAAATAAAAGAAAAACTTGGCGGCTGTACCTTGTACGCTCACCCTGTGCTCATTCCTGCTGGCCCTTGTGACTTGTTGCCCCACTTGCGTTTTGAGCGAGAGAGAGGTGGTGGGTGACGAGATAGGCTCTCGGTCTCACGTTCGAGCAAGGAGGGTTGGTGGTGGTGTCAATGAGGGGTAGTGGTGGGCAGCAAAGCCCCTCCGTCTCACATTCGAGCGACGGAAAGGTGGTGGAAGGCAATAACAGATGCAATAGAGGAGGGTATGCCTCGTTGCTTGGTGTGAGGTACCTGCAACTGAACATAAGTAGAAGAAGAAAAAGAAATGAAGAATAGTGGGCGCACCTTCGACCTTGTACGCCCATGCCCTTGAACGCCCTCCTCGTTTATCACCGATAAGACACCATTATCATATGGAGACTGAGTACAATTTGCGAGGTTGAAGCCACACTGCTTTCCCTCACTGGTATGGATGGTCTCAAGGCTTGTTCGAATGTTGTGGTCCTGGCCATGGCCCAATCCTATTTGATTGGCTTGCGGTTGTTTCAATCGCGAAGTTGATATTGGCCCAGTATCTCTGACCCAACTGGACGCTTGGAGAGACACAAAGAATATGAAGTTTGCGGAGATGTTACCGATTCGTGAATTTTTGAGCTCTAAAGCTTATTACCAACCGACGCCACCCTGTGGTTGGCGTATTAGAACTTTAGCTGTCCCCTTGGGGCTGGAATAGTCCAGGGCTGACCATAGCGGGCATCTGTGGCTAGTTCATCAACTTTAATAGTAGCATTAACTGGTGTCTGTAAGGGGAACCCCTTCCGCTTCTGCTTTCACCTCCCGCTCACCTTCCACTCCCGGCTCGCCCCTTGCACCTACCGCTCCCGACCCGCCATTGCTCCCGACCCGCCTTCCACTAGTGCTGCGCTGGCGTGCCACATAACTCGGTACCTTACACGTACTGACATGTATTTACCGATTTCAGTCTTATTTATTATATCATATTAGCCCATACCCACAGGGATCCTTATCCTTTCCTCTTCGGATCCCCTGCTAGGTATGTTCATGTTTAGATTAGTATTACATAATAATCTAAACATCTTCAGATTCCCTGCTAGTACCGCATTCCACTCTGCATCCCACCCGACTGCAGTAGCCCTTACAGTGTCCGTGAATCATATACAAGTGAATTGGTCAAAATAACATGGACATTGATAACAAGAAAGTAAGATCTGCCAAAGCAAGGAATGTGTGAATGATATGCTACAAAAAAATATGCAAATCCGGGTGTATAGTGCTTAACAATATCAAGCCAAGAACAAGAAAAGAAAAGCATGCAATGAAGATAATCAACGGAGACAAAAGTACGAACTTTTCTTGGCTGGATAGTCACCAATCATAGTCTCCAAGTGTTTCCATCAGTTTTACTTCTTCCTTGTTGGCCAACAAAGATGAAGTTTTAAACATCATTGGCAAGAAACAAGAAATAAGGGCAGGAGTTGACTGACATAGACAATGGTAACACTTGAAGGTGACATAAATCAAAGGTGATTTGCAAAACGATTGAGGAACTTGAAGAATGAAAGAAGGATGTCGGAGATTGCGCATGTCAGTGAATCCTTGCCCATGAAAGTTGTGGTAGTGGACAGGAAGGTATGCAAATCCATTCCAAATCAGTTGTAACTGTGACTGGTTAAAACCGGTTACATAACCGATCAAAACTGGCCATAACCGATCCTAACCGGCTACCATTGGTTCAGTCTGGTTATTTTGGAATTTCGGATTTTTTCTAACTGGTCACAGTCACAGTTAGAGCTGAAAAGGGCAATTAACCGGACCTAACCGGACTTTCAAGCACTAGCAGTGGCAGGTTCTGATGTCTTCCGGCAATCGGATCATTGGGAGCAGGAGACAATTTCACATAGTGCATAGCACGGGTAATACATGGGTAACTTGACCTGTACCCACACCCACACCCGCGCTGAACCTGTGCTCATAGGTACAGGTTCCTGTGGGTATGACCCATGGGTACCTGCCAGTGTGACATCACATCACATTGCCACATCATCACTTGAAGAGGCCGTCTGAAGTGTTCAAAGTCTGCCTTATAGGCACCTTAAGCTCATAAATCAGGGAGGCATATAGGCAGTGGATTGCCTTTGGACAGTGGGCATCTAGCCAGGTGATCCAGATGATGCTATCAATGGCCGGCAGTGGATTGCCTTTAGGCAGTCAATCTAAAAATATATTATATTATATAAACTAAAAATAGAACATTTGTATAAACTAAAAATAGAATACTTTAGCTTAGGATAGGGGTGTTTGGGGTGTTAGAGGTTAGGGGATTAGGGTGTTAGAGATTAGAGGGGTTAGGGTGTTAGAAATTAGGAGTTAGGATATTAGAATTAAGGTGTTAAAGGTTAGTGGTTAGGGGATTGAAAATGTTTATGTCAATTGTGATTAGTAGCTAAATCTAGAACAATGGCTCACATCTTTACTTATTATTTGTTTATATTTGAGGCCAGAAAATCAAGGTTTCAGACCCTGAGCATGTAAAAATAGCCAAGTAGAAAGTCACATGTTGTTCTATTTTTAGTATATTATCAGATTATTGGATTATAGTATTTTGCATTTTCCTCATAAACTAGAGCAGCTAGTCACATGGTTTTACTAGATCTGGTAAAAGTTTTCTTAAAAATTTCCTTTTATGGTAATTGACTGCCGGCTCTGAAAATGTATTTTGGGTTTTTCTCACTATTTATAGTACTTGGTCACATGATTTTACTACATCTAGAAAGCCCTGGTATGCAGCTATCAAATCATCAAAATTTTCTTTTTGAAAATTCACTGCCAGTGGCCAGCTGCTGTTTCTGACACTGTTGACAGCTGCCTACAGCCAGTCCACTGCCTATATGCCTCCCTGATTTATGAGCTTAAGGTGCCTAAAGGCAGACTTTGAACACTTCAAGTAGCTGTACTGGCTGTCCGCTCCTGTTTCCCTGACTTTCAGCCCCTTGTTTTTTCCATTGTGCTTTGGCACATTATTTCTTGTTTATCATTGTCTTCTTTGTTCTATCATTGTCCTATTGTAGTAGTTTACTATTGTTTGTCTATTACTATATATAGCCTCCTGTAGATAGGATCCTTAGCCATAATATCAAGTAACATCAAGTAAATCTCCTGTTCTTGTCTTTCTCTTTAGTTTTGTTCCTGCATGTCCTGGCTGGGCCTTGGTCCTTCCGAAATAGAATTGTGGTTGCTTTCTAGCTTGCGCATCTAGTGTCAAGTTGTCTGAGCTATGGGATGGCATATCATTATCCAATTCCATCTCCATCAGCAATTGGTTCTTTGCTCTAGAGAATGAAAAAATATAATTATATTGTGGTTAATGCTATTCTTCTACAAAATTGGCCCCAACCACTGTAAGATTATGATAATATATCTGTTTAATCATGCGGCACAATTACAGATAATGCAACGCTGCTGAAAGAGGAAATTCTTTGTCAGCACCACGATCTTGCAATCTACATGCACAACTTCATCTATGCCTCTTTCTCTTTTCTGTCCACTATTTCATAGATCGCCAGAATGACTCTGCTGTGGCACCAACCAGGTTGTGGTTGGGACAGGAAATCTCTGACATTGTTGATTATTGCAGCAATGCAGGTGGATTCATCTTGGTCAAAACAGGAATGCTGGAGAGATCCAGTGGATGATACATCATGCATGTAAGAATTGTTTGATATTGATCTTTATATCGACTTACAATATTTTAGCTTTGTTTACAGCATTGATCATTATAATATAATGTTTGGAAATGGGCCAAAGGATGATAAGATCTTGATTACCCCAAGTGATGAAGAGGGTTATCAGTCGTATTTGGCAGCACCCAAGCACAGGTTTTTTTTTCTTCTATTTTTAAACTGATTATATCTCATCACAATTAAAGAATCTTGATACTCTTAGTACATATTGTAACAGCTTGTTTCCTCATTATTACAAACTAAAGGCACTGTAAGAGTGGCCAGCTCCTGTTATTGGATCTCACCTTCCTAGTCAATCACAATCAGAACCATCCCAGCCGATTCTCGAAACACCACAGGCCTTTCCACCCTCTGCCTATAAGCTACAATGTTCTGCTTTTGGTGATCATTCGTCCATGCCTCCCCTCATCCATGATACACTGCAGGCTCTTCCATCTTCTATGTATTATTCAGAACATCCTGCTTTTCACGATCATTCATCCATGCCTCCCCTCATCTATGCTACACTGCAGGCTCTTTCATCTTCTATGTACCACCCAGAACATCCTGCTTTTTGCAATCATTCATTCATCTCCCCCACCATGCATCCGAGTCCAATGCAGGCTTTCCGTTCTCTGCCTTTATCTATGAGCCTGAATGTCCTGTGTCTCCTCCAACGCAATCATTGGCATCTCATGGTATCTTCCAATCGTATCACAGTCAGCAGCAACCAAATATCCCCCCTGTTTCTTTACAGTGGATGCCTGTCCAGCAATCTGCTGATATCTTAAAACCACTAGAACATTGATCTGCTCCAGCCACTCCATTTTCCTCACAACATCCAGCATCCTCTCATACTGTGGGAAGCCGACATTTGACAACTCTGTGCTCAATAATGGTGAATCTGTGGTGCTTGCAGACATGGTAAAAGTCATAGATAGTGGTGGATCACTTGATACAGAGGATACAAACAACTCACAACTTTACCAAGGTTGCAAAGAAAGTGACAAAGCTTATCATTGCGGATTCCTCTCTGTCAGAAGATCAACAGGTGACTCTTTGCATTATGTAGGTAGTCACTCTCAGTTAGCAGTATTTCCAAAAAAGAAAAATTTTCCAATTTGGTAGCCCTGTGTTGGGGCTCTCCATATCTGGTAAAATCATGTGATTAGATGATATAAATAGCAAGAAAAAATGCAAAATACATTTTCAGAGCTGGCGGTTGGAGCTAAAAATAGAACACTTTTGCCAGTGGATAGCCCCATATCAGAACTTTCCAGATCAGGTTAAATCATATGATTAGCTGCTTTTATTAATAGACAATTGGACTTAAAAACATATTTAATTGCTTGCCTTATTTAGATAAAAGAGCTTATAACACAAAATAACATAGGGCTCCTAAATATAGCACACTGGCTAACATCATTATTTATTATTGTTTTTATTTGAAACCAGAAAATCAAAGTTTCAAGGTCTCAGCATGTAAAAATAGACAAACAAAAAGTCACATGTTGTTCTATTTTTTAACTCCAATCACTATCAAAATAAGTCCCACTCATCTCTTGATAGCTTGTACAGTCATTGCCAGTTGGCTACCAGTCCATAAGCTGTCTGGATGCATCATGATCATCTGCTTACTGCCCACATATGACACATAAATGTAGCCATTATGGCTGCAAAACATTCTGTGAACTGATCTTGTCTTCATCATACAGATTAATCTGTAGATTGTTGTAAAGTACGTGCTGAAGTACTGCAGAAAGGGGGGCCAAAGTATGGGAAAGGGGGCCAAGTGATGCCTCGGAGCGTTCTTGGGAGCCAGGTACATGCGGGACAGAGGGCTTGGCTTCAGCCCAGAGGCTGCGCCCTCATGGGATGCCGATGCCCTATTTCAGAAGGACAAGGCTGGGCGAAGGCCCAGCCTTGATGCACAGGAACAAGACTAAAGAGAATAAAGAACAGGACAGGAATACTTGATATTATGGCTAAGGAATCCTATCTACTACAGGGGACTATATATAGTAATAGACAAACAATAGTAAGCTACTACAATAGGACAATGATAGGACAAAGAAGACAATGATAAACAAGAAATAATGTGCCGAGGCACAATGGAACAATGACATGCCTTTTGGGCCGAAGCGGACCATGGAAATTTTGGGTCATTACTCCAGGGCATGGACTATTGCTCTGCGGCTCGGAGCAGAAGCATGTGGGAGCTGGTGGAAGCCAGTGGAAGACATGTGGGAGACAGGGAAGGGGTGCGGGAGGGTCGGGAGAGGTCTGGAAGGCTGTGGGAAAGTGCGGAAGAGATGGGAAGGCACGGGAGGTAACGGGATGTTACAATTGTACATATTCAACAAATTGGTGATTGGGAGGTGGATAATGATGGTCAAAGAAAAATTAATCGTTCCATATGGCAACAGAACCTGGACAGCCCACTTTTTGATCAGCCGAGCTGTCAAGGCATGACGCGATCAGTGTTCGGCACTCGGCTCACCGGCATTATGGATTACCAAACACCGAGACTCGTCACAGTGCCGACATTTGGAGCTATCTTGTATAATAAAATGTATAACTAGTACAGCACACCATTAAATAAGCATTGTCATATTATGAAAATGATTTTGAACTATATATAGTAGTAAGTAAGGCTAACAGGCATTTATGAAAGAGTGGAACACAGTTGGAAGGTATTAAACCTACTAGGAAGGAGTGGAAGGTATTAAACTTGAAGGAGGCGCTGGTAAGGACAGGAGAATTTAAATACTAAACTGGAAGATATAAAATCCATAAATGTCTAGCAGTAATCGGAGATGTCAATGGTCAATGATCAGTTGCCATCACGGCACTCAAGAATCAAATGTAGGTACTTTGAACCATTTGCCAAAAAAATTGCAGTGATGCTCCATTTCGAAGTTGCGATGAACTGACGGTATATTACCTTCTGCAAAAATAGGCCCAAGAGAACTAGAAGGACATTATTAGATATCTGAGTTCTACTATTGAGATAACTTACCTGGCTGATGAAATTTAAGGATCAGTCCGTAGTGTATTGCCACCTGTGAGCAGTTTAACAAGAGTTTGTGCAAATGAAATGGATTGCATACCTTGATAATCAGATACAAATGCTTGCTTTTTCATCTTTCAATATTGGACATGCTGACTAAACGCCAAAAACTTTGCCCATTCTTCGTCTGCCTTTGTTTCCATCAACAATGGCTCTGGCGAGCCATTGTTGATGTACTTTCTAAACGGTCCTTCTACATTGGCGTCAACAACCTCCTCAAGCAGAAAGCTTGTCTTCTTCACAGAAGCCGATGAAGATTGTTTGATCGCGATGGTGGCCTGACAAAATGGAATTGTGGGACATTTAAAGGTACATTTACATCACCTTCGCCCTCTGCTTTGACGAAGTCATAAATGATACCAAGCAATGCTTGCGCCCAGACAAGACACGAGACTTCCATCATAAGGTTTTGAAATTGCTTTTTGGCTTCATGAGGTACGTCCACAGTCTTCTTGGTGAGTGATCTGTCAAGCTCAACAACCCTTTCCATAGAGTTATAGGTGCACTTTGCACAAATAGCAGCACCCTCTGCCTTTGAGTTGAAGATTGATGGCATTACTGTGCCAAATGCCACTAGCTTGAAGCTGCCCTTCTTCAAGTTCGAAATCGCCAAATCGTTGAGGTAAGTGGAGTTCGAAGATAAATATTATTGCCTTGCTTGCTGATAGACATTTGAGACGATTCCATGGGCTCAGCGTGGTCCAAGAATTGTTCCCATGTTCGGCACTCAACGGGATACACAACAACATTAAATGTGGTGAGAGAAACTACAATTCTTGTGAGTGGGCAGTCAGGAAATTTGCGAGCGACTTACGAAACAAACTCATTTCTTTATTTGTGGGTATTTGCTGTTTCTTCAGTGCCCGGCTGATACGCTCAGCAGTTGGAGAGGTTGATGGCATGCTGGATGGGCTTCGCACTTCAGAGCGGTTTGTTACGGCTTGGGTGGCAAAACGAGTTATCGGTTCAGCCAGCTTTGTCACTAGGTGGGTACCATCTTTTATGCATTTTGTTACTGGTTTGACCCGGGAGAGAGACTCGGATATAATCTCAACATCAGAAGACCCTTGTTCAGGCAAGCCAGGTGAGAGACTTCACGCTCGTTTTTTCCCTTTGTCAATTCCAACCTTTTCTGACATAAATATAGGATTGCCGAAAGTTGTACAAAACCACACACCGTAAAATCTGCTGCATCACTTGGTAAGTGTTCAATTTCACTATCCATTACGGCGAGTCTCTGTTCAACCCTCAATTCGTCATCTGCTTTCTTCTCAAGCATCGCGCTATAGATTTCATTTGGAATATGAAAGTGTCTTGCCAGTTTTGATGATTTGTACCCCTTTCTTTCCAGGTTTGAAGAAATTCTTTGCAATCGCATCTCAGTCGGGAGCAGTAGGGTTGAGTATGACCCATAATTTATCTCGCATCATAATCTTGTCGATATGAAGAGGAAAGTTGTCCGTCCATGTATTTCACTTAGGAATAATAGCATCGTAGAGTGTCCTCTTCAATACATTGGCTCTGATGTGTACCGGTATGTGGTCCACTGCTTCAACAAGATCCTATTAACTAATCAATATATAGCTTCAATCACTTGATAGGACATACGTGAATAAGCTGTGGCTGTATGTGAATCGCTACCATTCGCACTTCAACAACAACAACCTCGCCATTGTATGTTGAATATGTCTGTTGGATTCTGTATGCTGCATGTGCTTGCATACAACCAACAGCCTGAGGACCCAAATGGACAAGAGGAGAAGTGGCATATTTTGGGATTTTTCCAGGTAAATGAATGGATGGTCCTGGAGTATTTGAAGGGCCAGAAGAGGCATTCACCACACATCCTGGAGCATGGCTTTGTTTCGCAATTTGGTTACTTCCTCCAACAGCTTGAACGTCATTGCCAAAAGCTAAAGAGATATAAGGGGCAGGTTTTAGTAGAGTCTTATAGTTACGTACGACTTTGCTGTGCCTCAGCAACATGCTTGTGAACAACATGTCGATGACTGGCCGAATGCCCAACCTTTGCTATGTGTGAACTGCTTCAATGGATAGTGGTATTCTTATTACAGTAGTATTGGTAACAGTTGGGGCACAAGTCTCGACCAAATTTCATTGGGTCTTTACTGTGCATATGCTTTAAAATGGCAGTAGTACCACAGTTCTCACAGGTACGCTGGATTGTAGCCTTAGCACTAGTGAATTCAGCAGCATAATAAGAGCCTGGTGGTTCGCTCATCGCCTGAGTCAACAATTAATGCCGCAATACTAGTTGAGAAAGTGACAGCCAAAAAATTAAACATCAATGGTCCGTTAGTACTGAAGTCACAACATCAAATCTACTCCCCACTATTAGTGAAATCAGCAAAGGCCTCTTCCTCACCCTGGTCCTCAGGATCTGTGAAGTCTGCCTCATCGTAATCTCACCAACAACCTCATCACCAATCCATAACAGACAAAGTCCAGAAATCAGCTCCATGTTTTGATCCGCTCCCAGATTAGCAAGATTCAACTCATCTTCGAGAGTTAAATCCACAGGACCTCTTCGGAAACAGGCAAGAAGTAACTTGTAAATATCCCAGAATGTCCCTCGGGATATGGCAGGGCACCCAAGAGAAGCGTAGTGATCATCCGCTTGATTATGAAATGAGGTGGGTGTTAGTTGAAAGACCGGATCATTGAGAGGTGCCCATTCTTGTTGCAGGTTGTCGAATATATCAGGTGAGATCATAATCTAATAGTAAGCAATATTAGCATTGAGTTTCCCATGCAATTATTTTACATACCTGAAAGTTTTCCAAATTGAAGCGATCGGGTTTTGCGTGGAAGAGATCTGGTATTCCATGGAG
>Ga0307508_10006955_pt1 | contig 10554 bp, 9 predicted proteins | sample 9_EM_MG_FD_203089 | JGI IMG/M metagenome (GOLD analysis project Ga0307508, IMG submission 203089) | Populus trichocarpa ectomycorrhiza microbial communities from riparian zone in the Pacific Northwest, United States - 9_EM | ecosystem: Host-associated > Plants > Roots > Unclassified | place...
GGAGCAATACAGCACCACGAAACGGGCCTGCTCGCGCGGCCGGCAGGCTGCGAGCAGATCGGCCGTCGCCAATCCCTCCCATTGGTTGTCGTAGCGCGAAGTATCCATAGTTAACCCAAAACGCTGTACTTATGCCGATAAACAAAGGGTTTCTTCAATTTACGAATTTCAGAAAAAGTGCCGAAAACAACCGATTTTTGACAGCTTTTTGAGTGATTTTTGAGTGCAGATTGGGCAATGGTTGTCCCAGCAACATCAACAACTTGGGATCTGTTTTGAGTTTTCATCAAGCTCATTTTTGTGGACCATTTTGAGTGAAAAATGAGTTTCTGGCGTTTTTTGTCAAGCTCATGTCTAGCAATGGGATGGTGACCGTTAAATGGCGACGACGCCCAGAGGGTCGAAATCCTCCGCTGCGGCCTCGCTGGTTCGTTTAATCCGGCTGACTGGCGGTCGCCCCCCGATCGGGCGCAAACTCACCCAGCGCCTTCCTACGCGGTCGTAGGCCGGCAAATCTCGATATCCGAATCAAATACTAAAAAGGTGCAATCCGATGACGCTCAGATGCCAAGATATCATCATGTACCGCGGCGACACTCGCGAGGTGTCGGTCGACATCGTCGCGGCGGATGGCAGTGCGGTCGACAGCTCCGACCCGTTGCTCAATGTCTCGTGGCGCATGGCCGGGACCCTTTACTCGGACGCCGATTTGATCCTTCGGCAATCGAGCGATGGCGGAATCACCTGGGGTCCGGGCGGCCAGGCAACATTCGTGCTGGCTGCCGCCGACACCGCCAATCTGACTCCGGGCTACTATTTTCATGAGATGCGGGTCAGCGATGACGCTGATGTCTGGACCGCGATGAACGGCACCGTCGTCATCAAGCCGACTCGAACCATCCCAGTTGCGCCATGACCGATCAACCGCCGATCACAGACGACGACCTGAACCGGCTGTTCCTCGCGGTCGAGGAAAAGATGTTCGTTCCGCTGGTCCACCACTACAACAAACTGGACGATGATATGAAGCGGCTGCAGCTGCAGCTTCAGGCCTTGCTCGAACGCGAGCGGATGAGGCTGCATTGATCTACGCTCTCATCGCAATTGCGGTGTTGCTGGTCGTGATGCTGACCGCCCTCGCCATCATGATGCACAACAGCAGCACTTGACAGGGTTCTATTCGACCGCCGCATGGCGGGTGATTCGAGCGCGCCAACTTGCTCATCATCCACTATGTCAAGGTTGCCCTGATGAAGCGATGACGGTCGCGACCGAGGTCGATCACATCCTCCCAATCAACGCTGGCGGCGACGCGCGCAAGTCAGCGAACCTGCAGTCGCTATGCAGTGACTGTCACAAGTCGAAGACGCGTGCTGAACGCGCGGGCTTGTTGTGGATCCCACCCAAGTATCGCGGCTGTGATGTCAACGGCGCTCCGCGCGCCAACCCTTGGTACCCGCTCGATTGATGCCTGCCCTTCGTCGTTGGTACGGCGGGAGGGGGATCAATCACAAGCATCGCTTGCATGCGGAACGAAGCCACCCATTTAGCGAGCCTAACTTTCAAAAAAATTGAAGGATTTCCCATGGGTCTCCGTGGTCCGCACGCTATCAAGCGCGGCGTTGCCAAGTCACGTCCTGCTGCTGCCTGGAAACGTAAAAAGTCCCGCGTCGAACGGATGATTGCGTTCCTCGAAAATTTGCCAGTGACGAAAGGAATACTTGCCGGAAAGAAAATGCGGCTGCTGCCGAACCAACGCAAATTCATCGAGGAGATTTACGGTCGCTTGTCGAAAGACGGCCGACGCAAGATCCGGCTCGCAATCAAGTCCGAGCCACGGGGCGGCGGAAAAACAGGTCTCGCAGCAGGTATTGCGCTTGCTCACTTGCTTGGACCCGAAGCCGAACAGCGCGGCGAAATCTATTCCGCGTCGTACTCCAAGATGCAGTCAGCGATCTGTTTCGCAGAGATGAAAGCGATCGTTGATGCTGTCCCCGAGTTCGCGGAGCGCGTCAACATCATGCGCCATCGCAAGATACTTGAGGTGATGTCGGGCGATGGTGCCGGTAGCGTTTACGAATCATTGAGCGCTGATGACAAGCGCGCTCATGGTCTGTCGCCGTCGCTCTTTGTATATGACGAAATGGCACAGGCGCCGAATGCTGATCTGTTCGATAACCTACGCACCGCGATGGGTAAACGATCCGAAAGTCTCGGCATCGTCATCAGCACGCAAGCGGCAAATGATACGCATCCCTTAAGTCAGCTCATCGACGACGCCCTGCTCGATGTCGATCCGTCGGTCTATCTGCAACTTGCCGCAGCTCCGAAGGATGCAGATATTTTCGATGAGCAGGTTTGGTTTGCTTGCAACGAAGCGCTAGGCAAGTTTCTTGATCTGAATGAGTTTCGATCACAAGCAGCGCAAGCGAAGCGTCTCCCAAGTTTTCGGGCAAAATTTTGCAATCTCCGTCTCAATATGCGGATCGACGCAAACACACAATTCATTGCTGACGGCGATTGGATGCTGTGCGACCAACCAGTCGACAAGCGGGACCTGATCGGCCCGTGTCATGCTGGTTTGGATCTGAGTTCAACAACAGATATGACTGCGCTCTGTCTCTTCTGGCCCGAGACTGGCGCAATCAAAGCGTTCTTCTGGCTGCCCGAGGAAGGTCTGCTCGATCGCGATCGAAAGGAAGGCGGGCATTATCGACTGTGGCGCGACGCCGGCTTGCTCGAAACAACAGCCGGTCGCGCGATCAATTTCAAGGCGATCATCAAGCGGCTTGCCGAGGTCGCGGTCGAGTACGATCTGAAAGCGTGCGCGTACGATAGAGCGTTTATCAAAACGTTCAACGCTCAGTGCGCCGAGCAGGGTGTTCTCTTGCCGCTGGAAGAGTTCGGCCAAGGTTTCGTGAGTATGGCCCAGCCAGTCCAGGCGCTTGAGGCTGCGGTCCTCGATCGTCGGATACATCACGGCGGACATCCGATCTTGCGATGGCAGATCGCCAACGTCGCCATCGAGATGGACCCAGCCGGCAACCGCAAGCCGTCGAAGAAGCGGGCAATCGGCCATATTGACGGCGTCGTGGCGCTCCTAATGGCCATGGGCAGCGCGACCAGGACCCCTCCGCCGCAGCGCTCGGTCTACGAAGAACGCGGCATTCTGACGATCTGATTCGTTGCACTTGCAACGATTGTGGCGAATTAGTTGCATATGCCACCAATTGAGCCTACCCTCACCACGCACCGCAGTGACTGCGGCGCATTTCCCGTGGCCGGGACGCCGGCCCTAGATGGAGGCCTCGAAGGCCATGAAGCTTCATGAATTGCTGGAGAAGCGTGCGCACGCCATTTCTGAGATGCAGGGTCTGGCCGACAAATGCGAGGTCGAGACCCGCGATTATTCTGAGGTCGAAGACCGGCGACACAAGGAACTGAAAACCGAAATCGCCGGCTTCGATCGCCAGATCGAACGCGCCAAGGATGTCCAAGAGGCCACGCGAGCGGCGCCGGCTATCCTGGTCCACGGCAACGGTCGCGATGGAAATTTCGAAGATCGGGCCCGCGGCTATTCTATCATCCGGGCCATCGCCCATCAGTCAGGCATGGCGGTTGACGCCGGTAAGGAAATTGAGATCTCGCAGGAACTGTCGCGTCGCAATGGCATGACGCCGGAAGGCATGCTCGCTCCGACGCAGATTTTTGAAAAGCGCGTCATCACAACCGGTCTGCCGGCTCCCGGCCCCGGCAGCAACTTGATTCAGACCGATCTGCTCGGAAACCAGTTTATCGATATCCTGCGCGATGCCCTGGCGACTGCGCGGCTCGGTGCAACGACGCTGAGCAATCTGGTCGGCAACGTTGCCATCCCGCGATTGAAGCAGTCCGCGACCGGCACATGGGTCGCGGAAAATTCCGGCCTCACTGCATCCGACGCACAGTACGATCAGGTGGCGCTCTCGCCCAAGCATGTCGGTGCCCTCGTCGAGGTGTCCCGCAACATGCTGCAGCAATCGTCCCCTGACATTGAGACGCTGTTGCGCTCCGACTTTGCCCAGTTGCTCGCGAGGGCAATCGATAAGGGCGCGATTATCGGCGGCGGCAGCAATGAGCCGGTCGGTGTTCTCGCGACAACCGGAATCGGCGATGTTGCCGGCGGCGCTGCTGGGCTCGCACCAACCTGGGCAAATGTCATCGCGTTGGTCAGCGCCGTTGCCGGCGCGAATGCGTTGCGCGGTTCACTCGGCTTTGTGAGCAACGCGAAGTTTGCCGGCAAAGCGTCGTCGGTACTGAAATCGACGGCCGACACAAGTTCAAATTTCATCATGGAGAGTCCTGGCGACACCGAGTTGGCCGGATACCCGTTTGCAATGTCGAACTTGATCCCGAGCAATCTCGTCAAGGGCGCTTCGGGCACAGTCTGCAGCGCGCTGATTTTTGGAAACTGGGTCGATCTCATCATCGGGTACTGGTCGGCATTCGACTTGCTCGTGAACCCGTACGAGTCGACGGCATACACCAAAGGCAACGTCCAAGTTCGCGCGATGGCGACCTGCGACGTTGGCGTTCGCCAAGTGAAATCGTTCGCAGCGATCAAGGATCTGCTGACGACCTAACCGGTCAATGAACATGGAGCGGCGCGCTACATCGGTCGAACTGCGAACCCAAGGGCGCCGGCTCTCGGGATACGCCGCCACGTTCGGCACCGCGGCGCATATCAACGATTTCACCGAGACCATTCTGCCCGGCGCTTTCCAGAAATCTCTTTCTGCCGGCAAGGATGTGCTCGGTCTCGTCGATCACGATCCTCATCGCGTCCTGGCGCGGACGAAGTCGGGCACGCTGCGCCTGAGCGAGGACATGCGCGGCTTGCAGTTCGATCTGGATCTGCCGGACACGTCCTATGCGCGCGACATCCTCGAACTCGTCACCCGCAACGATGCCGGCGGAATGTCGTTTGGCTTTCATGTGCTGGAAGAGCGATGGGACGGCGATCATCGTGAGCTGCGCTCGGTCGACCTGTGCGAGATCTCGGTCGTATCGTCGCATCCCGCCTATGGCGAGACGGTCGTGATAGCTCGGTCGCGGCCTAAGATCCTGTTTGCGCGTGTCGCGGTGCGTCGGCGGTACCTTGAAAGCATCCTCCGATGAGCCTGATCTCACGCATCTTTGGGTCACGGACGGAGCGGCGGAGCGGGCCGTGGTCGTCGTGGGACTTGCTGCAGTCGTCGCAATATGGGTTCTCTGCTGGCATCACGACCGATTCCGGTGTCGCTACCTCGCCGTATCTCGCGGAGAACCTGTCGGCCGTCTTCGCCTGCGTTCAGGTGATCGCCGAGTCGGTAGCATCATTGCCGATCCATCTCTATCGCCGCGTCAGTGAAGGCGTGAAGGTCGACGATACCAACCATCCGGTTGCGCAGCTGCTGCAGCGTGGGCCGAACAAGATTCAGACGACTCCGGAATTTATCGAAATGATGCTGGGGCATGTGCTGCTGCGCGGCAACAGCTTTTCAGAGATCAAGTGGGACGATAGCGGCGCGCCTTACGAACTCATTCCGTATCACCCCGATCAAGTCACGACGTGGCGCATCCCAAAGACGCGCAACATCGTTTACGATGTGTTTGATTTGGACGGTCGTCGTCGCCGGCTGTTGCCCGAGGAGATGCTGCATCTCCGCGATCGATCCGATAACGGGATCATCGGCCGATCGCGACTGCAGCGCGCACGGGAAGCACTTGGCACCGCGATAGCGATCGAAGCGCATGCCGCGAGCACGTTCCGCAATGGCGTGCGGCTGTCGGGCGTGCTGTCTCATCCAGGTAACCTCAGCAAGGATGGTCACCAGCACCTCAAGGACACCTTCGCCGACTCATTCGCCGGTACCGCCAATTCCGGTGGAACGCCAATTCTTGAAGAAGGTCTCAAGTGGCAATCGATCTCCGTCGCGCCGGAGGATGCCGAGTTGCTGGCATCGAGAAAGTTTGGCGTCGAAACGATCGCGCGAATCTATCGCGTGCCACTGCCGATGTTGGGCGATCTCAGCAACGGCTCGTACAATAATGTTGTCGAACTCAATCGAATGTTTGCGACCCATTGCCTGGTACCGTGGATCGTTCGTCTCGAAAAGGTGCTGGAGCGCGACTTGCTGAGCGAAGACGGCAAGCGGACCCATTGCATCGAAATCGACACAGATGATTTGCTGAGAGGCGACATGTTGGCGCGCTGGCAAGCGTATCGAATCATGCGCGAAATCGGCGGCGCAAACGCCAACGAGATCCGGGCGTGGGAAAAGATCAATCGCCGCACTGATCCCGGCGGCGATGAATTTTTCGCGCCGCTGAACATGACCAGCGAGCAGACCGGTAAGCCGAAAGACGCAACTAACAACTAACGAGGTCGTGTACGGAGGCCTCCGTGAACGAAGCGCCTTCCACCCTGCCACCCGATTCCCTGCCAATAGCGCCGCCACAGCCTGAAAATATCCTGATCGTTTTTTTCGATGACGATGAATCGGAGGGGGACGAACATGCTCGATCGGACAACTCACCGAAATCGGCGGCGCGAGCGACCGGTCGTTGTCGGCTTTCGGATGTCGAAAGCCAAGCACGACGAGCTGATCGATTTGCTTGTCCCGTTCATGCAGGAAGCGCAGCCGACGGCTTTTGCTTGGGAAGGTCCTGGTCGTCACGCTCTGCGTCAGAGACTGTGCTTGAAAGGCTGGCGTTGGAGTCACGCCGACATGGAGGCGAGCGCGGTCGTGCACGGCGCGCTCGATGTGGTCGGCGCAAAACGGCCGCTGTGGATCGAAGGACAGATGGGATACTGCGAGTCCGGCTTCCTCCGTGACGAGCATTGCTGGAATTGCGGTTCGCCGTTGCCGGAACAGCGGAAAAAATTCTGCTCCAATCATTGCCGGTTCGTCGCGTCGCAGTCGTTGCATGGATATCAACTTGCGGGCTAAGCCTGCGCCGGTCATCCCGACCGGGATCATGGCGATGGGCCGGGACAAGCTGCCGCGCGACCTATGCCAGTACTGCCAGAAGCGCCTTCCGGACGATCGCGATCCAAAGCGGATATTTTGCTCGGTCAAGTGCAGGCGCGACTCGTATCAGCAGATGCTCGTCGAGTCGCTGCGCCTCGAACGCGTCGGCAAGACCTGTCGGAGCTGTGGCAAGCCCTTCGATGCCGAGCATACGAAGAGGCAGATTTTCTGTGATCTCCGATGCAAGGTGTCTTTCCACAACGCAATGCATGCGAGGCGGTCTGGATCGATCTGCCGGCAGTGTAGCAAGCCGTTCGTCAAGCAGCATGGGCGGCAAGTGTATTGCTCGGTCAGATGCCGGATCAGGCATAGCGCAAATCGAAAGCGGGACGAGATCCGGCGCCAGCTCCGTCACACCGTCCGGCGTTGCCGGCAATGCGGCAAGCGGTTCGAGGCGCGGGCCAGGGGCCATCAGAAATTTTGTGGTCGGCCGTGCGCCAAGGCCTTTCACAACATCATATCGAATGCAAGGATTCGCCGGCCTAACACAAAAACCCCCCGTCCAGTGCGGCCGGACGAATGGGTCCCCGATCGGTCTTAGAGCCACCGATCGGGGAATCCCAACGACTCAGCAAGGCCAATCCGGATGGGATTGATCGGCTCCACATCAAGAATAATCCAGCTCTCCGGGCGAGGCTCCTACGAATGGAGACATCGCGTTGAAGGATAAGCGGAAATATGGTTTTCCGGGTTTTGTGGCCGAGTCCCGGCGTTGACATTTATGTCAATCGGCCGCATCCATTCGCGCGCACGCCCGATGGGCAAATTGCGCCCGGCGGCTCCCAATCATTGACTGGCTTCTGAATCGTCACCGTCTTTTGGCGACGGTCTTTGTTTGGCTTGTGCAAGCCCGGCTTGCAAACCTGTCGTTGTCACACCGATCCCAAAATTGGTTTAGGGGGAATTCTTGCGGGGCGCTGAGCACCGTACAGACGGCCCTCGCGGATGTTGATGCACCCGCGAGAACCTAACCACAGCTCGCCATAGGAGGGCGAATCATGGCTGCCAAGAAAGTATCACGTCGGTCGAAATCAAAGAAATCAAAACCCGGTCGTGCAACGCGCGTCAGGAAAGTGAATCCGGCCAAGCGCAAGGACGATGGCAACGGTTACTTAATGTCGGATCGTTCGTTCGAGTTCGATTATAAAGGGACCGATGGCAGGCGGAAGCAGCAACCATTCGACACTCAAGCCGAAATGGACGAGTTTGCCGAAGATTTCAGAAAGAGAAAAGCAGAGGGCCGGGAGTTTCTTTCCAAGGCGACTCAGGCGACGTTTCATCAGGCTCTTGTCTTGGTGAGAGAGAACGCTGAAACGGAGAATTTCAGAGGGTCAACGGTTGAGACAATTGAAAGTAATATCCGGACGCTGGATGCGGCCTTCGGCCATCACAAGCTGATCGAGTTTCCGAAAGATCAGCTGAGGTTTGTGAAGGGATGGTTTGACAAGAGGGCAAAGGACGGTCTCCAGCCGAGTACGCTTGCCGCTCTGAAAAGCGTAGTGAGAAAGGCGTTTCGTCTGGCCATCGAAGCAAAGCTGATGCCACGGCCAAATCCACTCCTCGAATTTCCATTTGAGATATCGAAGGCCGGTGTCAGAGATGACGATGAAGGAGAAGAAGGGCGAACCGCATTTCCGCTGAATCACTTAACCGATGTGATACGCGGTGTGACCTTTCGGGCTCATCGCGAGCATGCGCTGCTTGCTCGTACGCGCCTGATGGTGGTGTTGATTGGACTGCTGGCGGGACTGAGACCCGGTGAGATCTGCGGTCTCTGTTGGGACGCGATCTTTTTTATCGATCGCCAGATTTGGGTTCGGCGCACTGTACGCAAGCGCAGGCGACAGAAGGTGGATGGCAAATGGGTGGGGGATGAAAGCCGCTGGGTGTTGGTAGCAAGTACCAAGACTGGCAAGGGTGGATTTCGCATCCTGCCGATGAGCCCGATCCTGTTCTATGCGCTGCAAGAACACAAAAAATGGATGGCAGCGAACGGATACTCCGTCGAGGGTGACGCTCCGGTCGTGCGGATTGGTGGTGAGGAGTTGTTCACACCGGAGTCGATTTCAAATCATCAGTGGCCGGCCATCATGACCAAGGCCGGATTCGTCGACGAAGAACACGGCGGCATGGCGTACACAATGTACGAAACGCGCCACACCTTCGGCTGTTTGTTGGAGGCGTCGGGACTGGAGTTTCGCAAGATTTCAAAATTGATGGGGCATCAGAAGGTCGCCACCACCGAAGAAAACTACATGCACACCGTTCTTTCCTACCAACCAATCCTGAAATGGGGGAAGGCGGTCGCCGCAGAATATGAGATCGATCTCGATACTCCGGAAGCTTACATCCACGTCATCGCTGTCATCCTGCATCGGCACTGGGTTCATGCTGGCATCGATCTGTCGTGGCTTGGCATGGATGGCGCCGACATGCGGCCATCGGAATCGATATTGAAAATCGCAGCAACGCCGGTGCCAGCGTCGCCCGGCAATCTGTTTATCGATCTGGTGCCAAACTATTCCGTAACGTCGAACGGAAACGCGGTTGCCTTGCTGACGGATGAGTCGAGGTCCGTCGCCGTCGATCAGCCGTCGAGACCGGTAATCAAAACGGCCAAGGAGCTTCAAATCTATCAGCGCACGAGAGCAGTCGAGATGCATCGGGCTGGTGCACACCGGTCGCAGATCATGGCCGAACTCGGCATCGCTCCGAGCACGCTCGATAACCATTTGCGCTGGGCCAATGTCGAACAGGCGGTGATCGGACGATTGCCGGCAATCGTGCGGCAAGCAAAAATCGCACAATACCGAAAGCTTCGGGCAAAGCATCCGGACTGGTCGTCGACCCAGCTCGGGAAAGAACTCGGCGTCGAACCAAAACGCGTCACCTTGTGGGCGCGCGAAGATGGCGAACCGATGCCGCATCGGCCGGGCGCTCACAAGGTCGGAAAATACGAAACCGAGATCATGGCAATGGTCGGCAAAAAGGTCGGCCCGCGTGGAATAGCCGAAGAGCTGAAGCGGCGGTATCCCGGCCAGAAGACGCCGTCGCATTCCGGCATCAGCAATTTCCTGAAGGGCAAGGGCGTCAAGCTCAGAAACAACACCCGCTATCGCGAGCACCAAGAGCAGATTCAGGCCCTGCTTGACCAGAAAAAAGGACCCGTGGAAGTGTGGCGGGAACTGGGCAATGCTATAGGTGGCTCGCAGACCGGAATGTGTCGATATATCAGATCGTTAATGCTGGAACCGCCTTCTGAGGATCACGTCGAATAAACGCCAAAAACCCTTATAAAACGGGCACAAGTGGGCGGTTCTGAGGGAAACCTGAGTAACCGCCCCTTTTTTTGTGAAAAAAATCGAGTAAAATCAATGGGTCAGAAGTTAATTCACTATACCAAACGGACCAGGTGGTCACGCAGTGAATGTCGGAGGTGAATTGCGTCTGCTCCTGGGCAATAAAATCACGAAAATCCCAGAACAGGGGATTTTCGACGGCG
>Ga0307508_10006956_pt1 | contig 10553 bp, 11 predicted proteins | sample 9_EM_MG_FD_203089 | JGI IMG/M metagenome (GOLD analysis project Ga0307508, IMG submission 203089) | Populus trichocarpa ectomycorrhiza microbial communities from riparian zone in the Pacific Northwest, United States - 9_EM | ecosystem: Host-associated > Plants > Roots > Unclassified | place...
CGGGTAACAATCTTGAGGGCACTCAGCAGTAGGGAATGATCTCATGTCGTTCTCCACGAGCGGTAGTTTCGGGCGTTGTAAAGGCCGGCGACTGCAAACGTGACGCGTTGTCTGGTTGATTCCGACCGTCTTGGCGATGTCGTCGGCCGCGACGCGGCTCCAAAAAGTTGAGGCTTAAAAAACGAGATTGCAGGGATCAGACGCAGAAGCGAGGCCGGTACGATTATCTATCGATGGGTAGCGGATTGGCAGAGCGTTCAATCCGGGCTCATAACCTGTTGGAATATAGGGATCGATAGAGACGAAGATAGTGAACCGATTGATTGATACACCATCGAAGGAAAAACATTCTCTCAATATACAACGCGCCTGAGGACTCGCCAAGGGGAATGGACGGAAGATTGACTCCCGAGCCGGTGCTCGGAGACTGAGGCTGCTGCCATCTCCGGACATGTTGCCTCTGGTCCGTCATCTTCGGACGCCCATTATTCTGACACGATAATCTTTGCGTTGAACTTCTCAACTATCACCATCTCAGCAAAGTTAAACTCTTCTTTGTTGGCAAATGGGTAGTTAGTACAGATCTTCGTTGGCGTGTGTGAACTCATCGGGTCGCGGGACATAAGCGATGTGAAGGCCGGCATTGGCGCATGTATGCATGGTAGGGGCGGCTTTCAACTCGCCTGCTGGTAAGTACGTGGGTTAGGTGCAATTGTCGTTGCCAGCTTCGTAACTAAGTTGGCTATTTGGGAGCCAAATATGTGAGGAAGAGTGTATGTGCTTCGTGGGCTGGTCTTTGTCGTGCGGAGAATCATCTTGTCATTTTTTCGACGCCCGAAGTTCTGACAAGTATTCTGGATGGTCTTTTTCGATGTGTTTGTGGAGCCATGTTCGCAGTGTAAATCTCCTAAAACTGTATATACACAGTAGGCTCGAAACCCCTATTTGCGACATAATTCTGGCGTGACGGGTGAATGCTGAAGATAGTTCGTAATGCTTGTTGTTGGCGAGTGGAGAAGTGGCATTATTTTCTTTGTTAAAATTATAAGGAGTTTGATTATTAAACAATATAATTCCTAACTGACTAGTACTAAGTGGGTAATAGAATCGGTACTAAACTGATCAAGATGACTCTTCCGAATTACTGCTAGACAACGCACTTCCGAGGATCCCAAGACAGTATAAATGCTATTCCAGGCGTCATTAATACCTTTAGTCAAGATATTCCCGAGATGCAGTGCAGTTTGCTGTTGCAAGTAACGTGCCGGAAAGGATCCCGATTTCCGACGCCGGACAAGTGCTATTCCAGGCGTCATTAATACCTTTGTTCAAGATGTTCCCGAGATGCAGCGCAGTTTGCTGTTGCAAGTAGTGTGTGTCACGGCACAGGTGTCGGCCTTCGGAAGGATTGAGTTTCGGCGTTTGTAAGGGTTGTTTTGGTTGTGGCGCTAGAAAGGTTCGTTTGGTTGGTTCCGGCACCTCGCTCCGGATGTCTCGATCTTGGAAAGGGTATCGTCACCTCGCTCAGGATGTCTCGATCTGGGAAAGGGTGTCGGTTCTGCGCCCGGTTACACAAGAGAAGGCTATATGAGTTGCGCAGGTATGAGCACATATGTGAGTATGAGTACGTACGTGAGTTGCGAGAACTGTGTATATAAGGAGAGCTATCTCCCGTGTTTTGTCTTCTTCTTCTCGTCATGCAACCTCTTGTATTCTATTCGGAATATCAACCTCGCCTCCGTTTCCTCCGTTTCTTCCGTTTACTCTGATTCCTCCCTTTCGTCGAAGCTCGTCCAGCGCCATCCGTCTCTGTTCGACACGTGCGTTCCACGCTGTCCGTCTCGCTGTCAGACACGTCCGTCTGACGCTGTCCCTCCCGCTCCCGCTCCCGCTCCCCGTCCCCGTCCCCGCTCCGTTCCCGCTCCCGGTCCGTTCCCGTTCCCGTCTACTGTATCCCGCTTCGTTCTCGTGTCCATCCCGTCTTGCTCCCGTTCCCGTTTCCGAAACCATTAAAGTACCTTAGAACTCCTTGCTCCTACCCGCCGCCGTTACAGTGTGCCGGAAAGGATCCCGATTTCCGACGCCGGACAAGTGCTATTTCGTACGCGTTGAATAGCATCGATTTAACTTGACTCTACCGAGTCTGTGCAGTTTGCTCAGTGGGATAAAGCTCAAAGAAGAATGCTGACACCAGGCAAGTGCTATCATCCTTCTTGCTATATAAACCCCCAGATCTGCCTTGCCAGCACTCTATTCGTCCAAACCGATACTGAATCTCCTGTACAATCCTCCAGCACTTCCAACGTAATTGACATTACTTCCGAAGTAGCGTCTATTCATCGACACCACAATCCAACTGTATACCAAGACATGCTGCCCAAACGAAGGTTGCGGGCCCCAGAGCCGTCAGAGCCGTCAGAGCTCTCAGAGCCGTCAGGGCCATCTAAGTCACCAGAGTCGACGCCTGAAGGTACAAAGAAATCGGAGCAGGAGAAGAAGCCGACTTCCCGTGGCGTTAAGAAGGACGGAACGCCGACAGGGACAGCTAGAATCTATACGATCCTCAGATTCGAGAGCACGAAGGCGCGAGCTCTGCAGGCAGAGCATATCCGGACGTTAATACGGCAGTCCGGATGTACTGGCATAAAACATGAGAACGTCCACAATCTCATGTACACCATTCTCTTCGGTGACGAAACCACTCTCCTCCACTTCCGCCAATTCCAGGGCATGTGGGAATACCGATCGCTTAGCCCTACGACGGGAGGGCCACGGGCAGAATGGTAGGCGGCCTTCCGCTGGTTCCTTCGCAACTGCTTTTCAAAGGCGAAAACACAAATCAACAAGTCTGGCTATAGCCTTCCCCAAACCTATAGCGATGAAGTGGGCAAATTAATGCCTGCTTTAGCCACTTCGGAGGGAGACAACCGAACGAAGGGCAAAGGCCGGGCCAGACGTGAGGAAGCGGACGTGCCAAGTCAAGCAACACAGCCGGTGTGGCCACTTCCACCGTTAATAAACCTCTTGCCGGCTGGAGGGGAGGGAAGATATGGGTACCGAAATGACCCACCACCGAGAATCGGCATGCCCGGAGGCAGTGGGAGTAGCCCACATGCTTATATGGCCGTCATCATCGACCCAGATAAGGCTCAACACAGCTCTCGGAATGGTGTCTATGATCTGTACGACCCCTTTGGCTCCGCAGCGAGCCGGACCTTCACAAATGTCATCAGTCTCACACTGCTGGCTCTTTTCCAGTCAGTAAAGAGATTGTCGTCAGACCGCGAGGCTCGTGCAATTTACGGCTGCCTTGTCCGACCTCGCAATCCAGTCGGCACTGTGGATGAGGATGGTATCCCGGATCCTGTCCAAGAACAGAGGGCTCGGGAGTTGGAGCAGACATACTTGTTGGGAGAGGACGACACCACCCTTCTCTGGTCCGACAGGACCGTGAAATTATTCTTCGATACTGTGCAAAAGCCACCTTGGGTCCTTGTCATCCTCCGACGCAACCCCGCCCATGGAAGAGGCGATACCCCTCCAAGAGGTCCACAGGTAACTCTGGATACAGTGGGAACCGTGATCTCGGCCCCCCCTATGCCAACATCTCTGCGGGCCACTCCGATTACCACACGTGACATCATTGCCGCGATGGACCGCATCGAGCGTATGAAACGCCGATTGGAGGAGGAGCTACAGGCCGTAAACAATACGGTTACCGAGCTCGGCATGGAAAAGGATCCCATGCTCGTGCGCGCACGCAAGCGCCAAAGGACTTCTGAAAGCTTGCCAGGCATTAGACGCCACTCCAGGAATATCGGCTATGACTTGCAAGGTAGCGGAGACCATGACGACGATACGGCAGATAATGCCAGCAGCGACGAGGAGGACAGAAGCAGGAAGGTCGGGATGCCACGACGGGGAGGACGACATCGCCGTCTGCAAGATGATGGGAGCGGTGACGAGACCGACGTTAGCAGAAAGGTCAGGACGCCACGATGGGGAGGACAACATCGCCGTCTTCAAGGTGCGAGCGGCAACGAGACCGACAGAAGCAGGACGGTCAGGATGCCACGGCTGGGAGGACGACATCGCCGTCTGCAAGATGATGGGAGCGGTGACGAGACCGACGTTAGCAGAAAGGTCAGGACGCCACGATGGGGAGGACAACATCGCCGTCTTCAAGATGATGCGAGCGGCAATGAGACCGACAGGAGCAGGAAGGTCAGGATGCCACGGCTGGGAGGACGACATCGCCGTCTGCAAGATGATGCGAGCGGTGACGAGACCGACGTTCGCAGAAAGGTCAGGACGCCACGATGGGGAGGACAACATCGCCGTCTTCAAGATGATGCGAGCGGCAACGAGACCGACAGGAGCAGGAAGGTCAGGATGCCACGGCTGGGAGGACGACATCGCCGTCTGCAAGATGATGGGAGCGGTGACGAGACCGACGTTAGCAGGAAGGTCAGGACGCCACGACGGGGAGGACGACATCGCCGTCTTCACGATGATGCGAGCAGCGACGAGACCGACAGAAGCAGGAAGGTCAGGACACCACGACGGGGAGGACAACATCGCCGTCTGCAAGAAAATGAGAGCGGTGACGAGACCGACGGAAGCGGAAAGGTCAGGACGCCACGACGGGGAGGACGACATCAATAGTGGTTTATATCGTTAGAGGAATAGGTGTGGAGAAAACTGTTAGCAATTTTGGGTATTGAAATCTTTTTTTTTTTTATCATTACTCGTATGCGACCTATGTAGATTATGACAAGGGGGCTATTTACAATCCGTTTCCTAGCTGCAAACCGCGCAGGGCGGCACAGTGCAAGCTCCCCTTGTGCCCTCCGCCCGGCCCTCCCGAAGAAATGAACAAAGGAAAAACAAAAGCAACAGGACACCCTACTCCTCTCCCGCCAGTGCCATGAAGGGGGGGTTGGGGAGGAAGAGCGGGTGCTCCTCCCTCTCCATGCCTCTGCCCAGCGTCTCCGCCTCCGCCCTCCTTTCCTCTTCCCGCTCCGCTCTCTCCCGGAGCTCCCACTCCGACGCCTCACTCCTAGCGTCTTCGTCTGCAGCTGGGGCTGTTTTCCTCACCTCCGTGGAGGCGAGGAAGTTCAGCACCGCCTGGCTGTACCTCCGGTCGGCGAAGATCTCATGTGCCTTCCACCAGCGTCTCCCCTTCCCAGTCTCCTTCCACACCTCCTTCCACAGCGTTCTCTGCTGCTTCCTCCACTTCGGGCAGCCCTTCAGGAGATGCTCTCCGTCTGCCTGGGGTGTGGGCACCACCAGCAATGGGCCGTCGGCCGGGATGTTGTCCAGTGCAGATACTCGCCCGTGCGGCAGTGCCCCGTCTTCAGCTGGTAGAACCGTTCGGCAAGTCGTTTGGCGCTCCCAGCCACCGTGCCGTCGGGTTTCTGGCTCGTCGGCATCTTGTACTTCTTCTTGGAGGTCCTGCCCCCAGCCCACTTCCGTGCCCCCGCCCACATCTTCTCGGTGATCTCTCGCTTGATGTTCGCAAGGGACCTGGGGAGAGGCATCGCGCGCTCCTCTGGCCGGTCCGAGTAGGTGAATCATTCCAGCCCTTCCACCCCTCGGGCGTCTGGCTCTTCCGCCGCCAGCTTTGCCCACTCGTCCACCTTCTCGTTGCCTTCCACGCCTTTGTGTGCGGGGCACCACCTGACCTCAATGACGATGTCTGGGGCTGCCCTCCGGAGTGCGGCGATATGCTCCCTCGCTTCGAGAGCGTATTTCTGCCCGGGTCCTGGCTCGTCCGATTCCATTCTTTTGATCACCCATCAGCAAGAAATTTGAGAATTCCTAGGGAGCTCCCGTAGCTCCCTTAGCTCCTGTAAGCATCGCTAACTCCCGTAAGAGGAGAATTTATATTTTGCTCCCGTAAGGATTTGAAAAAAAATATGTGCTTTATTTTTAGCTGAAACCTCGAGAAATATTAGTTCAAATTTATGTCTCACCTGTTAAAAAAGCAATATACTTCAACTTTCAATTTTTTTGCTGATGCCGCCTGTGCGTCCGTGAAGATGGTGACTCGCGCCGGGGGCGGGTTTCTTCTTCGTGCCAGCTCCAGCGCTCGCGCCAGGGCCGCGCACTCCGCGTCGAAGGCTCCCTGGTTGTACCCCATGTGGGTCTTCACGCCCTTCCAGGTCTGGCCTTCCTTCCAAGCCACCGCATACCTGTAGGCTTCCTCCTCCATTGGGTATTCAAATCTCGGCTTAGGTATTGTGTGTGGTGTGTATACTAGTAGTTGATACTTAAGTAGTAAACGTCATACATGTTAGCAAGGGTGAAAACTATTTAGAGCTGCTTTTTGCAACAAGTTTAGGCATATCCGATTCACTCTCTTCCAATATGCGTAGAAATGGGATACCGTGGGTGGAAAAGTAGACAGTCCTCCTGGCGTTGCGAAGGTGCTTACGAATTCCTTCCAATGGGCGAGCATACTAGATAGCGACAAGCACCCCTAAGACTGCGTTTCAATGGAAGCTATTAACCTACTCTGTGTGTAGATAAAAACAACATGGATGAGGAGTTGTGGGACTAAGGTTTCGTGTTAAGGGTTGTGTCGGAATTGCTTCTCGCCGCTCCGGCGTGGTGCGCCGACGGAAGCGACACCGCAGCAACGGCGGCGGCAGCAACGCTGAGGGGAGCAACGCCATAGCAACGGCGAGGGCAGCAACGCGGGGAGCAACGCCATAGCAACGGCAATGGCAAGGGGATCCTGGTAACGACAGCTTGGCATTCTTCCATAGCAGCGTCTTTCACATTCTTTCTTCTATACTTTTACATACTTCGAAATAGCAATTGAAAAGGACCGAACGTACCTATCTGAGCCGTTCCATCAAACTTCAACGATCAAATCATCTCGTTCTGTCTCTCTCTCTTTTCTTTCTCTCGCTGGGTACTTGTGAAGACTCTCAAAAGAGAACGGTGATCGGGCAATCTTCAACAGGTTATGAGCCCGGAGCCGTAACCGCTCCACATACGATCAAACTCTCGCGCGACAAATAGCTCCTCAGGAGCCAGTGGTCAACACAGGGGCCCGCGATTTCGAGGCCCTTCTCTCTACGTCTCACTTAATAGTGCATTCTCCTCGGAATAGAGCGCTAACCAGCTCAGCGATAGAAGAATTGCAACTAGCGATGACCGATTCCCCACTCTCCATATCTCCCAACGCATTTCTACAACAGTCTTGATCATGAGTGAAGATTCGTTCAAACACCCACTGGGCAACATCCGCCTTCTCGATCGTACCAGCTATGCAGTCTGGAAGGAAGTCTGTATGAAGGTCCTACAGGGAATAATGGCTTGGGACATTGTGGTGGAGAAGAAGGACGATCCGGAAGATCCGGGAAGACCCAACGACTTCACCAGAAACACGGTCCTGGCGCGGAAGGCATATAAGAACCACAAGCGATTGAAATTGCAGGCCTTGACCATCATTTACGGTTCCTGTACCAATGCTGTCAAGGGGTACATCAAAGGCATGGACGATCCCATTGAGGTTTGGAAAGAGCTGGAGGCACACACAAACACTGCCAACTCCTCCGTCAGAAGAATGTCGCTCTTTCGGAAATTCAGCACTCTTCGTCCCACTTGTGGACAGCCGCTCAATGGCTACTTCGCCGAACTGCTTGACATCACCACTGAGCTTGCTGGGTCAGAGGAAGCAGTCTCCGACGTGGTCCTTAAGAATCACATCTACACGACTCTTCCTCCATCCTATGCAGTCACGATCGAGATCCTTCAATCTCGCGCAAGAGTTACGGTTAAAGAGGTGATGGATACACTCAACGGATGTGAAACGAATCGATCGATGACAACCAAACCTGATGCAGTCTCCGAGGCACTCTACACCCAACAAGGAGGAAAAGGAGGACGAGCTGGCTACCAGGGACGATACCAGGGGAATGAGCGCTCTTCGAGGGGGTGGTGTGATTGGTGTAAAACCGGCACTCACACTACCGCCAACTGCTGGAGCAAGAAGAACAAACGAGCTCGAGACCTGAATGACTGCTACTATTCCGGAGAAGAAGGACATATGAAGAATAACTGCCCTGCTAGATGAAAAGGACAGGCCGCAAGAAACAGCAAAGGAAAGGGACGCGAAGGAAAAGGACGCGATGGACACGAAGGAAACGGATGCAATGGACGCGATGGACGCGAAGGAAACGGACACACTCACAATACCTCTGGTAACCAGCAATGACTTGCGGGGTCTACCTCCCTCAGCTCGGAGGTAATGGTGGCATCATATCGATCGGCAATAACAACAAGCACCTGGGTAATCCATCCCGGAGCATCTCACAATTACGACAACAATCCTCGAGATTTCCGGAAGAACTCAGTTAAGGAAACGAATATGATCATCAAGTTGGGAGATAATCATCAAGTACAAGCAAAGAAGAAAGGAACTGTACATCTGGGAGGAGTGGATATTGAGGCGTTCTTCGTTCCGCAATTCCGAACATCTCTCCTGTCAGTAGGACAACTCGACTCACATGGATACGCAACAACATTCTGATCAGGGATATGCTCGATTGCCGATGCAAAAGGACAAAAAGTTCTCGGCGCCAACCTTGAAGACAGCCTATACATACTATTAACGGATGGAGCAGCACACATCTCCGAAATAAAGATGCTGCGACCAGCTTCACATTCCCACTCAATAAACATTTGGCATCGACGGCTCGCGCACCTTAACCATCAGGACTTGAGATGACTACTGGAATCCTCAGGTGAGCGCTTTACGGACACGGAGGTCGAGTTGGTGATGGATCCTATGGACGTCGAGTCGGAGACGGATCCTATGGACGTCGAGCCGGTGACGGATCGTATGGACACGAGTCCTCGCTGGGAAACACCTGGATTGTGTCGGACATGTGTTCATGCGAAGCAACAGCAACATATTGTATGCACTAAGGCACCCCGGTCCTCAACGCCGTTTGTACTTGTGCACTCAGATCTCTGCGGGCCTATGAAGCACAGTATCGAAGGCGCCCAATATCACATCATCTATATTGATGACTGTACGAGATACACTGAGGTGTACTTTCTGATCACAAAAACTGCGGAAGAAATATCGGCCAAGTTTGAACATTATCAAGCCTGGGTGGAAATACAGGGATTCCACATCAAACGTTTCCGAAGTGACAATGGATCCAGAGAATACAACAACTCGATATTCCTAGGTTTACTGGGAGAAAAAGATTTTGCGTTTGAACCCTCCCCGCCCGTACTCCCAACACAAAAACTGAATGGCTGAGCGGATGATCCAGACACTGAATGCGAAGGCACGAAGTATGATATTGGATGCAAACGTGCCGATAATATTTTGGCCGGAAGCCATCAGGATGGCATGCTACCTGCATCGAAGGTCACCTACATCGAGTCTGACGGACAACCGGTCACCATACAAAGCATTGTATGGCACCATTCCCAAAATTGGACACTTAAGACGATTTGGATGCCAAGCATACAAACACATTCCACGCGCTCAGAGAACGGAGAAGAAATTCGGAAACCGCTCCAGTATGTGTCTGATGCTGAGATATGTTCGTAGCACCACGAAAATCTGGAGAATTTGGGATTTCAAATTGGGAAAAATCGGACGAGCAGTGGAATGCTCAAGTGTAGTGTTTGACGAAGAAGAAAATGCACACAAAGAGCAGACGGAAGCCATTGAGTTTCCAGACACCACCGATGAAGCGCAGACCGACGGAGAGCAGGACGAGACCCACGAAATGAATGACGCACACGGTCTAGAGAATACCAGTAAGTAACAAATATCCGATTTCTTTCGTCATGCAGTGAAATCGCTCTATGAGCGGCTGCGCGATATGTGTTATACCTGCTGAATTCAGCGGATGCTGCGCAGAAGTCGAGAATATCTCGCGGAAAAGCAAGAGCCGGTGACGTGGATTCCATATGATTGAGAACAAGACTGATTGAAATGCCAGACAAGAATGAATATGTTTCTGCACGGACACGCAGCAAGGCACACCTTGAAACCAATAAAGCGATTATGAGTAAGGCTTACGAAGAAGGGGGTGATTTCACGTCTTCGGAACACCTTGCGTCCGCCTTTCTGCTACTTGGGATTGCCGAAGCTTCAGAAGACGAAGCCAAGATGGAACCGACTATCGAGTGCGAAAACAAGATCGAACCGGTCACCTACAAAGCTGCATTACGAAGTCCGCAAGCAAGACAATGGAAGGAAGCCATGCGCCAGGAATGGCAGGCATTTCATCAGGAAAAAAAAAATTGCGTCCAGAGCGTCCGGATGCACCAGACGGTCGAGACGTACTGGACGTAACCTCGCTAACCCGGACGCAGCTTACCACGGCGTGGGGCGTCCGAACGCAGCTACCACGGTGGTGTGCGTTCGGACGCAGCGCGCCAGGGCACCGGGCGGCAGTCATTAGCTACCAAAGTCCAAATAGAAAATTTGGCAATCTGCATTTCGCTCCCGGCCCCTGTTGTACTTCGCACACCACGCTAATATTAGGCGCCTTCCCATATATGACATAGTGTGG
>Ga0307508_10006958_pt1 | contig 10552 bp, 5 predicted proteins | sample 9_EM_MG_FD_203089 | JGI IMG/M metagenome (GOLD analysis project Ga0307508, IMG submission 203089) | Populus trichocarpa ectomycorrhiza microbial communities from riparian zone in the Pacific Northwest, United States - 9_EM | ecosystem: Host-associated > Plants > Roots > Unclassified | place...
TTTACAAAGTTTGGCAGGGAAGGCAGGGGGGGAAATGCTCAAAGGTAGCGCAGTCTACCACTCCCAAAACCAACAGAAAGTTTGATCAAAACAAATACAACAGAAAACAAGTCAATACAATGGATTCGCACGAATTAAAAGAAAGGGGAAATATAGCAATATTAACCAGAAAACTTGAACATTAAGATTTTGAAAAATATCGGCATGTTCATACCTCCATTTCAATAATGTGTCCAATCATTGTCTCCGATGGTTCAAGACCATCTCGTAAAAAGTTTCCAATAACTTCGTCCATGCGTTTTCTTAGAACAGGAAACCGCTGGAGTTCATTCACTAGACAGCGATGACTAATCTGAAGAGAGAAATTTTATTTAAAGATCCGACAGAGTAAATTTTGATTCTGAGAGACTTCAATCACAACATCCATACCTTTATTAACTCATCATATATAAACCTGGCACACTGAAGGCTTGGATCTAACAAACGAGCTATTTGCTTCCTGACAAGAACTTCAAATGGCACCTATATAAATGAAAACCAAAATCATCATACAGCTTTGCTTAGAAATAAAACTTCTTTAAGAAGCAAAAGTAAAAACACAAAAAGGGAGTCCACAAGCAAAAGAAAAGGAAACATTTTGTTTTCAGAAAGTGAAAACAATAAACCTACCTCTGGTACAAACAGTGGAGTTCTAGGCCCAGTGGCATTCTGAATGATAGTTTGAATGTCAGCATCAGTCAAGTCCTCACAGGGATCAACCTCCTGCACAACAAATCATGTCACATAAGATTCAGTAAATGAGAGACAGATTACAGTCTGTTTGCCAAAAATAATAGTCATCTTATTCACAGGATGGTAGCTAAGACAAATTCTATATTCACAGGATGGTAGCTAAGACAAATTCTATTGAACAAATGGATCTTAGTAATACTAAGCATACCTCAAACATTTTACTTGTCAGTGTCCAGTGTTAATTTTTTTTTCTTTAAAAAAAAAACAACCTTGACTTTGCGAAACACTAAAACAGATAACTGCTGCTAGACCTAGAAACCATTTGTTTTTACGTTTCAAAAGTGTTTTTGAAAAAACTTGAAAAATTTTTATTTTTTTCTTTGTTTCAAATTAATTTTATTTTTTGGAGTATTTAGATCGTTTTAATATCCTGATATCAAAAATGAATTTTAAAAAATAAAAAAATATTATTTTGATGCATTTCCAAGCGAAAAACACTTTGAAAAAAAGCCACTACAACAATACCAAACAGGCTCATAGCCATTTAACCTCCCATTGTTTAAAGTAAATGTAGGAAAAGCTTATTTAATTAGCAAATGCAACTATGATGCAAGGGTCCACAAATATTAGTCACTTAAAAGCACCAAATTAGAGGGATGGTATGACCATACCTTAAATGAATCATTTAATTGGTTTATTTTCTCACCCCTTCCCCTCATTAAGTCTGTTTTTGCTACCATGTGGCTTTCAACATGACATGTAGCTCATTGCGATTTTTACTGTTAAGTGTTTTTTTTTTTTAACTAAGCTAACTTTAAAAGCATCACTACTATGTGGTGCCTTGCTCCTCTGAGAGTACCAGCTTGCTTTCATTGATTATTTGATGAAAGTTGTAAACTTTAGGGAAAAATATTATTTTGAAACTCCAGTAGGAAACTAGATAAAAGACATTGTCAATATGTACAAAAGAACTGTAAACATGAAAGTAACTAAATTTGTATTAGTTAAATGAATTCATGAAATGTAATGGGTAAAGGAACAAAGCAAATATCTTGGAAAATAAGTGTAAAATGTTGCATGACAGGTAGCAGAGCGCATACAGGTATAGCCATGAGGACTCTTGTACAAATTTCCCTAATTGAATTCACAAGCACATAAAACCATGTCTAAATCTCCATGGTTTCATGACATCCTAGAAACCACATTCCATGCAGAACATGATCTCAGGTCTGCATCCACAAATTAATATTTCCATTTACTTGCTGAGAAAAGAATAAAGAAAAGTTAATGTCAGTTTTACAAACCAAAGAGGCATTGGTCTAGAGGTTAAGGATTCAAAAGTAAGGCTCTTGAACTTGGAGTGCACACGTCCAAATCCCCACACCCCAAAATGAAAGGGCTAGTTTTACTAGATTTAGGGCCTATTTGTTTTTGCGTTTCAAAAGTGCTTTTGAAAAAATTTAAAAATTTTTTATTTTTTTCTTTGCTTCAAATTAATATTTTTTTGGTGCTTTCAAATCATTTTGATGTGCTGATGTCAAAAATAATTTAAAAAAAAAACATTATTTTGATGCATTTCTGAGTGAAAAGCAACCGCTACCACACTCTCAAACACCCCCTAAGGGTCTCAGGCTCTCACTCAATTTAAACTAACCAGAAGTTGCATTTCGCTCTCAAGAAGTAGAAAATATCAAGGATGCACATGAAGACGATAGATAGAAATTTACATCAATCCAATTAAATGAACATTTTTCACAAGGCAGAGCATGTAAATATCAATATACATACCTCCAAACTCTTCACAAATATTGATTGAAAAATATAATGAATTCGTGCTCCTCCAGAGAGCTCAGATCTTGACATTTCTTCATTTCTTCCCTCAACCATAGAAGAAAATGCTGTTTCCAACAAGAAACCATTAAACATTAATGATCAAGCTTGAAATGATAAAATATCTATTGAAGAAATACATTATTCTGAATGCAAGCCCAAGGAATAACAAGAGGTACCTTCAGAATATTTTGAAAGAATGTTCAGAATAAGAGTTCCTTGACCAGCCTATTTATTTACAGAAAGTTGGGTAACGAGTTGATTAAAACAATCATATAAAACAAAATAAGCAAGAAGAGTGGACAGCTAGAACATTCTGAAAACAGAAAGGATAATCACAAAATAAGAATTCAAGAGTAATCAAATTATGAAAAATGAGTATGAACAGCCAAAGAAAAAAGTAGGATAATTATCAAGGAAAAGCATCAGCTCAGACAGGTAATTTAGTCAGAAACCAGATCACAACAGGAGGACAAATGCAGATAAAAAGGCTAACATTGTGCTTGGAACAAACCCATGGCTGTGACCAGAAATAAAACAATTAATTGAAAACATTCTCAACCAAGTAACAGGGACACTCTGAGAAAAAAAAATTGAAAATAAAGCAAATAAATACATACCTTTGATTCTGTGATTTCTCCATAGCTTGCATGTTCTTTTGCAACAGAAACCAATGCAGAGCTTATTCGTGATTTCAGCCCTGGAAGTATTGTTTTTATATGTTGCACTAGAATCTGGGGGAAAAGTAACAAAATAAGGTTCATTCAGAGAAAAAAACTCCTATGAGAGTCGTAGCAATAGATGCAGAGTGCAAGGAATCTACTTTGAAATAATTAATCATATCCTTGAAGGTATTCTGAGAGTGAATGCTGCAAAAATTCTACCTGGTTCAGCTTCTTTGCCAGTTGAGGAACACCACAACGATCAGCTAGACCATTATATACCTATAGAACAGCATGGAAGTAAATAGAGCAATCAATTCCTCTAATTGTTTTTGCACCAAATTAGGGGTAACAATAAAGAGATAGGGCTATCATACCGGGCGACTACGGAAGAACTTCTCCTCTGCAGCAAGTGCATCCTTGATACTCCGATTAAGCATGATATCCTGCATCAGGATAGCCATTCAATAGATCAGCCAACCATTGGCTAGAATGCCATCGTTTATACTTGTACAGAAAGTTATGTCATGTTCAATATATGATGGTTCTAATATGCACAACCAGGCAAATTTCAAATTAGTAAAAACAGCATGTCAGATAGGATGATACATCTTCAAAATGCATCCTGTTCCAAAACAACATTGAATCAAACAATTAAGAACAATAAGAGATTTGAAAATCACGAATACTGAAAAAAAGGCTACCATACAGAGAAGTCTTATTCTTTATGATTACCAGTGCTGAATATTACTGTCTACACCCAATCAGAAAATAAACATCTAAATAAAACCACCACCAACACAATTCCTTAAGGGAAAAACTGATGCAATGAGCAAAGCAAGGAAAACATTTTAAAAAACAGAAACAACAGCTGCTAAAACAATTTATCAACCAGTTCACGAAGTATCAGCAAGATAGTAATCTAAACAGAAGAAAAGGTAAAAAAGGAAATGATGAGTTTGTAAGACCCCGACTAAACATCAAGCAGAAGAATGGACCATTAAACAATCAGCATTCTTCCTATGTAGTAACATGATTACCTCTTGACTACGATTCACAACACCAACATAACCAAGTCGAAGGGGAATCACTTTTCCAAGCAACAGATTACGAGCATCAGTACCTCTGTCCATAATATCCAACTGAGTCAAAGAAAAAATGTGTCAACCCTTCTACGGAGCAAGCAAGTTCTTATAGATGTTAAATCAAACAAAAACAATATGTTAAGTAGCAACCTCACCTTTGTAATTACTCCAATGGTTCTATAACCTGTCAACAAATATTAGCATGAGTCCAAAGAAATACACATGACAAAGTCGCTTAGACAGCATTCCAAAAGCAAACATACCATCAGGATCTGCATTTCCTGCAATCTGAAGAGCATCTGAGTTCGCTAAATCTGAATTTGCTGCTGTAACAGCTAGAATCAGACAGCTTGGTTTTTTAATGTATGACATGATCATAGTTCTAATTCTTGCTTCGATATCAGAGGGTTGATCACCCACAGGAACCTTTGTTATACCAGGTAGATCTACAAGTGTGATATCAAGAACATTAGGTGAAAAAATCTTCAAACGAATTTGCTTGTCAGAGACACCTTTGTTGCCTCCTGCTTCCTTAGCAGTCTCGGCCTACAACCAATTCAAAATAATTGAATAATAAGCTGACTGATAACTGAAATCAACATTCAATGAACCAAACCCAGATGCATGGTAAACTATTTCAAGGTTCAGAAAAGCTATTTGAGCCATGCATGTAACAAAGACTCCAAGAAAAATGTTACCATAAGTCAAGCCAAACAAGTTTCATTCTGATAAACAGGTCAAATTTTGCCAAAGGGTGGTTTTGCCCTACTTGTAAGGGAATAATAATAATAAAAAAAAAAAAGTCACATGCTCAATCCCTATGTGCACCTCTACTGTGGCTCAGGAAACATAAACAACACAAAATAACTCCAATATCACTTCAAAAGAAAAAAATATGTAAATTTAACAAAGTCACCAAACAAAAGAAATCATTTTCAGAAAAACAAGCAATAGTTTTTTCCTACTCGCCCTCCCCACCTTCCAAAAATTCAAAAAAAAATCCCAGTAACAATTTCTTCAATCACTTAACCATTCACCTACCTAACTCAACCAAATACATCATTAGCTACACTCAATAAAATCAGTCACGCAAAATCACACCTCCCAAACACTAAAGAACCAAAACAAATCACAATATAACAGTTAACAAATTCAAATTTCCTCCCCATCCATACACTCCCAAAACACCAACTAAAAATTACTCAATTTTTTCCTCTACACTTTTCCTTCAACTATTAACAACTGAATTGCTAAACCAAACTCTAAATTTAACTACACGTTGAACTTCTCCCATTTTTTACACCTCTGTTCAACTATTACTAAACAAAAAACCTGCAAGAGTGCATGCACACATGCAGGAAACCAAACTCAAATTTAGTCTTTTAAAACATTTGCAATACCCTAATCAGACACATATAATCATTGATCCAACAAATCCACACCTTAATTTCTCTATATTTTTGTTCAACTATTACAAAAATAGCAATACAACCATAAGCGCTCCATAACATATAAGCCTACTCGTCCAACAAAATCGTCCCTTAGTTTCTCCAATCTTTCTCTCCAACTATCACTAATTACAAACACACAAGCACACAAAAACATCTCGAAAATCAAACTATTAAACACTACTAATAGTCACAATCAAGCACAAAATTGATATTCAACTCTGAAACAGTTATAATAGCCTAACCGAACAAACAAACTCGTCAAATGAACAAATCAGACGCCTTTATTTCTCTACAATTTCTCTTCGTTAATCACTAATTACAAAAACAACACAAAATAAACCTCGAATAATTAAGTTCATAAAACATGCAAAAATGAACCACAAATTCTCACTAATCCACCAAATCCGCACCTGAATTTCGCTCCGGATCTCGGAAAAATCATAAAACCGTTTCCCAGGCAAATGCAAGAACTCTCCCCACTCCTCTTCACCACAGCCATCACCTTTCCTTTTAGTCTGCAATAACTGCAAAACCAGCGGCCGCCGCGTACAGATTTCGTTTCCACGTGGCAAGAAATCTCTACCAACAAGTGCTTCCAAAACACTCGATTTCCCACTACTTTGACTCCCTACAACTGCCACCTGCGGCAGCTCAATCGTCGATTGACTACCTAACTGAGCAAATATATCCTGTAACTTGTTCACTATCGGTATCACCGAAGATCCTAGCGGCGCCGCCGATGATGACTGCGGCGGTTGCGATTGTGAAGGTACCGACTGCGATCCTGGTTCCTCCGCCATTGATTCTGGATCCGGAGAGACAAAGAGACTGTGACTGAAACCTTACAAACCCTAGGGTTTCGGAGATTTGTAGAGAGAGAGTGTGTGTTATTATTTAGAGAGAGAGAGAGAGAACGAAGGTGAAGGTGAAGGTGGTGGTGGTGGTTTTGCGTGTGTGATTGGATTTTGGGAGATGGAGTATGGTGTAGTTTTTGAGTTTTTTTGGTGTGGTCGAGGCTAGAATGAACGGAGGTGTCAAATGGAGTTAACCTGCGCACCTATAAGAATTACAAGAGAGAGAGTTTAAAAATTTTAATAGGGCAGAGGATTTTACTTGTTAGAGTTTGAGTTGGAGACTGTTTGAAAAAAGGCTCTTTTTTTTTTGGGGGATTTGACTTGTGGAGCAAGATGAGTGATTAAAGGGCTAGTGATTTTGATTTTGTAATTGAGAAGTTTAATCCTCCACAAAAAGTAAAACCTAGTGCTCAAGTTTTGTTTAGATGCTAGTTTAAAATTAATTTTATAAATTAAAAATGAAAATTCTAACTAAAAATAATTAAATTATCAACCATTAAAAAGTAAAATATTATTAGTAGCACTACAATAAAAAACAAATCAACTAGAAATTGACTAGGACTTACCGTTTCAAGATCTGGACTAGTTTGAATTGAAGAGAAACTAGGAAAAAAATTAATCTTTCTAATCTAATTAAAAATTTAAATTAACCTATTTCTTGATCTACCTAAATAAAACTTGGTCAATTGTTTTATTTTAATTCCGACATTGGGCTCCTCTCTCCCCCTCCAAAGCATTCCAAGGCCTAGAATATTGTCCTTTTCCACGATACATAGATGAATCACAAACAACTTTGCATCTTTCTTTGTTTATGGCCATAATATTTTCAAGCCAATTTTAGCATACTAAAATTAAATCTATTTTTCAATCTAATTAGATATAAGTTATTCATATCAAAGTTAAGAGATTTATTGTTAGAAAATAATATAAATCATATCTTGAGACCTAACCTAACAACTAAAATTTTTGGGTTAAGATGGTTTTTTGACATAGTATCAGAGCTTTAATGACCAAGTGATCATGAATTCGAATCTCACCACCTCCATTTATTTGATAAAAATTAAGCACAAAATAATATGGGTCTGTGCAAGTTTCAAGCCCAAATAGCTTTCACTTGAGGGGTGTGTATTAGAGAATAATATAAATTATATCTTAAAACTTTATCTAATCGTTTAAGCTTTTGAATTGAGATGGTTTGATATTTACGAGAACTTTAGTTTTACTATCTAATCTGATAATTGAATTGCAAGAGTGAGCATTTCCCATTTCATATCCGTATCTTTTTTTTTTTAGTTTAACGTGGGTGTCCGGGCCAGCTTGCGCGCACCTCGACTAATCTCACGGACCCTGAAGTTAACGACCATGTAAGCCTCCAGTGGCCATCATATGAACAACCACAGGGCTCGAACCTGAGACCACAGAGAAAGCAAACCTCTTGGTCTCAAGCTCTTACCACTGAGTCACCACCTAGATGGTTATATCCGTATCTTACATGTTCTTGATGGAGCGATTAGGCTGCGCCAACGAGCATACTCCTTCAAGGCTACAATTGAACTGTTCTCAGACAGAATTTGTGCGGACAAGATTTCTGAGTATAAAGTTTTAGATTGGAGCCTATGGTCCCCAATTATGTTGGTTTTCGTTTGCAACAACGAAAGGTTGCTTGGCTATGATGCAAGAAGAGGAGCCAATAAGTTCTGTGAAGAGTGAAAACCTCCAAGCTTTTATAGCAAGTACCATAGTTATTGGGTTCAGTTCAGGGTCTCAGCAACAAAAAGGTATAGATCATTTTTATCATTGGTTCAACTCATAAGTTGTCGGTCATCCAGGGTTAGTTTTATTTATCAAAATAATATTATTTTTTTTAATAATAATTATTATTGACTCAATTTATCATGAATCTATTCACTGAATTAATCAAGTTTGAAAGAGTCAACTTAAATTGAAATTAAATTCAAGTCAAGTTTTGGGTCATAAGTTTAATAAATCACGAACAAATCAAGTTTAATAACTATAATATACAATGCATGAGTAATTTGTATATCCATGCTATATTGTAAAAAATATAAATAAAATTTTCAAGTTTCATAAAATTCTATAAAATTCTTTAGCAACGTCATTATACTCAAACATGTAATTGTTTGGAGTGTTTTTTCATGAAGATAGATTTTTATATTAACACAATTTTTGTTTATCTTAGTCAAATGAGTGTTTTTTAATTGGAAGCATTGCTTTTATATATATATATATATATATATATATATATATATATATATATATAATTTTTTTAGGAAGTATAATAAAAGTATTAAAATAGTATGTTTATATTTTGTGTGATTGAAAGCTAACAAAATTATAAACATGATAAAATCATATTTTAAATCTATTTAAATATTTTAATAATAAACAATTAATTTTAATGAGATTTCATAAACCATTTATTGTTAGTATTTTTATTTTCAAATCAAATACAAAATAATTCAAAAAACAAATTAGTAAAATTCAAATAAAGATTTATAGTAGTATCAAAGAACAATATCAAAGTAGAAGAATAAATGAATTTGATAAAAACAATTTTGGAGTGTAAAAAAAGTAAAGAACAAAAAGGTAAAAAAGAAAAGAAAAGAAAAGAAAAGGCGACAAAGGGCCAGTCCCATAGTAGGCCAAATTTTAAAGGTAAAATTGATAAAAAATAAATTATTATTATTATTATTATTATTTACTACTAGAATTGAGACTTACTATATAGTTTGGGGGCATTTTTAAAGTTTGCCCTTGTTAAATATGGGAAACAAAATATAACACTTAGACAGCAATCTTGTATTGTCACTTAGGAAACTATTTAATTATCTTTATAATATAATTATCGATTTTTTTTTAATTGGGTCACACAAATAAAGTATTGCTTCATTATCACTATGGAAAGAGTTTTAATTTATTTTTTTTTCTTTTGGGATATAAAAATATAATAGAATACTGGAAAGAAATTATCAATTGAAATATTTTAAAAAAACCAAATAAATTATTAGTGGAAATACACTTTTCTAAGGTGTGTCATTTTTATATATTTTTTATTTTATTTTAAAAATGTACATTTTTGTTGAATATAACCCCAATTGTTGCACAATATATAATAATTACATTAATGGAGCCTTAATATCAATAAATGGCTTGCGGTTTGAAGGTTGAAGGAGCATTTGTTTATTGTTGTTGTTTAAGACCACTAATTTCCTTAGAAGGAAGATTGAAGATAGAAACTAAGGAGTGGTGATAAAATCTATATCAATAAGTTGCAACCAAAATGCATAGAACTATCTTTGAGTTGGTGGCTCAAATAAATAAATAAATATATTTATTTTTGAATTTAAAAACAATGCTAAAAGATATATATATATATATATATATATCTTTTAGCATTGTTTTTAAATTCAAAAATATAAACGTTTTGAAAAATCTTTTCATCAAGATAATTTTTGTTATTAATGTATCTTTTTTTATCTTAGTCGGCATAATATTGTTAACTAGAATTATTATTTTTGTTTGTATATATATAATGATTTTTAAAGTAACTTAGTAAAAATTATCAAAATAGTATATTTATATTTTGTGTTATCAAAAGCTAAAAAAATTTATAAATATGTTAAAATCATGTTCAAAATTTATTTAAAAACTTCAATAATAAAATAATTAATTTCAATTGATTTTTCGTGAATAATTTATTATTATTATCGTATCATATTTATAATAATTGAAAAAATTATTAAAATTTAAATAAAAATTTGTAATAGGATTTAAGAATCGTATAAAAACTAAAGAGTAAATGAATACTGAAAAAATAATTATGAGTGTAAAAAAGAAAAATGAAGAAAAGAAGGGGAAAAAATTAATTCACTCTATACTAGTTTTTCGAGAAAAAAATATTGTTCATATCGCGAATG
>Ga0307508_10006959_pt1 | contig 10551 bp, 6 predicted proteins | sample 9_EM_MG_FD_203089 | JGI IMG/M metagenome (GOLD analysis project Ga0307508, IMG submission 203089) | Populus trichocarpa ectomycorrhiza microbial communities from riparian zone in the Pacific Northwest, United States - 9_EM | ecosystem: Host-associated > Plants > Roots > Unclassified | place...
GGGGATGTTCCAGCGATATATACGGCTGCACCGATGGTCATGACTGCGGAACGGACTGCACATATTCTCGCCATGATCTCCATAGGTCGCATGCGAGTAATGAATAAAAAAAAAAAGAAAAAAAGATGGTCGTGACTGCGGTTTTGTTTTCGGTATGTATGTTCGGCGAAGACTGCGATCGGAGCAGGGGGTAACTCGGGCGTTGGCAGGAGGCAACACAGACCGAGAGAATGTGCTGGTCGGAGAGCTCTGATCCCTCCTACCCTGTCCTATCCTATCCTATCCTATCCTGTTCTATTCTTTCCTTTCCTGTCCTATCCCCTCCTATCCCCTCCTATCCCCTCCTATCCCCTCCTATCCCCTCCTATCCCCTCCTATCCCCTCCTATCCCCTCCTATCCCCTCCTATCCCCTCCTATCCCCTCCTATCCCCTCCTATCCGCTGTCCTGCACTAAAACTCTGGTCCGCCGGCAGCCAGCAAGTCCAGCCATACCCGCGACGGCCACAGTCGACACCGTGGTGCAGATGAGATCGTGATTGCTTCTTCCGCTGGACCATTCCACAGCAGAAAGAACTGCAATCTCCGCTACCGTGAGAAAAAAAAGGAATATTGTGGCATCGTCCGTCTCCTACATACAGCGCTAATGCGAAATCTACATACGATGTCGTTCGGCATGACGTCATAACCACGCCTTCTCCATGCCTGAGGTCCAGAGAAGCGGATGCGGGGACGATCCTTCTCGAGGATGCTCCGACCCCAGAGAAGATCGTCGGAGTGGGTTGCGCTAAGAAGGTTGAGTATCTGGCATGTGGCTGGCTGGCTCGTGATGCGAGAACCTTCTGGAGACACCTGGCCCACACCACGAGCTTCGAGTGATACGCTGCGATACAAACGTCATCTCGTCGCTGCCAGCTAAACGTCATCCCCAAACACAGATAAATAGCCACCCTTCACTGCTTCCTCTCCTTCCTCCTTCCCCTTTCCTCTTCACTCATCACCAACGAAACCGAGCTCGAAGTCAATATACGCACACCAAGACAACTATCTCCTACTTCCTACCTACTTCCCTAAACCACCAACCACCAACCACCAATCACCATGCCTTTCTTCCCACGCTTCCACTACCCCGAGTCCGCCTCGACCTACCCGGTCTCGTCGGCCTTCCCGACCGACATCCTCCGCATCCTCGAGGGCCTCGACAGTGGTGCCTCCAGCCCCTCGCAGTCGGGCTCGTCGGCCACGGGCCGTCGCGCGTTCAGTCCCAACTTCGACGTGCACGAGACCCAGCACGAATACATCCTCGAGGGCGAGCTCCCGGGTCTCGCCGACAAGAAGAACGTCTCGATCGAGTTCACGGACGACAAGACGATCCTGATCCAGGGTAAGATCGAGCGCCTGATGCGCGGCTGGACCGACGACGCCGGCAACTTCCAGGCCATCGAGGGCGGCGAACAGCAGAAGCAGGTCGAACAGTCCGCCGGCGAGAACCAGGGCGGCCAGGAGGAGAAGAAGAGCGCTGAAGACAAGGAGAAGGAGAAGGAGAAGAGGTCTAAGTACTGGGTCTCGGAGCGCAGCGTCGGAGAGTTCAGCCGCAGCTTCTCGTTCCCCGGCCACGTCGACATCGACAATGTCAAGGCCAATCTCGGCCACGGCATCCTCAAGGTTGTCGTCCCCAAGCTCGAGAAGAAGAGCGGACGCAAGATCGAGGTCGCTTAGGATCTTGTTCTCTGCTTTTTCCATTGTTGATGGGAAACGTGAGGTGCTCGGATGGAATCAGGCTCATTGTTTTTGTGTCTTCGATGGATTGAAATGGCGTTTGTGTGTGCTCTTTTCCTCTTTCCCTTCCACTCTTTTTGTATCTGTAATGTGCTTCTTTTTCCCTTTCACTCTTTGAGATTGGCTTTTGTCCCCCGTGGATATTCCGAACGCTGGTTGCGAGTGTCTGTCTTCTGGCCGTCGTCGTTCTCTTGCCCATGTTTCTCCGGCAGTAGTGTAGCATCGGCACAAGGATGATATGGGGGAGGGGGAAGCTGCCGAGCTGTCTGTCTGCGGTGTATGCATGTGGTTTATTTGTCAGTCAATTGACCGGTCGAATCCCACCAGCAGTCTCCACGAGTTGTGCTTTTCCTACAGTATTCCCGCGTGAAGATTTCCGCCTCGCTGAATGTTGTGTCCGAACCTGACCCCCGTAAACCCCGGACGAGAATGTAGCGCAGCACCGATCTCCCCGTGTTCATGGCATGGGTATCTAGATATGTACCAACTAGAGTAGGTATCCTGCCGCCAGTCTTCACTCGTCCTGTCCCCTGATATACACCCGCATCGCCTGCATCCACCGCGCGCCTTCCCCAGGTCTCGGCTCGCAGTCTGTCCCCTCAGATATCCATCTCTGCGATCTGCTATCGACTATCTACATATCTAGATGGACGGTTTTGCTGTTGGTGGCGTCAGTTTGGCTGACTATGTACCTACTGCATATCTAACTTTTTGAGCGTAGCTCGCTGGAGTCCGTTCAGCCGTGCTATATCGTACACACATAGATATGTACAATCCATACCGGCCCCCATGCACCTCGTTCTCGCTCTCGCTCCCGCTCCATAAGAACGGGTGCAACCCACTCATCGCGTGCGCTAGAGACATGCATCATTAATCACCGCCCTTGACCGCCGCCGCCAGTCACATTCCATCTATCTATGGGCCCCATACGCCGTAACTACACCCCTCCCCCCGGTAACTGGGCCGGCGTGTTTCGCGGTGGCTGACGGACAGATTTATAACTGAAGCCCATCGCAAGAGCCGCACCGGCTGCCGCACGTGCCGCGGCAGACGCGTCAAGGTATGTGGGCCGGTCCGTTCGTCCTCGCGCTCCCCACGCTGGCCCGGTTCGACGCGTGGATCCATTGACCCGCGGCCTCGGGCAGTGCGACGAAGTCCATCCGATATGCAGCAACTGCAGCCGCCGCGAGCTCGCGTGCGTCTACGATCCGAGACCGGCCGTGCCCCCACCGCTTCCGCGCATCGAGGTGCAGAGCCTGCTGTCATCGTCGTCACCCACACCGCCGCGCCAGCCTCCCGCGCAGCCGGAGGATGCAAGCCGCGCATTCCTCGCGCTGCACGCCAGCGCGCTGCCGCAGACGCCGTCGGCTGCGCCGGGACTGGACCTGGCGCGTCTCGAGCTGCTGCACCAGTACAGCACGTGCACGTACGCGTCGTTCACCAGCCACGCCGAGTGGCAGCTGGCGTGGCGCGACACCGTGCCAAAGCTGGGCTTCCAGTATCCGTTCGTGATGCACGCAACGCTGGCGGTCTCGGCGCTGCACCTGAGCGTGCTCAACCACGCGCGGTCCGAGCACTACCTGCTGCTCGCCGCGCGCTACTACCACGACGCGTCGGTGGCGCTGCGCTGCGCGCTGCCGCACCGGCGGACGCTCGAGGGCAACGCGCTGTTCGTCGCCAGCTCGTTCATCGCCATCTACGTGTTCGCGTCGCCGCCGGTGAACGCGCCCGTCGGCGCCGAGCCGCGCGCGCTGGCGTGGTTCCCGGTGCTGCGCGGGATCCAGGCGGTCGTGCGCGGCGAGTGGTCGCAGGTGGCGGGCGAGCTCGCGCCGTCGCTGCTCGGCAACCGGCCGGCGGCGGCGACCGCCGCACCCGTGCCGGCGCCGCCGGGCGTCAGCGCGCTGCCGCCGCTGCCGCCGCTCGACGGCCTCTGCGCCAATGTCGTCGACCCCGAGGAATGTCGCATCTACGCGGAGGCTGCCGCGAAGCTGCGCTGCACGTGGGACATGTTCCGGGCCGCGTCCGGCGAGCTCTGGCTGCCGATGGCGTTCCTCTGGCCCGTCACGCTGTGCGACGGCTTCGTCGCGCTGCTCATGCGCAAGCGGCCCAGGGCGCTGGTGCTGCTCGCCCACTACAACGCCATGTTCGCTATGCTGCAGGGGTTCTGGTGGATCGGCAAGACCGCGCGGGACGAGCTGCGCGTCATCGAGGCGGCCGTCGGCGAGGCGTGGAGCAACGAGTGGCTGGGCTGGGTCCGACAGGTGGTCGGCAGGGAGTAGCCGCGGCGGGGGCTGCGGCGCGGACAGCGGTCGGCGGGGGGAGTTTCTGGGGTCGTGTTTTTTGGTCGCTCTGCATAGTTTTAGATACCCGGCGAGAGATCTGCAGGCCGCAGCTTTACTGAAATGCGCGCTGCCGAATAATTCAAAGTGCGTTTGCCGCTCACGGATCGCAGGCGGTGCCGCCAGGACACAGAAATGTGCGGATGTCTCCAACCGGCGCACGATCTCTCGGTCGCTCCGAGTAGAATCCTGCGGTGCCAATCATAGAATGTCACGTCGGAACGTCCGTTGTTGGTGGAGACATTCAATTCGTTGTGTTGTTCCGCACACACAAAAGGCCAGACATAACAGCTCCCTCTTCCGCTTCTCCCCTTCGCCATCCACTGTCGACCTCCCTCCGTCTCTCCCCAACACCAACACTCTCCCCAGCGCACCACACCACACTTCCAATCCAACCAACCACCACTACCACCAACAACCAGCCCCCCAAAACAACGTTCGCCCAAGATGTCGCAGCAGCACATAACCTTCTACGGCGGCGGCAGCTTCGTCGTGCGCGACGCGGCTCCGGCTGCAGCTCCGGCGGCGGCTGCGGCGGCCGCGAAGCCGATTCCAGGCAGCTTCGTTGTTCCGGCGTCCGGACCGTTCGACATGACTCCGCCCGCGCCGACGGGCGGCCAGATCCGCTACCCGGGCGCGGCGTCAAGCATCGCCGGTTGGACCTTTACCGCCGCCGGTTCCGCTTCCGCTGCTGCTTCCACCGCCGCTGCCCCGCCCCAGCAGGTACAGATGCCGCAGCCGGCCCAGCTCCCCTCGTGGGCTTTCAGCCCGCCGGCCGCCGTGTGCAGCGGAAACACTGGCTCCCACCAGGGCCCCAAGCCCGACTGGACCGTCAACGCTGGCGCTAGCGGAAGCAACATCGTCTGGCGCTTCAACTAGGCTGCGAGGTGCGTACCCCGCCCCGCGCGCGAGAGAGAGGGATGGCGGCTGATACCAGCGCGTGCGTGACCAGATACGATACCGTGCAGCGAGAGGTTTTCTGGCATCTTTGTTTCTTGTCCTTTGTTTCGCAGTCGACCCCGTTGCCCCCCCCCCCTACTTCCCCTTCCCTCTCTGGTGTCGCCTACGTCCGTTCGTGAAGCACGGGACACTTTTCCCTTTGGCAGTCCCTGAGCAGTCCTTGTCCTTTCATTGCGTTTCGCTTCCGCTCGTTCCTCGTTCCCCGCCCCGACCCCCCTCCGATCGTCAAAACCAGCTGCTCGGACATCGGGCCGGATCGGGGGTCGTGGGAGGGCAGTAGTAGCATCCTGCGCGAATAGCATGTTTTGTTCTGCTCTGTTCTGTCATCGGCTCGTTGCGTGTGAAGCTACCGTGAAGTCGGGCGGTGGTCGGTGAAGTGAAGAACGTGCATGGACGGCTGCAAGCGGGCGGCCTCCTCTCAGACCAAATATGTGCAGATACGCACATACATACCACCGCATAGTTGGCTGCGGAGTGTAGTGTGCACAGCCAGCGGAGAAGAACGACCGACCATGGAAGCGGAATGGACTCGTTACATATGGCGGCCCCCGAGCTGGAGACGGACGATGGATGTTTGCATCTGCTATCTCATCCATTTCCATTACACCCGTATACATGCCGAGAGCACACGCAATGGCGGGTATCATATGTATGCGGATTCGTGAGGGATCAGCCTGGGTACTTATGTACTAGGGGGGGGGGCGTCGGGGCCGGCTCGTTCAACTCACGTGCCTAAGTATCCACCACCGAGTAAGCAGCACAGCACTCACCAGCTGTTAGTGTGCTGGGGAAACCGGATAGATAGGCAGTTCGCGGTCTTCACATGCACACTCTGACAGTCCATTTCGTCCAGCCGGCAGCAGAAGTGGGAGCGCTTTGTGGCGGTTGCCGGTCCTCGAGAAACACACCGTGTATCTAGGGTAACTAGGAGTGGCCCCCACCATGGCAAGCTATCATAAAGGCCATGGGAGTATCTATTGCCAATCAAGGGCCCGAACTAGGCATCCAACTTAAAATGCGTTGTTCTATTGATTTCGGATATTATTATTCTCCTTCACAGCTGCCAGCCAGCCAGCCAGCCGTCCCACGGCAATAGTGGAAAAAGAAAAGAAAAAAAAGCGATGGCAAGATAGTCTATAGCCCCCAAACTCGATGGCATTACAGAGGTTTGTCGAAGAAAAAAAGTCCTTTTCCCCCCCGCCTTCTTGTCTATGTGATGGTGGCCACCAGAATACCGTGAAACCACAGTGCCAGGCGGTTCTCCTCTGCCGGAAGAGAAGCCACCCCCACCGCAGCGACGACTCGAGCCGAAACCTTAGATAGACGTCGCCTTCGGCAAGGGAGCAAAACGCGGTGGCTTCGGAGTCCGCAAACCCGCCCCGGAAGAGCGCCCTTCGGTCCCCCGGGTGAAGAATGGAAGGAACGCCATGGACGGACTCCCCCGCCACGCCGGACAGATGGGCCTGTCGCCGGCCAGCCGCCGAAAGGCCGTGGCTGCCTGTGTTCGATCGGCTGCGACGTGCGGATCGCTGGGCCGTGGTGGCGGCGAGGAGACAAACCCCCCAGAAGCCAGAGACACCGTCGGTATGGACAACGACCTGCAAAAGCCAGACAACCAGGAAGCCAAAGCGGTCGTCGGGGCGTTCGGACCAACGGACCAGGGCTGTCTCTCCCTCGAGTCCGGGAATCCGAGCTGCCGCCGCACAGCTCAACAACCGGAAGTGACGCTTCGGACGCCTCCTCGAGGGAAACCAGGCCAAAGGGCTTTGTCGGCACGAGCGCCCACCTCCGTGCTCCGGACGGTACCCGCCCTGGGTCGCTCTGGGGCGGGGCGGGGGAGAGGCCCTCCTCCCCCCTCCGCCGGACGACTGTCGTTATCGAGGAGGAAGCGGCAGCCAAGCGGAGAGCGGGTTCGGCCACCTCTCCACGGGGCTCCCGGGCGGACACCGGCGCAGTTGCTAGCTTTGCGAAAGGGAGGGCGATAATGGAGAGGCTGCAAGGTGCACATGGGCGTCCGCCAAGAAGCGTACGGCGCTGCGTGCAGCCACTGCTCGCGCACCTGAAACCGGACGATGCTCCCGACGAGCTCGGACGAGACGGAGAGGAGGCTGGGAGGCAACAGCTGCAATCCTTCCGTGCGCCTTCCTTCCTGGCTTCTGCAGAAGTGGGGTAGGAGGGGGGCGAGCGAGAATCGAGGCCGTTTCCTCCGTCTTTGCTTCTGCCATTGCGCTGAGCTATATTCACGGTGCGCTCAATATCTGTAAGACAGGGCAGGGCAGGGGAGCCACAGCGAACTGGAGGCTGCATGATGTATTGCAGAAGGCGCGTGCATATTAACGGCCCCGCGGCTCTGGAAGAAAGAAAAGAAAGAAAGAAAAAAAATCCGCCTTCAAGAGGCAGGTGCGAGCCGGCAATCACCGATCTTCTCTGTTTGCAAGCCGCACGCCAGGGTGGATGCAACTCTAGATGTAACTCTGCATGCAGCGTCGAAAAACCGCGGAGTCGTGCGTGCGACTCTGCTGCCACGATCTCGACGTGTCGCCCGCAATCAACGATGAAACGGACCATATAAGGGACGAGTCTCCTGCGTCCTGCTGGGGAGCGCAGAAATCCCCGACAGATAACGGCAACGTGTGGGCATGGTCCCCCGCACCCCACGTCGGGCCGGGGATGGGCTGCTGTGCGGAACGGAAACAGGGAAAGAAAAAGAAACCCCGTGGGAAAGCTCCGTGCATCCGCATGTAACGCATACATATCTGACCACATCGCAGATCACATGCTCCCGAGAATTCTCCAGCGTCCCTTTCGCGCCCACCGAGGCCAGGTTCGGGCACGATCGTGCGGTTGACGGTTGGCGTCGCCGACAGCACGCGGCTAGCGTGGCGGCGAACGTGGCACCCCGCCCAGCGATCCGTCCTGTCGCTGTCCGTCCGGAAGTCGGTGAATCCGCAGCTGAGCTGGAAGTGGATATTGTGGCCCTGGTCCCTGGCGCAGTGTCCGCCTCGAAGACGGAGACACGCAGATCGTCGGCGGCGGCGGCGAGCCCTCTTCCGCAAGCGCCGCCTGCCGGTGCACGCTTCTACGCGTAGGATGGATACCGGGCATGTGCGGGGCCGGCTTCCTGGAGACGACAAACGCCCGCGGCGGCGGCGAGACTTGGGCGGGCGGAGTGCTGGCCGACAACGCCGCCCCGCCGCCGCCGCCGCCACCGCCGCCACCGCCGCCACCGGCCCCACGCATCAGCGGTAGCCATAGTAGACACCGCTCCGAAATTAAACACGCCCCACTCGCTGGCGGGGCTCGGCCAGCGACGGCCGCCCCCGGGGTCCCCGCCGGCCGTGTGCCAGGTAGAGTGGGCTAGCAACTAGTCGCAACTGACGTCGACAGGATGCGGGGCGCAGGCGCCTTACAAGCTGGATCCCAATGCTAAGACGGTGCGTGAAGTCGGCCTGTCCGTTCCGTTCGCACCCGCCCCCCCCCCCCGCGGACAGCGTACGACGAGCGCAGGGAAAAGGATGGCTGCTGCTCCTGTGGTCACCCGCCGCAGCACACTCCGGCCTCTTGCCCGTACGTCCCACTGCTTGCTGCTTGCTGGCCGGCCGGGCCCTCCCCGTCTCCCTCCCCGTCCGCGGCACCGTATATAGCTGGCTGCGCTCCCGCCACCTCGTAGCCGCTGCGTGTCCATCTCCATCTCCACCAAGGCCGACAGCTCCTCCAATCGTCTCCATCTCCGTCCGAACCGCCCCCCCCCCAACCTCTTGCTCTCACTTCCCTCAACATGTCCATCAAGGCCGACGACAAGTGGACCCACGCCCAGAGCATCTACAACATCAGCAGCGCGCCGTTAGGCGTTGCCAGCATCCCGATCGAGTACCTCGAGAAGCTCGATGTCACGCGCTACAACCCCGTCAAGACGTTCGGCAACCCGGCGCCGGTGGCGCTTGCCGGCCTGGTGATGTGTCTGACTCCGCTCTCGTGCCAGCTGATGGGCTGGCGGGGCGCCGACAGCAGCGGCGCGGCGAACAACGGCGCGCACATCTTCTGCGGCGGGATGCTGCTGCTCCTCGGCGGCATCCTCGAGTTCTTCCTCGGCCACACCTTCTCGTTCGTCGTGTTCTCGGCGTACGGCGGCTTCTTCTTCGCGCTCGGCGCCACGCTGATGCCGTTCTTCAACGTCACGCCGCCCTACGCCGGCGCCGCCGACGGCGGGCTCACCACCGGCTTCTACAACTCGTTCGGCTTCTTCTACCTCTTCATCGGCCTGCTGTCCATCCTCTTCCTGGTCTGCAGCATCCGCACCAACTTCGTCCTCGTCGTGCTCTTCCTCGCCTACTCGATCGCCTTCCCAGTGCTCGCGGCCGCTGATTGGCAGCGCGCCCGCCACAACCTGGACGCCACGCGCACGCTCGAGATCATCGCCGGCGCCTGCTGCTTCGTCGTCTCCCTCTGCGGCTGGTACTCGCTCACGGCCTCGCTGCTCGACTCGGTCTCCATGCCGCTCTCGCTGCCGATGGGCGACCTGAGCAGGTTTGTCCCCGCGCGCGACGAGGAGTCCCGGTAATTTTTTTTGTTTTCCTTTCTCTCGTTCCTTTTTTTGTTTTTTCCTGTGCGTGTGTGTGCGTGTGTGAGTTGTGTTGTGTGTGAGAGAGAGAGAGAGATTGCAGCGCCTACGAAGATTATGATGGATGATCCTACGAAGAAAACTTTCCTGCCCCTCCCCCCCCCCCCGCGCGCCCTGGCCGGTCGGCTGGCAGGCAGGCCATTTTGGTTTTTTTTATTGTGTTTACTAGCCGGGAGCATTGTTGAACGATGATGGTGATGATTTTTCCCGCTTTTTGGGTTGATCCCGATTGCTTTCCTTCTGGGCTGTTAGTGTACACATTTAAACTAAGGGCTACCTTATTATTCACCCCGTGATTTTGAGCGTCCCGCCCACCGCGATGACGGCGATGATCTCTGGCCATCGATATTGATGATGATGACGATGATGATAGATCACCCCACCCTCCCCCCCCCACTCCCATGCATCCGAGGTCCATCCGGCCGCACCGTCCCCGCCAGCCAGAAATCCGGCGCAGCCGCGGTCGAGAATAATTAGCCCTGGCGGTCACCTAGGCATAGTTAGCGTAGAAACCAGCATACCACACTTGCGAATATCCAGTCCCAGATTGGGGCTGCTTTTTTTTTTGAGGGTGGAGGGGCAAAAGGCCAACGTCGACGGATTCTTTTCTGGGGTTGCTGGCTGGCGGGAGTTGTATGTATCTAGCTAGTGGCGCGTTTGGCGGCGGCTGGCAATCGTGGGTGTAGATACATAGCAGGTGCAATAGGACAGAGCAGTTTCCGCTTGGCGACTCGGGCGTCGCTATGTGCATATATAATATTGCGTCGGGCGTCTCCGTCGGGCGGGGGGGCGCCCCCCCCCCCCCCCGCGCCCGCCCGGGCGGCGGGGCGGGGGGGGGCCGCGGCGCGGAGGGG
>Ga0307508_10006960_pt1 | contig 10551 bp, 10 predicted proteins | sample 9_EM_MG_FD_203089 | JGI IMG/M metagenome (GOLD analysis project Ga0307508, IMG submission 203089) | Populus trichocarpa ectomycorrhiza microbial communities from riparian zone in the Pacific Northwest, United States - 9_EM | ecosystem: Host-associated > Plants > Roots > Unclassified | place...
TTTTCCACAACAAACGCCAACATCAAAGTAATTTTTATTTATTTTTTGATATGTGTGGCTGTGGCTGGAGTGGTTGCCGAATAGGGTAGAAATTGGCATCCCTGCATGCACGCAGCAACCGATCCCGGTGCATAGACTCTTGCAGCCGCATCACCCGAAACGCACGATCGATTTGAATCACGATCGATTTGAATCACGATCGATTTGAATCACGATCGATTTGAATCACGATCGATTTGAATCACGATCGATTTGAATCACGATCGATTGAAACACGATCGTAAGGATGTACCGTTTGCAGCATACATGATACTCTATGTAGAGTATGTACAATGTATGTATGAATGTAGCGATTTGCGCCCCCGCGGCGTGGATTGGTAATTTGTGGGAAACCCTTGTCTCGCACTAGACCACACACTACTCACACTAGGCAGTAACTAGTGGGTCTGGAGGAACTGGCTAACGAGTTACGACGGAAGTACTTTTACTTACGCTGCATCAACGCGTCAAAACATGCGTTTGCATTCAATTCAATTCAGCGTTGAGACAAGTCAGTATCACACCAACACACATATCCTTAGAGGACGGCATCACTACCATTTAGTTTACCCCCCTCTCATGATACAGTAGTTGTATGGCCCGAAGCCCGGAAACCCACATAATTCGCTTACAGCTACACCATATCAGCTTCAATCAACAGAGATTTTAGATAATGTTGTTCCCCTTCTCATTCCAATACTCTCACACGTGAGTATAATTCTCTATGTCTTGTTAGGATGGTGGCCAATCGCTCCCTGCAAAGGTAACAGGAAACCATCATGAGATCTCACTCGTCTACCTACTGCCGACCCAGTGCAGTCCCGTTGGCCCGCGGGCCGTGGAATAGCGTGGACTGCGTCTTGTACACCAGGCCAGTCTGAGTCGAGACTAGCCCGGCCGGGCTGTTGGGGCCGTCATTCACTCTCCGTCATCGGGCCATCCACTCGCCGCCGCCTGCTCGCCGCTGTCTGCTCGCCGCCACCCAATTGCCACCACCCACTTGCCGCCACCCACTCACCACCGTCTGCTCGCCGCCGTCCATTCGCCATTGCCTACTCGCCAGCATCTACTCGCCGCATTCTATTCACCACCACCTACTCGCCGCCATCCATTCGCCACTACCTCCTCGCCGCCGTCTGCTCGCCGCCATCTACTCGCCGCCATCTACTCGCCGCCAACCACTCGCCCCGCCATCCACTCGCCGGTACCTATTCGCTCCCACCTACTCACTGCCATCTACTCGCCCCAATCTACTCGCCGCCATTCACTCCATCTGCTTGACAATACTAACTAATAGCTGTAGTAACCGAAGTTTTTACAAGACTTCTACAACATAACGTGCATATGCATCGATCATAGGTGTTGTTGAGACGAGTTGTTCGTCACCTTGGGGACATGTCACATGACCACCACCACCACCACCACCACCACTACCATCACTGCTCTTCTGTGGATACATCAACAACCAACGCTCCAATCGATAATCTGACAACAGGGGGTGATCCGCTACGATTTTATCTATCATCCGTGAGCAGTATTAAAAGAACTTAATTGGTTTTGTGTTGCTGGCTGGAATTGCGATTGGGGTCACGACATTAGTGTGGTACCTACCAACCGACGCCCAAATTTTCCATTGGGACTTTTGTTACTAACAACCGCCGTCAGTGCCTGCGCTTGCGTATTGCTCGGCTCGCACACCACTTCTCGTCTAGCAAAATACAACGGCATGAGCCTCAATTTTTTTTCTTCTTCTTTAATCATACTCGCCACCGGCAATCGTCTAATCTTACTTGCTATCATCCACGCCGCCGGTATCTTCATCGACATCGTACTCGTCGCGTCTCACTCGATATTCACGCCGCCGGCATCCTCATCGACATCATACGCGTTGGGTCGTATTGTACAACTTCCCACTGTCTCTGTTCCTCTGAGAGCTGTGCTAACTATGTCACGAAGCTCGTCGGCCTACGTGCGACGTCTCACTCGCGATCGTCCTTGTCACCGGTATCCTCATTGACATCGGACTCATCGCGTCTTGTCATGTCTGCCGATCCTTTGTTTTTGACACACGCCGAGCGATTCCACCCACATAAGAACAGCATTACAGGCGATCATCTTGGCGATGAATGTGACGCTGGGTGCTTGCACTGGGTAAGCTAAGTGTGATAGCATATATAGATGTACATTAGATGTAATGACTGGAACTGGATTGGGTCACAATGACTGGAACCAACTGCGTGTTTGATAGACTTCGCTGCAATGTACAGTGCCCTGACAGTCGCGTCTGAATGCTAGCACCGTGGCCGCTCTGTTGCCTATGTGTGGTGCGCCGTCGTTAGCCTCGTCTGGATCCCATTTGCCTTCACATTCCTCGTCTCGTCGCGAGGTGCCCTGGCGAGCTGCATCCGTACGCACATTGCCGTGACAGTTGCGTCTGGACGAGTAGTGCCGTGACAGCTGCGTCCGGACGCAGTCGCCGTGACAGTTACGTCTGGAAGACATTAGCCTTGACACTCTGCGTCCAGATGGCAAATGCCGTGACATACCCCGTCCCGAGGCGCTTCGCCGTGGTAGGCGTCGTCCGGACGCGCTTCACCGTGACACGCTGTGTCCAGAAGGCCTTTGCCTTGACACGCTGTGTCCGGAAGACAGTCGCCTTGACACTCTGCGTCCGTATGACACGTGCTGCGTCCAGTTGACGGATGCTGAGACACGCCCCGTCCGGACGCGCTTCGCCATGACACGCTGTGTCTGGAAGACAGTCGCCTTGAGAAGCTGCGTCTGGTAGACATTTGCCTTGACATTCTGCGTCCAGAAGACATTAGCCTTGACACTCTGCATCCGTAAGACTCGCGCTGCGACACTTCGCGTCGGGACGCGCTTTGCCGTGGCAGGTATCGTCCGGATGGTCAAAGCGTTGCCCATCCACGATTTGTAAGCCCGCCCCATGCAACACCCTAGCCAGGGCGCGTCCACAGCGTCGGGAATGCAACATAATACCCTGCCGGAGTGCGTCCGGAAGATTGTGACGGTGGTCACTAAATTTGGTAGGGTGGGTGGACCGATTGAACTACCAAATTTTCTATTTGGACTTTTGTACATAGTTAACAACCGCCGTCGATAATGTCAGGTAAGACCTGCATGAAATAGTACTGCTCCCTCGTATTCTAGTTATTGGTGGAATTCGAGAACCACTACTGACTGCGCCCCTCTACCAACCAATAGGGAAACGGAATGACTATCTTCATGGCAATTTCCCAGCTCACGCATATCGCACGTCCACGTGGTACGGCGGCTGGTCGAAACAAGTGCAAGTGAGGAGAAAGCGGGGTGGTTGGGGAAACCAGGAATGTACATAACATACATACAGTACCTAGACAAAAGTCTTCGTGATTGGTCAAATCATGTCTCAGTTCAGCCACCTTGACCGGGGGTAGCCCCTCCTCCAGAGTACCATTATTCAAGTACTTAGATACTGGACATTAAAGAGAAACCGAGATGAGAACAGAAGAAAGACAAAACAATGATCCCAGCGGTACAGTGACTAATAGCGGGTGTACCATCCCTTCGCATCAATGACTGCCTGCACCCGGGAAGGCATTGACCTCCACAGAGCCTCAAACTGCTTGGGCGGAATTTTCTCCCAGCAGACAGGAAGAACTTCTGCCAGCTTCGCCTTCACCTTCTCGGGGCCTCCAGGGTAGCTGACAAGGTCTGGGTAATCCGTTCGGAGCTGCCGCTTCAGCAAGGTCCAGCCGTGCTCGATGGGATTCAGGTCCGGAGAGTAGGCGGGATGGGACTCAAGCGGAACAGCATAACGATCAAAGAATGACAGCATGAGATTCGCAGTGTGAATTTTGGCGTTATCCTGTTGAAAAAGCGGATTTCCGAGGGCTGCCCGCACGTCCGCGAGGACTGGAAGCAACCAGCGACGTAGTAGATCTCGGTACACATGGGCGTTAACGGAGCCGGTCTTCAGTGGAACCAGTGGGCCACGCTGCTTGCCCCAGAAGCAACCCCATACCATCAACTTCACCTGACGATGCTTCACAGGATTGACGGTGTCTACATGCCACCTCTCCTGTCCCGGCGTACTGAAGACCCATCTCTGCTGTCCTGCAGGCTGCTGCTCCACACTACACTCGTCGCTGTAAATCACCCGCTCGAAATCCTCCTCAGTCCAGTCCTTGTGTGCGAGAGCCCATTGAAGTCGGGCCTTTGCGTGTTCCGTCTTTAACCTCGGTCGTTTTTTTCGCTAGCCACTTCTTTATATTGTGCTGTCGGAGCAAGCGATCGAGGGTGCGAAGGGTAATATGGGGGGCATAGATCCGACGAATTTGTTCGCGTGCATACTGCCTGTGCTTCCGTAAAGCGCGTAGGATCGTTCGCTTGTCTCTTTTGCTAAGGACCTCGGGCCGGCCGGATCGTGGGAGATTATCCGTCGTGCCGCGTTTATAGTACCGCTGGACGGAACTCTTTACCGTTGACCAGGGGCCGACGAGGAGGGATACGGCGGAGATGACTCCGTAGATGACGAAGAAAGCGATGATCATACCCTTTTCGACATTGCTCAACTCTCTTCGTTATCCGTCACATTTCTTTTGATATTTCAGAATCTTCACCATCTAAGGCTTCAGTGTCCCGCGGGGTTTCTTTAGTGTGTGAATCATGATGTTTGAGTCAGTGGTAGAGAGAAATCATGGCGGAAGAGGAGGAGAAGGTGGGGTAGGATCCCCGGTCAATGCGGCTGAACTGAGACACGATTTGGCCAATCACGAAGACTTTTGTCTGTGTACTGTATGTATATCTATTATTTGCATGCACAAGCGCACCTTCGCAGCAACATCGCCCGGCCACAGAGTGTACCACATCTACATACTTCAACCATCAACCCACCAGTAATCGCATAACAAGCAACGATCGGCCCGACATTCCACCAGTCCAACATGGACATTAGTGAGAGTACAGAGAACCAACGGATCTACCATCATTCCACGCATGCCGAATTACGAGAAGTGTTTCAAGGTCCGACCAACGTCGGCACCGACAGCGGGTAATTACCTGAAATCCAGTGAAGAGCAGTTCGAAGGATCTTACGGTTGGCTAACGAGACCTCGCTGGTAGACCCAAGAGTAAGCGACACGTGTATCGGAATCATGCTTAGCCCTCCAACATTTTCAGACCCTGACTGACACCGAACTAGAGAGAACCGAGATCCTGGAATGGATCTCCACGGTTCCGTACACAAATCACCAATATCACCACATGCGTATCAGCGATGGGCGCTTAAAAGGCTCGGGGGAGTGGATCGGTTGACGGCAACGGGTGGACGGCGCTGCACGCCGCGGCCGAGAACGGGCATGTGGCGGTGGCCCGACAGCTCTTGGATCGAGGCGCCGACGTCTCGGCGGTTGACGGCAATGGATGGACGGCGCTGCACGCTGAAAACCCTAAATCCAACTCGCTCGTGCTACTGGAGTACGTCGAGTGGGGTTCACGATGAGGATGAACGAAGGAACTCGAAGTAGAGAAAGGTGATTCGTTTTGCTGTTTTGCTGATGACTGTCGCGATGATCGTGTACATAAGAGAAGGACCCTGAGAAAAGAAAGGAAAAGAAAGACAAGCAAACTCCGTCACCCCTGCTCTCTCCCTCCCCCCTGCTCGCCGAGCCACTTCTCATGCCGATGACAAATCACCAAAACTAGCCTCCACAGGATCCCCACGTTCACCAATTCTGCCACCGTGTAGAAGTATGATGTCCGACTTTCCCAAATACAGTCTCCCTCCGTACAGTCTCCGGCCCTGCCGCGTGAAATAAAGCAAGCAACACACCTTTCGTACTGATGTCCCAATCTCCACTGCGCGCCGCCTGAAAGCAAAGGAACAAAACAAAGACAACCAAAGAAACAAAACAAAAACTGACAACGCGGTTCATAAGTGCGGTCCCGCCACCTCGCTCATTCACCATCGATCGCTCCTCACCTAAACCGTAGCAAAAGCACGAAGTACAAAACAAGCAAAACTTTTCTCTACAATCCCCCCCCTGAAAAATATGGATAATCGAGTGACTTACCTGGCAACATCCAGTCATCCACGCAGGTCATTCATTAGCAGGGAAACAGTGTGTTAGTTCGGTCGCCTTTTTTTTTTTTTTCCCTCTCTTCCTTCCGGCACCTCTTCGATCCCAGCGCTCCCTGCTCCACTTCTATCCCGGTGCTTCCAGCACCACTTCCGTCCGTACCTCACTACCACCCCTTCTATTTTCAAGCCTCGACCCGATGGCTCAGATGGAGAGATGGAATGCTCGTTGCCTGATCGAGTTGGTTGAGATGAATGGTGATGCCATTGTGGATCGTTCGTATGAAACTCCTCTCGTAGTTGGGTCGTCACTATGTCGTTGTACGTAGACTTTGAGATCATCGAAATGGTATTTCTTCGTGTTGTCGGGTGCATTATGCAGTTCTCGTACCAGCGCAGTGTTTCCGTTCGCTGCGATTTTTTCGACGATTCTTGGTGCGTGCCATCGGGGCCGCAACTTTCCACCTTTCTGATTGTCCAACACTCTGTCTCTTACGAGCACTAGATCTCCCTCTCGAGGACCTTCCCACTTAGGTTCGTGTTTCGCTTCTTTCTTATCTTGCGACTGGCATAACCGTGCAGTTGCGTGTTCGCGTTGCTCATTGCGTGTCATCGTGTAGTATTTGTATTGATCGATGTTGCATCCCAGAATCTCATCGATGGACGCTGCCGATGCCAGCCTTCCTCGTCCTGTCGCTGGTTTGTGCTGGTTCGCTACTGGGTTCAATCCCAGCAGGATCTCCGCTGGAGAAAATCCGTGAATACGTACTTGACGAGTGTTGATATCGATTATCGCTGGTGAAATATGAAGGCCCCAGGTATCCGTGGAACGTTTCGCAATACATTGCAGATGAATTCGGCCCATTATCATCTGAACGTAGCGTTCCGATAGTCCAACAGATGACGGGTGTGTGATCGGGGCATTGATCATTTTGACTCCGAAATCGTCCAAGAGCCTTTTCACTTCTTTTCCCACAAAGTGGCTGCCGTTATTGCAGAATATCATCTTCGGCCAACCAAAAATCGGTGCGATCGTATTGAGAAGCATCTTCATTGTCGTCGTTTGTGACGGGTATTCTGCAAAGCCTCGAGCGAATAGGAATCTCGAGAAGTAGTCGACCATTATCAGGATGAATCGATTGCCCGTTACTTTGCACCGTGGGGAAATCGGTCCCACATAATTCATCCCGATCATGTCGAATGGGCTGAATTGTACTATCGTCTTCAGGTGCCCGGACTGTCTAAGTGGTCCTACGCATTGGCAAACTGGACACGATGCCACCCAGGAGCCTATATCTCGCATCCTTGTTGGCCAATAGTATCGACCATAGGCTCGACCGGCTGTTATTCCTGTGCTAAAATGACCATGCGTGTCGTGGATCGTTGCCAGAGTCCGCTCGATATCCCTATTTTTGACACAGTGACTTAGCGACCCGTCTTCTTCTCTGTAAAACAATGGCTGGTACTCTCCCGATCCCTGTCCCAAAACAAACCGCTTTGAACTCTCTCTCAGTTTCCGTTTTTCCTGACGTCCCAAGTCTTCGTCCTGCCATCCCAATTCTCCTCCCAATTTGTATAAAAGAATTAATCTGTAATCTTTCTCTGACAGCCAGTCTTTCCACATCTCTTTAAGGACGTGCATCCTCGCCGTCTTCGTAGTCTCTGTGTCTTCTTCCATCGCCTTCTTTATTGGTGGTACATCGTCCTTCGTAACTTTAGGCTCCTTTTGCGTGGCGGCCGCCATTAAGGATCTAAAATCCCAAGCCCATTTCGCACTTGGTTTTCTTCCTATGATTGTCCCTGTTACCTTGACCGGTAACACTCCTGCGATCATTGCTTCGATCCTCTCTGTGTCTTCGGCGAAAACTTTCGATTGGCATCTCGTCGGTAGTCTGCTCATTCCATCCGCGATCCCCATAAAATGGACTGAGGCGTTTCTGTGAATCAATTCGTAATCGTATTCTCCTAGGCGATCTTGCCATCTCGCGATTCGCCCATGCGCGTCGTTATCCGGAGAGGCGAGAAGTGTTTTGAGCGCCATATGGTCGGTGTATATTTTGATCAGATACGGTGATGCAGTCACCATCCATTTAACCTCGGCAAGATTTCTGATGATGGCTAGCGCTTCTCTCTCGGTTGTCGTGTAATTGCATTCCGCGGCTGTCATCCAGAATGACAGAAACATGATGATTCGTTCAGCTTCTCGATGAATTTCGGATTTCGTTGCGTCCGTTCCTGCTGATATACCATGCAATTGAAATAGGACACCTCCTGTGGCGAACTTGCTTGCATCGCATGCCAGATGGTACTGGGCTTGAGGGTTTCCACCGTTCATCGCGTTATTTGCTATCGCTTCTTTGATTGCCGCGAATGCTTTATTTTTCTCTGGCGTCCACTCAAATGATTCTGCCGACGCGTCGCCTTTCATCACTCGTGCCAATTCTGCTCGTCCTGGGATGAATCTTCTGAGAAACGGTGTCCAGTATAGAAACGTTTCCACTTCGGCCTGGCTCCTCGGTGTTGGATACTTCAAGATAGTTTCCCGTTTCAGCATCGAAGGTCGTAGTCCGTCCGGTCCCTTTTGCAATCCCACAAATACCAGCGTCTTGAAAAACAAAAACATCTTCGAGGGCTTAAGGTAGTGACGTGCGAAATCGCAACGGGGAAAAAATCGATCGTGTAGAAATTCGATCATCACGTCAAAAGAGACTGCACCCACATAGGTGTTGTCGACCATCCCGTCGCACGCAACAAAACCGTCGTTGCCTGTAATGCCCGCTTCTGCCCTAAAACCTTCCGGCGGCCTACCTCTTCTCCTTGCTTCTTCTTTGGTCTCCACCGAACCTTTCAGTTCCGGGAGCTCAGGAAGAGGTCCGCACATAATGTCTCTCAGCCGAGAGAACGTGGCGAACACGTTCTTCAGTCCTTGCCCCATCCTCTTATAGCAAAACTGGCCGTAAGGACACACAAATGCTGTTTTTAGCTCATCTCCTTTCCTCAGGGGTACTGACCAATAAGCGTTGGCGGCATCGAACTATGAGTAATACTGCATTTCGTTCTTTGTCATATTATGTGTTATTTGCTCAATACGGGGGCTCGGATAAAAACTCTTAACTGTAACTTTATTAATAGGGATAAAATTGTGAACTTGCCTTAGTCCTTTTGTCGGATCGCTTTTATTGCGTGGAGGGTATTTGGTTCTGTGTACCCACGGTGAGTCACATCTGGCTATGAGTCCTGCCTTCTCCATCGCTGGGATCAGTTTTGCCGAAAATGTGATCTCCTCTTCAGTGTATAGTGGTGTTTTGGTCTTCACCGGTTTCGTGCCTGGCTTAATATCAATGGCGTGCTCGACCAGATCGCATTCCTTGATCTTAAGCATATCATCTGTAAAAATATCTTTCCATGTATACAATAACCTCTCTACCTGATTACGCTGTCCACGGTCGAGCTCGCCCACCGATATACCTGAGTCCTTGAACCACTGGTGGATAACTGTTTCGTTTTCGGTAGTCATAGGTCGTTTCATAGGCCTGCGATCGATCGGGAATGTCTGTGCTTTATTAAATGTAAGTGGTACGTTATTCGTGAGGCTCTCTGCACTCACTGCCATTGCTATTAGTTTCCTCCGCCTAACGCGCTGTTGCTGTAATTGATCCAACACTACCGTATTCTCCTTTGCATTAGTATCTGTATTGTCTTTAGAGTCGTTACCTATCCTAGTAGAGTCCCCCTTCGACAGTCCCGCCTGCTGTGCATCCCAAATCGATACTTCAAAACCTATAAGGTGTAGGGGGTATTCTTTTTCTGTTAGTGGTGTGTGATTATTCATAGTACTTCCCAAATCTTCAGGAGCCACCATTTCGTGCCAGCTGTGTTCCTGAATCCACAGAGACGCTAAACGTTTCCCGCTATCCAGTTGTCGAGCTCGTCGAGGATAATTTCCATCGCTGTATCTGCTCCTTCATCGTTGATGGTATATTCACTCTCTATCGTCTCCGGAGTGTGGATGGACGCCGCTATAGGCATTCCAACCGATTGCTGTCCCGTTGGATAAATTTCTCGAAGTTTTCCGTCACTGCCACATATAGTCAATTTGTTCTCTGTATGATATTCTACTGCCGATACCCTACGTAGCCAGCGTCTTGAAAGAAGAATCGTGTAAGTCTGGACAACTGGGATGACATATACCTTCAGTTTCGCTAATACACCTGTAACACTTGGGTGTTTCACCAACGGCACAATCGCCCAGGTGGTCACCAACAGTCTATCACCCTTGAGCGGGCAACACTTGTATGATGGCAGTGGAGCGACTGTGTAGTCCCGAAGGATTCGCACGGGAGCGGGTGGGAAATTCACTAAGAGATTCGTGTTCGAAATACCACTAGAGAGTTGATCCCAGAAACAATGTAATATTGTTAAGGCTCAACTTC
>Ga0307508_10006961_pt1 | contig 10551 bp, 12 predicted proteins | sample 9_EM_MG_FD_203089 | JGI IMG/M metagenome (GOLD analysis project Ga0307508, IMG submission 203089) | Populus trichocarpa ectomycorrhiza microbial communities from riparian zone in the Pacific Northwest, United States - 9_EM | ecosystem: Host-associated > Plants > Roots > Unclassified | place...
TTCGTCACCGTAGGTTGCATATCAAATATAGCGTACTCTAGATTACTAAGGTAGTGGCGTTGCCACACTATGTCATATATGGGAAGGCGCCTAATATTAGCGTGGTGTGCAAAGTCGAACAGGGGACAGGAGCGAAATGCGGATTGCCAAATTTTCTATTTGGACTTTGGTAGCTAATGACTGCCGCCCATTCGCCTTTTCCACCTGGCCATCCGATTGTGGATGGTATGCTGTAGATATCCGAAGCCTGATTCCGAGGTGTGAACACAACGATTGCCAGAAGCCGGAGGTAAACCGGATATCCCGGTCGGACACAATCAATACAGGCAGCCCCCGCGACCGTACATAACCGTCGATGAACGCTGTCGCAAACTTCTCTGCAGTGAGATCAGCTTCTTTAACAGGAATCCACCATGCTCACTTCGTTAGTGGATCGATAATTGTTGCTACTGCATCGTGGCCGGCTTCCAATGTTGGCAACTTGGTGACAAAATCGATATTTACTCGTTTGGCCCGTTCGAGTGGAATCGGTAGTGGCTGTAGAAGTCCATACGGCCTGGCATTCGTGTGTTTCATTCGGTGGCATACGTCATATCCGGCAATCCATTCTGCGATTGAATCTGTCAACTTTGGCCAGTAGTACCGTGAACCGACTGCTGCTGCTGTTTTTGCGATACCAATATGTCCGCCACCCAGAATAGCATCGTGTGCTTCCGGAACCACATCTGCTCTCATGGACTTTGGAATACACAGCTTTCCGCCTGACGGCTTATGGAACAGAAGGCCTTCTTCGAGTGTGTACGACTTTGCTCGTTCCTGAATACGACGAGTCTGTTTCGAGCTTGCCTTTTTGTTCTCCTTTTCGTCGGTATTGCTTAGATATTGTAGAACGGGGCCAAAAATTGCGTCTTCTGTGTTGCCATTTCGCACATCGTTTAGCCACTCGGTTGAGGCTGATACACGCATCTCGACGATGTTGAGGTGCTGCGGATCGGCTTTTGGCTGCTCGACTTCTGACTGCCCTCCCTAAGTGTAGGCAATCCGGCTGAGCGCGTCTGCCACCACGTTCGCCACTCCAGGAAAGTACTTTACCTCGTAATCGTGCTGTTGGAGCCTGTCAAGGTGACGCCACTGACGGCTTGTAAGTTTATTCTGCGCCAGAATATGTTGCAACGACGGGTGATCCGTATAAATGGTGGTGTGTTTTCGACCGTGGACGTAGCAGGCCCAATCTACCAAGTTTGCGCTGATCGCAAGAAGTTCACGGTCATATGCTGGATATCTCGACTCAACTGCGTGAAGCTTCCTTGAGAAATATCCCAGTAGCCGCTCTACCAATCTTCCTTCAAACAGCTGTTTTTGGGCCAAAACACCTCCAATAGCCGTGTCCAAGGCATTGGTTCGTAGGATCAAATCGTCTTCCGGATCCAGTGTTGCCAGGGCTGGTGCAGATATCAGTGCCTGCTTGAGGTCTCCGAACTGCTCCCCGTGTCGACTGGTCCACATGTAGTCGTTCCTGGGCTTTGCGGCGAGGTCATATAGCAGATGGGCCAGGTGAGCGAATTTCGGAACAAATTTCCTATAGTAACCCGCTAAACCGAGGAAACTGCGAAGTTCCGTAGGCGTCCTGGGCGTTGGCCAATCCCATACTGCTCTGACCTTCTTCTCCTCGGTGTGAATACTGTGTTTATTCACTCTGAAACTGACGAACGACGTTTCCAGAGTATCAAACACGCATTTGGCCTCACTCAGACGCAAACGTGCGTTCCGTAATGCTTGCAGCACACCTTCCACATGTGCCTTATGTTCTGCTAGCGTTCCTGAAAAGATGAGCACATCGTCGAGGTATACGATTGCGTTTCGGCGGAGTGGATGTAATATCTTGTGCATCATACGCATGAAAGCAGCTGCCGCGTTTGCAAGTCCAAACGGAATAACCTTATACTCGTAGAATCCGTCCGGCGCTATGAATGCTGTCGTGTGGCAGTCGTCTGAATGCACCCGTACCTGGTGGTATCCGCTGGCCAAGTCCAGTTTGGTGAAAACCCATGCTCCGTGAAGCTTATCCAGCAAATCCTCAATGTATGGCAAAGGGTACCGGTCTTTAGCTGTTATTGCATTCAATCCACGGTAATAGACACACATTCGGAGCGTGGCATCTGGCTTTTTCGCAAAGATTATCGGTGCTGCATAACGTGAATGTGAGTCCGTCACCCACCCGTTTGCAAGCAACTTCTTAACCTGTACCTCGAATTCCTTCCTCTCGGACTGTGTCATTCGGTACGGCTGGTGGTGTGGAATTTTTGCTGTCAGATTGGTATGGATACGGAAATCATGTTCTCCTGGTGGTGGAACACCACGCGGTGGCTGAAAGAGATCATCAAAGTCCCGCCGGATTTGGACTCTCCACTTCCCCAGATCCGCCAAAACGGATTCATCCTCACTGAATTCCTCGCCCACCCGTCATTCACGGATGTCGATCACAAAAATCCTGTTGCCACTGGATTTTGTCATTGCCCATTGTGTTTCGTTTGCGGAAATCAGGTTGATGGATGCCGCTTGAGCTACCGCTTCGCAGTGGTTGTGAACTTCCCGGTAGCGGCCCTGGTGAGGTCGAAGTCCTTTTAAGGACAGCCTGGGAACGAATGCCGGTCGTCCATCCGTTAGCAATGACCAATCTGCATCTAACAGGTGTAAAACGTTGTCTGAATCCACCAGATGGCGTGTCTTCAAGTGCCAATTTTTTCCAATAATAATGTCGTAGGCACCCTGAAGATCAAACACAGTGTATCAACCGGTAACATCTGCGTAATTCCCAGTGATACCGCGTATCCGTCCATTAAGCCAAACTTGGTACCTATCTTCGGGGGGATGTTTGGTTCCGGCTGTGATAATTGACATGCGTCCAGCATGTTGAAAGGGTAAACCGAGCTGTTTTGCGAATGCGGTATCAATATAACAGTCTGACGCACCAGGGTCCATTAGGGTGTAGGCTGAGCGAGTTTTGGAATGAGAGGTTTGGACTTTAGCGTAAAAACGTAACAAATCACTTTTATCAATAATGTCTTTCCATATAACATTAAGGTTTGTTAAAGAAAGTCTTGCTCCCTCCCATTCTCTAGTTGGAGGATGCTCTGTCACTTCTCTCTTGTCTGGTCAACCTCCTTTGATGTATGCACCAGACTTTGCCTCCGGATTGTCATCATTGTCAAGATGCTTGACTGGGATTCGCCAATTGGGTTGGCTGGCGTAGTGCTGTGACTGCTGCGTGGGTGGTGGATGTTGGGTCGGTTGATACTTCTGGGGTCCGTCGCGCCCTCCATGGCGTCCTTCTCGAGGCTTGAATCGCGATTGTATCTTTCCATCGACAATTGTATTTACTTCGTTATTTTCGGTTGGGTTCAGGACTGGGAAGGCACTTCCGGATAGTATCGGCTGAAATGGGAGAGTGCGCGCGGTGACGATATCCATCATACCAGATAGTGTCATCTGGCTGCCATTGCCGAGGATGTCCATGAGGCGTGCCTGCTGGGATATATCGTTTTGCGTTACTTCCGGCAGCTTGATCAGGTATTCCTCCCAGAGTGGGTTTTCCCTGGTAATGGTGAGCGACCCGCCCAGAATGGTGATCAGTTCCAACGCTCTCTGGTTGAACGACAAAACCAGCTGGTGGCTGAACTTCAACGCATACCATTCGCGGCGGATTACCGAGATAGCCCGTTCCGGAACATACTGGCGCTTGAAGAGGACCTTCATGGCATCCCATGTGATATTGTAATTGTACTCCTCCGGAGGAATAGCGTCCACACCCTGTTTCTTCATGCTGTTCTCGAACCAGTGGAACACCTTGGCTGTGAGAAAACGCCAGAAGGTGTCGATCTTCTGGTTGTCTTCGGATGCCCCTTGACAGACTGCCCGCCGAAAAAAAAATTCTTCTAGCAAATATATTATTCGTTCTCGCCATCAAGCCAAAAAATAAAACATTGTTGATCATTAAAATTATAAATATTATGAAAACTAATAAAACTTTCATTATTGGTTCTAATAAAATTAATAATTAATGATTTAACTTTTAAGGAATTTTGTCAAGATTTTTATGCAAAATTGAGATGATTATCTCCACCCTGTCGAATGAAGTGCTGAACGTCTTCAAGATATTGAGCGACAACCTCCATGTCCTGGGAACCATCAAATCTCTTTGGCTCATGCAGTTTAATTTTTTGAACGATCAGGTTTTGGCTCAAGGTCCCAGCGTGTAGTTTTGTGGCTTGTTCGCTGATGACCAAGAGGTGATCGCAGCGCCGCTTCCAGACTGCCATCTCCACAGAGGCTTCCCGGTGACTCTCGTACCACTGAGCATAGGCATTCAGGACCGCTTCAGCTGAAACAGCTATAACTACCGAGTTTTCGTCGTGCGAGATGTTCGCCTCACCAATCCACTCGAGTAGCTCGCCTGGCCCCGGCCAGAATTTCGGGGTGTTTGACATTGCTCGCTGTTTCGGCATGCCCTGTTTTGCTCGCCACACTTTTGGAAATGCTCGCCGCGCTTGGGAAATGTCCGCCGCACTTTGGAAATGCTCGCCGTGCTTTGGAAATGCCCGCCGCGCTTTGGAAATGCTCGCCGCGCTTGGGAAATGCTCGCCGTGCTTTGGAAATGCTCGCCGCGCTTGGGAAATGTCCGCCGCGCTTTGGAAATGCTCGCCGCGCTTGGGAAATGTGCGCCGCGCTTTGGAAATGCTCGCCGCGCTTGGGAAATGTCCGCCGCGCTTTGGAAATGCTCGCCGTGCTTTGGAAATGCTCGCCGCGCTTTGGAAATGCTCGCCGCGCTTTGGAAATGCTCAGCGCTTCTGCCCGATGAACGGGTTGTATAGGCAGTATCTCAGCCCGGTGAACGGGTAGTTGAGACTGCTGGACGGCGTGTGTGTACGGCGTGTGTGCACGGCGTGTGAATACGGCGTGTGAGTATCTTTTTCTTGAAGGTCAGCGCACTGTATGTGACTGGAAACAGCTTGGTGAGACGTAAGGTATGGGCCCCGAAACGCCGGCCCCCGCGCTTACCGCTCGCCGCGCCCTCCCGCAGCTACTTTTCACGCGAGAGTCCGTTCGCTGGACCGTCCCGTGTCTCGTCGCTCGGTTTCCTCGGTTTCCCGATTTTCTCGTTGTCCTCTCGGGATCTTGATGTTTCTGCGCCCTCCTTCTGCTCGTCGCTGGTCGTGCGGGGCAGGGAAATAAAGAATGCTCGCCGCTGGTCGTGCGGGGCAGAGAAAATAAAGTGTTGCTACCAGTTGAGGGGTAGCGAGAAACATGTCCATTCTAAAGAGGGGAGCACCGGACACTTATACAAGTGTCCGTGTGCTAGCGCTAGTGTGTGACTGTCTATCTACAGAAGCCCTTAGGGCAGCCATCTGCTAAGTCCCACAAACTCTAGAAGCCATGCTAGCGGCCATGCTAGCCACTCTAAGCGTGGCGTCCACGACGCCCGGAATCCTCCTCCTACAGCCGACGAATGGGCCAAGCTTGCAGCCGACGAGCCGGACACTCACGGCGTGGAAGGCTGGACCTGCTCGGATCGGCCAGAGGAGACACCGCTCCCCAGATCCCTTGCCAACATTAGGCGGGAGATCTCGGAGAAGAAGTGGATGGAGGCTCGACAATGGGCTGGAGGCCGGACCTCCAAGAAGAAATACAAAATGCCGAAAAGCCAGAAGCCGGACGGCACGGTTGCTGGGAACACCAAGAGGCTTGCCTCGAGGTTCTATCAGCTGAAGACGGGTCACTGTCTGACAGGCGAATACCTGCACTGGACGAAATCACGCCCAACTCCCCAGTGCTGGTGGTGCCGATGCCCCAAACAGACGAGAGATCACCTCTTGAAGTGGTGTCCGAAGTGGAAGGAGGAGCAGAGGACCCTGTGGGAGGAGGTGTACAAGGAGACGGGAAGAGGGAGGGAGCGGTGGAAAGCTCACGAGCTTTTCGCGGAAGAGGGGTGTAGTCAGGCGGTGCTGGATTTCCTTTCCTCGACGGATGTAGGGAGGATAGTGCCGGCTGTGGAAGTGGACGACGCGGAGAGCGAGGCGTCGGAATGGGAGCTCCGGGAACGCCAGGAGCGGGAGGAGGAACGAAGGGCGGAGGCGGAGGCGCTGGGTGATGGGGAGGAGCCGCTGTTCCTACCCACCCCACCCTTCATGGCATCGGCGGAGGCGGAGTAGGGGGTGGTCGTGTCGTTTTTCTTTTGTTATTTCCTTTGTAATTTCCTTGGTGCGTTACTATTTTCTCTGGGAACAGGCCTGGGCGGAGGGCAAAGGGAGCCTGCACCGTGCCGCTAAACGCGGACTGCGGCGGGGAAACGGACTGTACATAGCTCGTCATGATCTAGATAGGTCGCACACGAGGATAATGAATAAACAAAAAAAAAAAAAAATAACCTATTTCTTCTCCACACCACCCATTTCTTCGTTCCATTCGTGACCCATCTCCTTATTGCTCGCCCCCTTAGGGTTTAGTCTTCAATATGCAGCTACACGACTCAATCAACAACTACCTCAAGGGTGAGATAACGCTAGCGATAGGCTCGCACAACAGTCACAGTCGCGGCGTGGACCGAATCCTAGTGCTTGCGCGTTGCCCCAGCAAAATAACGAGAGAGAAAAAACAATGCTCTGACTCGGAGTTGAACCGAGGATCTCGTTGTCCCAAACAACGGGCCTTACCTGCTTGGCCACCAGAGCTTGCTGGAGCACCGGGTTGCACAAGCGTATTGGTACCACCGCGCAGCTCAACCGGGACGCTACAGAAACCCTTCGCCTGGCGCATTCTCTCGCTGGAACAGCGCTAGTGCGTGACGAGGACTACATACCTCCTGGTACGGTCCGTAGGCAGAAGTCACCCGCACCATTGGCACTGCAAGAATGCAGATCTTGAAGTAGACGAGTGATAATGACCGGTAACGTTAGGAGCTAACCGGCTTCAACCCTTACCTTGACAGAAAAGCTGTGCTTCAGCCCGGAGTCCCGCCCTATTATCCCGCCCAACCCAATAGATGATAATCTTCAACACCATTGACCACACATCGCCAACCCAAATATGTCCCCTCATCAAACACGAGAACCCAAAAACGCCGTCCAGGCGAAAAAAATCGAGCTCGCACTAAAGGACCGGCAGCTAGAAGACGCCTCCTTTCGGACACTGGCACTGAGGTACGGTGTTGTTAGTTCTACTATCTCTGATAGGGCCCCAGGTGGTCGACGCAACAGGAAGGCCATGCGCACTAGTAGAGAGTCAACCCAGCTCTGGAGAAAGCCCTTGAGAACTGGTGCCAGCAGTTGGATGACTGCGAGTTTGCACCGCGGATTAACCTCCTGCGTACGATGGCCGGTGCATTGGCCCAAATCAGTGCAGAAGTGGAGCGCGATGGCGAGCTAGCTGCTTGCCTCACTGGGCAATCAGTCGATTGGCAGTTCTCTCGAACGCCATTCAGCCCTCGCCTCAAAGTATAGAGCCCAGCTAGATCGCCAGCGAGCCGACGCCATCAATCTGCCTTCCCAACGAGACCACTTCAAGGGGATGGGGAGTTCGACGTGGGAGCACAACCTTACGATAAAAGACACCTTCAATATGGGCGAGAGGGGTTTTGTTATCGGCGTATCCGCGAATGCAGTGGCTATCATTCGGGGTGGGAGACAGCCACCATTGGTAATCCAAGATGAAACAAGGGAGATTCTTACTGTCACCGAGCACGCCTCTGAAGCCTTGTGCATGTTTCCTTCCTTCGCCATGTTCGAAGTGAAGTATCATTACAAGTGCTGGCATATTGACACGAGCGACCCCGGCGCTGCATTTGCCTATTCTCCTCACCAGTGGACGGACGACGAGCTCGGGTTGAAGTGGCTACATCACTTCGTCAGTTGCACGAAGGAGCGGGAGAGCAGCAATGGCGGTTCTCGCATACTCATCATAGAAAGACGCCGATAGCACATCATCCCTGGATTCTCTTAATATTGCCTTGACCACAACATTTTACTTCTGTATTTCCCTCCCGATTCTGCACTCCTCCTCCAGCCTCGTGATGTTGCCCACTTTCCACGGCGGCGACAGTATTACGGCAAAGCGGAGAGCAGCCACCTCCAAGAAACTCCGGCTGGCGCCGTCAAGCGAACCCTCTGAAAGCTCTTCAGCACTGCTCCGTCTTCTTCCAGAATGTAGGTCGTGCTTAAGACTCCAAACGAGAGCAAAGATCTTCGGCAACGATACCTCCCTGTCGCCACCGGACTGGAGACACCTGGGGTAGTACAGCACGTTGAGGTCTGGCTCTACGCAGGGGACATACTGCTGCTCTCTCGCTGCACGCGATGGAGATCAGAGATTTGGGAATTTCAGACATCCGGCGTCAATATGAAGAAAAGAGGCGGCGACGACTGACCGACTGGTGGTTGGCATAACAGGAGTCGTTAGCGGAGCGACTGTGGCGGAGATGCGGGGGAAAAGGAAGAATCAGCAAAACGAAAAAAAACTAGGCGTGCCTATGTTCGGGCGGCGGAAACCAGCGGAAGTCAGTGGGGAAGATCTCTCACTCCCATCACATCGACCCTGACAACCTCACACACCCTCGATAACCCTTCCGCCGCTAGAATTCCCCCTCCAATATCCCGGTCGCCTCCGGCAACTCGAATTTCACCGAAAAAGCGCAGCCTAAGAAAACCCAAAATTTAAGGTTGAACTGGGCGGTGAGAATGGTACAGTTAGTTAACATGCATCGATCAACGCGGAACATTCTAGCCCCTCTGTATTAATATAAGCCGGGAAGGTAAATCTCTCACTCTCACTCTATACATCAATGGTCTCCTGAAGCCTGTGGTAGGGCGTTTTTAGGTGAGGAAGCAGCAGTGAGCCGGGACCGGCGGGTTGTGGGTGGGGGGGGGTTGGGCGGGTATGACACAATTTTCACCACCTACAGGAGGCCAGCAGCAAAGGCAGTGGCTGTTATGACTATTCTTTTCATTCCTAGTGCTAACTATTGATTGTGAAAGCGGCTACAGCTCGACTGTCGTCAGTGACCCCATCCACACTGATCCCTGGGGTCACCATCCTTCGCACCGCGTACAAATGACGACCCAGATCCGAAAGATCAAGAAGCGCTGGTAGAGGTCCTTAGGAGGGCTAAGTGCATGCCCGATCGGCCGTTGGTGATCGGTTTGCGCCGTAGCAAGCGTTCTGGAGGTGGTACTGGTGGTAGGAGGTTGCGGGGGTGGATGGGAATGTGATGGGAGGTAGAGGAACATATATGGTATTCTTTACAAAATTGATTTTTTGACACATACCGAATCTTGCTCAATGAGCTTTCCTCGGCCATGCCAACTTTGATGGCTATCTGTTATGTGGTTGTTCAGGCACCGCGAACTTGCGTGGTGGGGCACCGCGCCGACCTGCTAATTGGCACCCACAGTACGCTATCGGAGAGCAACCCCACCACACCGCCGACGGAGCGATTACCTCGTGACTGGTCGTCCGCAGTGTCTAGAACGACAGCCGGAGCTGACACCTAGCACACCGCACCGCAACTACTGCATTCCCGAATGCTAGACGAGTTACCCCTCCGGCTCACAGACCGGTATGCACCAGACTAGGTGTCCGAGAGTGCCGGAAAGGATCGACTCAACCACACCCACGCCCCTATGCGGACCGGGAAGAAAACGAAAGGAGGGGAGGGAAGGAAGGAAGGGAAGTACCCTCTTAAATCATGGTAGACAACGATCGCAGCAGTAGCACTTTCGAACCCACCCCATGACGCCCCCCAGGCGGGTGTCATTAGTGTACGGGTTGGAGGGGAAACCAAATACCGCAGGGGACTGGCCGGGACTGACGATGAAGACCGGTAGGTGGCCGGTAGACATTGCAACCCCCTCAACTTATATAATTGGTTGCCCGTTGGTTACTGATTGATTGCCCCCTAGTTTCTACGACGTGTTCTCGCTCACGTCGTGTCGTCATGAAGTATTCGGCTCGTCGTTGGCTTCTCGTCGTTATTGCCTAACGCTCATACGGACTCAGTGCATCTCGCCAAGATCCTCATCGACATCGTCGTTGTCGGGGTACTCGCAATCTACTCCATATCCGGTACACACGACCTCACTCGCCGTGCCTCACCACCCGCAACTGTGCCGTCCGGCTTGTTCCTCCGGGGCATCTCATACCGCTTCCCCGAATGCACGGCATAACACCCAATAATCCGCACCTACCCTCTCATTCTGCAAAATTCTCTGCATTAGGGGCAGCAAAAACATTTGGAGCTGCATCACAAGAGCTTCCACCCCACGGGTGTCTTGCTGATGCTGCCGCCACTCCCCCGGAGGGCACAGAGAATTTGCCTAGTTTAGGCTGTTTGGCGGTGGTCAAGATCACCTTCTCACCAGCTCCGTGTGGGTTTCGTCTGTCAAAATATTCGAGTGATAGGGTGTGTAGGAACTCCGTTGCTTGATCTTTTTCACCATAGCGGGAGGACCGCTCTCTATATATACATGCAGAAGCAAGCCCATTACACATCACTGACTCGTC
>Ga0307508_10006963_pt1 | contig 10546 bp, 9 predicted proteins | sample 9_EM_MG_FD_203089 | JGI IMG/M metagenome (GOLD analysis project Ga0307508, IMG submission 203089) | Populus trichocarpa ectomycorrhiza microbial communities from riparian zone in the Pacific Northwest, United States - 9_EM | ecosystem: Host-associated > Plants > Roots > Unclassified | place...
AACGAATTCTTAAAAACCAATATCCAAGAACATTTAATAAAACTCAGACTCATCTTCTATTTTGATATGGGAAAGATAACGAATTTTGCGCGGGATTTAGCGGTAAGAGTGACAGCCTAACAGAAATGGGTTTTCATTTCATATAGACAAGATTGACCCTAACCTCCAGCTGTGTAATTCTTACTGATCCCCCAAGACGAGGGCATATCTGGAAAGACAAGAAATTGAAGAAAAAAAAGAAAAAGACATTGGTGGTTTGGAACATTTGTTTCTGGAGGCTGTCTTAACTAAATGTATTTATGTGTTAATTGAGCATTAAAAATAGAAATTAAGCTTCAATTTCATGTATCTTGACCGGTTGATGACAACCTTTTCCACGTTGCTTGTATAAATTTGGTTTGTCAGACAGGATTTAGAGAGTATTTGGCAGTGTGGTTATGGTTGCTTTTCAAATAATTTTTCGTGCCAAAATATATGCCAATGATGTTTTTTTATTTTTTAAAAATTATTTTTGACATCAGCACATCAAAACGATCTAAAACATACAAAATATATTGAATTTTAACAAAAAAAAAATGAATTTTTTAGCAACGCAGTTTGCACCGTGTTCCCAAACATATTCTTAATTTTGCTACAAACCTATAGGCAAACATACCCGTTCTATAACTTAAATCCCTAGATTAGGTTGACCTTCAAGTTATATCTTATAACTATGAACCAAACACGGAATAAAAACAAAAGCACAGCTAAATGTAGTGGAGTTTGATAGATCATAAAGGATTACTTTTCACACACATAAATTCGAACTCCAATACATAACCAAGAAAAGAAAAACCTCGTTTTGTAAACCACTCAAAACTAGAGGGGACAGCTTTGTTGTGGGTACCCACTGAGATATTACCAAACATGGCTAGATCTGGCAAGACCTGAACACATCACGCTCAAAACAAGGAAAAATGGCAGTGCCATCTAGAAACTTGATATTTTTGTAAAAAAAAGTTTGCATTTAGAGCTGTTTTTGTCATTTCACATGAGTTTATTTGTAATTTCTAGAGTTATCAGGGTGTTTTGTTATTTTGATATTAAATTTTTAATTTTTTTATTCTAAAAAGTTGTTGGCGCATGCTCAATACGCGTTAACATGTAGGTGATATTTATGCTTTTTGGGTAGCGCGTGAAATACCAACCAATGGTCAAACCTGGCTTTCCATTGTGTTCTTAGAAGCACCATTGCGTCCTCTTTCTCCTGGTGTAGCGCGTGATGGTGGGTGATAAACGGTATATCACCGGTGATCATTTTTTTTTTCTTCATTCTTTTCTCTCTCTAACAGAGAAAATGCATGTCTGTCCTCTTTTTTTTTTTTTAATTTCAGTCCTTATGTTTTTTATTGCTTATTTTCGTCCTTGGTCCTTTTAGAAAAGATTTTTATATTTTCAATTTAATTCTTAAATTGCAATTTGTCATATATATATATATTTTTTTCCAATTCACTCCTTATTCATTTGATTTATGTTTTTTTTTCTTGGCTCTTTTGTTAAAATTTTATTGGTTTTCAATTTCATCATTAAATCAAAATTTATGTTTTTTTTTTGTTTTTTTTCCAATTTAACCCTCATTCTTTTTATTTTTTTTGTTAATTTTTTTCCTCTTCAATTTAACTCTCAAATTTAAATTTTTTTGATGCCCTCTAATTTATTATTTATTTTTATTTTCACTCTTATTTTTTTAATTACAATTTTTGTGTAATTTATTTTTCTCGATATCATCTTCGGTGTTTGATTTGTTTAGGATTGAGTTTTATAATTGCTTTATTTGTCATGCTTCCAATTTATTGACACGGATCACAAGTTTTAAGAGTTAATAAGGCTAGGGATTTTTTTTTCCTCATTTTTTTTATAATTTTATCATTCTACGTTATTGTTTTGTATAAAAAATATTTTTATGGTTATCTTCAATTTCTTTTTTATTGGTTTATCCTGATCTCATAAACTAGAGTACAGGTTTTGAAGGCCTTTTTTGGATAGAGATTGTTTTTTTAAAAAAACATTATTCTGTTTTGTATTGAATTCTTTAAGATTTTATTTTTTAACTTTATATAAATAAGCTTTATTTTATAAAAAAAATACTTATTTTAAAAAAATATTTATAATATGTTCAGCCTTGCATAATATTTTTTTTCCTTCTATTTTATTCACTGAGTTCTATATGTGTTTATATTTCTATTATCTTTCATTGATTTTAATAAATAAATTCAATATACACAAACAAATAAATATCTCATTTTACGAGATTAGATCTACATCTATCTTTCAATTTTTCATGTTTCTTTTTTAGTTATTATTAATGATTTTATATTTTATTTACATAGATGATTATCGATTTATTTGATTAGATATCTGGATAAAATTTTTGATTTACACTTTTAATTTTTTTATGTAAAAAAACATATCAAAATAGCTTATATATTCACGTTATTGTTTAAGAAAGAAATTACGACATGCACAGCGCACGACTTAAGTAGCTAATTTAACATACAAATTCTCTACCAAAATGTTTGCATATACATGGAGGAACATCAAAGAAAAGGACCCAATAGAGCTTAATGATTGCTCAGAAATTACACAAAATTGAATAATTCATGGAATACTTCAGATCATTAACAACTCAATACAAATATGTCTGAGTTTTCCTAAATGAGGACAACAAGTAAGAAGAAAATAAGATGCTTTAGGAAAACAAACTTTACATGCAATGTCTCTCACTCTTTTCCTTTATAATTGTAGAAAAATTGGTATATAAAGAACCAGATTTTGTTTAAGCAGATGAACAACCGAAAAGAACAAAGAACATAATTTTCAGCAAAGAGAACAGAGAGCAGAATAGTCTCATATGATTACTGCCATCCCTTGTCTTTTATTTATAGAAGGAATCAAACATTACAGAATTGTAAAAAAAAAAAAAACATAACAATCATAATCTCCTTTATCTAAGAAGTTATATAACTAACTAGACTTATCCTAGATAAGTTTAACTTTAACGAATTGAAAAACATACTAATCAACATCAAGATCATGCTGCCATTAACAAATATATAGCAATGCAAGAGACCACAACTAAGTAACATTGTTCCAACTTTGGTGCCATAGCTTCAACACTCCTCCTTGCTTCCAAAGCTTCATATTCCAATCGTTTCCCTCAAAGCTTCAAATCTGTTTTTCGCTAAAGGCTTGGTAAACAAGTATGATAGTTGTTCTTTTGAAGTGCAGTAACGTAGTTTTAGTTCCTCTTCTTGCTGAAATTGTCTGATAGCATGAAATTTGATCTTCATATGTTTGGTCCTATCATGAAAAATAAAATTTTTTGAGATGGCTATTGCTGATGTGTTGTCACAGAACAATTATATGGGATTTTATTGATTGAAGTCCAGATCATTTAGCATATTTCTTAGCCATATTAATTGTTTTGCTGCCACATATATAACTATGTACTCTGCCTCTGCCATGGAGTGTGCCACCACAGACTGCTTCTTTGAGTTCCAGCAAAAAATCCTATCTCCCATAGCAAAGCTATAACCTGAGATGCTCATCATTCCTTTATCACTTTCACCCCAGTTGTTGTTAGAAAAACCAACAAGATTAACAAAACTAGATTTCATAAAATGCATGCCAAAGCTAACGGTTCCTTTCAGATATCTTAGAACTCTCTTGACCGCCATAAAATGAATTTGACTTGGATCTTGCATATACCTGGAGAGGTAATTGACAACAAACAAAATATCTGGACGTGTGGCAGTTAAATACAACAGACTGCCAACTAAACTTCTATAAGATTTTCCATCAGTTTTTGGTGCTTCATCCTCCTTCATTAGCTTCTGTCCTAGTATCATAGGTGTACTAACTGGTTTGCAATTTACCATTGCAAAATTATTTAGTATCTTTAAGGAAAAACTCTTCTGATATAGAAAATAACCTTGTTCAAACTGAGTTACTTCCATGCCTAGGAAATATGACAACAAACTAAGTTCATTCATCTTAAACTTATCTTTTATGTTGGTTTTAAACTTCTCTACAAGCTTCTTCTTGTCTCTTGTAATCAGTAAATCATCTACATATACTGACATGATCAGTTTATGCTCATCAACATGCTTCACATGTAAAGTTACTTCATCCATACTTCTTTCAAATCCTAAGCTTAAAAGATGACTATCAAATCTGCTGTACTAGGCTCAGGGAGCCTGGTACAGTCCATACAATGCCTTCTTCAGTAAATACACTTTGTTTGATGAATTTTCTTTTTGAAAACCATCAGGTTGTTTAAAATATATTTCTTCATTTAAAACATCATTTAGAAATACAGACGTAACATCCAACTAAAAGATATACCAACCATTTTGTGTTGCTAGAGCAAACAAAAGCTTTATTGTATCAGGCCTGGATACTGGAGCAAATGTGTCAGTGAAGTCAATACCTGGTTCTTGTGAATAATCCTTCACTACAAGTCTTGCTTTGTGCTTGTTGATATTCTCATATGCATTCAATTTGGTTTTGAAGATCCATTTCACACCAATTACCTTCTTGTGAACTGGTCTGTCAACCAACATCCATGGTTGATTCTTTTTCTATCATCGTGAGCTCCTCCTTCATTGCTGCTATCTATACTTGTGAATTCATTGCCTCTTCAAAATCTATTGGTTCTGCTTCAGCAACATTGCATCTGCTATAAATATTAGTTAAGGACCTTGTCTCTCTTACTGGTTTGTCTTCGATAACATCATCATTTTCTACACATCTAGATCTACTTGCTGCTCCTGTTTTGACCCTTCAATTGATGCAGTTTTCCAGTTTCATGTAACATTCTTTTGTAACTTTTACATCTCTAACAATCACAAGTTTGTTATATTTCAGATCATAGATTTTCTTAGGCCTTAATTTAGTGTTATAGCTTATAAGAATTCCTATATCAGCCTTTTCATCAAGTTTTCTCCTCTTAGCTTCAGGTTTCAAGACATAACAAAGGTTGTCAAACACTTTTAAATGATCAACTATGGGATTAAAACAATACCAGATTTTATAAGGAGTTTTATCTGCCAAAACTCTTGAGGTCATTCGATTTAGAAGGTATGATGTTGTGTTTACTGCCTCTGCCCAAAATTTCAATGGCAATTTCTTTTCATATAACAAACATCTTGCCATCTCCATGAATGTTTTGTTTCTCCTCTCAATGACTTCATTCTGCTGTGAAGTGTAGAGTACTGTTAGCTGATGTTTGATCCTCTTTTTTACCAAGTATCCCTCAAATTGTCGAGAGGTACACTCACCTCCATTGTCAAACCTCAATATCTTCAGTTTGTTTCATGTTTCTAGTTCAACTGCTGCTTTAAACTTTACAAACTCATCAAACACATCAGTCTTAGATTTAAGAAAATAAACTCAGCAGAACCTATTATAGTCATCAACAAATAGAAGAAAGTACTTTGAACCATTCAAAGATTCATTATGCATCAGACCACACGCATTTGTGTATATCAGCTGGAGCTTTGGCGATGCTATAAATGCATTGTCAGGAAAAACAACTTTAGTCTGCTTTCCTAATTGACAAGCTTCACAAATATCATTTTGTAAACCATAGGTCATCTACAGATTAGCCATCCTTTTTAAAGTTGCATAATTAAAATGCCCCAATCATTTATGTCAAAGAACAGACTCATTATCATCCCAAGTGTTTGCACTCAAACATATTTCTTTCCAATAACATTAAAACTCTTATTCATCATCCTAACAGAGAGCAATAACATTTCTTTTTTATCTTTAATGTCACACACTCCATCATTAAAGAATATTGAGTAACCAAATTCAATTAGTTGTCCCACACTTATTAGATTTTGATTGATCTTAGGTATATAAAGCATATTTTTTAAAGTTTTTGTACTTGACATTGTTTCTACTACAATCGCACATTTTCCTTCAACCTTCACATAGTCTCAATTCCCAATTCTGACTTTGGACAGATAACTTTTGTCCAATTCTTTGAATAAACTCAGATCTGCAGTCATGTGATTAGTGCAACCACTATCAATAAGCCATGATGAGTCATTTACCTTTGTTGTGTTACACATCTCCTCTATTGTAGCCATGAATAAAGGATCTTTCTTGACTTCTGAATGTCCACTACTTGAGGTTGTTTTATTGTTTCTGTTTTGTTTTTGTAGAATCTTTAGATGTGACCAAATTACTTGCAACTTCGGCATTGTGCATTATTAAGCCAACACCAGGCTTCAAGATGATTTGTTTTCTGACAGAATTTGCAAGGAGGCAAATGTTCTCTCTTCTCTTTCCCTCTAGTGATGATGTTATTGTTCTATTGCTAGTTATTTGATTGTCAACCTCTCTCTTTTTCTTTTTTTCCTTCTTAATTGTTCCTGTAAAAAATCTTAGCCTGACTCTTCTCTTCGGAAACTGCAACAAAAGCTCCTTCACTTGTTCCTTCTTGTCTGTAAGCTTGTCTTTGCTTCACTACTTGTAATGCATTAACCAATTCTTGAAGACTCATTTCTGAAAAATCTTTTGAATCTTCTAGGGAGTAAATCTTATGCTTAAATTTCTCTCGTAGACTTACCAGAACCTTCTCCATTACTCTTGAATCTAGAAAGTCTTCCCCTAAAAGTCTCACTTGATTCACAAGTTTTGAAATTTGAGAATAAAAATCTTTGATAGTATCAGTTTTCTTCATCTTCTGTCCTTCAAACTGTCTTCTGGGATTCAAGACTTGCATCTTTCTTGACTTCTCATCTTCATGAAATTCGGCTTTTAGCTTATCCCATGTTTCTTTGGCGGAATGACAAGCCATAATTCTAGTGAAGATATCTTCATTCACAGCATTATGAAGACAGGTAAGAGCTTTGTACCACTTTGCCTTTTCTTCATTAAAGAACTTTATTTGAGCAATTGTGGGATTGTTCTCTAGTGGAGTAGGTTGCTTATCACTGTCTACTATCTCCCACAAGTCAAAAGCTTTGAGATAAGTTTCCATTTTAACAACCCACACACCATAATTATGCCCTGTGAACATTGGTGTTTTTGCTGGAAAATTTGCAAAATCCATTACTTTAAACCTTACTAATCTCTCGTGTTTCACTCATAACCAATCTCACGTGTTTCACTCACAGCCCTTCAAAGATAAATAAATAATAAAAAAAAGCTTTGATACAAAATGTAGAAAAACTGGTATATAAAGAACAAGATTTTGTTTAAATAGATGAACAACCAAAAAGAACAAAGAATAGAATTTTCAGCAAAAAGAACAGAGAGCAAAATAGTCTCATATAGTTAGTGTCATCCTTTGTCTTTTATTTATAGAAAGAATCAAACATTACAGAATTGTAAAAAATAAAAAAAAAAGAAACATAACAGCCATAATCTCTTTTATCTAAGGAGTTATGTAACTAACTAGACTTATCCTAGATAAGTTTATCTTTAACTAATTGAAAAACATACTAATCAACATCAAGATCATGCTACCATTACCAGATAGACAACAATGCAAGAGTCGACCACAACTAAGTAATATTGTTCCAGCTTTGGTGCCATAGCTTCAACAATAATATCTCTTTTTTGTAAAAATTATTTGTTATTTATATTTTTGTAACAAATTTTTTGGTATGTGTTTCATAACATATATATGTTTAGAAACCGACAAGCTTTTTAAAGCACAAAAGTTGAAAAAATCTCAATTCCACAACTTACAATTTTCCAACCAAGATGCAAAAACATACCATGATGCCACAAAATAAAATAAACTTGGCTGGTAAGCTTTTTAAAGCACAAAAATTGTGAAAGTCTCAATTCCACAAAAGTTATAGTTTTTTTTTGCATGAAGTAAAAAAGGTAAATATAATTTTTAACATATTTATTTTCTAGAGATTTTTTTAATTTCTCAATCATACTCTAAACCAAACATGTGTGAAACGCATAGCCTTGAACATAAGACTCACTTGTCTTTTCTGCTGCTATATGTGCTTGGTTTTTCATAATCTCTCGGTGTGTGTGTGTGAGAGAGAGAGAGAGAGAGAGAGAGATGGGAAAAAATGAATATCTTCCACTCTTTGAAACAAGGGCATCAAGAGGAAGGCTTCTGTTCAAACTATACGTGCTTACAATATTTGTTGCTATTTGTATGATACTGGTGTATAGAGTGAGTTACTTACCAGTTGAAGGAGCAGTAGAAATATGGAGTTGGATTGGAATGTTCTTTGCAGAGCTATGGTTCAGTTTTTACTGGTTTATCACTCAACTTGTTCGATGGAACCCCATTTATCGTTACACTTTCAAGGACAGGCTCTCCCAGAGGTTTTAAATGTTTCCATTTTCACTGTATGTGCTTTACTATATCCAAGCTAGACACTTTGGTTATAATGACTATGAACTAATTGATAGGTACGAGAAGGATTTGCCAGGGGTTGACATATTTGTGTGCACTGCAGACCCAGAAATTGAGCCGCCAACTATGGTTATCAACACGGTCTTATCTATGATGGCCTACGATTACCCACCGGAGAAGCTAAGTGTCTATCTATCGGACGATGGTGGCTCAGACTTGACCTTTTATGCAATGTTAGAGGCATCAAGATTCTCAAAACATTGGCTACCATTTTGCAAGAACTTCAAGATACAACCAAGATCACCAGAGGCCTACTTTCGGACAGCTCTTGAGCCACTAGATGACCCTAACAAGGCCGAAGAGTGGTTGTTTGTCAAGGTAAACATCGTAGATTTCATGGCCTCTTTTTTTAACAGTTAATTTATAGTGTCGTGTTTCATAATGAGAAATCTGTAAATCAACCCTGAACGCTTCAAGTAATTAAAAGGTGATTAACACGGCATGGATCGGTAATTAGAAGGTGCTTACTACTTAGAAACGAGAAAAGATCATTAGCGTTTTGTTGCTATCTTAAAACAGAAAAAAGACGAAGAGGATAAACGAATAAATTTATCTCCGAAATCATTTGTTAACTGCACGTAAACATTTCCCTATGTCCCACATGGTTTGGTCTAGTCTCGCTTAATTCCTTGCAATTGGAGGAGTGGTCCAAAACAAGACAAGAGATTTGTCCATCTTGTTAATTTGAGGTCCACTTCCATCTTGAAAGCAGACAATTCTAGCAGATGTATGTGAGGTTGTGCTTGGAGCCTGAGGAGATGAAACTATTGGTAACCACCAGAAATTGTGGTGGTGACCCACTCTTACTGCTGTGTTGTGACAATTATTTCCCATGTCGGAATCAAAAGTCAAGCTTGCGTCTGTAACTCTTCCATCACCTTAAAATCAATTGGACGATGATACATGGGGAGTTGTGTTATCTTCCCACAAATTGATTATACTAGGGGTAATTCAATATGTTCTCAAGTTTTTCCTTTTATTATTGTTATTATAAGGTATAGTCAGGAAATACTACTATTGAGATATGGTTAAGATTAAAAATTTAGCGAGCGGCCTAATACAAAGATTATAAATAACAAGAAAAATCTTTAACAAAATTATGAATCATTGCATCATAATCTTACTAATCTAATAAATAATATGTATATTTTGAAATCTTTAATTTCAAAGTATTTTTTTTAATAAATCATTTCTTAATACTTTAATTTCTATATAGATCTAAGATAATGTTATTTAACTTGATCTAATTCAGTATGCACTTGATAACAGTTCTCATAATCAAACATATTAATTTATAAATTATTCAAGTAAGATAACCAATTTATGACTCGATCAAAACTTGATTTGATTTAAAAAAAATCAAAATGATATTGTTTTTTTTTTAATCTTGAAACGATATCATCTTGGATTTACTCGAGTTAATCCACTTAATTCATGATCTGAGTTATGAACCGAGCCGGATTTAATAACTTTAATCTAAGCTAATGAATTCATTAATCCAGTCTAGGTTGATTTGTTTGATTTTATTTTTTAGTTCTTTCAAATTTGATTACAATTGAGCTCTGCTTTCTTAATTACAGAAACTATACATAGACATGAAGTACCAGATTGAAGCAACCACAAAGCTAGGCAAAGTTCCAGAGGAAATTCGCAAAGAACACAAGGGATTTCACGAGTGGAATTTCATCTCAAGTCGACGAGATCACCAAACCATCCTTCAAGTACTTCATCTTCATCATTTCTAGTCCCATAATGAGTACGTCGACGCATGAAATACCTTAGGTTGATAGAGTTGACTTGTTTTGTAGATTCTGATAGATGGAACAGACCCTCAGGCTATGGACAATGAAGGACAACCTTTGCCAACTTTGGTATATTTGGCTCGTGAAAAGAGACCTCAATATCCTCACAATTTTAAAGCAGGAGCCATGAATGCACTGGTAAACAGTCCATATATAGTGTTCTATCAAGCCATAACTAAAATAGTATTTGGTTAGTGTCATAAGACAGAAGAGACGGGACAATGAAGACAAAGAATACATGTTCTCTTGCCCTTCCAAAACTGTTCTAAAAATAAATTTGTTTTATGCATTTATCTTCGTATATTTA
>Ga0307508_10006964_pt1 | contig 10545 bp, 16 predicted proteins | sample 9_EM_MG_FD_203089 | JGI IMG/M metagenome (GOLD analysis project Ga0307508, IMG submission 203089) | Populus trichocarpa ectomycorrhiza microbial communities from riparian zone in the Pacific Northwest, United States - 9_EM | ecosystem: Host-associated > Plants > Roots > Unclassified | place...
CATTGGTCAATCAACTGCTTTTGAGTGGAATATACAGACCTTCGGTCCGGGTGTAATGTTTTTGTAAGCCTTGATTTACAGTCGATTTTTAGATCTTTAGTCATTGCAAATTCATAGTATTGGATTACCGGATGACCAATTGTCGATCGGCTTCCCGAACTTTGATGCTGAAAATTTAAGTGAGGTGCGTCCTTGCAATATACATGTCCCTCCATAGTCGCAGTTCTGAAGGCTATACATTGTAGGTTACTCTTCAGGCCAGTGACGTGAGCGTTTTTTTCTAAATCATAATATTTCCGTAAAATACTCATTTTTGGAATAACAGAATATACCAAGCCAGATCTGGTTCTTCGAAACTTCCAAGCCACTCGCTCCAGCAACGTTTCATGCACAACGACTTCTACAACCTGGAGCTTACCTCCTGGAATCTTGCCAAAACAATCATTACTTAGCGATTTCACCATCGGGTGATCTGCATTTGGTCAGTGATATACAAGAAGCAACACAGGTAAGATCATGCTCTCGCACTTGGAGAATGCTCATTCCGAATGATTTTCGTAGTTTACTGTTACTTATGCTAATGACCATACTTCCAAATTTATATTGTCTGACCCAGACCCCGATGGAGACTTCTATCTTTGTGCAGATAGAGACTACATCGTAGCCTCGGACCGGAAGATGGAGTGGGTAGTTCTCCCATTCCAGCGTGATGGTGGAACTGTCTACAGGTAAGTCGCATTCAGAAAGATATCGTATACCATGGCAAGTCTTTGACACTTTGCTGTAGAATTTGTGACGCCGCCTCGGTGAATCCTCGCAGAGCCGTCAGCTCTCGGAAGAGGACAGTCAGGAAGAAGCAGCATGTGCGTTGTCAAGGTTTTCCGGGTTATAAATTTCTTGGTTGATGAAAGTTCTTCAGTTTCTGTTGGACCCTCTGGCGGAGCACGAAGTCATGCAAATGTGGAAATTTTGCCCAGTACAACAAACGCAGGCTTCTGATGGCGTCTGATGGCTATGCGTTGGCGGCTGATTCAGATGATTGGGCTAATTTCACAGACTCACTGCAGCGGATAAGAATTTGTTTGTATGTTATTAATTTGGCCTCAATAACAAAATGTGTTCTATCCCTAAATTGTCAATGATACTTTTACATGATAGACGCACTGCATGGCTGGGCCATGCCCGAATTTGGGGGCGAAATGCACCTTAAATTTTAACACCCTTCAGACTCATGTCAAACCCTGCCAGAGACTGAGCCAGAACCAGAGGCAGAATTTTTGCTTCAGACAGATGAGAAAGGGAACGTCCGTCCCGGTCGTTCTTCACTCATGTTCACAGCGGCATTGCTTCGTTAACACCAAGATGTCATGGCCATTACCGCCGACACGGCGTTCATAGTGGGGGGCACACTCAAGAGGGCCTTCGTTAGTCATGCATTCGAGGGGCCTTCGGCACCAGGTGCGTCATGATCAATGTTTAGAATCATTCCGTGCCATAAATCCACGCAGATGAGCTTGGAGACCAAGTACTTCTGGCGTTCTGGTATGGTTTCAGAAAATACCGACGAACAGAGCTTTGGCAGTGGAGAGGTTACAGTGCCGACAGCTGTGCGGGTGAGTGGGACAAGATAACTGTAGTAGCACAAATTGTGCAGGAAGCACGGCCGGTGGCTTGTTGTCAACATTACGTTGTATAGTTCTGTACATGGTTGGCTACGCTATGTGTAGTTGTTCCTGTATCGCCAGAGCCTTCTGTGAGAAGTCGTGAGTTGCCACTGACCTCTCATATTGCGTATTCTGGCCGTGGTCACTTCTTCTAAAGACGGCCCATCGTGATGTATACTGGAGAAGCGAGTTAACGGCTGTTTGGGATGTAAGCGGAATTGGAGAAATGATTGCCTTCAGTCGTCCTATAGGAAAGGGAAATGGTGATATTTGCCGCACACTGAGTGGTGGACTTGGTCCAATCCCAGGGGATAGGTCTATCAAAATTATGGCAACGAACATGCAAAACAAGACTTGTGTCTCTTCCAAGGGGATTACGAAAAATCGACGCAGTTAACAAGGGTACGCCAACCAATACAGCATTGTCTTCAAATTCCGGTATTGCAGCGCCAGGTCGAATCCTACCAGCAAGTTGCTGAGCCAACTCGCGGTGTGTGACGGGGGACTCATTGTGGTCGCAGTTCGAGTCAGAAATACTGTTACAATAGACAGCTGCGTCAGCACACAGTAAAGAATTCCAACCTCAACTTGAACCACCGCTCGCATGTTATAAAAGTGGCTTAGATTGTGCTTTGCATATATGACGAGTCCTGCACAATATGGCCCCCACACGGTATTGATACTCGCAATACCTACTACCTCCGAAATGTCCACAGTCAACGACATCTCAATGTTTCACGTTTGTTCAGTAGCCTCTGGCGCTAAGGTTGAAAATCCCTCTCATCAAGTAAGCATCGACTCCCCGTACCCACTTTCCTGCTGCGGAGATAACTTCTGACGCTGAATGTTCAGTGGAAATTCATCCGCGTCTGCTGATTATTTCCTTCAGAATCATCATGATGTTGGAAATAGTCAGGTGAAGTAATCAGGTGGCAATTGCTGCGCTCCACCTAGCGTCTTCCTCCTATAATCACCCAAAGATATCACTTGACGAGATATGTGGGTTTTGCCTCGCGCAGGCAAACCGATTGTCATAACAAGGATCTTTCCTGCGTGGAACAGAAGGCCAGAAGCTGTGGCGCAACCATGGTGGGTGAGCCTGAGGATCGGAGAGTATTTCCGACTAATCGAAGAAAATCTCCTAATTATGTAACTCAGATAAGATAAGATATGGGTTAAAAGGTGTAATGCCATTCACTGCGGGCAAGAAGCATTTTCCTGTTGGGAAAATTCAAAGAATGTGTATTTACGGTACTCCATATAGTCATCTGGAGCGCCGAGGATACTATATGGAGTACCGTAAACGCACGTTCTTAGAAATTTCGCAGAGGGAAAATGCTGCCTTGCCCGCAGTGATTGCCACACACAAGGATAATACATAGAAAATGAAACACTGACAAGAGGACGCGAGCAAGAAAAATAAAATACAAAGGTATGCAATTGGATGGGGGCTATGAAACCTACCCATCATCCGGTGCAGCAGCTCTGTATTAGTCATCCATTTCCTTGTCCAGTTCTTCAACAGTCGTGCGCTTCTTCAACCGCTTCGGCCCTTTCTTTCTTAAAATCCGACGTGGTGGTAATGGCGTTGGCTTCACAGGGGGTCCGACACGTTGTGGAAGCGGCGTTCTATGCAGAGATTATTTGAGATTGGACGCATGCAAAGACTAGAAGAACCATACGATACGGATGAAGTTCCATTATGGGACATTCATTGGGGCATCATGATTGGGAGAATCTGCAATTCGACTGAAAAGAGAGTTACTGGGATTTGGAGCCTGAGTCAAAGGCCGAGGGACGCCATCTAGCATAATTTCTATCCTGATAGGTCTTCCTAATGAATGGATTTGATATTATGAATGGCGGCAGAAATTGAGGTAAGGTAGAACGTACAATCTTCCCATGATACTTGTTTCGCGCCAATACTGCGTCACCTGGTCGCTGGAACGTGACAACTGCCATGCCCTTCGAGCTGCTATGCGAATTGTAGACAATAAATACTTCCTTTAGCGGTCCAACAAACTCCTTGATTGTGAATGAGGTCTTAGGCGCGTTCGTAGCAGTTGGAGGGAAGTAAGAACCTACCTCGACCTCTTTCTCTCTGACGTCGGTAGGCAAACCGCTAATGAATATTCTACTTCCCTGGACCTCTTTTCCTTTGGGAGATGCAGGCGTCGTTTGGCTAGTCGGTATGTTGTTCGCCCGCCATGCAGGTGGAACTTGTCGGGCTTGGTTGCCTATAAGTTGACGCTTTGCCCCGTGTCCGTGATTGTGTCGCGTGTATGGTTTCTGCACCTCCTTCTCCATAAATGAATAATATGTTGTCCAAGCGAGCAACTGAGTAAGAAAGGAAGGCCAAACGAAAAATGAGTCTGATGCTGGGCACGTGCACCTGACATAATTTTTAGTTTAATCCATCATCATGATATAAAATGGGAACGGTAAACCGATAAATTGGCCTTAGTTTTGGGGTGTGAGTCTTTGTTTCTTCTCTTATCCCCATCTGCGTCGTCCCGTTAAAAGCGGCTCAGCAGTGACCCTAGATTTCCGATCTTGGATGTCCAAAAGTTATAAGAGTGGCTTAGATTGTGCTTTTATTATGACGACTCCTGCCCAATATGCCCCCCCGTATTGATACTCGGAATACCTACTACCTTCGAAATGTCCAAAATGAACGACTTCTCCATGTTTCAGGCTCGACAATAGCCTCTGGTGCTAAGGTTGAAAATCCCTCTCATCAAGTACGCATCGAGTCTCCGTACCACTTCCTGCTGCGGAGATAACTTCTGACGCTGAATTTGCAGTGGAAATTCATCCCAGCCGGATCTGCGTCTGCTGGTTATTTCATTCAGAATGTTGGAAATGATCAATACCTGGGTCATCAAGGGAACCGCTACGCCCAGCTTAATGGATATTACAATGTCTCCACTGCAACAATCCGTTGTTCCTGGAAGGTTTCTTGGCACTCCACCGCTTTTAAGATTGAGTAAGTCATTCTTGTTATTCCTGGTTGTATTCCTGCCTCCTCTCCTTCTTCTAATACAAGCTATCGACATCTAGTGTGGTCAGTTCTTCTGGGGACTATTTAGTCGATGATGGTGACGGTGGTATCTATGCTGCGACATCGGTGTGTCAATCATAACGATCATCTATCTTTGAAATCTGACTTTTCATATCGAATAATGAAGGGATTCACCCACAAATCCTGTAATCAACACCCTAATCGGTACATGTGGCACTTGGATCCCGTTACAAACCCTCTCCTGCTATTATTCGATAAGAACCCCCTCCCCAGTGGCAACTATCGAATCCGTTCATTTATTGGTGGCTATGTCCTCATGACGCCTGAGGAGGAAAACGGAAGACCCTACGTTAGAAAACAGGTGCAAGATAACAACGCTCAGGAGGTGAGCTGCCTCACTATGCTGCCTGTTTGCGTACTTAAATTCCTTTTTCAGTGGTCTGTGCAGCCCCAATCGAATGGCTTATATACAATCAGGAACACTGGAACCCAACTGTATTTAGCTGGCTCTGCTTCCAATCTCGTAAAAGGGGCTCCTCTTATCGGTCAATCGACTGCTTTTGAGTGGAACATACAGACATTCGGTCCGGGTGTGATGTTTTTGTAAGCCTTGATCTATAGTTGATTTTTAGAACTTTAGTAATCGCAAATTCATAGTATTAGTTTACCAGATGACCCGTTGTCGATCGGCTTCCCAAACTATGAAGCTGAAAATTTAAGTGAGGTGCGTGCTTACAAGATATGTATTCCACCATACTAGTTGCACCTCTGAAGAATATTACTGTAGGTTACTCTTCAGGCCAGTGACGTGAGCATTTTTTTCTAAGCGATGACAATTTCGTAGAGCATTCATTTTTGGAATAACAGGGTACACCAAGCCAAATCTGGTTCTTCGAAACTTCCGAGCCACTTGCTCCAGCAACGTTTCATGCACAACGACTTCTACAACCTGGAGCTTACCTCTTGGAATCTTGCCAAAACAATCATTACTTAGCGATTTCATCATCGAGTGATCTACATTCGGTCAGTGATGTACAAGAAGCTACACAGGTAAGATCATCATTTCCATACCCGAGAATGCTCATTCTGAATGATTTTCGTAGTTTACTGTTACCTACGCTAATGACCATACTTCCAAATTTATATTGTCTGACCCAGACCCTGATGGAGTGTTATATCTTTGTGCGGATAGAGACTGCATCGTAGCCTCGGAACGGAAGATGGAGTGGGTGGTTCTCCCATTCCAGCGTGATGGTGGAACTGTCTACAGGTAAGTCGCATTCGTAAAAGATATATATCCGTATGCTATGGCAAGTCTTTGACATTTCGATTAGAATTTGTGACTCCGCCTCCATGAATCCTCGTAGAGCTCTCAGCTCTCGGAAGAGGACAGTAAGGAGGAAGCAATATGTGAGTTTTCAAAGTTTTCCCGATCGCCGTCTTTTGTTCATGACGGTTCTTCAGTTCTTGTTGGACGCTATGGTGGAGCACGAAGTCATGCAAATGTGGAAGTTTTGTCCGGTACAAATGCGGGGCTCTGATGGGCTCTAATTGCTATGCGTTTCAAGATGGTAAACGATGGCTGATGATAGGACTAATCTGACAGACTGCCACTCCGGCCGCTAAGAATTCGTTTGTATTTTATTAATTTGGCCTCAATAACAAAATGGGTTCTGCAGCTATCTGTTAATGATACTTTTACACAGTGGCATGGATAGTCTACACCCAAAATCTGGGGGTGAAATCCAGGAAGGGAACGTCGGTCCCCGTCGTTCTTCACTCGTGTTCACAGCGGCGTTGCTTCGTTAACGCCAGGGTGTCATGGCCGTTACTGCTGACACGGCGTTCATGGCGGAAGGCACACTCAGGCCTTTCGTTAGTCATGAATTCAAGGGCATGTTGTTGTCGGGCCTTCGGCACCAGGTGTGTCATGAGCAGAACGATTCCATGGAACGAATCTACTCAGATGAGCTTAGTTAAATGATCAGAACCTTGGTCGAAGAGAAATACAATAGACGGCTGCATCTGCACAAAGTAAAATTCCAACATTACCAACTTGGACCGTTGTCTTTCAACCGATTCCATGAACTTGTCCGGGAAAAAATAGCCGACATCTTAGTGCAAGATGCAGGGGTAGTCGGTATGTTGTTCTCCCCATGCAGGTGGAACTTGTCGGGCTTCAGTTGACGCGTTGCGCCATGTCCATGATTGTGTATGGTTTCTGCACCTCCTTCTCCAAATGTTGTCCGCAAGGCAAATTAATGATGTTGGTCATGTGCATATCTTAGATCTGAGATACTAAACAGAGACGAACAGTTTTGGGGTGCAAGTCCTTATAATTGTTTTATTCCCTGTCCTGTTAGAAGCGGCTTAGCAGTGACAATGACTAACAGTTGAATATTGAACCCTAGATTTCTGATCTTGATGTGATACGACGTGTTCGAGCCAAAATATGTTATAAAAGTGGCTTGGATCGTGTTTTGCATCTATGACGCCGACTCCTGCACAATATGCCCCCTTGTATTGATATTCGGAATACCTACTACCTTCAAAATGTCTACAATCAACGACATCTCCATGTTTCACGCTCATCAGTAGCCTGTGGTGTTAAGGTTGAAAATCCCTCTCATCAAGTACGCATTGAGTCTCCGTACCCATTTTCCTGCTGCGGAGATAACTTCTGACGGTGGATTTGCAGTGGAAATTCATCCCAGCCGGATCTGCGCCTGCTCATTATTTCATTCAGAATGTTGGAAATAGTCAATACCTGGCTCTTCAAGGGAGCCGCTACGCTCAGCTTAATGGGTTTTACAATGTCTCCATTTCAACAATCCGCTGTTCCTGGAAGGTTTCTTGGCATTCCACCGCTTTTAAGATTGAGTAAGTTATTCGTGTTACTCTTGCCTCCTCTCCTTCTAATACAAGCTATTGACATCTAGTGTAGTCAGTTCTTCTGGGGACTATTTAGTCGATGGTGACAGTGCAATCTATGCTGCGACATCAGTATGTCAATCATGACGATCGTATATCTTTGGAATCTGACTTTCATATTGAATGATGAAGGTCTTCAAACACAATTCCTGTGATAAACAGCCTAAGAGGTACATGTGGCACTTGGATCCTGTCGCAAATCTGCTCGGTCCATTGCCCCTAGTTGACAAGAATCCTCTCCCCAATGGCAACTATCGAATCCGTTCATTTGTTGGCAGCTACGTTCTCATGACGCCTGAGGAGGACAACGGAAGACCCTATGTTAGAAAACAGGTGCAGAATAACAACGCTCAGGAGGTAAGTTGCCTCACTACGCTGCCTTTTTGCTTATCGAAGGATTCAATTACGGATCACTTAAATTCCTGTTTCAGTGGTCTGTGCAGTCCCAATCGAATGGCTTGTATACAATCAGGAACACTGGAACCCGGCTATATTTAGCTGGTTCTGCTTCCAATCTCGTGGAAGGGGCACACCTTATTGGTCAATCAACTACTTTTGAATGGAGTATACAGACCTTCGGTCCGGGTGTAAACTTTTTGTAAGCCTTGATATACAGTTGATTTTTAGAACTTTGGTAATTGAAAAATTCATAGTATTGGTTTACCAGATGACCCATTGTCGATCGGCTTCCCCAACTATGAAGCTGAAAATTTAAGTGAGGTGTGCTTACAATATATATATTCCATCATAGTTGCACCTCTGAAGGATATTATTGTAGGTTACTCTTCAGGCTAGTGACGTGAGCGTCTTCTCTAAATGATAATAATAATTTCGTAGTACACTCATTTTTGGAATAACAGAATATACCAAGCCAGATCTGGTTTTTCGAAACCTCCAAGCCACTTGCTCCAGCAACGTTTCATACAGAACGACTTCTAGAACCTGGAACTTACATCCTTGAATCTTGCCAAAATCATCATCACTTAGCGATTTCACCATCCGGTGATCTGCATTTGGTCAGTGATGTAAATGAAGCAACACAGGTATTAAGATCATGCTTTCGCACTTGGGAGAATGCTCATTCTGAATGATTTCCGTAGTTTACTGTTACTTATGCTAATGATTATACCTCCAAATTTATCTTGTCTGACCAAAAACCTGATGGGGTGTTATATCTCTATGCGGATAGAGACTGCATCGTAACCTCAGACCGGACGACGGACTCGTGGGTGGTTTTCCCATTCCAGCGTGATGGTGAAACTGTCTACAGGTAAGTAGCATTCAAAAAGATATATCCGTATGCTATGAGTCTTTGACATTTCGATTTAGAATTTGTGACTCCACCTCCATGAATCCTCGCAGAGTTCTCAGCTCTCGGAAGAGGACGGTAAGGAGGAAGCAATATGTGCGCTTTCCCGGTTGCCAATGTCTTTTTGGTTGATGAAGGTTCTCCAGTTCTTGTTGGACCCTATGGTGGAGCACGAAGTCATGCAAATGTGGGATTTTCACGGTCCAATACGACAAACGCAGGCCTCTGGTTCTGATGGCTATACGATTCAAGATGGTGCGGCCGGCTGATGGATTCAGATGATAGGACTAATCTGGCAGACTGCCACTCCGGCGGATAAGAATTCGTTTGTATGTTATTAATTTGGCCTCAATAACAAAATGTGTTCTACAGCTACTTGTTAATGATACTTTTACACAGTAGAGCCGAGTGCGCGGATCCGACCTTAAAACGTAATCACTGACTACATTGAACATGCCGGTTCAAGCAGGGTAAGAGCATAGATAGCCTCCCGAAATCTGGGGGCTTAAATTTCAACACCCTCCAGGCGCACGTCGAGCTCACGTCATTCTCCCAGAGATCGAGCCAGAACCAGAGCCGGGACTTTTGATCAAGACAAACGAGGAAGGGAACGTCCTGGTCGTTCTTCAAGTTCACTTGTGTTCACAGCGGCATTGCTTCGTTAACACCAAGATGTCATGGCCGTTACCGCCAACATGGCATTCATGTGGGAGGCACACCTCCAGCCAAGGGGGCCTTCGTTAGTCATGAATTCCAGGGCATGTTGTTTGTTGTCGGGCCTTCGGTCAGAATCGGCACCGGCTGCGTCATGATAACGGTTCCATTGAATAAATCCACTCTGGAGACCCAGTATTGCTGGCGTTCTGGCATGGTTTGAGAAAATGCCGATGAATGGAGAGCTTCGGCAGTGGAGGCAGCTATGCGGTAAGCGAGACAACTGTAGCAGCACAAATTTTGCAGGAAGCACGCCCGCGTTCTGTTGACAACATTATATGGCATAAATTCTGTACATACCCACGTTGGTCTTTGATCTCGCATTCAGCAGCTTAAATGCTTGGTGAAGCCATGTGGGTAGTGGTTGCCGTGGATGACGTCTTCTGTGGCTCGTATCTGCGTCGTCTGGATCAGGCTGTTCATCGTCAGTTTATTATCATCATCTACATCGTCATCCTCCTCCCCTATCCTCACCTGCTGCATGGTCTTCGTCAAGTTCGACCTCTCGCTGAGGATCTTCATCTGGAATAATTTCCCGAGCACCAGGCGTCTCAGGTGTGGGCTGTTGACAGGGCAGATCGGAAGTGGCTGTCGCAAACTCTAAAATTGCAACAGGTTGAGCTTGAAAAGGTGAAGGTTGGAGGAATGTTGGGTCCCGAATGGGATTGCTGGATGACTTGGACGCACCAAGAACGGCGATAGTCTGAATAAAACAGTTCAAATTCTACAACAAAAATGGGAATCAAAATGCAAATATACCTTTCCGCGCAAATCAATTACGGTAACTCGGAATCCTGGTGCAGTGTGATTCTTTGGTGGGCGTCCAACGCGTCGTTTTACTGCCGGTGGCTGTCCGACATTCTTTCGCGGACGACCTCTCAGTCGTTTGGGACCGAGGATGGGGT
>Ga0307508_10006965_pt1 | contig 10543 bp, 9 predicted proteins | sample 9_EM_MG_FD_203089 | JGI IMG/M metagenome (GOLD analysis project Ga0307508, IMG submission 203089) | Populus trichocarpa ectomycorrhiza microbial communities from riparian zone in the Pacific Northwest, United States - 9_EM | ecosystem: Host-associated > Plants > Roots > Unclassified | place...
CAATGGCAGCTACCAGAGCCAATAAGGTTCTGGGAAGTTTAAACTTTTTACGACACCGGTCACGTGGTATCCCCGCCCACATTGCCCACCACTTGGCAATGACAGCGATCTTTCCCACTATGTTCTGGGCATCTCCAGCATGGTGGGCAGGAACACCGGGAGTGATCGCTACGCTTAAAGTGGCATACAATAGCGTGGCACGGTGGATTACTGGACTGCCGCTCAATACCAGGATCACAAATCTCATCACACTCGCCCACCTGCCACCAATGGAGGTATACCTCGACTATATGTCACTCCGATACGCCATTCGATTACACTTCCTCCCCAACTACCATGCTCTTGGCCCACCTTGCGACCAACCAGATACGTATGCGAACCTTCCAGGACTGCACCGCCTATACGAGCTGAGCAAACACCTTGTTCAGGGCAAGTTGGAAGACCGAACTGCAACGACAACAGCGGGCGGAGTGGCAAAGACTACTTCTCCAAATCCTGACAAGACAACACAACCACGACAGCTTCATGAAAAATGGCTCCACACACATGCAGATCATACCGTCATTATTTACACCGACGGTTCCAAACTGGCCAATGGCACGGTCGGCTGTGGATGGTCGATTTACCACTGTGGAGACCAGCAACCCCACCGGTTCACCGAAGGAAGATGTCATCTCGGCAGTAGGGCTGAGGCGTTCGACGGTGTTTATCTGCATCGACAATCAGGCTGCGATCGATACCCTCCACTTCAACAAAGATAACCATGAGTACGTACGACGAACTCTGGAAATCATGGAAAAACTCCAACTCCTAGGATGGCAGATCTCGACTGTATGGTGTCCCTCCCACTGCGGCATCAGCGGGAATGAACGCGCCGATACACTTGCCAAGCTGGGAGCATCCTCCACTACACCATGCCAGTTTGCAGTAACCACGAAGACCTGGCTGCTGACCCAAGCCCGCGCGGAATTCACTCAACGATGGAAGGCCGAACTTCCCCTCTCGAATCCCTCCTTCAAATTCCCTATGCACCTACACGGCATCGACTGGGCTGATACAAGAGCACTCTGGCGAGTGTTTTGCAATCGCGCACCATCCGATACTCCTCCCAATCATGACGCTGGTCTGTGTCCATGCGGGCAGGGTCCATACACCTCACATCACCTCCTCCGAGACTGCCCACTACTGGGAACCGAACACACAGCCCTCCTCTCCTCCACGGTAGGCGATGTACAATCCCTGGACTTCCTGACTGCACCCGAAAACTCACTAGCACAGTGACGCTTCCTACGAGCCACCGGGCTAGGGCACTCAGTACACCTCTGCCTTGAACCTGGAGACCACACCACCATACATGACTCCAACGACTCTGACTCTGACTCCCCAGAGCCGGACTTTGGCGCGTTCGATAACTGATTTGACGATGAAGGGCGGAGGAGGGTAGATGGAGGGAGTTTTGCTCATTCTTCGTTTGACCGCCACAGATGCTTTCATGTTGCGATTTTGTTTTGCTTTTTGTTTTGTGTTGTGATTTCGGGTGGCTTTGGAAAGATGGGAACCCCATGGGGGCGGTATGGCGAGGTGGAGCGTATATAGCCTGTAGCGCTGAACGCAATAGATCTAAGTTGCATATTATCTCTCTCCACAGACCTACCTCTCTCTACCCATGAACCGGTGCTGTGACCACCACCCTGATAAGAACAACGAGACCACGCCAGGTGTGATGGATACCGTGAGAACAACGAGCCCACGCAAGGCGTGTGAGAAGACCGCGACGAGACCACGCCAGGCGTGACGAATACCGCGAAGAACAACGAGCCCACGTAAAGGCGTGTGAGAAGATCGCGACGAGACCACGCCAGGCATGATGGATACCGCGAGAACAACGAGCCCACGCAAGGCGTGTGAGAGGACCGCGACGAGACCACACGGGGCGTGACGGATACTGCGAGACGACGAGCCGTGCGTGAGTATGCCGGAAGTGTGACAACGAGCGGTGCATGAGTACACCGGAAGTGTGACTACGCGCGGTGCGTGCATACGCCGAAACTGTGACTACGAGCGGCATGTGAGTACGCCGGAAGTGTGACTACGAGCGGCGCGTGAGTACGCCAAAAGTGTGACTACGAGTGGTGCGTGAGTACGCCAGAAGTGTGACTACGAGCGGCGCGTGAGTACACCAGAAGTGTGACTACGAGCGGTGCATGAGTACACCGGAAGTGTGATCACGAGCTTGCCCCGAAGAACCGAGCCTACGTTACCTGACGAGCAGCACGGAGTAGTCAAGGTAGGATCTTGACACTAGATTGCGTCGCCCTATCGACACCTGACGTAGCAACAAGAAAGACACGGTGGAGTCCCCGGACCCCCTCAACCTGAGCGAATTTAGGGACGTCCCTGACGACCAGCGAGCACCGAGTCCAGTAACCCCAGAGCAAAGATCCAGGCCACAGACCCCCAAGTCACCAGAACAGACCAGAAGAATGACGGAAGGACCCCACCTGTTGACAACGGAAATGTTGCAGGCCCTCCTAGCGGTACGCGACAGACTGCCGCAGACCAGTTATCCAAAGCTCCGGGACCCCGAACCGTTTGAACCAGAAAAAGCAAAATTCAAAACGTTCCTGGCCCAGTGCAAGCTGAAGTTTAGAACAGAGGGAAATCGATTCGATGACGATGAGAAAAAAATGGGATACGCATCCTCCCTACTCCGGGGGGTGGCATGGAACTGGGTGGAAACCTTCCTGAACCATGAGGGAGGAATCAACCTAACATGGGAAGAACTGAAAACTAACATGAAGAACGCCTTCGGCCAGGCGGACGCCGAGGAAATAGCCTTCGAAAAATTCCAGAAAATCCAGCAGGGAAACCGGATGGCAGCAACCTACTGGGAGGAATTCCAACGAATCAAAGCAGATCTCCCGTACGCTGACAACGTATGCATTGCGTAATTTCGAGACGGATTACACCCTGAAGTAAAAAGGCACCTGGTCATGAGCGAAGTACCAGCCACCGTCCTGGTAGACTACGCCACCATGGCCATCAAAACAGACAGCTGCCTATGCAACCTTGGAGTCATTAGTTGGCGTCCTGTGGCTAGTCCAGAAGCGTACTTCCATGTCCACATGAAAGAACCCGTCAGCACCCCAGGGGACCCAATGGACCTAGATGCTACCCGACGGTTCAAGTTTGCACCAAGAATGCCGACCCAGTTCCCCCGACGACCACAAACGGACGAATGCTACAATTGCAGAAAAAAGGGGCACTTTGCGAAGGAATGCCCCCAGCCCAAGAAAGCACGAGCCCCATGGAGAAGGCCATACCGGGCAGCAGAAGCCACGTACGAAGAAGACACCATAAACAATGAAGCAGGGAAAGAACCCGAACCGGCGGGAAATGACAGCCCTTGGGAATAGGCCTAGGCAACAGCCACCTGAGGGAGAAACCCGTTGTAGAACCAGACCAACCCTACAGAATACAAATAACCAGGTACAACCGCAAAGAGAAGATCATGATCAAAGTACAAATCATAGGAACCGTCGGAAACGAACACAACACCACCGTCCTAGTGGACAGCGGGGCATCCGAAAACTTTGTCGACAAGGCTTACGCCGAAGCAAGTGGAATCCCAATACAGCAAAGAGCGACACCAAGATGGGTCCTGACCGTGGATGGGAGCAAGGTCACCGGCAGGCCAGTAACTCACGACGCCCAAGTCCACCTCACAATCAATCATCACGAGGAAGACATCCGGCTACACTGCATCACAATTGGAAATACGCGAATCATCCTAGGACTCCCATGGCTCAAGCTCCATGATCCGGTGATAGGGTGGAAGAATCATACGGTGAAATTCCACTCGGACCACTGCGCCGAAAAATGCTTACCTAGCTCAGCAAGAGCGGACACGGTCCCGGAAGAAAAGGCCACAGAGCAATACTACAGGAAAACACCGGAAAATTGGGAGATTGGCGAAATGGACCCATGGGAAGTATGCCAGACTGTCATCAGCAAAATCAAGGAAACCTCCAAGACCAGCAAAAACCCAATTCCGCCGGAATATCACGAGTTCCTCGAAGTATTCACCGAAAAAGAACCGACGGCACCTCCGCCCCACTGCACTCACGACCACCACATTCCACTGGAGGAAGGAAAGACGCCCCCATACGAGCCCCTGCGACCCCTGAACAAAGAAAAAATGAAGGCTCTAAAGGAATACCTAGAAGTCAATGAGAAACGGGGATGGATCCAGGCATCCACCTCCCCGGCTGGGGTGCCAATACACTTTGTCAAGAAGAAGGACGGGGGACTACGCCTATATGTGGATTATCGACAACTGAATGAGATCACAATCAAAGACCGGACACCATTGCCATTAATCAGAGAGTCCCTGGATCAACTATCCAATGCCACCATCTACACCAAACTAGATATCCGAGACGCCTACTACAACCTCCGAATTGCAGCAGGAGACGAATGGAAAACAGCCTTCCGAACCCGGTACGGACTATACGAGTACTGTGTTATGCCTTTCGGGTTGACCAATGCACCGGCATCGTTCCAACGATGGATGAATGAGATTTTGAGCGAATACCTTGATATCTTCTGTGTGGCATATCTGGACGACATCCTCATCTTCTCGCAAAATCTGGAAGACCACCGGAGAAACGTCCGAACAATCTTGAGACGAGTTGAGGAAACCGGGCTCACACTGAAAGCATCCAAATGCGAATTCCATACAACGGAAATAGAATACTTGGGATACGTCATATCGCCGCAGGGACTGCGAATGGACGAAGAAAAAATCCGGACAATCAAAGAATGGAAGGAACCAACAAACGTCAAAGGAATCCAGAGCTTCCTTGGCTTTGCCAACTTTTACCGGCGCTTTATCAGAGACTACAGCAAAATCACGACACCCCTATCCTTCCTCACAAGGAAGGAAAAAGGATGGGGATGGAGTGATAAACAACAAGAGGCATTTGAGACGCTCAAGAAAGCAATGATCACGGAACCTATACTACAACACTTCGATCCGGAACAACCAGTCACCATCGAAACAGACGCCTCCGACTACACCATAGGAGCAATCTGCTCACAACCCGACGAAAAGGGAATTCTGCATCTTGTAGCATACTACTTGAGAAAACTCAAAGACCCGGAATGCAATTATGACATCCATGATAAGGAGTTACTGGTGATAGTCGACGCACTACGAAAATGGGATACCTATTGTAAAACAACGGGACCAAAAATCACGATCCTCACCGACCACAAAAACCTCGAATACTGGAAAACAAAAAAAGACCTCAATTTGCGACAAGCCCCGTGGGGTGAGCGATTAGCTAACTATGACTTCGTGATCAAGTATCGACCCGGGCAATTGGCCGGCAAGCCAGACATCCTCTCTAGAGAGTCAGGAGACTCTCTCTGGGAAAGGGATATGAAGCATTGGCAGAACCACGGCCGAATCCTGTTACCCGAAGAAGCGTTCGAAGTACTCCAGGCCAATACAACAGAAACCATCAACCACGAGATAGACAAGGAACTCCTGAATGAAATCCAGACACTAAGCGCAGCAGATAAAGAGATCCAAGAAATCCGGAGGAAAAAGGCGAACGGGACCACCCGCAACGGAAAGATCGTGCTAGGGTTATATGAGGAAAACAGCGGGTTGCTAATGTATGACGGCCTCATATGGATCCCGGACGACGACACCCTGCGACTACGCATATTAAGAGACCACCATGACACACAAGCCGCGGGACACCCGGGCCGAGCAAGAATCCTGGAACTAGTTAGCCGAAGCTTCTACTGGCCAGGGCAACGAAAGTACATCCACAGATACGTCGACCACTGTGACACCTGCCATCGCATCAAGCCAATCCGACACGCGCCATTTGGACTGCTAAAGCCACTCGAACTCCCACACTGGCCATGGGACACGAGATCAATGGACTTTATCACCGCGCTGCCAATGAGCAACAGAAAAGACGCATTATGGGTAATAATCGACCGCCTCACAAAGATGGGACATTTCGTCGCCTGCCAGGGCACCATGAACCCCGAAGACCTGGCAGACCACTTCCTCCGACAGGTAATAAGACCCCACGGACTGCCAAGCAGTATTGTATCAGACAGAGGATCCCTGTTTACCTCAGACTTCTGGAGACGAGTAACGGAAGCACTCGCGATATCACGCATTGCGTGATTTCCTTCCACCCACAAACGGACGGACAAACGGAAAGAGCCAATGCCACCCTCGAGCAGTATCTCTGGGCATACTGCAACTACCAACAGGACGACTGGGAAAGGTTGTTGCCAATTGCCGAATTCTGCTACAACAACACACAAACCGGAACCACAAGAATAACCCCCTTCTTTGCCAACTATGGATATCACCCTCGTTTCCTGCCAGACCTCGGCACCCGGAACGAGGAGACCCCGGAAGTATCGGAATATGTTGCGGCATTGAGAAGGTTGCATGAAGAACTTCGAGCAGAGATTAAGGAGGCCCAAATGACACAAGCAGAGCAAGCCAACAAAGCACGACATCCGGACCCGGTACTGAACCCAGGCGACAGGGTCTGGCTACGACGGAAACACCTCCGGACAACCCGACCATCGAACAAACTGGACCACAAGCAGATAGGCCCGTACACCATCCTCGAGAAGGTAGGCTCAAGAGCATATAAACTGGACCTACCGGCCACTGTCAGGATCCACCCAGTTTTCCACATCAGCCTCCTCGAACCCACAGCCAGCACCGAACCCATCCCGGGACACCAACAAACACCGCCACCACCTGTGATCATCCAAGAACAGCAAGAGTGGGAAGTTGAGAAAATCCTTGACTCCCGACGCCATAGAAACCAGATCCAGTATCGAGTCAAGTGGACCGGTTTCCACGACCCCGATCGTACCTGGTATCTTGCCTGCAACTTTCAGAACTCACCCAACCTCGTCTGCCAGTTCCACGAGGAATACCCTGAGAAACCTGCACCCCAACTCTAAAAAAAACCCGATATGTCCACCACCGCCACTGTCGACACCAACGAAGGCTGGACCTTCGCTGGCTGCAGCCGCACCTCCGTGTTTCCCATCACAACCTCCGCCGATACCGAACAAACCGAACTACCCACCAACGAACCCAACAATGACTGGGGCATTGCCGCCACCACAACCGACGGATGGGGCGCCCCTCCAGCCGCACCTTCGCCCCCGCTCTCCGCCACAGGACAGCCCCGTACCAACGACCACGCATCCCTGCACTGGACAGCCTGCTACGATGACTACTGCAATACCCACTGCCAGAGCAAGGACAACAACTACTACCCGCGCCGAAGCCGCTGCCACCAAGCGACAAACTGAGACTGCCCGCTCCCACACCCTAACGAACTACTCGAAGTAACCTGCGAACGACGTCTCAACCCCATCAAAGCATGCGCGGACTGGCACTGAGGAAAGCGGGTCTGCCCCAAATGCCGGTTCCTCGTGAACATGGAAAACCACCACCTCCACTGCAGCGCTGCAGCCCCACGTGAAACCTTGGCGGACATCACGCCACCACAGCAAGATCAGGAAAATATAAACCCCCCGGTCGCGACTGTGGCACTACAGGATGAGCAACTCGCCCTCCTGGGGGAAATCGTCACCATGATACATCAAACAACCACCCGGGACACCTGCCGCAATCACGTCATACACCGGACGCTCGCCCAGCAGATGAACGAGTTCCACTACGCGGACCAACAGCAACTCCAGCAGATGACCAACACCCTGGGAGCCATCATCACCAAACAACAGCGAATGAACGAACAACTCCAAGCCCGGCAGCAGGCTAGCCGGCCCGTCCGCATCTACCACACCCCCATCCACCGCTGGACCCTGACAACCCGACATGACCTCGCCGGAGCTTCGGTCTGGACAGGGGACGTACTGTCACGAACCTGGCGTGACAGGCTCCTTGGCGCCGGCGCCGGTGCCACTCGCACCCTTGTCACCCTGTGGCTTGTCCTCGTTTCCGCTGCCGCAGCCGCGGTCATCCTCCGTGCTTAGGCGCCTTGACCGATCTCCGCCATATCGCTCTGGTAGCGATATCCCCGACCACTGGCCGGTCTAGACCTCTCTCCTTCGTCTCCGTTATGTTACTTGCGCGTCCTTTCTCCTGTCCGCTACGTTTGTTGTCTCCCATTGATTGAGCTTGCGCGTCCTTCTCCCATGTTCGTTACGAGTATTGTTTTCCCTTGATTAAGTTGTACGTCAGTCTTCCTTTCCTTTACTGTTACTGCTTACACGTCCTTTCTCCTGTTGCCGCGAGTAAAGTGTTGGCCGCGCGGCGGCCGAGTGCGATCATGTGTTTTCCTTGGGCGCGGCGATTGAGTCATGATGAGCTAGGGAGGAACTGTGTCAGTCTTGCGGGCAAGCTGTGATTCCACAGGAGGAAAGGAAAGGTATTAAGGAAGGGCGCAGTAGCTAGTCTGGAGATTCTTCTCCACGCAATCTATTATCTCTCTCCACAGACCTACCTCTCTCTACCCGTGAACCGGCGCTGCGACCACCACCCCGATAAGAACAACGAGACCACGCCAGGCGTGACGGATACCGCGAGAACAACGAGCCCATGCAAGGCGTGTGAGAAGACCGCGACGAGACCACGCCAGGCGTGACGAATACCGCGAAGAACAACGAGCCCACGCAAAGGCGTGTGAGAAGATCGCGACGAGACCACGCCAGGCGTGACGGATACCGCGAGAACAACGAGCCCACGCAAGGCGTGTGAGAGGACCGCGACGAGACCACGCCGGGCGTGACGGATACCGCGAGATGACGAGCGGTGCGTGAGTACGCCGGAAGTGTGACTACGAGTGGCGCGTGAGTACGCCAGAAGTGTGACTACGAGCGGCACGTGAGTACGCCGGAAGTGTGACTACGAGCGGCGCGTGAGTACGCCGGAAGTGTGACTACGAGTGGCGCGTGAGTACGCCGGAAGTGTGACTACGAGCGGCGTGTGAGTACGCCGGAAGTGTGACTACAAGCGGCGCGTGAGTACGCCGGAAGTGTGACTACGAGCGGCGCGTGAGTACGCCGGAAGTGTGATCACGAGCTTGCCCCGAAGAACCGAGCCTATGTTACCTGTCGAGCAGCACGGAGTAGTCAAGGCAGGATCTTGACAGAGACCTACCCAGTTGTCCTGCTCGTGGCCGATGAGTTCTCGTAGGTATCCTTTGATTGTCTGGTTGAGGCGTTCCGTTTGTCCGTCGGTCTGAGGGTGGAAGGCCGTCGACATCCTCAGGTGGATGCCAGACAGCCAGAGGAATTCTTGCCATGTCTCAGAGGTAAATCGCGAATCTCGGTCTGAGACGATATCCGTGGGTAGTTTCTGGTGTTTCCAGACTTCCCGGGCGAAGGTGACTGCTAGGTCTGCTGCCGTCTTTTTTTCTTTTTCGGGGGGGAGGAAGTGCGCCATCTTTGTGAATCGGTCTATAACCACCCACAACTGGTCGCATTCTTCCGAGAGTGGCAGTTCCGTAATGAAGTCCATTGTGATGGACTGCCACAGGGCATATGGGAGTTCCAGGGGGGAGGAAAGTCCGTACGGTTGGTGTCATACCATCTTGTTCTTCTGGCATTCTGGGCAACTCTGGATGAAGTCGATAATCCTTTCGTTCATCTTTGGCCACCAGAAGTTTCGTCGGATAAGTTCGATCGTTTTATCCTGGCCCATGTGTCCTGCGATTTTCGTGTCGTGTTCCGACTTGAGAATCAATTTTCTGAGGTTCCCATCCTCCGGGATCCAGAGCATACCCCTTCGGTAGAGTAGCCCATCCTTGATCCCGAGGACCTCTTGTCACGAATCGTAAGGCTACACATTGTGAGAACCCCCGGGAACTAAATATCCGAGTCCTCCACGCAATGCCCGAGCCATCGGAGAGTATTTAGTCGCTATCGTCACTGGGGCGTTTGTCGGAGCACGACAGCAGCCCCCCTTCCCTACCTGCTGGTTTTTTGGCGTGGGATCGGTTGCAACCCTAGCCGTTCGAGGAATGGCGCTCGGTTTTGGTGGGCCTTGGGATCTTGAGGTCGGCGGGGGAAGCCAGCAGAGCTAGGGCGAGCAGTAGCGACCCGATAAGCCATGGCGTAGCGGCTGTGTCGATGCCGGCGAGGCCAGCTGATGGTGGTGGATGATGATGATGGTGGTGGTGGTGGTGGTGGTGGTGGTTTATTGACCGCATGCGATCCTATCGGACCATGGCGATATTATGTACAGTTCCATTCCCGTTCACCGTCAAAGTCCGCAGGGTGGGCACGCGGTAACTCTGTCCCCGCTCCGATGATAGATAGATAGATGTAAGGAAATGCGAATGGGAAGGAAGCCGTCTCCAATTCTCCACAACACCTACTGCCCCTCCCCCCCCCCCAATCCCTACTGCTCCCCCCTTCTCCCCAGCACGCCTCCATCCTCCCGCTCCTGCCGACGGGGCATGCAAAAGTTTGGGGGGGGGGGGGGGGGGGGGGGGGGGGGGGGTGGGGGCCCGGCCCC
>Ga0307508_10006966_pt1 | contig 10543 bp, 9 predicted proteins | sample 9_EM_MG_FD_203089 | JGI IMG/M metagenome (GOLD analysis project Ga0307508, IMG submission 203089) | Populus trichocarpa ectomycorrhiza microbial communities from riparian zone in the Pacific Northwest, United States - 9_EM | ecosystem: Host-associated > Plants > Roots > Unclassified | place...
CAAATTAATTGTAACTCAACTGTTATTTTATATTTTTCTAGAAACACTTCTCCAATCTGGCTGATTAATTCAGATTGATATTTTTTGAAGGTGAAATATGGCAGCTAAATTGATTGTATACAGCAGATGAGTACCAGTTCTGATCCAGTTCTAAGCACCAGTCTTAAATATGATGGGTTTTGAGTGAGTTCTGATCCAGTCCTGAATGTGAGTCCTGAGTGAGTCCTGAATGAGTTCTGAGTAAGTCCTGAGCCAGTCCTAAATATGAGTCCTGAGTGAGTCCTGATCAAGTCCTGAGTGAGTCCTGAATGTGAGTCCTGGTCCAGTCCTGACTCAGTCCTGAATGTGAGTCCTGAGTGAGTCCTGATCCAGTTCTGAGCCAGTCCTGAGTGTGAGTCCTGAGTGAGTCCTGATCAAGTCCTGATCAAGTCCTGAATACAAGTCCTGAGCCAGTCCTGAATATGAGTCCTAAGTGAGTCCTGATCAAGTCCTGAGTACAAGTCCTGAGCCAGTCCTGAATATGAGTCCTGAGTGAGTCCTGATCAAGTCCTGAATACAAGTCCTGAGCCAGTCCTGAATATGAGTCCTGAGTGAGTCCTGATCAAGTTCTGATCAAGTCCTGAATACAAGTCCTGAGCCAGTCCTGAATATGAGTCCTGAGTGAGTCCTGATCCAGTCCTGAGTGAGTCCTGAATATGAGTCCTGAGTGAGTCCTGAGCTAGTCCTGATTCAGTCCTGATTCTCAGGATTCCTGTTAGTCCTGCAGGATTCACCGGGGGACCATAAAGTACTGGAACTCGGTACCAACCATTCTGATCGGTAATGATTATTCTGATTGGAATCCAATCGGAAAATTTGGAGAAATTCCCTACTGTTTGGCAGGTGCTCTATTCCCAAAATTCTGATTGGAATCCAACTGGTTCCACTCAGTACTGCTCAGTATCTGTGGGGCACAGACAAGACCTCAGGTGGACTGAGCAGAACTACAGTCCACTGGAGTCTGCCAGAGTCCAACCAGATTACATGGGGGAGAGATAAGGACTCAATTTTAGAATGGCTTTTGATACATTGTCTAGTTGAGTTGGAAGCCACATTCTGGCACCTCCTGAGATGATTTGTGGAACCGACTACCCCAACCTGCCTCTAGACCTTAATGTAACCAGCATAATGCACATGGTCTGTATTTTTTATAATTAACTTGGCACTCACTTTTTTAAGGTTGATCCTGCTTTTATGCTGTTGGATTATCCAAACCTTCTGAATGGCCTGGATTACTTGGAACTGGTTGCTACTGGTCCAGGTCTGAATATGGAGGGGCCTTCAGCTGATGAACAAGCTAATTCTGCTTTAGCATGAATGCTCTTGACATTCTTCAATTTTCTCAGAGTATTGACTCTGTCAGTGGAACTTCTGCAGTGCTGGTCCAGCCAGTATTAAGGTTGCATCAACTTCTAAATCCACAGTAAAGAATCCCCATAGAATGTGTGTAGGGAAGTCAAAAACTGCATGGTATGGCCCTTCTCAAATCTCTATATGACTGAAGCTTATAGATTTTATCTAGAAACTTATATGCTGCAGATTGGAAATGGAAGAACCCTACTGAGTTTGCAGAATACTATTGAAATATTTCTACTAAGGAAAAATTGGTATATAGTAATACACAGCTATTAGACCCAATATTTCTCAAATTATTTCCACTTTAGTGATATAAAAAGCTCAAGTTTCAATATGAGACATCAGTGTTGACTGGAGATTCAGTTCCCTGAGATGAAGACGGTTTTCTTGATGTCCTATCCAAGCCATGCCAGCGGTCAAAGGCATGCGATGGTGTGGACTATGCAGATTTGGAGGATGGGATAAGATGGATGGTTCAGATTGGAAGGACAATTTTTTTGGCAATTTTCTTACCTAGTACAAATGCACATGCACCAATGGGGCACATCCCTTTCAAATATAAAAAACACCTTATTACTTGTTATTTTTATCATCTTCTGAATGGTGATCCAAGCTGGGTTGTATGGTGAATATCAAACTCATTTAAACATGCACTGTAATATGAATTAGATTGTAACAGTCACAGTCAAGTCACACTTGGCCCTTCAAGACATGCTGGCCAATTCCACTTTGTGACAAATAAATAAACTATTTTCTTGATATTTATACACATTAAATAACTATTTCCAGTTTGAAGTGTATCAAGGTATGACCATGGTACATGAATTGGGGCACCTTTGCTGGCTAGATGAGGGTGTGAAAACCAGTCACACGGTCATCACAATGTTCTATTTGTCACATATCACATTGAAACAAGGCGACTGTCACAGTGCTCCTTGAACTGGAGATCATTCTGAAGGTTCTTGCACTCTGCTACCATAGCACTTATTTGCATGGTTGGGCACAGTAGTCATGGCATGCATGGTTGTGCCACAGTAAAATCTGGTGGCCAATTTGTTTGGTGTGTTTATGCAAAACACATGTCCTCTTCCAGATTCTCCTCACGACAGGTTATCAAGCATGTGAGTACATCTGTAGAATCCCCTAACTCTATCAAATCTTCAGACCGCTCAGAAATGTAGGGAATCTTCCTAAAATGAAATTGCAGGGATCAAGGTTGGATGAGTAGCTGCATCATCAAGAGGGGGGTTCAATCAAGATTGGTCAGAATTTTATCATTTTGACTGATCTTGACATATCTTGCAGCACCTATTTCATGCGTAACTGGAATCAACACAAAATTAGCACCTGGCGTGAAAACTTGGACAATTTCAACACTCAGCATGTACTGTATTGGTGCTATTTGTTCTACTATTTTTCCTTCTTACTCCGAGTAAAAAAGCAGTTTTTTTTTGTTTTTTTTTTGTTTGTTTTTAATATAATTAATAATTTTCTACAGGCACCATTGGAGTGCAGTCTATGCCACTGGCAGTGGTTCCATCAATAGTAGCACCTCAGACTGGACCCCTTTTGTCAAGAAACCCAGTAAGATGCAACCAGGAGGGTCAAACACACCAAGGTATAGCTTTTCTGAAATCTCAAATCTGCTTAGCATTGAGTTCTTCTAGAAATTTATGCTTCTGGGAATGGTGCCTGAACAATCCTGTTGGGACCACAGCTGAATTCAAACAATGTTTGATAACCTTTTTAGAATTATAAGTGTGTCACCAGTGGTCACAGTTCTGTTTTTGAGCTACCCTATATCACATGATCATGTTGACTTTGCAGCTGGGCCCATTGCTGACTTGTCACTCCTGGGTCTCAGAGCACTACTACTAGTAACCGTGACACTACATTCAAAGGTTGGTGGATTTAGTTAGCTCCTGAACAATGTCAATAAGAAAGGTTCTCAGATTTGTACATCAAGGAATCAATATAATCAATGAGGTCTCACCGTACACTGTGACATAACTACATATGTCTCTAACCTGATTCAAGTTTTTATGGTTAACATTCACACAACAGCAACTGAAACGCATATCTTTTACCATATTACCTATGCCTGAGAGTCTGGTTCTGGCTTCGTTCTATCACAAAATGGAGAACTCACTGTTCAAGGTGCATTCAAGGTTACAGACTCCAGAGGTTATGGCCAGTAAGTGTTTAGTGTTCATGTAAGCAGGAGGTCCCACTAATTCAGCTGGTTTTCTAGTAGGAAAATTTATCATACACAAAGAATGTTGTGCACAAGTCAATAGAAATAGGCAGACATTTTTCCTTCACAAACCTGAGCCTTCTGATTCTCTTTTTATCCCCATATCTTCACTGGTTCTCTCAGGTTGCAATAATGGTGCTCCAGTATGTTTTACAATTTTTTTGGCACTTAATCTTTGATCTTCAATTTATTAGGCAATAGCATCAAAATCACAGTTGAAACCTGAAGCTTTACCAGCTGTAGATATCATATGAGGTCTGGACATTGAGGATGTGCTCATTACTGCTTTCAGAGGGAAGGAGCTCATCTTCACCATTGACAAGGTATTGATATTGTACTCTTATTTTAATATAATGGTTATACTAACCTCTAATATTTTTTGAGTTTATATTTCATGTTTGCTATTCACTTGAAGGCCACTCCTTTTGGGTTCCAACAGCAATGTATGATACTAGTCTCAAATCCTCCTGTCAATTGTGGCAAGAAAAGCAAGACCTACAACATTCCACCTGAGCTATGGGATGGCCTACCTGGAGTTCAAGGCCAGATTTTCATCCAGGCCATATTTTGTTGTGCAGACTGGACATTGCTTTTTGTAGATTACAATGTCATGATATTCTTCTATATCATGGCCCTTCAGAAGCCTTGGAGGGGTCACAATTTTATATTAGGCTCCATAGTGAGTACTTAATATTCAGAACTTGAAACTCCCTACCTGTGATTCTGATCAGTGGGTTTTGCAGATATGGAACAATTTCTGGAGTAGCACTCACAGCTCAGTCTCATCACAGAGGTCACTCTGACATCAAGCACTTTGAATGTGTGGCAAAAATCCTGTGTATCCAACAAAGACAATACCCCCATTTTCTATGTGGTGAAGAGTACTCAGACAGTTTTCAATGGGTATGGCATGCAGGAGACATGTGAATACATCCTTCCATGCCTGCCTTCATGGTCTGCAGTGACAACACGGTGTGGGCTTATTTCAGTGCTTCCATATTTTCTTACTAGAAGGAAGGGATCAAAATCATGACAGCAGTGCCCTCTAAACTCACTTATGCCTTGGCCTTTTGTCCTTTTCAATTGAACAAAGACGCACATCATTGTTTCTTGATGCATGTTAAAGCTTACCGACGATCACATATTAAGGTCACTCAAGATACTCTGGCAAAAATTCAAGCTCCTTAATCCCTGTGCCATTATACAGAACAATGGCAGTGCAGTGGGTCAGTTCACCTTTTTCATTTGATATTGAGAGAACTCATATTATCCCATCTCAGTTAAACCAAATTTAGAGCTTAAGGTTTTACTGCACAACATTATCCATTGTGGCCAATGATAGGCATAAGTAAATTCTTACACATGAGTATTTAGGAGTCTGAACACCTCTAATTTACGTTTGGCAGAACATTTCCTCTGTGTCCATTGACATTTCAGAGGAATATAACTCTATTACACTTGAACTGTTTAGCTTCCATGTTTTCATTCTAGCAGCATGAACAGACAAGAGGATGCAAGGAAAAACCAAGTCACAAACTGTTGAAAACCACTGGATTCTGAAGGGTAGAAGGACTGTGGATATAGTAGGCAAGGGATCTCAAAAACGTCCACTGTCGTTAGAAGTTACAAGATATCCACACCTCAAAAAGAGCCAGAAAGAAGAATTTTGTCCATCCTGAACTCTCTATAGATACACCACCTCAAAAATGAGGTCTTTACTGTGCCCCACATTTCAGTGGAATTCATATGAAATATATACCAATTTTATATGTATTCTATATGGACTGCTTATTTTATACCTTTTTTCCATGGATTCCATACATTTTTCACATAGGTTCCACACCTTTCCATACTTTTTCATATGGATTCCGCACATTTTCCCATAGAATCCATATATTTTTTCAAGATCTTTACTCTGTCCCCACATTCCAATAAAATATATATGATAATTCATACAATCACATGAATTCTATAGCTTTTCACATAGATTCCACACATTTACCACATGGTTTTCCAGTACTTTACTCTGCATTCATTTTCTTCATTTATTGATATCTTTTGGATATAGAAATTGTAGGCTTTCCCAGAGAGGTAATATGAAAGTGTGTATGCATACTGTTTTAGTTTAATTTTAGTATTCTCAAGGTAAGCAGTACTTTCTTTTATAAATTGATGGTATATACGAGTATCAGGCCTCCCATTATATTCATGAGAAGGTATAGCCCTAGTCTTAGTGTGATGTGCCAGTGTGGATAAATCAGAACTATTGCTGTTAGTTGAACTGGATGAATCTGATGAGTCTGAACTATTATCTGAGCTTGGTTCTGAACTGGAAGGAGTAGATGCCTCATTAGAGGAAGAGGAACCTGAAGATGATGAATTTTATTGAGTGAGTGTTTCCCTTTTTGTTCAATTTTTCACAAATGCAGTACTCAGATAACTTTCCTTAAGAATCTGGGTTGCAGAACAAACTTCTGCTACTAGTTGTTTATCCTTTTCCTTATAGAACTCTGCAGGGCTGTGCTGAATTTTGCAGCAGGAGTTTCATGACAAGGCCTTTCATGGCACCTGTCTTGTACATGCTTGTTTTTCCTCTTTGATCCCTTTTGGATTGATACATAAGCAGCTCATTGCAAGTCTGGGTCCATTTCCCCTTCAATTTCAAGGATCAACTGCTTTTTCCTTGTTATTTGATGGGCCCTCTTCTTTGCTGAATTCAGGAGATGAGTCTCTGGCTTGTTTTCATGCTGCCAGCTTAATGTTTTTATACCTGCAAGAAATGTTTTCTTGCTGTGTAGCAGTTAGCCTTCATATAGCATGCTCTACTACTGGATCTCTATATCAGATAGTAGAGTACTACAATTACTATTGCAATCTACAGCACAATCACGTTGCACTGGTGTTAGTGAATACTCCAACTGCACTGCCACCACACTGTCAGGTACAGGGGTCAGGAGTTCACCAACCACACTATTGTCTATTGGGGTTGGGAGACATAAAGTGACCACAGCTGTATGTATGATGGGGTCTGGCTTTGGAATCAGAATGAGCTCAGCGACCTTTGCCAGAGCTGTAACCTGGAGGCAATAGTTCAGAGTCAGATATGATGGAGGACAAATGGGGCAGGTTAGTAACAACATTTTAAACAGAAAGACTTAAACAGAATGAGAGGTATCAGCTGCCTTCAGATAGTTGTCTTGGTTGATCAGACCAAGGATTGTCCAGAATGTCAGACAACAAGATGAAAGTTTATAAAGTAAGAGGTTAGTGGTTGCTGAAAGTGATGAACATTGTTCTCATCAAAAAGATGTAACATTTGTAACTGTTGTGACGATAGTGTTGAGACACTACACAGAGGAATCTCAGTAGACAGTTTTAATCTATATGAAATTCACTGGGTTGTATCTACAATATTGGAGGCCTTATATACTTGTATATAGACACAAACAAGTCCAAAACATAAAAATAACTATATATATAAGAGATAATCATGCGTGACCAGAAATAACTGTTCCATTACACTTATCCACTTGTAGTGGCTATCCTCATGTATTAGACTGGCCAGTAAGAAGCCAGGCAGCCAAACTGGCTGTGACTTGTACAGCATGACTGCCAACTGGCACCAACTAGCATATGGGTTACCCAATATATAGGTAGTCACTCTCAGTTGGCAGTATTCCCCATATCAGGACTTTCCAGATCAGGTTAAATTATATGATTTGCTGCTTTTATTAATAGACAATTGGACTTAAAAACATTTTTAATTGCTTGTCTTATTTAAATAAAGGAGTTTATAACACAAAATAACATAGAGCTCCTAAATAACACACTGGCAAATATCATTTATTATTGTTTTTATTTGAGGCTAGAAAATCAAAGTTTCAAGGTCCTAGCATATAAAAATAGGCAAATAAAAAGTCACATATTGTTCTATTTTTAACTCCAATCACTGTCAAAACAAGCCCCACTCATCTCTTAATAGCTTGTACAGCCATTGCCAGTTGGCTACTGCCCCATAAGCTGTCTGAATGCATCATTATCACCTGCTTACTGGCCATATATGATACATGAATCTAGCCACTATAGCTGACTTATTCTCATCTTGAAATATAAAACAATCTAATATCATGTAATCAGATTTGCTTAGACATGATTTCTACCAGGAGTTGAGACTTGAGAGTTGGATTGACATTGAGCTTGTGGAGTCTGTTCTCTTGCATGTGCATAAGAAGGAAGATGATTAGTATGGTATACATGATGTCAACAGAAGCCCTTTGGGAGCCAGAAGCACTAGTGACGAGGCCACCAATACATCTGAGGCCATCAACAATGACAGAACATGAATCACCATAGTCTGAAAAGGCACTGGACTTGGAGCCATATGAGAAGATGGCCCAATTTTTTGGAGGTGTCTGTTGGAAAAGGAAAAAGCAGTTGTGAACTGCATTGATTACAGACACCTTAAATACATATACTAGTAGGTCTTTGGATTTAATGCTACATGCTATCTACCAATAGTAGAGGTGATTTGTCCAAATACAATACAATCTGAACACTTTTATATAATCAAGGGATGCATAACCAACTTTTGAGTAAGCTAGCTAGCAAATCTAACTATTAGATCAACTCCAAATTACTGAATTTAAGTCACTGAGAGTGATATACACCTTTCTGTAGCTGGTAGGCTCAAAGCACTGCACTAAACAACATAGAAGCACACCAAAACTGAGGGCTTTACCCTCCCCCCTTAGTCCTATAGGAGTCCACTGGACTCCACTGTAGTCCCATAGGACTTTTGTTAGCACAAAGGTAAGCCAAGATTTAAAGTCCTGTAGAACAAATTTCTCACAGTTTATGTCCAAATCTGGTGGACTCATGGTGAATCCAGTGGACTTTTCCAGGAGTCCATTGGACTTATCTAATCTGATCTTATCTTTTTCTATCTTTGTTTAATTAAATTATATATATAGAGGGAGGGAGGGGCATTAACAAAGTTTCGATATTTGTTCAGGCCACCAGGTCAGGTCATGTGACTTTGTCACACATCAAGTGCTGGCTGATTGCAGCAACTCACATCTCCACTAGCACCACCATCTCCTTCCACAATGCGCCAAAACAGGCCAGAACGCCACAACCAGCCACGACGCAACACAATGCAACGCGAGTGAAAGGGGCAAGGGGACAAAGGCCAGATGTACAAGGTGTGCCCGAGTTTTTTTTATTTTTAATATCTTTTATTTACTGACACCCAACCACCAGGGCACCCAAACGACGACCCCCACTCACTTCGACACCCCAACCACACCCTCCGCTTGCGCTGAACAAATGGGTATGTTTTTTGTGTTCAGCGCCTTTTCAAGCCCCCTACACCACAGAACATGAATAAATGGGCCCATTTGGGCGCATTTTTTCGTGTTTGGTGCCTTTCCCCTTGTGGGTTATGCTCCACCACGCCCTTTGAACATGAAAACACGCCCACCTGGGTGCGTTTTCATATTCGGCGCCTCTCCCACTCTATGTATCCCCTTGAACATGTCGAACATGCCCATCTGGGCATGTTTTATGTGTTCGGCATCCCTCCACCCATCCACTCATGCCCCAGCCCCACCCCACCCCCCCTCCCCCCTCAAACACATCAAACATGCCCGTCTGGGCGTGTTCGATGTGCTCGGCACCTCTTCCACCCATCCACTCACGCCCCAGCGCCACCCCACCTGCCGAACACCACAACAAGCCCAGATGGGCTTGTTGTTGTGCTCAGTGCCTCTCCCACCTTATGTCCCCCCTTGAACACATCGAACACGCCTGTCTGAGCATGTTCGATGTGTTCGGCACCTCTTCCACCCAGCTAGTCATGCCCCAGCCCCACCCCACCTGCCTCTTCCACCTTACGTCCCCCCTAAGATAGGCGGGAGTTGGAAGCGGAAGGGGTTCCCCTTACAATCACCCCCCCTCTAGACGAGCATCGACTCGATGCGGAGGAGAGTGGAATCGGACGGAAAGGGATTGAGCCGAAGGTTAGGGCGCGAATGCGACGTGGGGCTCCCAGGTTCCTGGTGTGGAATTCCGTTACCTTTTCTGGGGCATGGGTGAGGTTCTCCGAGTATTCCCAGGTGTTTCCCTCTTACCCATAGCCCTCCCATTTGACTAGGTATTGGACCTTTCATCGGAACATCCTACTGTTCAGGATTTCTTCCACAATGTACTCCTCTTCTCCATCTACGAGTTCCGGCGGCGGTGGTGGGTTCTGACGTCTCCCGACGATCTGATCGTCAGGAGCGGGAGACAACTTCACGACGTTAAAGACCGGGTGGAGGCGTCTCATCAGGGGAGGGAGGACCAGGCGGTAGGTGTACCTTCCGACGTGTCTTTCGACTGGGTAGGGGCCTAGGCGGCGGTGCGAGAGCTTCTTCGATGGGCAGGTGGTCTGGATGTCTTTGGAGTCAAGGTAGACCATGTCGCCGGGAGAGAAGGTCAGTGTGGGAGAGCGGCGGCGGTTGTAGTATCGCACCATATCATCCTTCGCCTTGGCCAGTGCCGACTTGGCTTCTTCAAGGGTATCCTTCATCCGGTTCGTGAACTCGTTAACTGCTTCGACGCGGGATGGAGGTTGATGCGGTTCGAAGCCCATCCGCAGGTGCCGGCCGGTATTGAGGAGGAAGGGTGTCTGTTGCATGGAGGAGTGGATGTGGTTGTTGTAGGAAAACTCTGCCAAGGGGAGGAGTGTGTACCAGTTGTCCTGTCTTTCTCTGACGAAGAGCTGCAGGTACTGTTCCAATTCCTGGTTGACCCGTTCTGTTTGTCCGTTGGTTTGCGGATGGTAAGCGGTAGACGTCGCGGCTTCAATTCCCAGCAGTCGGTACAGTTCCTTCATGAAGGCAGCAACGAATTGTG
>Ga0307508_10006967_pt1 | contig 10541 bp, 15 predicted proteins | sample 9_EM_MG_FD_203089 | JGI IMG/M metagenome (GOLD analysis project Ga0307508, IMG submission 203089) | Populus trichocarpa ectomycorrhiza microbial communities from riparian zone in the Pacific Northwest, United States - 9_EM | ecosystem: Host-associated > Plants > Roots > Unclassified | place...
AGACATTACCGCAGCAGAATCTGACCTGACACCGGTAATAGACATTACCATAGAGTACCGCCACAGTATGTAGCGGTATATGTGATGCTGCTATCAGTTCATGGGTAGTTGTTGGTAATGTACTTTACTGGACGCTACCCGCAATTTCAGAGTGCGTGTACGGTATAGTCAGCTATGGGCACATACGGCATGGTACAACAGGAAAAATTATTAAAGCTGCAAAACGATGAAGTAATGAAAAGTATTATACAGTACCGCCCAGGGTCCGGAAGAAATTCGAAAAAAAAACCCCGGAAATTTTTGGTCGCGGTACTTGATTTTACCGCAGCGAAAATCCAGCGCTACAGTAGTACTGCATAATACCGACTGCTATTGTCACTTTACCTGCCGGTATTGGCGGCGCTGGCGGCCGCCAGAGTGGCTACGATCAACTTAGATCGGAATTTGAAGTGCGTCGCCAGATCTAATTGGATGGGGAATGTGCCCCCTATAGGTGAAAAAATGACAAGCAGATTCTCCGCACGACAAAGACTAGCCCACGAAGCACATACACTCTTCCTCACATACCTGGCTCCCGAATAGGCAACTTACTTACAAAGCTGGCAACGACGATTGCACCGAACCCACGAACTTACCAGCAGGTGAGTTGAAAGCTGTCCCTACTGTGCACACATACGCCAACGCCGGCCTTCCCTGCGCTTACGTACCTCTACCCGATGAGTTCACACACGCCAACGAAGACCCGTACAACCCATTTGCCAACGAAGAAGAGTTCAACTTTGCCGAGATGGTGATAGTGGAGAAGTTCAGTGCAAAGAGCATCGACAAAATGCTAAAGGGGAGGGTTCGAGTCAAGGATGAGATAAAGGCTTCGCTCAAGTCCAATTACTGTTTATGGCAGATGCTCGATCAAATGGAGGATGGACTGGGAGCCAGTTCATGGCAGAGAAGCCACTTGAAAAATGTCGTTTGGAATGTAAAGCATGCCAAACAGCCGATCAAATTCTGGCATCGAGACATTATCAAGTGTGCGCAGTGGCTTCTCAAGCAGCCAGCATATGCGGATCATCTTTCATACCCTCCTCAGCAATGGTTTGAAGAGGATGGAAGACGCACTTATGGCAAGATGCACACCGCAGACTGGTGGTGGGAACGGCAGGTTGGAACCCTCCCTAGTAATCAGTACTCTCGGAGGTGTGTACGGGTTATTGACAATTGTACAGAGCTCGCTAGATGATGGCGATACCGTCGTACCGATGATATTCTTTTCTGATGCAACACAGCTATCAAATTTTTCCTGTGACAAGAAAGTATGGCCAGTATATATGACGATCGGAAACCTATCAACCACTATCAGAATGGCGCCCAGCTACCACGGCATATTGTTAATAGCTCTTCTACCGATCCCACTTAAGATGCACAACATTCCCACCTCACAATATAATTCTCAGAAGGAGCACAATCGAATGATACTGTTACACCCGAAATATCTCGAGTGCGTAGCTAAGCTAAAGAGGAGTACCCAAGGATGATGGAACGCACTCAGAGAGTCTAGGCGGGAGTTAAGGAGACGGAGTTAGCTTGCGGCTGAGAAGATCGGTCGTAAAAAAGAATAAATTCCAAGATTAGGGGTCGAAGTGCAAACGAAGCAAAGAAGAATCTTGGCAGACGCTGATTGGGCTCCTTATGGAGGGGTCTCGTACGAGAGCTCCCAGTCCTCAAGGAGGAACCATGTTCGCAGCGGTCTGGGCCCTGTGGGGGAGGCCACGTACGAGTCTGGAGCAAGAAAGTTCCCCGCTCAGCTGCATGAAGAGCTTATCTCCCTTATCTACATCCGGCCAGGACCAATGAGTCACCCATGAGGTCCATGCACCTCGGGGGAATCCAAATCCGAGTCTCCACCTCTCACGCCAGTTTCACTCAGGTATAAGACTGAGGTTTTCTGCCCCAACGGAAGGAAAATCACCGCGAACATCCTCACCAACACTACCACTGAACCCACACACAAGACCTAAGATTATTCCGTTGTGAATTATCGAAAGTAGCCTGATGTGACACTGGGGTTGTATTGGAACCGGAGTGTATAGAGAATCAAAGGTAATCAGGCTACTTTCGATAATTCACTGTGGAATAATCTTTTATCTTGTGTGTGGTTTCGGGGGTAGTGTTGGTGAGGATGTTTATGCTGAGGTTTCTTTTCCATCGGGGCAGAAAGCCTCAGTCTTATACATGAGGGGTGCCGTCGTCAGAGGTGGTGACTCGGATTTGGATTCCCCCGAGGTGCATGGACCTCGTGGGTGACTCATTGGTCCTGGCAGGGTGTAGATAAGGGGAGATGAGGTTTCATGCAAGCGGGTGGGGTGCCTTCCTTTACCGGACTCTCTTCCGTACGCCATCAGCAGGCAACGTGGCTTCCCCTCCTTTCAGGGGAGGGGTCATAGCCCAAGTCCGGTGGTCCGCGCGCCATCAGCAGGCGACATGGCATCCCCTCCTTTTGGAGGAGGGGTCATAGCCCAAGCATCTCTCCGTTTGCAATCGTCCCCTCACCTACGGAGATATGTGTCTTAGGTCTGCCTCGGCTGTAAGCTTATCTCCGGACCTTATCTCCCTCCTAGACTCTCTGAGTGCATTCTGTCATCGGTATGTACCCTTCTCCCGCACTAGCTACGTACTCGAGATATTTCAGGTGTAACACTACCTCCCCTCTCCCTTAGCCTTGTCCCGAGCGCTAACACTTTTCTCTCTGTTTAGGCGGCCCGTCTCTTTCTGGGTGTGTGTCTTTTCGTGGGGTAACGTTTCGTAAGTGTAGTTACTGTGACTGTAGTCCTCCTCCCCTACAGCCCTCCCAGTCACCGGATCAGGACATGACTCAGTAATCCATCGAAATGACTGGGCCCTCTGAGTAGGCCAGTGCGTACTCATACTGTCGTTTGCTGGGGGGTCTTTGGTGGGGCCGCGCCGTGTCCCAACCGGGATTCGATTCTTCGAGAGTGCGGGTAGGAATTCGGTGGGCCGAGGGCTGAAACCGGGATTCAGATAGAGGCCATGACAACTCATCCGGATGAAGCAAGCATGTCAGGAAGTGCCCGCGCCTTTTCAGCGGTCATCCCGTATCTCTCTTCGGGTTCTCCAGAGTCCTCTTTACCGGGTTGTGTGGTACCTGGCGCGGGTTCCCTTTGCTGGGAGGGCTTCAGGTGCCCGAGAACCGGGTCTTTCTTCGGGTTGCTCCTTGTTTTGGACTTCAGTTCCGGGGTCGATTCTAATTGAGCTTTTTTCGTGCGGGGTGAGCCCATGGTGCCATTCGTGCTAGTAACCAGGATCCAGGTAGTGGCCTCCTGTGGGCGTGCCAAGGAGTGCCCGCACTTTCGGGGGCGGGGTGCACCCGCGGCCCTGGATCTGAACCACTGGTTCCTTATTCCGAAAGTTGGTCAACCGGGTCTTGCTTTGTGTGTGCGAGATGAAGTCCTCCAGCCCCTTCATCCCTACTACCACTCATGCTTTGTCAGACCCTTCTATGGACATCTTGTCTAGGCGTTGGCAAGTAGGTAGTTCCTTGGTGTGTCTGGGTTTCGTTGGTGAAACTCTTGGAGTTTCTCCTGACCGCCTACCGAAAAGTTGTCGAATGGTTCTTCCGTCCAGTCTTTGCGTTCCGGATAGTCGAGCCACTTGATGAGGTATAGGATTCTTTTGTTGTTTCCCCGGCCGCGTTCGACCGAGGACATAACCTCGTTGACATTGTATTCCTCCGATTGTTCGATGTCGTCGGCCTCTCGAAGCACCTTTGACGGGTCCGATGGTGCTCGGTGCTCGCTAGTTCGGTAGGGTTCAAGCAGCGAGATGTGGAAGATGTTGTGGATCTTCCATTTCCGGGGCAGCATGAGGCGGATGGCCAGGGGAAGACGATTTTCTCGATCTGGAAGGGACCATGATTCTTGTTGTCCAGTTTCCTCGATGGGCGGCCCGTTTTGATGTTGCGGCCATTGAGTATCACCAAGTCTCCTACTTGGTATGCCGGGGGTTCCTTTCGCACTGGGTTGGTGTACTGGCGCATTCGCTCCTGTACGTCTTCCAGCCCTCTCCGGGATTCGTCGTGCACGGTGTGCATCCAGTGGGTATAGACTTGGCTCGCTGGATTCAGAGGTTCTGTTGACGCAGGGTCCATGGCTGCTGGGTGGACGCCATAGTTAGCGTAAAACGGAGACATACCATTGCCCGTGGTGGTCATGTTGTTGTAGGCGAACTCAGCCATCAGCAGCAGGTGTACCCAGTCGTCCTGTTCCTTGCTGACAAACGGTCATAGGTAGGCTTCGACCGTCTGGTTGAGCCGCTCCGTCTGTCCGTCGGTCTGCGGATGGAACGTGGTTGACATTCGGGGCCGGATTCCCAAGAGTCGCAGGAATTCCTTCCAGGTCTCTGAAGTAAACCTGGAGTCGCGGTCTGACACAATATCAGCGGGGAGGCTGTGATATTTCCATACCTCTCGGGCAAAGATGACGGCTAGATCCGCCGCCCTTTTTCCCTCCGTTCTCAAGGGGAGAAAGTGCGCCACGTTGGTGAATCGGTTGATGATTACCCATAGCTGGTCGCAGCCTTCCGAGACTGGGAGTTCCGTAATTAAGTCCATCGCTATGGATTGCCATGGGGCGTAGGGCAATTCTAGTGGGGAGGATAGCCCATAGGGTTGGTGTCGGGACGCCTTGTTCTGTTGGCATTCGGGGCAGCTTCTGACGAAGTCGATGATTCGTTCTTTCATTTTTGTCCTCCAGAAGTTTCGTCGGATTAGTTCGATAGTTTTGTCCTGCCCCATGTGTCCCGCCACCTTTGTGTCATGTTCTGTTTCCATAATCTTCTGCACCAGTCCCTTCGGTACCCAGAGCAGGTTCCGTCTGTACAGTAGGTTGTTTTCGCAGCTCAATTCCTTGACCTTTCGGTCTTTCGGCGACGGGTCTTTCATCGCTGCTTCCTGTTTCCTTGCTTGGTCGTATTCTTTGTCCTTTTTTCCTTTTTTCCTGATGGTTGCCAGGAATTCCACTGTCTATCTTCTTTCGTGGAGTGATGCTAGCCGCACCGAGGAGCGGATGAAGGATCGCATTAGTCGTTCCTCAACGTGATTTTTTCTCAAAACCATGGTTATCGGCTGTTTTTCTACCCCCCCCTTTTCAGTGCGGTACTCCGAACGCCTTGATAGTGCGTCTGGTTTTCCGTTCTGAGTGCCTGGTCGGCAGTAGATTCTGAAGTTGATGCCGGCCAGCTCTTGTGCACATCTTGCTTGTCGTCGGCTTAATACTTTAGTTGTCGTAAAGTATTCCAAGTTCTGATGGTCCGAGTAGACCTGGACCTGGTGGGTTATGCCTTCACAATATCGTCGCCAGTGTTTGAAGACGTCCACTACCGCCAGGAGTTCCTTGTCATGGATCTCGTAGTTAATTTCTGCGGGTTGGAACTTCCTGGAGTGGAATGCCACCAGGTGTAGGTGCCTCTCCTCGCCCTGCTGCAACAGTATTGCTCCTATTGCAAAGTCCGATGCGTCGGTTTCGAGGATGACTTCTTTTACGGGGTCGAAGTGCGCTAGAATCGGGGCCGTAGTGAATCGTCGTTTTAGCTGTGAGCAGGCTGCATCTGCTTCCGTATTCCAGGACCATTCCCTGTCTTTCTTGGTCAGTTCTGTAAGTGGTCTCGCCACTCGGGAGTAGTCCTGGATGAATCGTCTGTAAAAGTTGGCGAACCCCAAAAACGATTCTGTTTCTTTTAGGGATTCCGGTGTTTTCCAGCTGAGTATTGCCTCCCCATTTTCTCCGTGTCGGCGTAGACCAGTATGTCATCCATGTATGCCAATGTTCCTGTGTCGAGCATGTCGGAAAAGATATGGTTCATCATATCTTGAAAGGTGGAGGGGGCTTTGGTAAGCCAGAACGGCATAACCTGAAATTCGAAAAGCCCGTACCGGGTTCTGAACGCTGTTTTCCATTCGTCCCCCTCACGGATTCGGATCAGGTGAAATCCATTTTTGAGGTCCATTTTCGGAAACCATTGTGCCCCTCGGACCCAATCTTGCAGCTCCTGCATCAGAGGTAGTGGGTACCGATTTGGGATGGTGATCCGATTCAGGGCTCGGTAGTCCACACATAGGCGTAATCCTCGTCCGTGTGGTTTTGGCATGAAGAGGATTGGTGAGCTGGCCGCGGATGTGGAGCACTTGATTTTCCCCGTCCTTTCCATCTCTGTCAGCCATTCTCTCAGGGTCCGGAGTTCTTCTTCTGACAAGGGGTAGGAGGGTCCCCAAGGCGCTGTGCTTCCTTCCTGGAGGTCGATCTTGCAGTCGTAGGGTCGGTGTTCTTAAAATGGCATCTGCCGCCTCTTTTCCCATGATTCCGAGGTATTGACGGAATTCCATTGGAACAGCTTTTAATGGGTCTTCCTCCGCTGCTGCCGACACGAACCCGATAACTCGAGTGCTGGGATTGGTTGCGATTGATTTGTCCCAGGTTAGGGAGAAGGGCGCTGTTTCGTACCGGGTGCATTTCCTCATGCACTCTGCACAGTTGAACCGAATTTCTTCGTTTGTCCAGGTCCCCTGGGGTGGGTGCGCTGTTATCCAGTCGAAGGGGAGAAAGGCGTCAATATTGGTCTCCATTGGCAAAATTTCGAATTTCTCCTTGGTATAGTGTCTTCGGTGTTGGAGGAGCATTGGCTCTGTATAAAATTGTCCTGCTCACTTGATGCTTTCCCCGGTGTAGTTTTCTATGCTGTGAGGTTGCCGATGGGCTCTCCTTTTGATCCCAAGTCTTTCTACCGTCTGTTGATTGAGTATCGTGACAGAGCAACCGGTGTCCAGTAGTACCTGAATTGGGTGTTTCTTTTCACCTAAGTGTAGTATCATTGTGATAATTGGGCGAGTGCCACTGGGGACTGTCCTTGGTTTTTTTGACAGGGTTCCAGCACTTGGTTCCTCATTCCCTCGATTCCTGGTCAGCATATTATTGTCGAGGTCTTAGGCTGTGGCTTTTCCGACCTCCTAAAAATCCGATTCAGAGTCTTCCCATAGCGGGGCAACGGCGTCAGTATCCATGATCTCGGCCACTGCCACTTTCTGCTGCTTGGCTGCTGGGTGCTCCTCTACTTCTTCATCCCGTTTTCGTTTCCCTTCCGAGGCTCCTGCAATCTTTCAAGGGGCTTTTGGTAGCGTGGTTCCTTGCAGCGTGCTGAACAAGAAGCATTCGAATGTTTTGTGCCTAGCCCGTCCGCACCGCCAGCAATCGTCACGGTTTCGGAAGTACGCTTCTTGTTCTTGTTGCGGAACGCCTTTCAGGGCTTCCTCCTTCGAGACCCAGTGGTTTTTTGCTCCCCACCATTCCCGGGCTTTTTCGGAGTGTTGCTCCGGTCTCCTTTTGCTCGGGTCGTCCAACGTTCTTTCGTTCTTGAGCTTGTCGTCCTTTTTCCCTTGTGCAGGTCCTCCTTTCGATGCTTCCCTAGCTGCTTTGAGCGCTTTTTTCTTTTCTACCTGGATGCCTGCTTGGTAGGTGGTGTTCATGAACCCTTCGTCGTCTGTGGCCTTGTCTGGGTTCTTGTTGAATCGCATGTCCAGGATGCTGTCTGGCATTGCCAGGTCGATCTTCTCACGTAGGCCTTCCCCCGTTGCTCTGGCGAAATTGTTCAGGGCTTGGAACTCCGTGAGGTACGTGCAGATTGACCCCTGGTATTTTAGCTGCCCCAGTTTGAGTTGGGCATCGGCTGCTTCCCTTTCGTTACGATATTCTGCCTGAATGGCTGCCACGTAGTTGACCCAGGTGTCGTTTCCGTTTAGCTCACGGAAGCACTGTAGGTGCCATACTAGAGCCATATCCGAAAGTATTGTTCCTACCCAGGCGATTTTCTGTTGATCCCCCGTTTCCGGGTAGAACCCAAGGAACATGGTGACTGCCTCCCACCACTGGTTGAAGGCGGTCGAACTCTTCCCATCGAAGGATTCCGGGTTCTTCATTTTTAATCGGGCAATGTTGCCGCGTTCGGGTCGCGCCGGTTGGTCCTGTCGAGCCCGCTCCACTCCCTTGGCTACCAGCCGTACGAGGTCCTGCATGGTAATTGTAGGTGCAGGATTCCTAGGTAGCGAAGGAGAGCGGGGGTGCCGGAAAGGAGGTAGCGGTGGTTCGGGCAGCGGGCCCGAGGGTGGCCCTGCGGACGATCGGGGTGGTGTCGAGGGGGGGTCTCCTTGCTGTCCTGCTGTGGGTTAGGGAACCGGTGGCCTTGGGGATATGCGGCGTCGGAGTTGCTCCAGTAGCAGCCTCATTTCTGGCGTTGTGGGTAGTGCCGGGGGTCTCTGTCGTCGGAGCATCGGTCCCGGGTTTAAACGTAGCGGGCTTCCCAACGCTGGTGGTCAATGAGCCGATGGGGCGCTGGTGGTCAGTGAGCTGATGGGGCACTGGTGCTGGTTTGCCGGACGGGGCTTCTCCATGCAGGTGGTTCTGCTGGCACTGGTGGTGTTGCGGGTAGCGGGATTCTGGTCGCAATGCGTTGGATCTCCGCTCTTGCCTCGCGGAGTTGGTTTTCCAGTGTGGACACGCGGTTCTGTTGTGCAGCTGCCCATAGTTCCACGTTTCCCTCAAAGTTGGCCAGGTGTTGATTCCGGGCCGTGTTAGCTTCTGCCAGGAAGGACTGGGCGTTGTTTACCCAAGCCAGCTGAGTGGCTTGACATATTTGCCGCTCGTTGGCCTCATTGGTGCCCTCGATGATGGTCTGCCAGACATTTCTGGCGAGAGATTGGTATGTGTTCGCTGCTGTTGACAGCTCGCTACGTATCCATTATTCCACTATTTTCTCATTAGCGTTGACTCAGTCATATACGTACCTAGTGCCTTCTGCCAAGGTTTGATAGGCTTGTTCAATCTCCCGTGTTCGCTGGTCAGTCCTATCGTAGGCATGACCGCACAGCTCCGTAAGCCGTCGTAAGTCGCTCTCGCCTTGCTGTTTCTGGTGCACCAGGGTCCTGACCCAGACTGCGGGGTTGGCTATCTCCACTGCTTGTTCCGGCCTTGGTGTTCCCTCTGTGATTTGGAGCAGGTCCCTGGGTGCCTCGAGCCGGAGGATGTTGAAGTCCGAAGAGGTCGTCATGTCTCAATAGCTGTTACACCTGAATATTCCACGAAGTACATAGAGTATCCAGATTACTTAGCGACAGAGTAGTAGGAAGGCTAGCGGGTGACAGATAAGGGATCAAGAGTCGAGGAGGGAGTTAAGGAGCTGGAGTTAGCTTATGGCTGAGAGATCGAACCTTGCGGGGATCGGACGAAGGAACTCCGAGGTAGGGGTCTGAGTGCAAACGAAGCGGTCTTAGCAGATATGGTCTGACTCCTTGCGGGGAGAGGCCAGACGTTGGTTAAGCCTCCTTGCCGGGAGGAACCACGTACGCAGAGAATCTGGGTCCTCGCAGGGACTGGCTTCGATCCTTGCGGGGGGAGCCACATACGAGTCTAGACGCAAGAGTTCCCCGCCCAGTTGCATGACAAACTCATCTCCGTTATCTACACCCTGGCCAGGGCCAATGATCCACCCACGGGGTCTATGCACCTCGGGGGAATCCGAACCCGAGTCAACACTTCTCACGCCGAATCATCAGATCTCACACCCTTCCTTCTTAGATAAAAGAAGGAGGTTTTCTCACCCCAACGAGAGAACAAACCGGGACACATCACCCTCAAAAACATTACCGACCCGAACCCACCGAACCCACACACAAGATCTAAGATTATTCCGTTGTGAATTATCGAAAGTAGCCTGATTACCTTTGATTCCATTACACTCCGGTTACGATACGACCCCAGTGTCACACTATAATCTTGATCTCAAAAATCACCCTACTTTCATGCCCTCATTCGAACAAGATCACTTCTTTTTGCTCGACTTAGCCACGATTCTCGAACCCCAGTCAAGCTACCAATTTGACTATACCTTCGGCTCAATCAACCAGGAAATAGCAACCACCACAAGAGAAGAAAACGAGTGGAACGAGTACGTCAACGGACCGGCCCCTGTCGAACTCGACGACATTACGCCATGGCACTGGTATACCCAATACTGGTCCACTTGCGCCCTGCTTCGACAAAGCACCGATCTCAACGGACTTGAATTCCGAGAAATCTGCGACTACGAGTTTCAAGACGACGAAACCATTCACACAGGACACTTTCTTGACCTATACTGAACCCGCAAAATGACGTCTACCGATTTCAACATGCTCCGCTTGGAAGCCCCTCATGTCATACTACAGATCACGGATGGAACCGCCCCTGCGGAAGAAGCCCTCGAAATCTCCAACCCGGCGACATGGCTCCGTGCCTTAGTCAAACAACAAAAACAGGCAGAAAAGGATTTGACGCAGCTTGTAACGGGTGGGTCTGGGCAAGGCTCCAGGTAGCGACGCGTGGCGGTCGAGCGGGACGGCGCGGCGGTCAAGCGGAACGGCGCGGCGGTCAAGCGGAACGGCGCGGCGGTCGAGCGGGACGGCGCGACGGTCAAGCGGAACGGCGCGGCGGTCAAGCGGAACA
>Ga0307508_10006968_pt1 | contig 10541 bp, 7 predicted proteins | sample 9_EM_MG_FD_203089 | JGI IMG/M metagenome (GOLD analysis project Ga0307508, IMG submission 203089) | Populus trichocarpa ectomycorrhiza microbial communities from riparian zone in the Pacific Northwest, United States - 9_EM | ecosystem: Host-associated > Plants > Roots > Unclassified | place...
CCGCGCAGCCCCGCTCCGCGCTGCCGCCCGCCGACGCCCCGGCGCCCTCGGCCGATCCGACGGCGCTGCCGGGGAACGGGGCGCGGGTGGTGCGTGGCGCCGCGGAGCCGTCGCACCGGGAGCACCGGGAGCACCGCGAGCGAACGACACCGAACGAAGGGGAGGGCAGCCCCCGTGGGCGCTGACCGTGCCGACCGCGACCGTTCCCGCTCCGGCGCCCGCCGCCGTGCGCGGGGCACCGGCACGCTGCTGGCGTGTGGGGTGCTGCTGCTGTCCGGCTGCGCCTCGATGCCCGACAGCGGGGATGTGCGTCGGGTCGACTCCTCGCCGCGCTCCGATGTGGATTCGCAGGTCCGGGTGTACGGGGTGAGCCCGGGCAAGGGCGAGCAGCCCGCGGAGCTGGTCTCCGGCTTCCTGGAGGCCACGACGAGTGACGAGGAGAACTTCGCCACCGCGAAGGAGTATCTGACCCGAGGCGCCTCCAAGGACTGGAATCCGTTCGCGCAGACCACGGTGCTGGAGCAGGCGCCGGACGTGCGAGTCGAGACCGACCCCGGTGACCGGGACGGCAACAGTAAGACGGTCGTGCTGTCGGGCAAGCGGATCGCCACCGTGGACGCGACCCACGCCTACCGGCCCGATGAGGAGAGGTACGAGAAGCGCATCCACCTCACCCTGCGCGGGTCGGAGTGGCGGATCGACGGGCCGCCGCCGGGGCTGGTGCTCGGCGAGTCCGACTTCCAGCGCATCTACCACTCGGTCAACAAGTACTACTTCGCGAAGCTCGGCCCGGATGCCTCGGACTCACGGGTGGGGGACGAGGTTCTGGTCGCCGACCCGGTCTATCTGCGGCGGCGTATCAATCCGGTCACGGCGACCGTCAAGGCGCTGCTGGACGGCCCGACGGACTGGCTCGATCCGGTGGTCAGCACGTCGTTCCCGGCCGGTACGGCGCTGGGCCGTCACACCGACCGGCTGTCGCTGGACGATTCGAACGCGCTGAAGGTCCGGCTGAGCGACCAGGCGGCGCAGATCAGCGCAGGCCGATGTGCGCGGATGGCGGCGCAGACGCTGTTCACGGTGCAGGACCTCTGGGAGGGGTCGGATGAGGTCAGCGGGGTGCGGCTGGAGCGGCAGAGCGGCTCCGAGCTGTGTTCCCTGTCGAGCGACGCGGCGCGTGCGTACGCGCCCGACCGTGTCATCGGGCGGCCCCAGCATCAGTACTTCGTGGACGCGCAGCAGCGGATGGTCCGGCTGTCCGACGACGAGGACAAGCCACGGCCGGTGCCGGGGCCGTTCGGCGCCGACGGCGCGGGGCTGGGCACCGTGGCGGTCTCGCGCGACGAGAGGGACGCGGCGGCGGTCAGCGAGGACGGCCGGTCGCTGTATGTGACGGAGCTGTCGTCCGGTGCCGAGCGGGGCCGGGTGCGGGTGCACAGCCAGGGCGGCAGCCGCGAGCACGGGCTGACGGCGCCCAGCTGGGACGGGCTGGGCGGGCTGTGGGTGGCCGACCGGGACCCGCAGCGGTCGCGGCTGCTGCGGCTGCGGGGCGGTACCGGCCCGGCGGACGAGGTCGCGCTGCCGGCGCTCGACGGTGGCCGGATCACGGCGCTGCGGGTGTCCGCGGACGGTACGAGGATCGCGATGCTGGTCAAGCAGGGCGGGCATACGACGCTGCGGCTGGGCCGGATCGAGCGGCGGGGCACGGCGGACCACCCGAAGTTGTCGGTGCGGGCGCTGCACGCGATCGCGCCGAAGCTGCAGGACGTCGACACCGCGTCCTGGGCGGGGGACAGCCGCCTGGTGGTCGCGGGCCGTGAGTCGGACGGCGTGCAGCAGCTGCAGTACGTCGAGACGGACGGCTCACCGGCGGACCTGCCGGAGGTGCCGGGCCCGAACGGGGTGGAGACGGTGGCCGCCTCGGAGGACCAGACCCGGCCGCTGATCGCCGAGACCAGGGAGAACGGGATCGTCCGGCTGCTGCCGAACACGGACTGGAAGACCGTGGACGAGGACGGTTCGGGGCCGGTGTACCCCGGATAGCCGTATGCCGGGGGAGGCTGCGGCGGCCGTGTAACCGCCTGTTCCACCATGGGGGCGTCGAGTTGTCCACATGCGCATGGTTTTCCACAGGGGGTGGCGGCCCGGCCGGTGTGACGGGACAGTGGGGGCCATGCGGGGCTGGTGGCAGGAGATCGCCGATCTGGTGCTGCCGGCCGACTGCGCGGGGTGCGGTCGGCCGGGTGTCCCGCTGTGCGACCGGTGTCATGGGGCGCTGCGCGGGTCCGGGGCGCGTCGGGTGCCGGGTCCGGTGCCGCCGGGGCTGCCGGTGGTCCACGCGGCCATGGATTACGTGGACGAGGCCCGGGCGGTGCTGCTCGCCCACAAGGAGCGGGGAGCGCTGCGGCTGGCGGGGCCGCTGGGCGAGGCGCTCGCCGGTGCGGTGCGGGCGGCGGCCGGTGGGGCCCTGCCCCGGGCCCCGGGAGACCCGCCGCTTCTGCTGGTGCCGGTGCCCTCGGCGCGGCGTGCGGTGGGGGCGCGGGGCCATGATCCGGCCCGGCGTATCGCGTTCGCCGCGGCGGGCGTGCTGCGCCGCGAGGGGTGTCCCGCGCAGGTTCCGGGGGTACTGCGGCAGCGGCGCCGGGTGACCGACCAGTCGGGGCTGGGCGCCCTGCAGCGCCGGGAGAACGTGACGGGGGCGCTGGAGGTCGTGCCGGGTGGCGGGCGGCTCCTGGTGGCGGGCCCGGTGGTGCTGGTGGACGATCTGATGACGACGGGGGCCTCGCTCGCGGAGGCGGCACGGGCGGTGACCGAGGCGGGCGGGCAGGTCGTGGGTGGGGCGGTGGTCGCCGCGCCGCAGGCCCCTCCTTCGGGGTCTCCCGGGCGTCTCAGACCCTTCGCGAGCGATAAGCGGAACTGATTACGAAGCCGCGTCGTTGCAGGCTGTAAGGATGCCGAAGCACCTGATCGGAGGTTCGGCCCGGTAGGGGGTGCCGACATCCGTCCGAGCGAGCTATGTTCGGTTGTGAGGAGTGGCAAGTGCTATGACTCGCAAATCCGCTTGGCGTGCTTTGGGTACTTTCTTGTGAGCCGTTGGACAAGACGGGGTGGACTTCTTCCCCGTGGGAAGGAGAGGTGAAAGCCGCCAAGCCGGTGGCTCCGGAAGACGCCGGAGCCTAGTGCACAAGGGATGAGCTCCGGTGGATGATCCGGAGCGACCCGGGAACGGAGTTCTGCGTGGACATCGTCGTCAAGGGCCGTAAAACAGATGTGCCCGAGCGGTTCCGGAAGCACGTGGCCGAGAAGCTGAAGCTGGATAAGATCCAGAAGCTCGACGGCAAGGTGATCAGCCTCGACGTCGAGGTGTCCAAAGAGCACAATCCGCGGCAGGCCGACCGGTCCGACCGAGTGGAGATCACCCTTCGCTCCCGTGGCCCGGTCATCCGGGCGGAGGCCGCGGCGGCCGATCCGTACGCAGCGCTGGACCTGGCGGCCGGCAAGCTGGAAGCGCGGATGCGCAAGCAGCACGACAAGCGCCACACCCGGCGTGGCAACGGACGCATTCCGGCCAGCGACGTGGCCATCGCGGTGCCCAACGCGGCACGCATCAACGGGCACGGCGAGATCGCCGCCCAGCGCACCCCGTCGGACACTGTCCCGACCACCCGGATGGGACCCCTGGAAGTCCAGGGCGAAGGCCCCCTCGTGGTCCGTGAGAAGACCCACGCCGCGGTCCCGATGACGCTCGACCAGGCTCTCTACGAGATGGAGCTGGTCGGGCACGATTTCTATCTGTTCGTCGACTCCGACACCAGCCATCCCAGCGTCGTCTACCGGCGGCACGGCTATGACTACGGGGTCATTCATCTTCAGCCGGAGGCGTTCGCAGGGGAGGAGCCCGGCGGCGCGGGCGGCGCGCTCGGCGCCTGAGGCCGGCCGGGCCTCGACCGCCTCTGGGCGGGCGCACAGAGAGTGAGCGGGATCGCGCGGCGTATGCGCCGCGCGGTCCCGTGGCCGGTCCGGGCATGAAATCATGGCTCGACGGCCAACCGGCATGGGGAAACGACTGGTTGATGCCGTACCGCACCCGTGCACCACAGCGTGCAAACCGCAAGGGCCATGGCCTTCAGGGGGAGGAACGATGGCGGACAGCTTCGGGCCCGTGTCCGACGAAGGCGATGACCAACGCCTGGGGCCGGACAGGGAACAGCCGCGCAAGGAGCCGATTCGGGTCCTCGTAGTGGACGACCACGCTCTCTTCCGGCGTGGGTTGGAGATCGTCCTGGCCCAGGAGGAGGACATCCAGGTCGTCGGCGAGGCCGGAGACGGCGCCGAGGCCGTGGACAAGGCGGCGGATCTGCTGCCGGACATCGTCCTGATGGATGTGCGCATGCCCAAGCGCGGGGGGATCGAGGCATGCACGTCGATCAAGGAGGTGGCCCCCAGCGCGAAGATCATCATGCTGACGATCAGCGATGAGGAGGCCGACCTCTACGACGCGATCAAGGCGGGCGCCACCGGCTATCTGCTCAAGGAGATCTCGACCGACGAGGTGTCGACCGCCATCCGGGCGGTGGCCGACGGCCAGTCGCAGATCAGCCCGTCGATGGCGGCCAAGCTCCTCACCGAGTTCAAGTCGATGATCCAGCGCACCGACGAGCGGCGGCTGGTACCGGCTCCCCGGCTCACCGACCGTGAGCTGGAGGTGCTGAAGCTGGTGGCCACCGGCATGAACAACCGCGACATCGCCAAGGAGCTGTTCATCAGCGAGAACACCGTGAAGAACCACGTCCGGAACATCCTGGAGAAGCTGCAGCTGCACTCCCGGATGGAGGCCGTGGTCTACGCGATGCGGGAGAAGATCCTCGAAATCAGGTGAGCGCTCGCCCTCGGGTGAGCGGGGACCGGGCCGCGGTCAGCGGACCGCGGCCGCCAGCGGCGCGGCCAGCTCCGGGCGGTCGACGCGCTCGATCCGCACCGTGTCGCAGCCCACCCAGCCCGCCGCCTCGCGCAGCGCCTCGGCCATCGGTGCCACGGCCTTCGGCGTATCCAGCGACACCTGCCGGGCCACCAGTGTGGTCCCCTCACGGGCCGGGTCGACCCGGCCGAGCAGCCGCCCGCCCGACAGCAGCGGCATGGCGAAGTAGCCGTACACCCGCTTGGGCCGGGGCACGTACGCCTCCAGCCGATGGCTGAAGCCGAAGATCCGCTCGGTGCGTGCCCGGTCCCATATCAGCGAGTCGAAGGGCGACAGCAGGGTCGTACGGTGCCGTCCGCGCGGGGCGGCGGCCAGCGCCTCGGGATTGGCCCAGGCCGCCTTGGACCAGCCCGCGACCGTCACCGGCACCAGCCCCGAGTCCGCGATCACCGCGTCGACCTGCTCCGCCTTGAGCCGGTGGTAGTCCGCGAGGTCCGCCCGGGTGCCCACGCCGAGGGACTGGCCCGCGAGCCGCACCAGCCGCCGCAGACACTCCGCGTCGTCCAGGTCGTCGTGGAGCAGCGCGGCCGGCACGGCGCGCTCCGCCAGGTCGTACACCCGCTTCCAGCCGCGCCGCTCCACGCACACCACCTCGCCGTACATGAGCGCGCGCTCGACCGCGACCTTCGCCGCCGACCAGTCCCACCACGGGCCGCCGTTCTTGGCGCCGCCCAGCTCGGTCGCGGTCAGTGGGCCCTCGGCCCGCAGCTGCGCCACCACCTTGTCGTACACCCCGTCCGGCAGCTCGTGGTGCCAGTGCGGGCGGGTGCGGTAGGCGCGGCGGCGGAAGGCGAAGTGCGGCCACTCCTCGATCGGCAGCACACAGGCCGCGTGCGACCAGTACTCGAAGGCGTGGGTGTCGCTCCAGTACGCCGAGTCGACCGCCCGGCGGCCGACCGCGCCCAGCCGCGCGTACGGGATCAGCTCATGCGAGCGGGCCAGCACCGAGATCGTGTCCAGCTGCACCGCGCCCAGATGGCGCAGGACGCCGCGCACCCCGCCGCGCCGGTCGGGCGCCCCCAGGAACCCCTGGGCGCGCAGCGCGATCCGGCGCGCCTCGTCGGCGGACAGGGTGACCTCGGGCTTGTGGGGTGCGGTACTCCCGGACCCGGCGGCTGGATTCGTCATGCGCGCCACCGTAGTGGCGACCACCGACATTGATATTGGTAGGCAGGTTCCGGTGATCGTGGCTCGCCCACTGACTGACGTCCTGCTGGACTGTCTTCGTGTTGTTCTGTCCGGCTGCCGGGACCTGTTCAACGCCCCGCCCCGGACGTGGCTCAGACCGGGTTCGCGGCGGGGGCGGGGAGGTACGGGGTGGTCGAGGGCAGCCCCCAGTCGGAGGGCAGCAGCGCGCCCCGCCAGGCGTCCCGCCGCGTGCCCTCGCGGACGATCCGCGCCCGGTCCGTCCCCTCCATCCGGAAGCCCACGGCGATCGCGACCGCCCGCGACGCCTCGTTCCCGGCCTCCGTGCACCACTCCAGCCGCTCCACGCCCAGCGCGGTGAACGCCCACTCGGCCACCGCCCGCGCCGCCTCGCCCGTGTAGCCGCGCCGCCGGTGCTTCCGTACCGTCCAGTAGCCCAGTTCGGCCTGGCGCTCGGGGCCGCGCAGCCGGGCCGGCCGTACCAGGCCCATGGCGCCGATGAGTTCGCCCTCTCCGTCCTCGCGGCCCTTACTGCCCCTACCCTTGGTGACCAGCGCGAAGTTATAGGTGCTGTCGTTCCGCCAGCCCTCCGGGCAGGTCCACCGGACGAAGTCCTCGGCGTGTGCGCGTACGTACGGAGCGGGCACGGTGGTCCAGCGCAGGATGTCCGGGTCCTGGCAGGCGGCGTGGACCGCCGGGGCGTCGGACGGCCGGAAGGGGCGCAGAACGAGTCGCTCGGTGGTGAGGGTGACGGGCTCCATGGGCCGAGTCTGGGCCGCTGCCGTGCGGTGCCGCGAGTGGTTTTGGCGAATTCGGGGGCACCCCGGCGACCTCTCACGCGTTGACACGGTGTGGTGACACCCGGCCCGCGTGGTGACGGACCTCCCGGCCAGGCGGGGTCTGTCTTACGATGGCCGTTGCGGCGGGGCTTGTGCCCCTTGACAATGCCGCGCCAGCGCACCCCACAACCGTGCCAGGCCCGACCGGCAAGGAGCCAGCCTACGTGTCCGTCTTCAACAAGCTCATGCGTGCAGGCGAAGGAAAGATCCTGCGCAAGCTGCACCGCATCGCGGACCAGGTAAATTCCATCGAAGAGGACTTCCTGTCCCTCTCCGACGCCGAGCTGCGTGCCCTCACCGACGAGTACAAGGAGCGGTACGCCGACGGCGAAAGCCTCGACGACCTGATGCCGGAGGCATTCGCGACGGTGCGCGAGGCGGCCAAGCGGGTGCTTGGCCAGCGTCACTACGACGTCCAGCTGATGGGCGGCGCCGCGCTGCACCTCGGGTACGTCGCCGAGATGAAGACCGGTGAGGGCAAGACCCTGGTGGGTACCCTGCCCGCCTATCTGAACGCGCTGTCCGACAAGGGCGTCCACCTCATCACGGTCAACGACTATCTGGCCGAGCGTGACTCCGAGTGGATGGGGCGGGTGCACAAGTTCCTCGGCCTCGAGGTCGGCTGCATTCTCGCCAATATGACCCCGGCACAGCGCCGCGAGCAGTACGCGTGCGACATCACCTACGGCACGAACAACGAGTTCGGCTTCGACTATCTGCGCGACAACATGGCGTGGTCGCAGGACGAGCTGGTCCAGCGCGGCCACAACTTCGCGATCGTCGACGAGGTCGACTCGATCCTGGTGGACGAGGCCCGTACCCCGCTGATCATCTCCGGCCCGGCCGACCAGGCCACCAAGTGGTACGGCGACTTCGCCAAGCTCGTCCTGCGGCTGTCCCGGGGCGAGGCGGCGAACCTGCAGCGCGGCCAGGAGGAGACCGGCGACTACGAGGTCGACGAGAAGAAGCGCACCGTCGCCATCCATGAGTCCGGTGTGACCAAGGTCGAGGACTGGCTGGGCATCGACAATCTGTACGAGTCCGTCAACACCCCCCTGGTCGGCTACCTGAACAACGCCATCAAGGCCAAGGAGCTGTTCAAGAAGGACAAGGACTACGTCGTCATCGACGGCGAAGTCATGATCGTCGACGAGCACACCGGCCGTATCCTCGCTGGTCGCCGCTACAACGAGGGCATGCACCAGGCGATCGAGGCGAAGGAAGCGGTGGACATCAAGGACGAGAACCAGACCCTCGCCACGATCACCCTGCAGAACTTCTTCCGCCTCTACGGCAAGCTCTCCGGCATGACCGGTACGGCGATGACCGAGGCCGCCGAGTTCCACCAGATCTACAAGCTGGGCGTCGTCCCGATCCCGACCCACCGCGCGCTCGCCCGGGTCGACCAGTCCGACCTGATCTACCGCACCGAGGTGGCCAAGTTCGACGCGGTCGTCGAGGACATCGTCGAGAAGCACGAGAAGGGCCAGCCGGTCCTGGTCGGCACCACCTCCGTGGAGAAGTCCGAATACCTGTCGCAGCAGCTCTCCAAGCGCGGAGTGCCGCACGAGGTGCTGAACGCGAAGCAGCACGACCGGGAGGCGACGATCGTCGCCCAGGCGGGCCGCAAGGGTTCCGTCACGGTCGCGACGAACATGGCCGGTCGTGGTACCGACATCAAGCTCGGCGGCAACCCCGACGACCTCGCCGAGGCCGAGCTGCGCCAGCGCGGGCTGGACCCGATGGAGCACTCCGAGGAGTGGGCGGCCGCGCTGCCCGCCGCCCTGGAGAAGGCCGAGGCCGCGGTCAAGGCCGAGTTCGAGGAGGTCAAGGAGCTCGGCGGGCTGTATGTGCTGGGCACCGAGCGCCATGAGTCGCGCCGTATCGACAACCAGCTGCGCGGTCGTTCCGGCCGTCAGGGCGACCCCGGCGAGTCCCGCTTCTACCTCTCGCTCGGCGACGACCTGATGCGGCTGTTCAAGGCGCAGATGGTCGAGCGCGTGATGGCGATGGCCAACGTCCCCGACGATGTGCCGATCGAGAACAAGATGGTCACCCGCGCCATCGCCTCCGCCCAGTCGCAGGTCGAGCAGCAGAACTTCGAGACCCGTAAGAACGTCCTGAAGTACGACGAGGTCCTCAACCGGCAGCGTGAGGTCATCTACGGCGAGCGCCGCCGCGTCCTGGAGGGCGAGGACCTGCAGGAGCAGGTCGTCCACTTCATGAACGACACGATCGACGAGTACATCCAGGCGGAGACCGTCGAGGGCTTCGCGGAGGAGTGGGACCTGGACCGGCTGTGGGGCGCGTTCAAGCAGCTCTACCCGGTCGAGGTGACCGTCGAGGAACTGGAGGAGGAGACCGGCGACCGTGCCGGGATCACCGCCGAGTTCATCGGTGAGGCCATCAAGGACGACATTCGCCAGCAGTACGAGACCCGTGAGGAGCAGCTCGGCTCCGAGATCATGCGCGAGCTGGAGCGGCGTGTCGTGCTGTCTGTGCTGGACCGCAAGTGGCGCGAGCACCTCTACGAGATGGACTACCTCCAGGAGGGCATCGGGCTCCGCGCGATGGCCCAGAAGGACCCGCTGGTCGAGTACCAGCGGGAGGGCTTCGACATGTTCCAGGCCATGATGGAGGGCATCAAGGAGGAGTCGGTCGGCTACCTGTTCAACCTGGAGGTCCAGGTCGAGCAGCAGGTCGAGGAGGTCCCGGTCGAGGACGCCGAGGTGAAGGCCTCGCTGGAGAAGGACGTGCAGGACGCGGTCCCGGCGGGCGCGTCCTCGGGGCGTCCGGAGATCCACGCCAAGGGCCTGGAGGCCCCGCAGCGGCCGGACCGGCTGCACTTCTCGGCCCCGACGGTGGACGGCGAGGGCGGCATCGTGGAAGGCGACTTCGCCAACGGTGACACCCCGTCCGCGCCGCGCTCCGAGGCCGACGGGATGACCCGGGCGGAGCGGCGCAAGGCCAACAAGGGCGGTCGCCGCCGCAAGAAGTAGGGCGCGTTCGTCAGCTCGTCGGCGCGTCAGTAGCTCGTCAGTTCGTCAGAAGGCCGGGGCACCGTGCGATCGCACGGTGCCCCGGCCTTCTCATGTGACCAGCGGTCCGAGATCGACGGCGGCGCAGCGCCAGCGGGCGTCGGCGCCCAGCTCCAGACGGAACGCCAGCGCGCTGAGCCGGTCGCCGGAGGCGATCCGGGCGAACGCCTCGATCACCCCGTGCCGTGGCCGGTACTCCCCGCAGCGCCGTACGACGGGCGCGGCGCGTCCGGCGGCGGGGCGCAGCGGGGAGCGGGGCGCGAGGGCGATCAGCTGGTCGTAGGCGTCCGGGAGGGCGTGCCCGAGCAGGGTGTGGACGGGGCGCTGGCCGCTGAGGGTGAGCAGCAGCCGGTGCGCGAACCAGTAGTGGGGCAGCCGGTCCCGCTCCCGTCGTAAGGCGGCGAGGGCGGCCGTGCGGGAGACGGCCGCGGTGCGCAGGGCCGGTGCGGTGTGGATGCCGGGGCGCGGCGCGGCCACGCCGCCGGGCGCGCTGTCCGGCCGCCGTACGGTGGCGCCGCCGCCCGGGCGCTGTACGGTGGC
>Ga0307508_10006970_pt1 | contig 10541 bp, 13 predicted proteins | sample 9_EM_MG_FD_203089 | JGI IMG/M metagenome (GOLD analysis project Ga0307508, IMG submission 203089) | Populus trichocarpa ectomycorrhiza microbial communities from riparian zone in the Pacific Northwest, United States - 9_EM | ecosystem: Host-associated > Plants > Roots > Unclassified | place...
GTGTCAAATGTACAACAAACTCGGAGTCAACATCGACTAGCAAACAGGGTAGGAAGGTTGACGTCACTTTACAGCAACACACGGCGATGCAGATACTACTCCAGCCTATGAAAACATACCGACGAACCCGCGTCTTGCTGACCTTGAGTAGCAGGTACCTACCGATAAACCTTGTGTCCATCAATTGATCGCAAATCCCCTTTTAGGAGGTACGACCTTTTGCACCGCTCACACTTTGACTGCGGCTTTTTTCATCTCACTCTCGCTCCCGCTCCTAATCGCAACCCCCCCTTCACTTTCGCCCCTCATACAGCTCCATGCCGCACCAGAACCGGCGGGGACCAACGAGAAACGTACGCCAACGAACAATACGGCACTCGCCAATGCGATCGCCTGTACCAAGATATAAGCCAAACCGCCAACGCAATCTATCGTCTGATATCCGAGACAATCGTACCGCACAAAAAAGCGCAGGCGCCCACCAGAGATAACGGCCGGTCAAAAGGGCCCCACAGATTGGGGAGCCTACAAAAGGAAACACATTAATATCGCGGCGTTCGACAGCATGGATATCACTTACCTACTAATCCACCGAAGCCTTGGTCAGGTAAAACAAGGCTTCATGTTCGGTAAGCCGCTCGAGAATGCGAATATTAGCGATGTACCTGTAATTGCAAGGCCGACGCCCAATCTTACCCTGCAATGCGAGTCGTTAGTATGTGAGCGAGTAGAATAGCAAGAGAAAAAAACACGCGAAAGGACGTGAAAGGACACACCCAAGTTCTGCAGGGTCAGATGTCAGCCCCAGCATGGGTGCCATCATGCCCCTATCTATAGCGATCAAGAGCTAGGCATCTCTGGCGTCAACGCAGAAATGCAACACCCACTTATTCCCGAAAATAATCCATACAACACCCCGAGTACCACCACACTCGCCACCGAACCAAGCCAAATCATACCAATGATCAAGATAGCGCATATCACAGTGGTGATGATGCTCAGGTCGACGACCCCGACGTATGGAAGCACAGGACCAACCACAAACCGAGCAACGAAACTGCCCACATTCATGATGACCAGCTACATGACCTATCGTCAATTCAATGAGTTCGCAGTGCGAGAACGGGCGACGTACAGAATAGAATGCAAATGATGCACTCAACCCGTGTCTAAAAGAGTCTAGTTGAAAGTAAAAGAAGGGATACGTGTACGCGACTTGGAATAAGGTGAACCTGGTAGGATAATCGTCACACCGGAATCACGACGCAAAAGGAAAAGTAACGAAAAGGCCGTACCCGGTGATCGCCAAAAGTGAAGGCAGTTCCGAAAAACAGTTTTTTGTTGCCTTCCAGAGTTTGACCGAGGTTACTTCCGAGTCCTGCTTCGCAGCTCTATATCGAGTTCGTACGAGGATACATGACAGGAATAATAACACAGAGATAACCGCTGCACTGATTCGCACGCCCGTCTTGAATCCGATGGGACCGTTCAACAACTGGTTCAACATGATGGTATTTGCAATACCACCAAGCGCGGTGCCGGAGGAAACGATGGACATCACGATCGTTCGCCGACGCTTGAAGTGGTGTGAGAGGACTGCCATGCTCGGGACGTACATCAGTCCCTGGCCGATGCCAGACACGAAGCCTTGAGCAAGTAAGACCTCGTCGATGATCGAGCATTATTCAAAGCAGAATACGTCTTCACAGAACCATACCTGGTAATATTGTCCTGGTTGTACCAGAGACAACGTGAAGATCGAGAGAGATTGGAGGACGGCACCGGCGATGTACACGTGGTGGCTAACGACAATAAGCCTTCATGACAGCGATGGGATGGCGCCAGCCTCACAAATATCCATTGTCGAACAGTCGGCCACACATTGGGCCCATCGCAGTCACGAGAAATGTGGCCAAGCTTCCAATCCATCTGCGTGGTGTTCTCATCAAAATGTGATAAGGATGGAACCGATTTTACTTGCGAGACGGCTGACGAGCTCTCGTTTTGAAGGTACTGTTCAGCATAGAAAGCTGATCATATTGCTGAGCGATCAAGCCATCGCAAGCGCTGCTGTGCTTAAAGGAAACCTCACCCTGATATACACCAAAAGAGCTTCTGTTTGACCGTAAGTGGCACGGAAGTACATCGATTACGGACCACTCACGCCATCTGACAGAATTGCGCAAGAAAACTGTGAGAATGTTAGTTAGCGCACCTCGAGTAACTGATACAACCTTACGCTCCGAATACCGTACACCAGGCCTCTACACCTCCCTCGGGGAAATCTGGGTCCGAGTCTGCTGCAGTATGGGGAGAAGATGGTAGTATATTGTCGACATGATTCTTCGATGGCGCAGCGACGCCCTTGAGAGAGCCAGAATTACAAAAGGGAGTGAACATCTTCCTCAGGCTGCAATGGGGGAGAAAGAGGTGAAGGCCTTCGCTCACGGCGTTGATGAGTCGGGTACGAATTCGCGTGGAAGAACTTCGCACAGCTGGCTGTTTGGAAGACAACTATATACGTCAACCTTGTTCGGGCAAGGGACCGACGAACCCTTGCACATGACCATGATGAACCGAGCGCTTGTGCTTGCCTCTCTTAGACGTAATAGTTACCAGACTAATAAGGAAGTCCGTGTAAAAAGTTGAACCAGGCTTCTCTAACCGAAGCAATGGTCTGGGCGCTACGCCAGCGGCCAATGCTTGCCGCCTCACCACATGCCAAAGCGCAAAGCCGACTCGGAGGTGACTGCAAATGCGACAGCTAGAGGAAACACAAATGAAAACGATGCCCAGGGCACCTCCAGACCCTCCCCGCCGCAGTGTCATACCCTCTTGGAAGACGAAATCACTCGATGTGGTCAACTGGCGACTGAAGGCCATCCCAAACCAGAGCGTTGCAAGGAACATCACACACAGTATCGTACCCTGTACAAGAAATATAAAGACGCATCCAAGGTCGTCGACGAAGTCAAGGGCGGTGCCGAGTTACCAACGCGGGGGGAAATTGGCCGGTACACAGACCGGCACGCAGTGCTCGAGAAAGTGAGCTGGGTATGCGATTATCTCGAGGCAATTCGAGTGGAGAAGGCCGGACGAGAAATACATTCAAAGCGATTCTTCCTGGAAGGCGAGTGCAGATGATTGGTGGCGAAATTGTATTGACATAGCCACCTTCAGCGGACGATGGTCACAAGCACCGCCTAGAGCTGCTCGAGAGAAAGTTGGTGGGAGCAGAAGACGTACTAGATGCACTTCAAAGAAGAGCCGATGAGTTACACAAACAAGAACTCGCTCGTGAGCGTGCAAACGCCATTGCCAGAGAGGAAGCATCCAGAACTATTAGTCAACTTGTCTTTGGCTCTATCGTGATGTATAGTGCGGGGCTCGACGTCCTCAACCTGATCACTGGTTTCGAGACATGCACGTTACGCATCGGAAACCTTCCCCTCGATGTGAAGGAAGATGATCTCCACGTATTACTCACGGATCAGGGTTTCGTCAACCATTTCCACTTCGTGATCAAGAAAAGATCGGACTGTAGGCTGGAAGCCCACATTGTCACAGACATTGCTGCTGGACGGGCGATTGCTTCGGGTCTGGACGGTGTCGAATTTCAGGAGGAAACCCTGGTGGTCGAAATGTCCGCTACCAACTCCCTTGAGGGTATGAGCGCTGCGACTGGTCAAAGTTCCGAGGTCCTAACTATATCCTGGCACGCCCCCTCTGCGCGCTATGTCGCGGAGTACGTTGATATTGCTACAGCCAACGCCAAGGTTGGAGAACTCAACCGTTCCATCTACGGCGGTCGTCGCATCAAAGTCCAGATGAACGCTCAACCCCGCGGTCGCTTCGTGCGCAACTTACGACTCAATGCGATTAAAATTAACAATCTTCCACCCTCTGTTTCCGATGAGGATGTCATTGGTTTCACGCGCTCCATATCGGTCAAGCGACTGACCATTGGTGGTACCTTTGGCATCACGTACAGCATCGAGCAAATTGCTAGGCTTGTTCAGGACGATATTGAGCGGGCTGTTCCAGGAGGACTCCAGAAATTCGACGATCCTCCTAGCACCTGTACAATGGATGGTGTCGTTTCTGCACGTGCTCACTTTTCCTCGTGGGACGAGGCCCACACCGCCTACACGCGTCTCTCGGATAGGCGATATGGCAACCAATCTGTCTGGCTCCGACTTCCCGATCCAATGCATTTCACACTCGTTATTCCCCTGGAACAGTACAAGGCCCAAAAGGCGCAGTGGGATTCCCTTTTGAGCTCGATCAAGGACAGGAGAGCCTGCACACTCAACTTCCGCGACACTGGCAACGTTGTTCACATCCGACTCTCCGGCTCAGTCAAGGAAGCGACAGGTGCCCTGAAGGTGAGGGTTGAGAATTTGGCTCGGGGGGACAAAGTGGACGGTTGGCATCGGTCATTGGGCTTTCCCGGCAATTCATTTGTCACCCGCGTCCGTTCGAAGACTGGGGCGTACCTGCGCGCCGACTGGAAACAGCAATCCTTGAAGGTCTACGGGGCGCCGCAAGCTGTGGATCATGCTCGTGAGATGATCAAGGGTGAGCTCAACAGGCTTGCTTCTTTGGACCACACTGTGACCATTGCGCGGCATTCTGTGGGCTTTTTTGTGAGAGAGGGAATCCAGGAGCTGAAGGAGACACTTGGGGAGAACAATGTCAGGTTCGCAATGTCCTCCAGAAAAATAACCGTTTCAGGCGGTGAGGAAGCACGGTACGCTCTGGATCGTCTCATCACGCTCTCTCAAAAGGGCAATTGTGGCCTCCCCAATGCACCGCAGGGCAGCCAAACATGCCCTATTTGCTACGACAGTCTCTCATCTCCGCATCAGCTAGTCTGTGGTCATACATACTGCGTCGCATGTCTCCGCCATTTCATTTCGTCGGCTCTTGAGTCGGATCAATTACCTCTGACTTGCCTTGGAGATGAAGCTCAATGTCGTGTTCCAATCGCCATTCCCACCATCCAGCAATTTCTTCCCCCAGCGTCGTTCAATCGGTTGCTGGAAGCAGCATTCGACGCGTATATCGCGAAACACCCGGAGGAGTTCAAGCACTGCAAAACGCCGGACTGCACGCAGATCTATCGCGTTGTCCAGGCTGGTGCGGCTCCTCAAACACTCCATTGTCCATCCTGTTTCTCCGCCGTGTGTAACGGATGTCACGAAGACGCGCACGATGGCCTCTCTTGTGCTGAAAGCAAAGCACAGCGAGACCCTGTAGAACAAGAGCGCCTAAACGACGTCTGGATCGCTTCCCAAAGCGGACGTGTGAAGAGATGCCCACAGTGCAACGTGCTGATCGAGAAAGTGGATGGGTGTAACCAAATAACGTGCCGGTACGTAATGTTCCTGTTTCTGTACGTTCCAAACCGTCTGACTATGCCTTTGGCGCGTGTGTGCATTTTGGTGGATAGATGCGGTGCACACATCTGTTGGCAATGTATGGGGATCTTTACCGAAGATACAATTTACACCCACATGCATAGCGCCCATGGGACGATCAATGACGATGTGCCGGTCTTTCCGGAGCTACCAGCCTTCTTCGGCATCACGGTCAATGTCGAAGAGCAACGAGAGCTTTTTCAACAGGTGGAGGCACACCACGCTGCTGCATTGCACAATGCACGCCCGGCTTGGCAACAGGACGACGATTACGCTGATATTTGGGATCCAGACTACTTCGGTTTAGGACACCAGGCCAGGGAACGCGCGCGCGAGGAACAGGAGAGGGTGGAACGTCTGAGGTTGCAGCGGCAGCGAGAAGCAGAGGAACGAGACAGAATCGTCAGGCTGCAGCAGCGAGAAGCCGAGGGACGAGAGAGAATGGAACGTCTCAGGTTGCTGCAGCAGCGAGAAGCTGAGGAACGAGAGAGAATGGAACATCTCAGGTTGCAGCAGCAGCGAGAAGCCGAGGAACGAGAGAGAATAGATCGTCTCAGGTTGCAGCAGCAGCGGGCAGCCGAGGAGCAGGAAAGGGAGAGACGTCTCAGGTTGCAGCAGCAGCGAGCAGCCGAGGAGCAGGAAAGGGAGAGGCGTCTCAGACAGCAGCGCCGACTCAGAGAGGCAGATGAATGGGACAGACGTCTCAGAGAGGAGCATGGGCGCCAAGAGCAAAGGCGCAGAGAGCAAGAAGAACGACAGCCACGGTGTGGGTGTACGATCATGTAGGACATTGATACATAATGCTGCCCGCACAGTGTGTATGGGCACTTTGGCCTTTTTACTATCAGACTACACCAGTTGGACTATCGATCATCGCTGCTGCCATCCTCCGAGTCAATTCGAGCGAACGAACTAGCTCGCCTCAAAAATTCTGGGGTCACTGGCACATGCATCTCGTTCTCACCGGTACATATAGCCTTTATAGGTATAAGCCTGTGTGGGAGAGAGAGGAGTCAGTCATCGGGAATTTGAACGTTCTCGTGCGGTACACACCGGTACTAACCGGTAAGGATTCCTGTCTCCGCTATCCTCGAGTTGGGATTCGATAAGCGACAGGTGTCGAGTAGTCGACAGTGGTGCGGAGTGACGGACCGGTGCCAACATCGATCGACACATAATTCTCATTGCATGTTACCTCGCTGAGGAAAGTAAGTTACGCACTAGCTCTCCCGTCGATTCCATACGAACGGGCCATGTAGACAACCTCAATACTAAATAGAAATAAGAATTGCGTGTGCACCAGCAAGGGCAGTCCGATTCCACATCAATAACTTTATTCGCCCTCTGCTTCATCCTGCTCCCTTTCGCGTTCCAACGTTGCAATGATCCGATCCCGTTCCTGAATAGCTGCGATTGCCTGCTCGGAAATGTTCACCAACTCCTTCAAAGATCCTACATGTCGAGCGCGTCAATACGTCATCCACCCAGTTCGTTGAACTCACGTTCTATCCCTAGCATCATCAACGTCTGCGTGCCATAAGGATCCAACGAAGAAAAATAGTAAGCACTCGACTAGAGAAAAGGTGACAAACCCCCCAAGACCACGAACCTGCCGGGATTCCCCATCCTTGAGGATGTCCATCTTGGTACACTCGCTCACTTTCTTCCCACCCATAACGTCGTCGATCAGACTCCAGATTGGCTCATCGACAAACTTTTCCGCCTCGGTCGAACGCCCCTCGGAGTCGACATTCAGTTGCATGTATTGCTGGATCGACCGTGTCTCTGTCAAGATCTGTTGCGGAAGTTGTTCCAGTGACCGTTGGGTGTGTTCGACATGCGGGTGGGGTTCGGGTTTGGAAGTCGAGGCAACAGCAGCAGTGATGCCGTCATCCGCAGAGGCACTCGCTGGTGGAAATTCACCTTCGCCAACGTCGATTTCCATGCGACCACTCGTCTCGTGGAGGACAAACTTCACCCCAGTCGAGGAGCCTATGCGTTGGACCTTTTCGCTCAACTCGGCCCTGTTACGTTCACGATATTTCCGAACGACGTGTTTGAAAGAGTTGCGTCCAAGAATGCCCTTATACCGGGAGGTATATGCTTCGGAAACAACTGGATGCGGAGGTGTCAGTGTTGTTAAGCCAGAACAGACATTAAAATTCCAACCCGAAATAAAGATCGTCATGGTGGCAACACCGACCAACGCCCATACAACAAAGATGGAACGACCTGCCGGCGTAGTGGGTGACAGATCTCCATAACCAATCGTAGCAAAAGAAATAAAGCCTATTAGACAGTGTTGGCGAGGAATCCTTAGAGGAAATGGGGCCACTGACAAAAGTATATGGACAGTGCGTATGTCCAACCTTCTGTCGCTGTGAAGATGGCTGCACCGCCCTGCATGGGAAACTCAGTGATCATCCCCTCACTCTTGTGTTCACTTACCATCCAAAAAATGAGAAACCAACCCCAACTCAAGGTAGAGCGTGTATAATATGCGGCCTTCTCGGCATCCGCCACGTCCGCACGAAAGTCTCGGTCCTCCGAGGAGCCACTTTGCAAACTTCCGGAACTGTCCGGGGCCGCCTCTGGCCCTCTTGCGGCTGAGGCGTCCTGAAAACCATGCCCATTTGGGAGGGGATTCCCACTTGACTCGTAGACGGCGAGGCCTAGCCTTGTCACAATCCCTGCCATGGCACCCAACCGGCGATGTGTTAGAGATTCGGCAGTATGTTCATCACGATGGTAGACCGGATGTACCAAGAACCACGACGGTGAAACATGATGTTGAACGCTGTCAACGCGATGGGGAATATCTTGATCGTATGTGTCGTAGAAATCTGCAGGGAGTAAGGTATCGAGAGGGACACCGGCTTCGAGGGCTGCAGCTTCGAGTTGGGACTGCGGAAGGGCCCACAAATTAAGCTGCATACCGTGCCGGTGATGGTCACGATGTGTGTTTTCCACAGCGGCCGACCGAATTCCCCACTCGGCACGCCAGAAGCAGGACGCGAGACTCGACCAAAGGAACCTGCGATCGTTCGTGTTCTTTGGGATCCAAACAGGTAAATGTCGTTCATGCAAACGCCATATGATAGCATGTCTCCACCGATTCTCTGCACGTCTCCGACGACGAGCCGCTCGTCTCCTCTCCTGGATCGCCAGAAGCCGTCTCCGATAGCCGAAATCAAGGTTTTCCAAGACAGTCTCGCGGACATACCCGACCACGAAAGCGAGATTGATCACGCCCACTGTGGCATAGAAACAGACAAACACTCTCGAGCCCCCGCTTGTCGGGACAATATCCCCAAACCCGATAGTCTCAATGGTCACAACCGTAAAATACAAACCATCAACGAATGTCAGCTCGAGGAGGAACGAGTTTGCAAGCGCACCCAACGCAAGGTAACAGAACAGACCAATGATGATGATAACCAGAGATCGTTGTCTCCGGGTGAGTCCGCTCCCTATACCGAGTGATCAACTGACCAGCAACCACAAAAATGACAACCCAGCAACTCACCACTTCGCTTAAAATCGGGGGTTTGGACAAGGTCAATGATAAGGGTCACGTTCGTAAACATGGATGCGATCGTGGAGCATAAAGTCATCCAGAATGCCTGGCTGAATGTGTAGTCATCCTTCATCGCTCCAAATGTAGCAAGAGCAGCGATGTTGATAGTATCTGAACATAGTGGCAGACTCAACGACGTGGGGAATGCAATGGTTAGCTTACCATGCATAGAGAGAAACAGAACACATAGAATGGTCATCGTCTTGATACGTTTCTCTAGGAAACGGACGACCAAACACACGTTGGCCAAGACCGCGCAAAGTAGACTCAACGCAATTCCGACGTCGAGCAAAGATGGGTTAGGTTTCCCAGCTATGACGGCGGGACCGTCCGTACGGATATACCAATCTTCTGTTAATCCGGGTATATCTAGCAGAATGCAAAACGGGATAATGATGCCAGATAGAATCGGCAGGACTCGGTAGTGGGGTATGTATGCTTGGATCTCTTCTTCGTCACTTGGGGAGGGAAATATAGACGACAACACCCGAGAAAAAATGGGACGTGAGCTGTGCGGACTCGCATTTGGCTGGTTGTCGAAATCGACATTGGAGAGAGTATTGTCGCGTTCCTGGTCCACGTCTTCGTCGTCTTCGTCGGTCGTTCCACTCCTCTGCGCAGCGACACCAACATCAACTCCTGCGTTCTCCGAGTTCCCTGTGTTTCGTGAGTGTTGTGAGGGTGTCACCTGGAATTTCTGTGGCGCCTCAACACGCTTCTCTTCGTCAGGAATGTCTTCCTTCAATAGATGGGCTAATAAAGCTTTCAAGTCCATCAGATGCCTGTTCGTCTCAATGATGGGTAGACATAGAACGTGGGAAAGAAGCGTCCTATTGACAGGGACACATCCACAAGAGTTTTCCCTGGATCCGAGGACGGATCTCTGACAGAATAGTCGAGAAGGCAGGACACAATGTTACACATCACGTGCATCTTTCAGGTCGCCACGTCTTACTTGTTCCTCTGGACGTCCTACTTGCAACCAACATGGCAGAAATTGTAGCAGAAATCAAGAAAATCCCTCCAGTGACGCGTTTTCTTGTACTTTCGTCCCTTGGTATCACCGTACCCGCCATCATTGGCTTCGTACCTATGCACAAGTTGGTCTTCATTACCCCCCTCGTTACCAAGAGATTGGAGGTGAGTCCCATCATTTTCCGCAAGACGATCCTTGCGCCGCTAAAAGGTTCGTAGATTTGGAGAGTCTACACCAGTCTGTTTTTCGGAAGTAAGTGCCAATTGATTCTTCACCATTGTTTGAACCTCACCCTCGGTGAATTAGCAACGAGGCTGGAATATTTGTTCCACCTTGTGATGTTATAGTTGAGTTCTTTGTTTCGTCTATGTCAAAACTCCCCAACATGCGGCACTTCACCAGCCGAAATTCCAACAGTCTCGAATCCACGCACTACCAGCGCCGTTCCTCGGACTATGCGTGGCAACTCTTCCTTGCCTCTCTTGGGGTTATCGTCAGTCTCTCAGCTATCACAACCTTTGTGGCACCCCTTGACCGCTCATAGGCCCTTAACCGTCCGTTTGGTTCC
>Ga0307508_10006971_pt1 | contig 10541 bp, 14 predicted proteins | sample 9_EM_MG_FD_203089 | JGI IMG/M metagenome (GOLD analysis project Ga0307508, IMG submission 203089) | Populus trichocarpa ectomycorrhiza microbial communities from riparian zone in the Pacific Northwest, United States - 9_EM | ecosystem: Host-associated > Plants > Roots > Unclassified | place...
GGCTCTGGCTGCCCTTGGACCACTCAAGTCTTTCCAGCTCTTGTAAGACCGTCCCTCCGGTCCCATCCGCCGCATCTCGAATCCCATACCGTCCCTGATATCCTCAACTATCTCACCTTCTTCCTCGCTTTCATCACCAGCACACGGTTCACTTCGTGGCAGTGGATCCGGTCCTCCAACGGTAAACTGGCGTGTCGTCCACATGATGACATCCTTTCGGAATTTTTGGTTCATCGCCCCGAAGAGCACGATATGGAATTTCCCAGGTGCGTGTTCCTGTATGAGCATTAGTTTGATCCAGTAATAATGGAGCGCCAATGTCTGTCCGGGTGTGTATTCGTTGAACCATCCGATAACGACAGCGAAGGTGAGCGGGGATGTGGGTGGCGACTCCACCACCTTCCACACACTGCCATCAACGGCCTTGACAAGCAAGTCCTAGAACAGAACTCGAGATCAGTGTTCCTTTCCTATGGGATGTTCCCAGCATGTTTACCGTAGAACTGCCCTCGTGTTGTTGAGGCTCAGGAATAACGTATGCATGTCGACCTGTGAATGTGAGATAACCACTTTCGTCCATCGTCCCCGTCGGCATGCCACTCTGAAGCGCGTCTGAATTTGGAAATTCGCAGTCCATGAAATCCGCCATCTCTTGAAGACCATCTTTGGTACGAACGAGCGCCTTTTCTGCGAGGCCGGTGCGAGGGAAGATAGGGAAAGTAGCGAGATATCGACATGGTGGCAAGCGGAATGATATCCCCAGCCAGGTTGCATTCTTTCCGCTTTCGAGTACCTTCTGTGCGAGCGCTATGGTGGCTCCTACACGATCATGCTTTGCGAAAGCCTTGACCGGAAGGGTCACGCCGAACAGACCCATGATGCTAAAAACCATGTCGACAGGGTCATATGTATTCCGCATCATTGCACACTGCCAGATAGCGTGTTCCCGAACGTCTTGTTCCACGCCAAGGACATTATCCATCGCAGCAGCGAGCGATAGCAGGTTTGGAGACAGTTGACCGAATATCTTCGTTTTCATCATAAACAATGGATGAACGTCTGGATCATTCCCGGGGAATTTGCGAAAGAAAAACATAAACCCTATTACGCATGCATCGATGATATCCTTGGCAGCAGCAATGGCGAGGTGCCCTGGGACAACTTCTGTCACGGTGCTATACGGCCCATAGCCCGGGCCAGTAACAATAAACCCTGCGTAGGATATCAATCGTCAAATAAATGCATGTGTTTGACTATTCAAAACTCCTTACCTGAGCCGAAGTTCCACCGAAACAAAACCACGGTGCGCTTCGGAGCTAATGTTTCCTGCAGTGTCCATCCACGATGAATCCACCCTGTCTCTTCTTCAAGGCGCGGGATGTATTGCAAACCCGCGGGAAGGATGATACAGAGAGTGGAATACGTGTACAAGTCGTACATGTGCTCGATCTGCCAGGCCCTATCGTCGTCATCCGACTGCATGATACACAGTAGATCGAGCCACAAATGGTTGACACATTCCCTTTCCGCGACAAGGCACGTGTGATGGAGGACCTCAACGCTGACGGGATTTGCGTTGAGGGCGCCCGCGACCTGAAAGGTTGGGACTGTCTCGAGCTCGGCGGGTTTTCCGCGCCAAATGTACGACACGGCCACGTATGTGGTATCAGAGAGGTGTGAATATTCTACGATTTGCAACCGTTTGTGTTGTATGAGTTGATTACAATCGATGAAGCGAAAGCAATAACGGGTAGCGGTGGTGCTGATGTCGATCGGTTTGTCTCTTTGGCCCACCCAGTCGACAGGAAGGTCCAGGATGACCCTTGGCTCAGAAGAGGTGGGTACATAAATCGACTCTGCTCGCTTCCCGTCATCAACCAGCTCCTGGTTGGTATCGTTTGCAGTAGATTGAAGGCTGGGTAAGTGAGGAACCAGTGGGTCATGACCAGTATCCCCACTGTGTCTATAAGCATCAGGAAAACGTCGAGAACCGGCTAGTAGCAACCACCTACCTCACGGTCTTCTTTATATCATCAGCCGGCGACTCCTCCGGCTGCTTTCTGTAAACGATGATCAATAGCTGGACACGCGATGATGGATGGCCCAGCGATTTACTGCTCAGTGACCACGTTAGACGTTCTGGTTTCTTGGCGTGACGCCAGACAACGGATACGCGAGCGACAGTTTACGGTCTTCCTTGTATCATCAGTCGGCGACTCCTCTGGTTGCTTTCTGTAAAACGACGATCAATAACTGGACACGCGATGATGGATGGCCCAGCAATTTACTCCTCGGTGACCGCGTTAGACGTTCTGGTTTTATGGCGTGATGCCAGACGACGGATACGCGAGCGACAGTTTCCCATGATGCCGAGTCCGTACCAGAGGACTTGGGTCGTGGTCAAAGGCTAAAGGACCCTACTATGCCCAGGCATAATGAGCTGCTCCTGCAGGAGCAAACGTGGGGCGTGGGCAGTGGCGTTGCAAGCCAACTCTGAGTTGGTTCCTTGTCACCTTCCAACTTGGGAAAAGGACTCAGGCACAGGGACTGCAAAGAGAAAACATCTCTGCCAGAAGATGGTACGCTTGCCAAAAGTTCAAGGCGAAATTCATTCACTGTGGTCCTTTTCTTTTTTTTGGACAAGCGATATTACTATTATATGTGGCGGCTGTCTAAACTAGCCCTATTCACTGCGGTCCTTTTCTCCTGTGCTGCCGCCGCGGTTTTGAAAAGACACCACTGACCCTTGCAACGTATTGTCCAAAACTTGCCAGTGGTACCACTGGCAGATCGCTAGGAAACCCGTGCCGAGGGTATCGACTGCACCGTCTGTTCGGAACAGTGACTCGGATGGTCAAGAGGGTCCACAGTCCTGTCTCAGGCTGTCTCTGGCAGGTCAAAGAGATTCACGAAGGGCATTTTGGATGGGCTTCTTTTCTGTACTTCCGGTGTCCGGACGCCATCAAAGACGGGAGAAGTGCACCTGAGTGTGATTGACGAAAGTAAGTGTACAGGAGCAACAATACGTGCGTTTTATTTCTTGTTTGACAGCACGGAGAAACCGTTGCCAGTCCTGGTGCACAACATCGTACGGGATACCCTCATGGGACCTCCATCAAATCTACTTCGTCCCCTATACGTCCCAGCTGACTAACTGGAACGTTCACTAGATGTTCTCTTCCCCACTTCAATACACTCTCGAAATTTCTACATTGGTGCTTCGTGTTAAAATCTGGATACGGCTCTTCATGGCCATCTACCCAGTCGTACGTGATAATCGCCACGTCCGCAGAACACATCAGTACTTGGCGCAGGAATTCGACGCAGTGGTCTACCGATGTAGCTTTGGTCAGACCGTTTATCTTACGAGAGGAGAGAACGGGACATGAAACACCTAGATGGGTCCTGAAGAACTCTGGCTGATGTTGAAAGCTCGGGTCAGTCTTCTCGTAGTATTCTCGATACGTGACCTTGCGAAGCAGATTCTATTCCCGTTTGTCGTCACGGACATGCAAGTTATTCGCTCAGCCGGCCAAACGTGAAACTTGAGAGGTGCACCACACACCAAACAATGCAACTGATGAAACACCTCCACCGTAGCCAAATACCCTCCTCCATCCTCTTCTCTGTATCGCGCCATATACGATCGTGACGTATTTCCATACCCTATCCTCTCGAGATCCTTCTCCGATACACGGATGAATCCCACTATCAAAGTATAGTATTAGGGTCAATGTGCTCATGCTACACCGCACGAGCAAACTAGAGCTATGGAAATACGCGTACACTCACCATCCCGTGACACTTGATTCCACGCGTGATCGATATCCTGAGTCGGAACACCGCGATAGACGGAGGGGAAGTCAAAGCTCCCGTTGAACACGGTCCTGTGATACTCAACCGCTTCGTTGGCTGGTGCTAGGTGAGAAAATCAAGATTCAATGGTATGTATAAGCATGGAGGCAGGTGGTCTCCAGGGACGAAGGGAAAGCACCCACAAAACACTCTCGTCTCTTCCCATCGCACATCACGCGTTGACGGCACCCTGAAAGAAAGGCCGAGAAGGATGGCAGAAGTACAGAGCAGAATAGTATGTGCGATCCATGGCCACCACGAGTCCGAAAAGTTTCGGCGGGTGATCTGTATCCTCTGATGTGCGCATCTCGGACAACGCTTTTCATTTGTATGTTCTAGATACTGCAGTTCGACTTCAGTGTAGTCTGGTGGGATTTGCTCATCGCCTTGATCATCATCTTGATCGCTGATGCGTGCATACGTAGGTCGGAAAGACTCGACGAACTCGAATATCCTTGGCATCGAGGTTTCGCTAAACTTTTCTGCGCCTGCCAAGTCAAGCGTACTGCGGATGTCCTGGCTAATGGGAGTGGTTTAGCGGGTCGAGCGTGGCCTTGTGAAGGGACCAGAATGCTAGCCCCATTAGTCGTGATCTGGAACCCGGCAGGCACAATATGATGCGAACAATCACAGACTATGCTGGTAATCCCACGTTCAGAGCACGGCTGCCCGGGCCGGCCACCCAAAGGAGCCTCTTACATGTGTGAAACCTGCCATGTTTGTCATATTCCATCACCCCCGATGATGTGGAACTGGAATATAATCTACCAGTCGCCCTGGTTACACGAAGACCGTCGGCGCCACAACCAAACACAATTCGAGGCGGTGCACGCTCATTGCGAAGTATGCATGGGGCATTCTTCCGCGGTGGCTCTGGTGTCAAGTCACTATGCGCCCTCGTCTATCCCGCGTCGCAACAATTCCACCATGGTTCGATGAGAAAGGGAAGCGAAGATCCCGTTCCCTTAGACCTGGAGTCGCCCCTCATGGAGCTCGGGATTTCTAATGATGGTCCGGACTATCCCCAATCAACCCGGGGCACAAGGTACACAACCCTGTTGCTCAGTCTCCCCATGGTGGAACTGATGCCGCATCTATAAGATAGTTATTTACGGCCAGGGCCTCATTACGCAGCAAATCATTTATCTGTGCGTTTTACTTCCTGATTGCAGTTCTCGGATCCCATGGGCAACGAATTATGAAGTCACGAGCACACGTCGTCGCGGTAACGTTACAGTTCAATCCATACCGATTCATAGATTCCTATAGATTCTGATATGCAGCTCACCGGATAAGGGCCATGGGACAAGCGACAGGGCGGGGGTTTTCCCTTGTCCGATTTACCAACGGATCTTTTTGTGCCTTGATTGCTCGATCAGAACGTTGAAAAATATTGCCCTCGATCGCTCGTTTGTGGGAGTAGGGCTACCTCAGAACTTGACCGCCTCGTAGTCCACTGACAGCTGCGCTCGGAGAAGGGAACGGGAACGAACTCGGACAGCTCTACGTCGACGATCGCTACCCAGAGCCAAAACAACTATGTCTGAATCCAACTCACTGTTCCAAAACTCGTTCTACGTCGGCAACACTTTCAATGGTATCTTGTACGGTCAGTCAATCACTCTCTTCCTCTCTGCTCACGGTACTTTTCGTTTGGGAGTTGGTGGTATTGAACGTTGCGCTAATTGTTGAATGGTATGCAACAGGTGTTGAGCTCGTCCTGTACATCAAGACGATCCAAGCGTTGTTGCGCCCAGGCACGAAACACATCCGCACCAATCGCTTCTTTATGATCTTCAGCACTGCCCTTCTTTTCCTCATAACAATATTCGTCGCCGTCCAGGCTGTATTCGGACAAGAGATGTGGATTGTGAACGCAGGATTCGAGGGTGGGTCTGCAGCATACCTCGCGGCATATGCGTCTGTGTGGTATCAGACGTTGGGGACTACTGCGTCGATCATTTTGCAGTTGATGAGTGATGCTCTTCTGGTGAGTCGAGTGTATCCTAAGGCTTAGATGGATGCTTATTCAATGCAGATCTATCGATGCTTTGTCGTCTATAATAGCTTCTTGGTCTTGATCTTTCCATCCATTCTCTGGTTCGCGACTCTCGGTACGTGCTCACATGCAATCCCTTATCCCCTCCTAACGATATCTCACCTCACCCCTTTCCTTCTCCCCGCCTAGTTCTCGGGATCCTTGAGCTCTACACCTCTGGCGTTCCTTCCGGCGACTTCTTCGTCGGTCTCGCTGCCCACATCGGTGTCACCTATGCTGCCATATCCATCGGACTTAATGTCCTCGTCTCAGCTATGATCTGCGCACGGATCGCGTATTTGGGGGTGGCGATGCATTCTACTCGCCACACCACCAGGGGGAAGGAGATGATGAGATACGCAGGTACGATTCCAATTATTGTGGAAAGTGCATTGCCCTATGCAGTGGCGGGGATTGCATTCTTGGTCTCGTACGGGATGGGAAGCGGGATCTCGATCTTCTTCATGTCGATCTATGTGATGTTTACTGTGAGTCTTGCTCTGGCCTCGCTCTTATATGTGATTTTTCGCGCGTGTCGTCACGACTGACTGACAACTGGTTGAACGCAGTGCATCTCTCCCCAGATGATCATCATGCGCATCGCCGATGGCAAAGCATGGCAACGCTATACGGTTAACTCAACCTCTGCCATCGGATTGCGGCCTATGACCTCAGGCGAGGAAGTGCCGAGTATCGACTCCGGTGTCAAGGCAGACTCGGAAATGCAGTTCAATAGCCCTGACCCTGACCTGTCGTCGTAGCATGAGCACCGTCAGCATAACCGCCGACAAACCCACTTCCTTTGACAGTGGCATACAAGTCTAGCCCCATTTCAGTGATATGTATAAATGTGTACAGCGCTACAACTCGGAGTACAACTAGTTCTGACTATATGTTCTAATTCTCAAACTGTTTGATGTTGATACATAAAGGCACCTGCAGCACCACATGAGCGTGCATTACAACCCCAACGTATGACACTCACCCCAAGTCTTATTCTGACTAGTCCAGACATCAACGTGACAATCCTTCGTTCCCCCATCAGCACACGCAATCTCGAACGTATGCAGGCTGCTCCACGGACAAGCAAACCAAGATACAGTGATTTCTTCCCCAGCTTTCGGTTCCACGGTGGCCACTCTTGCCATGCGAGGTGGACGCGAAGCCCAGGAGAGCTTCTGGACATTGATGGCTTTCGGTTCGTCGAGGGTATAGATGTCAAGCTTCGAGCCTTCACCGAGGGAAAAATGGGCCCCGCCTTCTAATTCATCATCCGAGTAGGGTATACGAATTGCGAGTGAACATTTCTCCATCCCGAAATCAATCGCCCGAAACTGCAGTATGGTATGCGTCTGGACGAGTACCAGTAGGTCGGCTAGCACGGTGACGGTAATAACAAGCCAAGATAGATAAACGCACGGTTGCATCAACCCATAAGTGCCTCTCGTTTGTCGACAACGTCCCATACCGATCCAACACTATCTCCCGCCCCTTTGGTGGTGGTTCATGAGGATGGTCGCTAAATACTTGTGCAGCAATCCGCGGCTTGTTGACAAAAGGTTCAATCTTTGAAGAATTGATTCTCCCAGAACGGTACAACCCGTCAAGGTTAATGTACGGATCCGCAAACGGAAGATGGTCCGGAGCGACCAAGTCGGCGTAGTGCGTTTGGAATATTCGATAGATGTATACGAAACCTGCAAAGTCTGTCATGCAGATGACTAGTAGTAGTGAAAGGAGCCATGTGCGACCCGGCACCCAGGACTGCCTGTCGGTGCCAGCCAGCGAAGGCACTGGGCGACGTGGGATCAGATATATGGTCACCCAGACGAACTGTGTACTCTGGGAGGAGCGCGACGAACCGGTTATCGTTGGGTTGTCATCATCCTTGAGTTCATCATCTTGGAGCAATCCCGAGCGTTCTTCGTTCATGGGGCGTGCGACTCAATGCAAGCCACAACCCTTGGCAATTATCGTTCGAGCACGATTTGATCGGCATTTGCACGGAACTATATTACATAGTCGACCTTCGCATACATGGTGACCATCAGGCTCTTGGCGGTTATCCATTTTCTCGGCCCGAGGGCATTCACCGGACCTTTATTACACGTGTTGACGGATAAATATAGTTATCTGCGCGCGCGGTAATATCCGCCTGTCTTGTGACACCTGGTCAGCTGATTTCGCGACTAGGGGACGAGGTGTTTCGTATCCTTCCTAAAAGACCATGCCTCCCAATCGCCCCACGGAGATTTCATCACCGTGTGACCCCTGACCTGATACCCCAATCTTGTGTAAACTGTGACCTGAAAAAAAATGATGGGAGTAACATAAGGAGATTAAGGAGGGTGGTTTACGTTTGTTTCATCCGTAGTTGTGAATGCGACAGTGGTGCCAGTCTTACTGGCCTGACAGAATGAATTAGCATGCTTGATACTTGAACCCCGGCGCAAGTCGCTTACCTCCTCGTCAGCGAGCCTAAACAAAGTTCGACATATTCCCTGTCCTTGGTAATCTTTGCGGACCATGGCCATACTGCACCAGTAACAATTCTCTTCCGCCTGCTCGAAGACGACAGTCGGGAAAAGGACACGGCGCATCGTAGAATACGCACATCCGGAATACCAATACTTTCGTTGATAAACTTTGGGAATTCGTTTCCAAGCTGTGTTGGCATTGAGTACAGACGAAAGGGTTTTTATTCCTACACAACACACCGTCTCTGTGCAATAGCGCTTCCCTGCATCCGACAGCCGGCCTACGAAATCGTTGAAACCAAGTTCACATTGTTCTGGTCTTTTCTGGTCTTTCAGATGAGCGTGTTGCAGAACCGAAAATTTTACGTACGCGTTAAACAGATTGTGGCCCGGAGGAAGCCAAAGCGCAAATCCAACGATGTCGCCTTTTTCGTTTCTCGCAGCGTACATGTGCCCACCCGCGAATGCGATGGCTTTGATCATGGACTCTGCAAAGGCAGGAATCAGGTCTACCTCTCCTCCGGTAATGGCTTTGGCCCCAACATCTGGGTCGGAGGGTCCGTGTCTATGTTTGATCTAACAGTTTACTTTTCAAGACGGGACTCACCATGTTTCATAAGGTTGGTGAAGATGTCAAGCGCTTGTTTAACATCTGTATCTATTATGCAGAACGAGGTAATGATTGGTGGACAGAAAATCCATGGCCGGACCAAACCTTACGGGTAGCGTTTTCTAGTAGCTTCACCGAGACGTTGGGGTGTAGTGAGATCATCCCCGGCTTGGTCTACACGGTGATGTATGGCGAGAAGGCGTAACTAGTCTCCAGATGCGTGGTTCGCAAAAATACATGCCGTTTGCCAGCATTTAGCAGAAAACCAGAGATGGCGCCCCGGCCGCGCAGTACCAGCGCATGGACTCATCGAGAACGAGATCACCGATCATCTATATCGATCAAAGTTCAAACAAGCGTCCGAACGTTCAAGTGCCGCTGCGTCTGCGTCCGTCCAACTCCGGCCTAACTCCATCCTGCATGTTTCGATTCACACCTTATCAGAATCTCTTGGTATTCGGCAACATTTGTTCCAAAAACGAACTGATTCAAAGTTTTCTGACCTGCCGCAGTTCTGGAGGCGAAGCACATGGACCGAAAACTCTGCTGCGCGTGATGCATGATGAGCCGCTCCCGTCTCAGTGGCCAAGTGCATTCCGCCGACCCCTTTCAAGCTACAGCAATCACCCGTGTTCACAGTGCCAAGCATGCCAACCGTGACGGATCCCGTTGCAATGTAAGTGTTTGTCTGCTTCACTCTGGAGTCTTTACTGGAGATCGAGGTTAGGTTTTCACGCCGCAGCATCGTTTATGCCGCAATATTCGTATTACTTGCCGTCTTGAACCTTCTCGTAGATGCTCACATTGCGAGAAACCTGAAGAGAATTGCTCTTTCTCGCGATCCGCCGCTGGAACACTACTGTAAGTCAAGTTCATGACGCAGTGGATGTATCCGAAGCTGAACCTTTTGCACGGCAGCATTTGTTGATGGAGACCACCCCCTCCGGTTCCCGTCGTCTAAGAAACACGTTCTTCTCTCCGTCGAAGAAAGTGTTCGCTTTTCCATGTTTAGTCCTGAGGCCGCGGATGAGTGGTTCTGGATGGGCACCTCCGGAGATCACAATGTCCACTTTGGGTCCCAACGGCGCTTCTTCAGTACCACCCTGACGCACCAGCAGCACTGTATGACTATCATCCTGGAAGCTATGCAAGGAGAAGAAGTGCTCGAAGAACCGCACTTGGAACATACACTTCACTGTGTCAACTACCTGCGACAAGCAACGCTCTGCGCAGCAGATTCTACGCTAGAACCTCCGGTCGTACTATCGAGTAACTATTCGTTTACAGAACGGATAGGAGCAACACATACGTGTTTCGACTGGCCAGAATTTTACAATGATATGAAGTTAAATTGGCTCGCATGGAAGACAGCCGATGAACAAGGCTCGTAGGATTAGGTACGATAGTTGTGTTATGCACAAACTTATCCAGTACCGCAGATCCTCTATCTGTATATGAGAGCACCCCTCGCGCTGGATCAATGAAATTCACCTCACTCGTAGCAAGGCATAGTGGGCTGCGGCCTGCCCCAGCGCGGTTGACGATCGGCCCTAGGTATCAG
>Ga0307508_10006972_pt1 | contig 10540 bp, 10 predicted proteins | sample 9_EM_MG_FD_203089 | JGI IMG/M metagenome (GOLD analysis project Ga0307508, IMG submission 203089) | Populus trichocarpa ectomycorrhiza microbial communities from riparian zone in the Pacific Northwest, United States - 9_EM | ecosystem: Host-associated > Plants > Roots > Unclassified | place...
GTCACAAAATCCGTTCGTATGGTATGGAGCTCGAGATGAACAAGTGACGGTAACATCGTTTGTGTTGTACGAGTAACGTCGACAATATTGTCTGAATAGTGCGCCAAATCCAGTTTCAATATTTGGATGAGGGGGCAGCTGCTCAGAACGTCTACAACGCGAGACAATGAATCAAAGTGTGACAATTGTAATGTCAGGTCGGTTACAGAAGTGGAGCAGGCCCCGAACAACACCCAGACCCCCGACAAAGACACATTGAGAGGTGGGCAATCGTGCAAATCCAAAAGCATGGTTTCGTTTTCACGTTTTTGGGCGAAAATGTTCAAGCGATGAAGTAAAGGGGTAGATCCCTGCAGTAAACGCTGAAGTGCGTTTGCGACGCCCTTATCCTTCAATCGAACGTCATTAAAGTAGATATTAAGCCTGCCCCATCGAGAGGTGCATGAATTAACCAAGCTCAGGAGCTCTGAGCCACATTCATCCCGAAGCTGGTCAATCGCCCGGTCGCCCAATGAGATGTTCAGTGGTTGAGTGCCAGCGCGTTGGCACCACAGTTCTATTAACGGGTGCGGCCAGGTATTCCAATTCGCTGTGGTGAATAGCTGGGGCATGGCAAGCACGGCCTCGCGCCATCTCTTTGAAACATGAGAAAGCCGCATTATCTCGCGCTGTCGACCTGGAGTAACGACTATGTAGGAGACGATGTCTTGTATGAGTTCATACGGGAGTATCGCAAGGGGTGACGACCAATTGGTGACGATCGCGCGATTATGGGCGAGATAAGATCGGACACTCGACAGCTCATTTTGGGCTGATTCGATCTCATGTTCGGCTTCTGAGATAGCTTGGATGAGAGATTTCGTCGAAGCTGGCGGCATAGCCTTGATCGGGGAAGGTGTTGCATAGATATCGTTCACTAACGGCGCTTCACGCAGAGCGTTCAACAGGGCATCTCTGGCTCGGTGAAAGGTTGTCCACAAGGAAGGGTCCACCAACATTATTCCTCTCGGCTCTTTGTAGTATCAGGTAGGCAATGACGGACGAAGATAATAGTAGAGTGCAACCGCAGCTGGAATGGCCCTCGCGGGCAGACCCGGTTTCACAGCCACAACCAGAACCACAGCCACACTTTACCTGCAATGACCCGTCATATGCCAGGTGATTATAGACTATAGTCCCTTAGTTGAGGTCATTGAATTTCAGCGCAGAGGTACCTGGATCTGGCATAAAGTTGCGAGGCTTGCGGAATAGAGTCAAGCATAAATTGTAAATTCGAGTACGAGATGAGTACAGTAACAATGGAAGATGAGGAGTTGTCATTGAAAAAGACACCAAACTTAATATGTTACACGAGTTTATGGTTCATGTGGTTAACACAACAAAGAATACGGCTCAAATGTCTTGCATGCAACATCATGGCGATGCCAACCACCATTCGATCCCAAGACATTGGCCCACCATTTACACTCACGACGGAAAAGCCGGAACAGCCGAGCAAACCGCCCTTGGCTTCCCGGCTTTTTCAGTTTACTTGTTTCTAGTTTCTATTCTAGTTTCTAGTCCAGACACACAAACTTTGTTACATCGACACGACACGACATGACACCCACACATTTGCATCCTCATTTCCGCCCAAGTGCGCATACGATCTCACAATACCATTGGCGTGTTAACGCATATAAAGTCGTCCGTGTTCGTGACCGAGGAGATGAGCAATGAGGGGGAAAGAGTCGACAGATCTGAATCTAGTAAAAGCATACTGTACCTGCCGACACAGAGTCGCCGACAACATACCCTGGGCGAGCAATATTGACCACCAAACCTCGCTTCACGGCTTCCATATGCAGCATCTCGGCCACCCATTTGCTTTGACCATAGCCAATGGTTAATTCATTTCGTGCGCCCTCCAGGTCGTCATCCTCCGGCACGTCGGGCGCCTCGGTATGCGCGGAGAGTCGTACGTAATGCTGTACGTCTATGCAAGAAGTCGAAGAAACGAACGAGACGAGCTTAGGCTTGGCCGCGCTCGATGCCGGCTCGATTGCGATTAGTGTTGAGACAACATTGGGTGGTTGGAGCTTGTGATATGGATAGACCCAATGAACCTTTGTGGGACACGAATTAGTGGAGAATGTGACATAAATCAACAATGCTCACCATTGCCCCGTTATGTAGAATGACATCGGCCGCGTCCACCAATTCGTTCCATTCAATATCGCTCGGTGCGTATCTGGCAGCGCTCAAATTATCGCAAAACGCGAGGAGCCGACCGCTTGATACCCAATGTTCATCCCATATACCCCGGTCCGTGCTGTTCTCGCGAAGGCGGTCCATTACCTCGCCCGCGCTTCTGGCACGGACTAGACAAATAACTTGGGCCACATGGTTGGGCCGGATGAGTGATTCACGAAGAATGTACGCTCCCAAGAAGCCGTCTGGCCTAGTCCATTGGGCGAGAGAATATTTTGGAGCCAGCTTGCCCAAGTCTGCACTGTAATATTCCGGCGAAATCACTGACGTCATTGCCCCGTTCGCGATCCCCGCCGCGCGAGACACCTTCGCCGCAAGGTCTCGTGCGAGGCCGAAATGAGGGTCACGTAGAGTGTCAATATCTTTGGCAAGTTCTTTGATCGTTGGTTGTTCGAACACCAAGCCAAGAGGCGCCTCTACGACGAATTTCTTGCGCAACTCAAAAACAAGCCTGGTGGCAAGGATGGAATGACCACCTAGATCGAAGAACCTCTCATCAATCGGAATGACGACGGGCGGCGAAGGCAGTAGATCTCCCCAGATAGCTGATATGGCAGCTTCAGTGCTGGAAAGTTTGGGTGTAGCCCTACTGGCCCTGACCCGAGGAGCCGACCCCGCCTCAGCAGTAACGGGGAACGGTAAGGCCCGCTTGTCGATTTTACCGTTTGGATTCAGAGGCATCCTGCGCAATGGCACAAACACTGATGGCTAGATATTTAGGGTCGACGATGACCTAGACGGTACACAAATACTCACTTGAAGGAATGCTGCAGCCAGGTAGTTTCTTCTTGAGATGCTCCCGGATGTCTTTGATGAGTCGTCGATATGCATAGAAAGGCTTTATCAGCCCACCCTCCTCTTCTTCATCCTCCAATTCGCTCACAAACTCTGCGCCACGTCGGTCAAGTGGGATAAAGTAGGTGATGAGCACATTCTCTTCGTTCTTGTCGCGCCTTACCAGGGTGACATTTTCGCGAACATAAGGGTGCTGACTCAGATGTGCATCGATTTCTCGCAATTCGATGCGGAATCCACGAATCTTCACCTGATCGTCGGCACGGCCTGTGCATTCGACACGGCCGTCCGGCAGATACCGTCCAAGATCACCAGTGCGAAACATCCGATCGCGTATACCCTTCCAATATGTCGCCTCTGGACCTGGAAATCTGTTTCCACCCGGGTGGCGTATCGTGTCTTCCCAGGTTGGCGGTGGTTTGGTGCCAGATGAGGTGAACCAATTGGCAACGAACTTCTCTGCAGAGGAGGCTGCATCAAGGTAGCCTTCAGCTAAACCGCCAGAGCGCACATAAATCTCCCCGACCTCGCCCACGGCGCATGGAATATTCCGGTCGTTCCGGTTCACTACAAGCAGCTGAACATCAATCATGCCTTCCCCAGCAGGCATGACATCCTTCTGCGTTGCCAGAAACGTAGAATCTGACGACACGCTTGGGATGGCAAAATACGAAACCGCGCGCTGTGTTTCTGTGGTCCCGTACATGTTGATGATGGATACGTTCGCGGCGAGACTTTGCAAACGGTGGCAATCGCGTTTCGTGAGGATGTCCCCGACGAAGAAAGCGTTCAAAAGACTTGGGATTTGACGGGTGGCCTGTGCCGGGAGCAGCTGACCCATAGCAGGTGTCAGATGGGTAGCAGTGACTTCACTGTTTGCCATCCATTCGGCAAGACGGCCAGGAGTACCAATGTCATCTGGGGTGGGCACATGAAGTTCAGCGCTAAAGAACAGTGGTGTAAACACTTTAGGTGGGATATTCAGCATCGATTTAGCATCAGTTAGCAAGAACCATGTACTGACTGTCACGTTGGATAGGATCATGAGCGATTCCACTAAGCATTGTGAATTTGGAGTTGCGGTCAAGTCCGAACCGTTCGCCCATCCAGGGGAAGAAATGTGTTAGGCTGTAGTGGCGACCCTGCACGCCTTTCGGTATCCCAGTGCTACCGCTTGTAAAAGACAACGTTCCAACACTATCTGGACCCAATGCTACCGATGGATCCACGTCGCCCAGATGCCGGCTTGACGCCAGCACATCTTCACCAGACTGGGAAGTGCCACCAAACACCTCCCGGGGATCCGATAGCTCTAGGGCGGGTACTTCCACACGAATTTCCAGCTCTGTCGACATAAAGTCTCGCACGGTCGGATTAATAACGCCCGCGCCTTTCAGAACAATTAGTCCTCTCGGCCGCGCCACCCTCAAGTACATGCTTTGTCGGGCCGGGGGATAAGCAGGATCTTTTGCACGGGTAAATGAAAAACGAAGAGCGAGAGCGGAACATATTGCGAACCTATAACGGAGAAGGTAGCACCAGCCTTAAGGATGGCCATGACCGCAACGACCATTTCAACACTTCGGTATGCGTATACCATAACGACTTCTTCTCGTTGGACCCCGCCTTTGAGTAGGTGATGCGCAAGAATATTGGAGGCTGCCAAAATTTCTTTACAAGTGTAAAAAACCCTTTTTTGAACATCTGAAAGCCTTGTTGGAATTGATTGCACCACGCATATTTTGTCCGGGTGCGTTCGTGCATTTCCGGAGAAGACATCCGTGATTGCACCCTTCCAATCGCACCAATGCAGATCCCCTGCAGGATCGGGGAGAGGTGACCTCTGCTTATCATCCAGCAGGGGGACTGAGCCGATCGTGTGCAAGGGGTCCGTGGATACCTCTCGCAACAGTATGGACAATTGGTCCAGCAGCAACTTGATCCGTTGCGGAAGGAATAAAAGCGCATTGTAGGCTACGCGTAAAGTAATCTGGGGGACCAAGGACGAGTGAGTTGTAGTAGGGGGTCGGGTGACAAAGATCGTTAGGTCGGTAGTAAGGGAAGTTGAACGAATAAAACCAATCTGGGATCCGTCCGTTTCATCGAAGAAGCGAACGCGGAACAGGGGTGCAGCTCCCTCCTGATCGGAACGTAGCGCGTGAACGATACTGTCATACGAGACGGCGTCATTTTGCGCCTCGCGTTCGACCGCTTGCACGCGGCGGACAACCGACCAAAATGGATCGGTAGGCTCGATCGACAAGCGGAGAGGAAGAGGATCTTTGATAGATCCTGATGAGGATGCAATCAATATGTCAGTATCTCCCGTATACCGATGGAGTAGGACAGTAAAGGCGGAGAGCAAGGTTTGGAATGGCGTTGGCTGTGTTTCATGAGCCTGTTTCGTCTCTTCGGCGATGCCGTCCTCAAAGAGGGCCAACATGAGAAGACAAAGCGATGCCTTAGGGTCTAGATCTTGACTCTCCACTGCTTCAACAAGTTTGTGAGAGGGGGGTCGAGGGTAGTCGGGTGGGAGAGTGATGGAAGGCAAATTTTGCAATCGAGCAACGACGCGATGTAAACGTGCAGATGCCATCACAGAGGAAGTCACGCCTCTTACGGATCTCTTGCCAGGGGCGGGGGGGGAGTAGTCACTCGGCCGCCGAGCGGTCTACTGTACTTGACCATGCCGCGCGACAGCGCGACAGGACACGTAATTTTATGAATATGAATTCTTCTAGCTCAGCAGTGGAGTCAGCCAAATATGTCATCCTCGTCGTTTTTAACTGGACCGCGATCTAAGGTTGGAACACACGAAAGTTGCTACTGTCACGTGACGTTGCAGAAATTTGGCCGAGACTCAACCTCACCCTCATGACCTGTAGCTGGAGTGCTTTTCTCGTGTGGCTTCTTTTTCGAGACGTTAATCCATGAAGACTGTGCTAGCGGATGGAGGATGTGCGTTACGACCTTGGCATCCTGTCTCAAAACACACGCGTCAGTCACGGCAAACGACATACTGTTTATCACGACTTACGGCCTCTTGTATTGCGAAATGTGCTTTTTGCTGGTCAACCCTAGTCTTGCAAAGCTTCTCACCATTTCCCTGAATCCCACTTGCCGTCATCAAGCAGGTTTGCAATCCCTTGTTCCCCACCAGCTGCGAATGGGTCTGGCATTGTTTTACTGACAGGTCTTCTACGGCCCATATTCCGTGGATCGGGGTCACGAGTATGCTTCTCCCAGCGTTCAAGAGTGTTTACAAGCTCGTCATCACAGCAAACGACACCTAAATGAGGTGCTTTTTCGCGGAGCTTTACGACGTCAGCAAATATTTTTCCTGAGACATAAACCGATAGTAATGTGCACCTTGCCTCCCCCGGTTGTTTCTAATGCCTTACTGATTACTTTCACAGCGCCTTGCTTGGCCGCTCCCGGATCAAGCATCTTAATTGTAAACTTGCAAATGCGAACTTGCTGTTGAGGGGTGTTGGTGGTCCCCGGACCGCTGGGTAACTCCCAGAACGCTTTTATAGCAGCGCCGCTAATGATCTGACTCCAGTAAAAAAGAAAACGGCGTTGACTTGGGATGCTGACGCCTCTCCTGGGTGTCTTCCGCGACTCATTAATAGATAGCGCTTTCATGCGTCGAGCGGAATGTAATGCTGAGATGCTCTCAACGGAGGAGGCACTGTTCGCCATTGGGTCATTCATCATACCAAGCTCGTGGCCAGGAGATGCTGGGGCCCGTGAGGGCATGATGGGAGTCACAATGGGAGGCACAGCTGGCGAATGCGACGCAGGGCTATTTGATACCAGGACTCCAGTTTGATCGCCATCAACAAGAGCAGTGTGTGGTTGGCAATGCAGGGGCAACACAGCATTTTGTTCAATCTTGACATCATCGCCAGGTTCCGTGACCTGCCTTATCCTCACCACGATTCCGCACTATGACGCCGTCTTCTTTCGGTGGCAAGGTGGTCCCGGTAATGGGTGGAGCGTCTGGAGTTTCCGGCCAGGGTACCTGCGCCTTGGGCTGCGCACCCACGGTATCGGGTTTGGATATAAATGTGACGGCTGCCATCATTTCCGACGCGTTTTCTTGCCCCTTCTTTGCGGGTGTGACTTCGCTCGAGTCGAATGCTAGTCAGAACCTCCTCAAGTGTGAGCAAGTAGGAGCACGCCAATGTGCCAGATCGGCCTTTCCCAGCTGGAAAAGCGAGCATAAGGCAAGGGCAAGGTTAGGTGAATCATTAAGTTTGTACTGGATTTTCGGCTGACGTGTTGGCTCGGTTGACGCACCTTTACAATGTAGAACGACAACATTATCTGGAGATTTCCGTAGCCAAAGGTCCATCTCGCGCGCGGCAAGCGCCATTATCGCGAGCGGGGGGGCGTGATGGTCGGGGAAGCTGAGATGAGATGTGATGGGCTGAATGTCAAACGTCCTCACCCTCAAATGCGGACTCACGGATATCTACTAACGTGTCCATGAAATAAGTCGGCTGGATAGGAGTTTTCTGTCAAGGGGCAACTGTCATCTAAAGTTAATTATGTGTGGATTGCGAGTTAGACGATTTCGATGGCTGGTGTCTGTGCTCGAGGAACGTGCGTGCATCGTACCTACAGTAGGTACCTTGAGTTTCACGCCCTCCGCTATTATATGCCATCACGAGTGCTTGCCATAATTCATTACGATCACATTGTCGATCAAGTTCGACATCAAGCTCTTCATCCTTGAAGCGAGCCTTATTCCCGCTTACAACCCGCCTCGCAAAGTTCGGCACAATTTGATGACAGCGCCGCCGATCCCTGGTCTCATGATGCCGGTCTCATTACCGCCCGCCCGTATATGCCCCTGCGCATACAAGTCAAACCTGTTCTGGGAAGATTAAGAAACAGTGGCGTCGCCCGGGCCCACACCTTGTCACGCACGCATTTCATTTCATGTGCGCGCGTGGCTGCAACGCCTAAAAAATATGCAAAACATGAAACTCCCATATGGCACGGAACATGTCAATGAAGTTGAATGAACCTGCAGATATTAATATTAATATTAGCAATGCCGCCGATGCATCTTGTCATCATCGTCGTGTGCCGTGTGTAATGTAACATTTTCTTTGGTATTCTTCATGCGCCGATTACAGTAGCTTCGGATTTATTTGTTTTTCCTCTTCTTGCGTTTCGGTCTCATATTTACACGTGCTGATCCTCATCTTCGTCATTTCATGCTCAATTTCCTCGGGAAATTTGGATTCTCTTCCCTTTTTTTTTTTGTTTCATTATCCGCATTAGCATCTCGGGGCAAGAGAAGAATGCCTGTGGTGGCGCGGGAGGCGATGTATAGAATACGGTACCGCAACATTTTTTTAGCTTCCACCCGCTTCTTAGATTAGTATAACATCCCTCGTTGATTATTCAAAAGCCGTTTTTTTTTCGTTGAACTGAACCCAGGGCCTAGAGCTCACAACGTCATATCATGTGTATATAGCACTATACTAATATTAATCCCATATCTTCAATAGAGGACCACCTACAATATAATGAAGTCAAATGTTCTACAAGATGAAAGCTTGAATGACATACCTTAAGATGTGGGACATGACCCCTCAGCGATTCCATGATATTGTCATCGAAAGGGGGGATGGTCAAATGTGTGATGCTGCCTTTGCGGAAATCCACCAGATCCTGGATGGCTTTACCAAGCTTGGAATAGCACTCTGGGTAATCGTATCGTCGTTCATATAGCAGGTGAAGCTCCGTCAGATGTGTGAAATTTGTTGGTTCCATTCCGAGACACTTGAGTTGATAGGTTACCGAGTCCCAGCAAATCCAACTCCTCATAACATAGTTAAGGACGGAAATATTCCGTGCATCTGGGATCGCTCGCTCCTGCAAGGTGGAAGGTTAAGGAAGACTGCAAAATACACATGAATGGCACTTTACCAGCAAAGGGGACAGATCCTCTTCGTTCAGTGTAATTGGTGCAACCGTGAGGGAATTGAGGCTGGGGGTGTTGAAACAACGAAGGATCTTCCCGATGTCGGTCACAAAACCCGTTCGTATGTTATGGAGCTCGAGATGAACAAGGGACGGTAACGTCGTTTGTGTTGTATGAGTAATGTCAACAATGCCTTCTGAATAGTGCCCCAAATCCAGTTTCAATCTATGGATGAGGTGGCAGGTGCGTAGAACGTCTACAACGCGAGACAATGAATCCAAGCGTGACAATTGTAATGTGAGGTCGGTTACAGGGGTGGGGCGGCAAAACAACACCCGGACCCCTGACAAAGACACATTGAGAGGGGGTGAAGAATCAAGCAAAACGAAAAGCGTGGTTTCGTTTTCACGTTTCCTGGTGAAAAGAGTCAAGTGATGAAGTAAAGGAGTGGATTCCAGCAGTAAATCCTGAACTGCATCTGCGACACCCTCATGCTTCAATCTAATGTCGTCAAAGCAGATCTCAAGTTCGCCCCATTGAGAAGTGCATGATTTAAGCAAGCGCATGAGCTCTGAGCCACGTTTATCCCGAAGCTGATCAATCGCCCGGTCGCCCAATGAGATGTTCAGTGGTTGAGTGCCAGCACGTTGGCACCACAGTTCTATTAACGGATGCGGCCAGGTATTCCAATTGGCTGTGGTGAATAGCCGGGGCATGGCAAGCACGGCCTCGCGCCATCTCTTTGAAACACGAGAAAGCCACATTATCTCACGAGAAAGCCACTTTATCTCGCGCCGCCATGGAGTAGCGATTATGTAGGAGACGATGTCTTGTATGAGTTCATACGGGAGTGTCGCAAGGGAAGACGACCAATTGGTGACGATCGCATGGCTATGGGCCAGATAAGATCGGACACTCGACAGCTCATTCTGGGCAGTCTCGATCTCATGTTCGGCTTCTGAGATAGCCTGGATGAGGGATTTCGTCGAAGCCGGCGGTATGGCCTTGATTGGGGGAGGGTGTACATAGATATCATTCACTGATGGTACCTCGCGCAGAGCGTTCAACAGTGCATCTCTGGCTTGGTGAGAGGCTGTCCACAACGAAGGGTCCACCAACATTATTTCTCTGGGCGATGGCTCGTTGTAGAGCAAGGAAGGCAAAGACGGGCGAAGGTGATCGTAGGATACGGAAGTGTCTAGAATAGTAAACTTCAGTCTTATGAGAAGAACCATTATTAACATTAGTGTAGTCCAACCTAGAATAGAAACTAATAAACAGAGCGAGTATGAGTAAAGGAGCGGCGTCGAAGAAAAACGTTTTTACCTTGAAGTTGTGAGAAAGGTGCCACGTGATGAAACTGGCATACGCCAAATGAATGTACGACCGGCAGAACGCCGCAAATATTAATGTCTAATAATACCGACATTACAGTGCATTACCGCTGAATGGGTCATTTTGAGATATTGCGTTCCTAAGGCCGCAACTGAGCACTAATGGTACTAAGTACTTAATAGACTAGTAGGCAATGTTCTTATGATAACTTCTGTGCAA
>Ga0307508_10006974_pt1 | contig 10538 bp, 14 predicted proteins | sample 9_EM_MG_FD_203089 | JGI IMG/M metagenome (GOLD analysis project Ga0307508, IMG submission 203089) | Populus trichocarpa ectomycorrhiza microbial communities from riparian zone in the Pacific Northwest, United States - 9_EM | ecosystem: Host-associated > Plants > Roots > Unclassified | place...
CTCCCCAGGGAGCTCTCACCTCAGGGAGAGACGGAGGACTCTGAGCCTAGGGTGCCGCAAGGTGCATGGAAACCTCATCTCCCCTTATCTACACCCTGCTATGACCAATGGATCACCCACGGGGTCCCCGCACCTCGGGGAAATCCAAGCCCGAGTCACCAGCGCTCACGCTGGTTCATCAAATCTCACGCTACGACCTCCACCATAAAAGAAAAAGGTTTTCTCTCGGAAACAGGAGGGAGACCTGCACGAACAGCCTCACCAACACTACCAACCCAAACCCACACACAAGATCTAAGATTATTCCATTGTGAATTATCGAAAGTAGCCTGATTACCTTTGAATCCCCCCACACTCCGGTTACGAGACAACCCCAGTGTCACACCAGCATACTAGTCTCCCCCTGGAAGGACGTGGGCGCGGTCACTGCCGAGTATACGGGTTACTAGCACGAAGGACACCATGCCTCTCCTGATTCCCGGTGCCGACTGCGACCCCGGAACCCCACCGAGCCGGCCAAGCCTTGATGCAGCGCGGCGGCAAGTACAACTCAATATGACACGACAGTATGAGTACACATCGGCCTACTCAGAGGGCCCAGTCATTCCGACGGATTACAGAGTCATGTCCTGATCCGGTGACTGGGAGGGCTGTAGGGGAGGAGGACTACAGTCACAGTAACTATACAAAAGTTACCCCACGAGAAGACACACATCCAGAAAGAGACAGGCTACCTAGATAAGAAAAAGTGTTAGCGCTCAGGACAAGGCTAAAGGAGAGGGGAGGTAGTGTTACATCTGAAATATCTCGAGTACGTAGCTAGGCTGAGAGAGGACTACGTAAGGATGACGGAACACACTCTGAGAGTCTAGGAGGGAGATAAGGCCCGGAGATGAGCTTACGGCCGAGATGGACCTAAGACACATATCTCCGGAGGTGAGGGGAAGATTGCAAACGACGAGATGTTTGGGCTAGGACCCCTCCCCCAAAAGGAGGGGATGCCATGTCGCCTGCTGATGGCACACGGACCGCCGGACTTGGGCTATGACCCCTCCCCCGAAAGGAGGGGATGCTACGTCGCCTGCTGAGGGCGTACGGAAGAGAGCCCGGTGGGAAAAACACCCTGCCCTCTTGCATGAAACCTCATCTCCCCTTATCTACACCCTACCAGGACCAATGAGTCGCCCACGAGGTCCATACACCTCGGGGGAATCCAAATCCGAGTCACCATTTCTCACGCCGGCGCCACTCAGATGTAAGACAGAACTTTTCCGCTCCGAAACGGGAGAAAACCAGCACGAACACCCTCACCAACACTACCACCGAAACCACACACAAGATCTAAGATTATTCCACTGTGAATTATCGAAAGTAGCCTGATTACCTTTGATTCTCTCCACACTCCGGTTACAATACAACCCCAGTGTCACAATGAGTCTAGATGCATTCAGAAATACCTGGTGATGTCGATACAAGTGCTACAGCAATCACAGTTAACAGAAGAATACCTCTTCGTAACTTCACGAGTTAAGGTCCAATCTTCTTCAAACAACTGACAGATAGTCTGGCTCCCCTCATATACCCACCAGATCCATTCCGCCTTGTGCGTCCTACATCACCGCTTGTGAGTTATATTGTACCCAGAAAAAGTTGACATTTTTGCTGGTGTACAGCAATGTTACACCCTAAATACTACAAGTCGGACATACAGATACGGACAGGGCAGAAAGGTATCGGAAACTTGTTACATGGTTTTAGGACAGCATACCAAGACTGGGCAACCAACACTGACGGGGCTCGGCTCGGGTCGACCAACTCTACAGCACTGGAGGATCCCGGGCCAAGTACCAGCGCAGACTGGGAAAGCGCAAGTGCTACCGCAGAGAGAGATAACCTTGGTGGTCATCATAGGATGGACAAGCAAATCGGAAGGAAAAGGAGAACATAAGGAGTTGCGAGTCTAGATCGCGGAATAGGAGCAGGGTTGTTTCCAAAGGTACAGTCCAGAGGAACGACACCACGAGTCGGGAATCACTGTATCGTCGCAGACGGCCAGAGGCCTGAGGCGATACTGCTACACCTTGTTGTCAGGAGACACGAGGAATGATGCTACCAGTCGCATCCTTATCATTGACTGTTACATCTGAACAAATTATCATAAGTACATAGCTAGAGAGAGGCACACAGGGACTAGGAACAAGGAGGGTCAGACCATGGCTGAGGAATTCGGAAGAGTCTAGGCGGGAGATAAGGAAACGGAGTTTAGCTCTCGGCCAAGACACTGGGCGTAAGAGTTTAAACTACGGAGATGAGGGGATTAGTTTATGCAAACGAGCGGGACTAGGTAGAGCTAAGGGCACCATGCCTCTAAGATCGGAGGGCCCTTCTCCACCACAATCGAAGAGGTAAACCCATCACAGATCTAGACAGCGATGCCCGGCTTGGCCGCATGGCCCTCATGCAGTAAAAGTAAACAAAACCGCTTCTACCGTATCGACACCCCGGCCAGAACCAACAAATCCGTCTACGTTTCTCCAAAAGAAGAATGAGCAATGCACTGCTCTCCACTGACCAATACAACACGCAAACTGTGAAAGCCATTGACAAGTGGAAGAATGAGCAAAGCAATACCATCTGCTGAGCAAAACAACGGGCAAACCATCGGGAAAGCTGTTGATGAACAGAAGTGGCACACAAAACGTCGCGAAACCTGTTAACAAGCGGAAGAATAAACAATCTGCTGCCATCCACTGCGTAATACAGCGCGTAGCCCGTTGCGATAGCCATTGACGAGTGGAAAAATGGGTTATCCGCTGCCATCCACAGAGAAACACAGTAGGTAAACTGTTATGAAAGCCGTTGACGAGCGGAAGAATGAGCCATCTGCTACCATTTGCAGAGTAATATGGCACACAAACCATGCGGAAAGATGTTGATGAGCAGAAGTATGAGCAAATTGCTGCCATCCGCTGATCAATACGGCATGTGTACTGTCATGAAAGCCATTGACAAGCGGCAAAACAAGCAATCCCCCACCATCCACAGAGCAATACAGTGTGCAAACCGTTGTGAAAGCAGTTGTTGAGTAGAAGAACAAGTAATCCGCAGTGCCATCCACCTCGTAATTTGGCAGGGAAACCGTGGGGAAAACCGTAAAATAGCAGAAGTGTGAGTAATTCCCAGCCATCTACTGAGCAATATGGCATGCAAACAGTTGGGAAAATTCAGTGAAGAGTACAAGAACAAGTAATTTGCCACCCCATTCACCTAGCAATGCAGGCAGGAAAACCATTGGGAAAGCCGAAGAGAAGTGAAGTAGTGACCGATCCAGCGAGTAGTCTACGGTGTATGGAACTTTAGCAAAGTCATTGACAGGCGGAGGCGATGGATAAGCCCATGAGACAGCAGTAGTGCCAGCAATCGAGCAATATGGCATACCAACCGTTGGGTAAGTCATAGACAATCAAAAGAACCAGCAATGTACTGCCATCCGCTGAGCAATACGGCGCGAAAACTGTTGTGAAAGCGGTTGACAAGTAGAAGAATGTGCAATTCCCCACCATCCAATGAGCAATACTGGACACAAACCATGAAAACCGTTAAAGAGTGAAAGAATGAGCAATGCACTGCCATCCTCTAAGAAAAACTGGGGACAAACCCAGAGAGACATTGATGAGCGGAGGAACGAGCAAGGGGCTACCATCCGCTGAATAAAACGATAAGCAAACCATTGTGAAAGCCATTAACAAGTGGAAGAAAGAGCAATCCTCCGTCATCCCCAGAGCAAAACAGTACCTAAACCATAAAAGCTGTTGATGAGCTGAAGAATAAACAATACGCTGCCATCCTGAGAGCAATACGGCATGCATACTGACGGGAAAGCCTTTGACAAGCGGATGAACAAGCAATCTGATACCATCCGCTGAGCGATACGGAGAGCAAACAGTCATAAAAGCTCTTGACGAGAGGAAGTATGGGCAATGGGCTACCATCCGCTGACTAAGACTGAACGCAAACCCTCTTGAAAGCCGTTGACAAGCGGAAGTATGTGCAATACGCTCCCATCTGCAGAGCAAAATGGCGTGCAAACCGGGAAAGCCATTGACAAGAGGAAGAATGAGCAATCCGCTGCCATCCGCTGAGCAATACGGCGTGCAAACCGTTGTGAAAGCCGTTGACAAGCGGAAGTATTGGCAATCCACTGCCATCCTCTGAGCAATACGGCAGGTGAATCGTTGTGAAAGCTGTTGACGAGCGGAAATATGAGTCATGCGCTGCCATCCGCAGAGTCAGACTGTGCGCAAACCGTTATGAAAGCCATTAACGAGTGGAAGAATGAGCAATCCGCTGCCATCCGCTGAGTAAAACGGCACCCAAACCGTCATGAAAGCCTTGGACTAGCAGAGGAATGAGCAATGCGTTGCTATTCGCTGCGCAAAATGGTGAGCAAACCATGAAAGACATTGACGACTGGAAGAATGAGCGATGTGCTGCCATCCGCGGAGGAAAATGGCACGTAAACCATCGTGAAAGCCGTTGACAAGTGGAAGTATGGGCAATATGCTGCCATCTGCAGAGCAAAACGGTGTGCAAACCATGAATGTCGTTGACGAGCAGAAGAATGAGCAATCCGCTGCCATCCGCTGAGCAATACTGCGTTCAATTCGTTGTGAAAGCCGTTGACCAGCAGAAGTATGGGCTATCCACTGCCATCTGCTGAGCAATACGGCGGGCAAAACATCGTGAAAGCCATTGACGAGCGGAGGTCCGCTGCCATTCATGGCACAAACCAGCACGCAAACCATAAAAGCCATTGACGAACGGAAGAATGAGATCCGCTGCCATCCTCTCAGCAATACAGCGTGCAAAGTGATGGGAAAGCTGTTGACAAACGGATGAACGAGTAATACGCTGCCATCCGCAGAGCTAAACGGCGTGCAAACTGTAGAAGCAGTTAACGAGCGGAAGAATGAGCAATACGCTGCCATCCAATGAGCGATACGGCACTCGAAACATAGGGAATGCCGTTGAAGAGCTGAGGTTTGAGCAATCTACTGCCATCTGCTGAGCAATACAGCACGCACACCATCGTGAAAGCTGTCGACGAGCGGAAGAAAGAGCAATGCGTTGCCATCCGCTGAACAAAACAGCGCGCAAACCATAAAAGACAGTGACGACAGGAAGAACGAGCGATGCGCTACCATCCGCTGACGAAAACGGCACGCAAACCGTGAAAGCCATTGACTAGCGGAGGTGTGCGTAATGCGATGCGATCTGCGGCGCAATACGGGACGCAAACCGGCATGAAAGCCGTTGACAATCGAAGGTGTGAGCAATCCACTGCCATCCACTGAGAAATACGACGCGCAAACCGTGAAAGCCGTTGACAAGTGGAGGTGTGAGCAATCCGCTGCCATCCGCTGTGCAATACGGCATGCAAACCATTGTGAAACCCATCGGAGAGTGGAAGAATGAGCATTATGTTGCCCGCTGCTGAACAAAACAGCGCGCAAACCATGAAAGACGTTGATGATAGGAAGAACGAGCGATGTGCTGCCACCCGCTGAGGAAAACGGCGGACAAACCATGAAGGCCATTGACGAGCAGAAGAATGAGCAATAGGCTGCCATCCGCTGAGCGATGCGGCGCTCGAACAGTCGGGAAAGCCATTGAAGAGCGGAGGTTTGAGCAATCCACTGCCATCCGCGGAGCAATACGGTGCGCTAACCGTGGTGAAAGCTGTTAACAACTGGAAGTAAGAGGAATCCGCTACCATCCACTGAGCAATACAGTGTGCAAACCGTCGTGAAAGCCATTGACGAGCAGAGGTATGAGCAATCCAATGCCATCCGCGGAGCCATACGGCACGCGAACCATAGTGAAAGCCGTTGACGGGCGGAAGTATGAGCAATCCACTGCCATCTGCAGAGCAATATGGCATACGAACCGACGTGAAAGTTATGGACGAGCAGAAGTATGAGCAATCTGCTGCCATCCGCTCGGCAATACGGCGCGAAAACCGGCGAGAAAGCCATTGACGAGCGAAAGTGTGAGCAATCTGCTACCATCCGCAGAGCAATACAGTGCACACACCATCGTGAAAACCATTGTTGAGTGAACGAATGTGCGATCTGCCTCACCATTTGCTGAGTAATACAGTGCGAAAACCATGGTTCAAGCCATTGACGTCTGCAAGAATGAGCAATCCGCTGACATCCGCTGAGGAATATAGTACGCGAATAGGCCTGGGAGAACAGACCTCGACTAGCGGAAGAATGATCAGTCCGCTGCAATTTACCATGCAAAACAGCGCGCAAACTGTGAAAGCCGTTGACATGTGCAAGAATGAGTAATCCGCTGCCATCCGCTGAGGTATACGATACGCGAACTGTCCATGGATAATAGACATCGATCAGTGGAAGAATGAGCAATCCGCTGCCATCTGCTGCGCAATACGACGTGTGAACCGTCGGGAAAGCCGTTGACGAGTGTAAGGATGAGCAATGCGCTGACATCCGCTGAGCAATACAGCTAGCAAACCGTCGCGAAAGCTGTTAGCGAGCGGAGGTATGAGCAATCCGCTACCAGCCGCGGAGCAATATGGCGTGCAATCCATTGTTCAAGCTATTGACAAGTGGAAGTATGAGCAACATGCAGCCATCTGCTGAGCAATACGGCGTGCAAACCATTGGAAAAGCCATTGAGAAGTGGAGCAATAAGCAATGAGCTGCCAACCACAGAGCAATACGGCACGCGAAACGTCGGAAAAGCCGTTAACGAGCGGAAGAATGCACAATGTGCTGCCATCCGCTGAGCAATATGGCACACAAAACGTCGTGAAAGCCATTGATGAGAGAAAGAATGAGAAATCTGACGCCATCCACTGAGCAATACGGCACCCAAACCGTCGTGAAAACCTTTGACGAGAGAAAGAATCAGCAATCCACCACCATCCGCTGAGCAAAACGGCGTGCGAACCGTCGGGAAAGCCGTGGACGAGCGGAGGTATGTGCAATCTGCTGCCATCTGCTGCGCAACACGTCACCCAATCCGTTGTCAAAGCCATTGACGAGAGAGAGAATGAGCCATCCGCCGAGCCATCCGCTGTGCAATACGGCGGGCAATCCATCGTGAAAACCGTTGACGACTGGAAGAATGAGCAATCTGCTGCCATCCGCTGAGAAATATATAGTGAAAACCGTCGTGAAAGCCGTTGACGAGTGGAGGTCTGAGCAAGCCACTGCCATCCGCAGAGCAATACGGCACGCAATCCGTCTTGAAAGCCCTTGACGAGTGAACGAATGAGCGATCTGCCTAGTCATCTGCTGAGTAATACGGTGCGAAAACCATCGTGAAAGCCATTGACGAGTGCAAGAATGAGCAATCGGCTGCCATCTACTGAGGAATACAGTACCCGAACCGGAGGGGGATAACAGACGTCAACGAGCGGAAGAATAAGCGATACGGCGAGCTTTCTACAGCGAGTAGAACGTTAGCAAAGTCATCGACAAGCGGAACATATGAGTGAACCCACAGATGAGCCGACTTACCTACCGTCGAGCCATATGGTATGCAAACAGTTGGCAAACCCGCGTAGGAGCGGAAGAATAATCATTCCAGCGAGCTATCTGATGAGCAATATGGCGTGTAAACCGTCATGAAAGCCGTCGACGCGCGGAGGAATGAGCAATCTGCTGCCATCTGCAGAGCAATACAGTGCGAAAACCGTCGTGAAAGCCATTAATGAGAGAAACAATGAGCAATCCGCCACCATCCACTGAGAAATACGGCGAGCAAACCGTCATGAAAGCCGTTGACGAGTGCAAGAATGAGCAATCCGCTGCCAACCACTGGGCAATACAGCACGCAAACCGTCGTGAAAGCCATCGACGTGCAGAAGAATGAGTAATCCGCTGCCATCTGCGGAGCAATACGGCTCGAAAACCGTCGTGAAAACTGTTGACAAGAGAAAGAATGCGCAATTCGCTGCCATCCACCAAGAAATACAGCGTGTAAACCATCGTGAAAGCCGTTGACGAGTGGAAGAATGAGCAATCCGCTGCTATCGGCAGAGCAAATAGGTGCAAAAACCATCGTGAAAGCCATTGACGAGTGGAAGAATGAGCAATGCGCAGCCATCCGCTGAGTAATACGGCACAAAAACCGTCGTAAAAGCCGTTGACGAGCGGAGGACCGACCAATCCGCTGCCATCGGCGGAGTAATATGGCGCGCAATCCATCACGAAAGCCGTTGACGAGCGAACGAATGCCCGATGTGCCTAGTAATCTGCTGAGCAATACGGCGCAAAAACTATCACGAAAGCTGTTGACGAGTGCAAGAATGAGCAATCGGCTACCAGCCACTAAGGAATACAGACTGCAAACCAGCCTGGGATAACAGACGTCGACGAGCGGAAGAAAGAGCGATACGGGGAGCAATCTACGGCATGTAGAACGTGAGCAAAGTCATCGACAAGCGGAACATATGAGTGAACCCACAGATGAGCGGACTTACCTACCGTCGAACCATATGGCATGCAAACAGTTTGCAAAGCCATAGACGAGTGGAAGAATAATCGATCCAGCGAGTGATCTGATGAGCAATATGGCGGGAAAACCGTCGTGAAAGCCATTGACGAAAGAAAGAATGAGCAATCCGCTGCCATCCGTTAAGTCATAAGGGGTGCGAACCGTCGTGAAAGCCGTTGACGAGTGGAAGTATAAGCAATCCGCTGCCATCCGCCGAGCAATATAGCATGCAAACTGTCGTGAAAGCCTTCGACGAGTGGAAGAATGAGCAATCCGCCTAGCCATCCTTCAAACAATTTGACATGCAAACCGTCGTGAAAGCTGTCGATAAGCGAACGAATAAACGATTCGGCGAGCCCGCTGCAGCGCCTAGATCGTTAGCAAATTCATAGACCAGCGGATGAAAGGAGTGAACCCACGAATGTGACGACGTTTCATCCGACGAGCAATACAGTGGGTGAACTGTTGATGTGCAGAAGTAATGTGCGATCCGTCGAGAAATATGGCATGCAAAGCCTTGTGCAAGTCCGTTGCGAGTTCATCAGTCGGGTCCTGATCCTTTCATTTCATCATTTTGTTCAATTGATTTGACGTGTACTAAGCACGTGACAATATCGCGCATATTTGTTGCGCAATATTGTCACATGCTTATAGTTCTCATCGGTCAATCATCGCCAAGGGGCTAGCTACAGTGGCGGCAGGCTTGCTAGTGGTTAGCATTTCCAGACATCATTCTCACCATGGCGCTAGCTACAGCGGCGGCAGGCTTGGTATTACCGCCACAGTGGTTAGGGTTTCCAGAGGTCATCCTTGCCATGGCGCTACCTACAGCGGCGGCAGGCTTGGCATTGCCGCAGCAGTGGTTAGGGTTGCAGGCAGGAATTAACTGGGGTGTGGAGAAGTTTCTCAGCTAGCAAGATGGCTAGACCATTGACGAGCAGGAGTAAGGAGCTATCCGGCGAGCCATCCGCCGAGCAAAACGGTACGCGAACCAGTGTGAGAAAATAGCCGTCAACGAGCCAAAGAATGGGCGATCCACCGACCTATCCATGGAGGAATCCAGCATGTAAACCCTGGTGAAAGCCGCCGATAAGGCGAAGGAATGAGCGATACGGCGAGCAATCTACGGTGTGTAGAACGTTAGGAAAGTCATCGACAAGCGGAAGGAATGAGTGAACCCACTACGGAGCAGTAACACCATCCGCCGAGCCATTCACAGAGCGAGACGGCATGCAAATCATTGTGAAACCTGTTGACGAGCGGAAGAATGAGCAATCCGCTGCCATCCGCAGAGCAATACGGCGGGTAAACCATTGTGAAAGCCTTTGACGAGCAGAAGTACGAGCAGTGAGCTGCCATCCACTGAGTAATACGGTGCCCAATCCGTCGTGAAAGTCTTTGACGAGCGGAAGTACGAGAAATACGCTGCCATCCGCTCAGAAATACGGTGCGAAAACCGTCGTGAAAGCCATTGACGAGTGCAAGAAAGAGCAATCCGCTGCCATCCGCTGAGCAATATAGCGCGTAAACCGTCGTGAAAGCAGTTGATGAGCGGACGAACGAGCTGTTACACCTTAGTAATTAGCTAGAGTACGTAGCAAGGGAGACTCATCACGGGCCTTCAGAAAGGCACTAGTTGCCCTCTGAAGCACGGGTAATGATGCCAGAGAGTCTAGGTAGGAGATCGAGGAGACGGAGATTAGCTGTCGGCCGAGAAAACCGGACCTAGGCTAACTCCGGAGATGAGGGGGTGAGTGCAAACGAACGGATCTCTTTCCAGAGGGAGATTGCGTCACCTCAGGGTGATCGACAGGCTCTAGAACTTAGACCCCGTACGGCTGCATGGCCCTCATACAGTACGTGGCTCCCCAGGGAGCTCTCACCTCAGGGAGAGACGGAGGACTCTGAGCCTAGGGTGCCGCAAGGTGCATGGAAACCTCATCTCCCCTTATCTACACCCTGCTATGACCAATGGATCACCCACGGGGTCCCCGCACCTCGGGGAAATC
>Ga0307508_10006976_pt1 | contig 10537 bp, 8 predicted proteins | sample 9_EM_MG_FD_203089 | JGI IMG/M metagenome (GOLD analysis project Ga0307508, IMG submission 203089) | Populus trichocarpa ectomycorrhiza microbial communities from riparian zone in the Pacific Northwest, United States - 9_EM | ecosystem: Host-associated > Plants > Roots > Unclassified | place...
GCATGATCCGGCCAGCACATACCGCACGCAGCGAACGCACGCGCGAGGCGCTGCGGCGGGCGGCGGTGCTCCGGTTCATCACCCAGGGCGTGGAGGACACGTCCGCCGAGCAGATCGCCACCGACGCCGGCGTCTCGCTGCGGACCTTCTACCGGCACTTCACCTCCAAGCACGAGTTGCTGTTCGCCGACTACGACGCGGGTCTGCACTGGTTCCGGCGGGCGTTGGCGGCGCGCCCAGGCGACGAACCGATCATCGAGTCGGTACGGGTGGCCATTTTCGCCTTTCCCTACGACGTGGCGGCCATCACGCAGATCGCCGCGCTGCGTGCCGAGGCGCTCGACCCCGGGCGCATCGTGGCGCACATGCGCCAGGTCGAGGCCGACTTCGCGGCGGCCGTCGCGGAACGGTTGGGTATCCGCACGGGTGTCGAGCCGCGCAGGTCGCTTGCGGTGACGGTGACCGCGCGGTGCATCGCCGCCGCCGTCTTCGGCGCGATGGAGTTCTGGATGCTGGGCACCGACCGCTCTCTGGCCGAGCTCGCGCGACTCAGCCACGCCGCGCTCTCCGCCATCGAGGACGGTTCCGTCGACGGCCTGTTCCGTCATTATTGACGAAACTTGCCGGTCCGTGTCAGCCTGGGCCATGGCGGACTACGACGCGATCGTCATCGGCGCGGGGCACAACGGGCTTACCGCAGCCGTCCTGCTGCAGCGAGCGGGCTTGCGTACGGTGTGTCTCGAAGCCAAGCGGTACGCGGGCGGGATGGCCTCCACCGTCGAGCTGTTCGACGGCTACATGTTCGAGATCGCGGGCTCGGTGCAGTTTCCGACCTCGACGATGGTGAGCCGGGAACTCGGCCTCGACACGCTGCCCACCGTCGACCTGGACGTCATGTCGGTGTCCACCCGCGGCATAGGCGACGCCCCGGTCATCTACTACACCGATCCGCTGCGGCTGATGATGCACCTCGACGAGGTGCACGGCAGCGAGGTCGTCGTCGGGCTGGCCGAGTTGGTGGCGTGGAGCCAGGCGCCGGCCCGGGCGCTCGGCAGGTTCGAGGCCGGGCGGCCCCCGAAGACGCTGGACGAGATGTACGCCTGCGCGACCAGCGAGTCCGAACGGGCCAGCATCACCGACCTGCTCTTCGGCTCGGTCACCGACGTACTGGACCGGTACCTGCCTGATCGGGAGAGGCACGGCGCGCTGCGCGGGATGCTCGCGTTCCTGGCCGTCAACGCCACCTACCGCGGCCCCGCCACCCCGGGCAGCGCCGCCGCCCTGGCTTTCGGCCTGGCCGTTCCCGACGAGAACACCACGCTGATGAAGAAGCTGCGCGGCGGCATCGGGGCACTCACCACCCACCTGCGCGAGCAGTTCACCGCCGCGGGCGGCGAACTGCGGCTGCGTACCGAGGTCACCGAGATCCGCGTCGTCAGTGGCCGGGTGACCGGTGTGACCGCCGCGGACGGATCCACCGCCAACGCCCCGGTCGTGGTCTCCTGCCTCGCCCCCGACCTGACGCTCACCCGGCTGGTCACCCCGAGCGCAGTCGCCTCCGATGTCCGCGAACGGTTCTCCAGGACCGACCACCGCGGTAGCTACGTGCAGATGCACTTCGCGCTCGACGGCGCACCGGAGTTCGCGGCGCCGTACGACCTGCTCAACGACCCGTCGATGCAGGCCGCCATCGGCCTGTTCAGCACGCCCGAGGAACTCCAGCAGCAGTGGGAGTCCTGCCGCCGCGGCGTGGTACCCGCCGATCCGGCCGTCGCCCTGCAGATCCCCTCGGCGCAGGATCCCGGCCTGGCACCGCCCGGCAAGCACGCGGCGTCGGCGTTCGCGCTCTGGTTCCCGGTCGAGACCAGCCAGGCCGACTACGCTCGGCTGAAGGCCGAGATGGGCCGCCGGGTAATAGAAAAGATCACCCGCCTGGCGCCGAACTTCGAAAGCCTCATCACCAAACACACCACGTTCACACCCCGACACATGAGCACGATGTTCGGGGCGCCGGGCGGCGACTACTGCCACGGCCTGATCCACCCCGAGCAGATCGGCCCCAACCGTCCAGGACCTACCGGATACCCCGGGCAGCCACTCGGCATCGACGGCCTCTACCTGGGCAGCGCCGGCTGCCACGGCGGCCCGGGAATCACCTTCATCCCCGGCTACAACGCCGCCCAAGCAGCACTCGCCGCGCGCTACGGCCCCGGTTGCCCGACCACCACTAGTGGATCATGACGGTCAACGCCCGTGCATGAGGGCCGCTGATCGTCAGGTGCGCACTACGGCGGCGAGCAGTCGCCGAAACGTCTCGGCGTCGGTCCGGGACAGTGGCGCCAGGAAGTTGTTCTCGGCTTCCGTCGTCGCGGCCAGACCGGCGGTCAGGGTCTCACGGCCGTGCGCGGTGAGGGCGACGACGTTCTTGCGGCGGTCGTCGGGGGCAGGACTTCGGCTGACCAGGCCCTGGGTCTCAAGTTCGTCGATCAGCGCGACCATCGTGGTGCGATCCACGCCGAGGCGGCGAGCCACCTCCTGCTGCGACTGCGGCTCCTGGTCGTCGATCGCGATCAGCACCGCACATTGCCGGCCTGTGATGCCGTGCGGCCGCATCGCCGCGATGGTCAGCTCGGCGTGCCGCAACTGGGCGTGCTTGAGCAGGTATCCCAGACGGTCAGCGACTCGAGGTGTTGGCATCCGGCAAGTCTATGCCTAAGCTGATCGTCAGTTCTGCTGATGATTTGGAGAGCTGACTGATGTCAGTGAGTTTTGGGATCAAGACCAGCCAGATGGGCTTGACGTACGACCAGATCCGACACATCTGGCGGGAAGCCGACCAGATCGACGTGTTCGAGCACGCCTGGCTCTGGGACCATCTGGTTCCGTTACGCGGCGACGCCGACGCCGACGCACTGGAGGCCTGGACATTGCTGGCGGCCTTGGCAGCGCAGACCAGCCGCCTGCGTCTGGGGGTGATCGTAACGAGCAACCGGCTACGTTCGCCGACGCTTCTGGCGAAGATGGCAGCGACGGTGGACGTGATCGCCGGAGGGCGGCTCGACTTCGGCATCGGCGCCGGCGGTAGCCGAGTGGCCGGCCCCAACCCGGCGGTCCGAGAATTCGCGGCGTACGGCTTTCCGCTGGTGGCACCCGGCCGAGCCGTACGAGACCTGGCAGAAGCCCTCGACGTGATCACACGAATGTGGACCATGGAGCAGCCGTTCGACTACGACGGGCCATCCCTGACACTGCGCGGCACGGTCTGCGCGCCGCGGCCGGTGCAGCGGCCGCGTCCACCGATCATGGTCGCCGGATCGGGCGACCGCATGCTACGGATCGTGGCCGAGCACGCCGACCTCTGGAACTACCCCGGCGGCCTCGACGACGCCTTCGCCGAACGCAACGCCACGCTGGTGCGGCACTGCCAGGCGATCGGCCGTGACCCGGCAACCATCATCCGGTCCATGCAACTGATAGTCCGCACCACCGAGGAGGACGCCGTCCCGAAGGCCCAGGCCACGATCGAGCGGATGATCGACGCCGGCGTGCAGCACATCGTGCTCGCCGCAGTCTTCGGCGACCACAGCGTCCAATGGCTCGCCGACGAGGTCCTCCGGCCGTTCAGCTGAACAAAGTGGTCTGGCGGATCCTGCGCGACGATGCGCTGCGCGAGGCTTGGGCTGATGTCATCTCGGACCACGCCATCGGATCATGCCGCCCGCAGCGCACGGAGTTCCGCCGCTCCGCTCGCGGCCTGGACGATTACGAGGAAATACTTCGATGTTCGCCGATCTATACCCGGACGTCGCGGTGCCCGAGAGCGCATGGAAGTGGGTGGACTCGGCGCAGTATCGCCTGCTTCGAGCCGGTGAGCATCGGGCGCTGTCCTGCGTGGATCTCTTGATCTGCGCCTGCGCCGCCGTCGGCGGCAAGACGGTCCTGCATGACGACAACGACTTCATCACCGCGGCCCGACACCTGCCCGACCTGTCCGAACGCCGGGTCCTCAACCTTCCTTGACTCGGAAACTTGACAACATAGTTGGACACGAACCGGCTACCCGGAGCACATAACCGCAGGTCAGAAGCATCGGCAACAACAAGAACCGAATACCCGAATCCGCCGTCGTCTCTTACGTTCGGGATGGCGCTGCCTGCATGGAACGTGCATGCAGGATTGGAGGCAGCCTCTCAGCCCGAGTCCGTGCCGAGCAGGCGGAGCGGATCCGGAGCGGACTCGAACGCCCGGGACAGTACGGCGCCGACGTCGGTCGGTGATACGCCCGGTCGTAGTACGTGCGGCGGGCCGGGCTGCCACGCGTTGGGCACCGACAGTTGCCGGTTGCCCACCTCGACGACCCGCCCGTTGATCTTTCTGGCGCCCGGGCCGAGCAGCCAGGCGACCACCGGCGCGACGTGCTCGGGCGCCCACGGATCGTCGTCGGCGGGGCCGTCGGGGAGCCAGCCGGTGAGTCTGGTACGCGCGGCGGGGGCGATCGCGTTGACCGTCGTCCCATACCGGCCCAGCTCGTCGGCCGCGACCCGCGCAAGCATGGTCACGGCCGCCTTCGCCGCACTGTATGCTGCCTCGGCCCGGAACCCGTACAGGCCGGCCGCCGAGGTCGTGAGCACGGCGGCGGCGGGGACGGCACGGTTGGCCTTCGCCTCGGCCCGCCAGTACCCGCCGAAGACACGCAGGAGCCGGAACGGCGCGGTCACGTGCACGTCGAGCAGCAGTCGCAGGTCGTCGTCGGCGAGGCGCAGCAGCGGGCCGGAACGCAGCATGCCGGCGTTCGCGACGAGCGCGTGCAGCTGCCCGTAGCGGCGCAGCGCGGTGTCGAGCAGCGCGCGGGGGGCGGCCGGGTCGGTGATGTCGTGGACGGCCGGGCAGGCGCTGCCGGGCGTGTCGGCGGCGGCGTCCACCGTCTCCTTGAGGGCCGCCTCGTCGATGTCGTTGGCGACCACCGCGGCGCCTTGCCGGCACAGTTCCAGGGTGTATGCCCGGCCGAGGCCGTGCGCGGCGCCGGTCACTACGACCACCCGTCCGGCCAGCGGCGCCGGCAGCGGTTCGCCGGCCGCGGGGTCCGGCGAGCCGGCGCGGACCCGCTGCACAACCGCGTCGATCTGCCGGAGCATGTCCGCCTCGGCGCTGTACGCCCCGAACACCGCGTCGGCTCCGCGGGCCAGCAGGTCGGCCCGGTCGGAGTCGGTGAGGAGGCTGCCGCCGAACACCAGGCCGATGCCCAGGTCGCGGCACCGGAGGATCAGCTCGTCGGCGTACGCGGTGAACTCCCAGGAATGCACGGACACCCCGATGATGTCGGCGTCTTCCTGTTCGGCGACGGCGGCCAGCCTTTCCGGAGTGTTGAACCGGCCGAGATAGACGACCTCGTACCCGTGTCGGACCAGGATCTGGCTGACCGCCATGGCACCGACCTCGTGTTGGTCGAGGCCGAGGGTGCCGATCACGAGGCGGCCGGGGCGCGGACGCGTCATCGGTTTGCCCCCACGTACTCGAACGGGTCGGCCGGCAATCCCTGGCCTTCGCGCAGGCAGCCGGCAATCTCGCCGAAGGTGGCGTCGGCGTCCGACGCGGCCACGATCGGGCCCATCAGGTCCGCGTCCGGGTCGGCGGCCGCGTCGCGTACCCGGTCGAGGCCGTCTCGCAGTGGCGCCTGCGCCCGCGTCGGCCGCCAGGCCCGGATCCGCTCGACGTGCGCGAGGTCGGGCGCGAAGCGTTCCTCCGCCGCGTCGCGCAACAGCCGGTCGGATTCAGGCGGCACGACGTGCTCGGTCACGCCGACGATCCGCGCCCGTCCATCCTGGACAGCCGTGGAGTGACGGTCCATGGCGGCGGTGAGGATGCCCCGGAAGTAGCCGTTCTCGACCAGGGTGTCGACGTCGCCGAGGGCCTCCATCTGCCGCACCGCCGCGTCGATACGCTGTTCCAGGTCGTCGGTCAGCGACTCCAGGTACCAGGAGCCGCCCAGCGGGTCCTCGACCGCGCCGATGTTCGTCTCCGCCTGGATGATCTGCTGGGTGCGGATGGCGAGCTGGTGCGCGGCCGCCGAAGGGGTACGGAACGGCTCGTCGAACGTGGAGATCTCCAGCCCCTGTACGCCGGCCATCGCCATCGCCAGGGCCTGGACCGCGCCGCGCACGATGTTGTTGGCCGGCTGCGCAGCGGTCAGGCTGAGTCCGGAGGTGTGCACGGCGATGTTCGCCGACCAGGACCGCGGGTCCGCGGCGCCGAACTCGTCGCGCATCATCCGGGCGAACAGCCGCCGGGTGGCGCGAATCTTCGCGATCTCCTCGAACAGGTCCATCCGGCAATTGACGAGAATCGCGATGCGCGGGGCGAACGCGTCGACCGGCAGCCCGCGGGCGATCAGGCGCCGGCTGACCTCCCGGATCTCCAGCAGCCCGAGGCTCATCTCCTCGACCACGTCCAGGCCGCCGTCCGAGATGTAGTAGGTGTCCTCGAGAAACGCGTGGAACCGGGGCATCTCGCGTAGCGAGAAGGCGATCGAGTCAAGGGTCAGCCGCATGCGCAGACTGAACGGTAGGAACGTGGAGTACGAGCAGTCCTCGGCGTACAGCGGAGGCTGGATCGCAGAGCCACGCAGCACCCGAGGATGCAGGCCGCTGTCCCGCCCGGCCAGGTACTGCCCGGCGAGCGCGAACGCCGGGGGTAGCGAGTGGCTGAGCGTGATCCGGTCCAGGGGGATGCCGTCGAGCAACTCGATGAAGTCCTGCTTGCGGCAGAGCGACACGCCGGTGGTGCCGACCGCGGGCACGGACATCGGGTGGTCCGGATCCATCGCGGACATGGTGGGGTTGTCGCCGATCACGTCGACCCCGAGAGCGCCGTGCGCGAGCAGCATCCGCAGCTGCTCGTTGGAGCGGCGGGGCGACCCTTCGCCGGAGAGCTCGCGCTGGATCCAGCCGTCCGGGGGCCGCAGCCGCCCGCGGGTGAAGGGGTAACTGCCGGGGTCTGCGATGCGGCTGTAATCCGTACCCGTGTCGGCGGGGGCGTAGAACCGGCGCGCCGTCATGGTTCACCGCCGGCCTGGCACAACGCCAACGCGAAGGTCTGGTAGCGCGCCGTCAGCGCGGGCAGCGACAGCGGCCCGTCCGGGTGGTACCAGCTGCGGATGCCGTCCAGCATGTCGAGCACGGCCATCGAGGTGAGCAGCGGGTCCGCGACGCGGAACGTGCCCGCCTCGACGGCCTCGGCGATCACGTCGCGGACCGCATCCCGGTATGCGCGGCGCATCGCCGCAATCCGCGCCTGCTGCTGCGGGCTGAGCGCGTTCAGCACCGGGCTGCCCACCAGCAGCTCCTCGCTGCGGGTGACGGTGAGCTCGACGTGCACGGCGACGGCCCGTTCCAGCCGCTCCGGCGCCGGGACCGCGGTGTCGCACAGCCCGGCAACCTGCAACTCGGTGTACTCCTCCAGGAACCGGCTGATGATCGCGAACAGGATGTCCTGCTTGGTGCGGTAGTAGTGGTACAGCGTCGAGGTGGACAGGCCGACGGCCTCGGCGAGGTCGCGGATTCCGACGGCGTGGTACCCCCGCTGGGAGAACAGGTTTGCGGCGCGGGACAGGATGTCGTCGGCCGTGGACCGCTCGGCGTTCGGTCGGGAGGCGTCGGGGGACTCTGGCATCCGGCCAGTGTGCAGGACGGCGCTCATGGCCGTCCGCCGGCCGGTTGGATGTCCGCCAGGCTGCGTTTGAGGACCTTACCGTTGGCGTTGCGCGGCAGCTCGTCCAGCTGCACCAGCTCGGCCGGCAGCTTGTAGTCGGCGATCCGATCGCCGGCCCAGGCGCGTAGCGCGTCGAGCGGGAGACTGTCTCCCGGCCGCAGCACCACGACAGCGCGCACCCGCTCTCCCATCACCTCGTCCGGGACGCCCACGACCGCCACGTCGGCGACCGCCGGGTGCTTGGCCAGCACGCTTTCCACCTCCAGGCTGTAGATGTTCTCGCCGCCCCGGATGATCATGTCTTTGAGCCGGTCCAGCACCCGCACGTACCCGGCCGCGTCGATCCGCCCCACGTCGCCGGTGCGCAGCCAGCCGTCCGGGCCGAAGGTCTCCGCGGTCGCCTCCGGCCGGCGCCAGTAGCCCGCCGTCACCACCGGGCCGCGGACCCACAGCTCGCCTATGGCGTCCGGGTCGGGCGCGGCCGGCGGCGCACCGTCCACCGACACAGCCACCTCGACGCCCGGCACCGGCCGCCCCGCCGACCAGGGCCGGTCCTGCCATTCCCGGCCCACCGCACAGGTCACGATCGAGGTGGCCTCGGTCAGCCCCCAGATGTTGGCGAAAACCACCCCGGGCAGCCGCGCGGCCACCCCGGCCAGGAACGCCTCCGGCACCGGAGCGCCGCCGAAGCAGACCGTGCGCAGGTCGCTCAGGTCGGCCGGGTCGAACGCCGGATCGGCCAGCATCAGGTGAATCATCGCGGTCACCCCGGCGAAGACGGTGATCCGGTGCTCGACGAGCGCCTCGCGCATGCCCGCCGGGGTGAACCGCGGCTGGAACACGCGGGCGGCGCCGTGGGCGCCGAACCCGACCAGCTGCGAGACGATGCCGGTGGCGTGGAACATCGGGGCGATGACGAGGGTACGGTCGCCGGCCTCGGCCCCCAGCACGGTCCGGCATGTGCCCGCGTTGAACACGATGTTGCCGTGCGTCTGCATGGCTCCCTTCGGCTGCCCGGTAGTGCCGGATGTATACAGGATGTTCGCCACATCGCCGCCCGCCGCCGCGAGCCCGGGCAGTTGGTCGGCGGGTGCGCCGGGCGCGGTCAGCTCGTCGACGTCCCAATGTGGACACACAGGCGGCACCCGCGGCGCCGTCTCGGCGTCCACGACCACGTGCGAGGCGCCGCTGTCGGCCAGCACGTACTCGATCTCCGGCCCGGCGAACCGGGTGTTGACCAGGACGGCCACCGCGCCGGCCAGTTGCACGCCGCCGTACACGACGGCGTACCGCCAGCCGTTGGGCAGGGCCAGCGCGATCCGGTCGCCGGGGCCTACACCACGGGCCGCCAGACGGGCCGCCACCCGCCGCGCGGCCAGAGCCGCCTGCGCGTGTGAGAGCACGGTGCCGCCCTCGACCAGCGCGTCGCCGTCCGGCCACCTGCGCCCTGCCGCCAGCAGCAGTCCGCCCACGGTCGTGGTCATAGTTGCGCCTGTCCGGCTGCCAGCACCATGTCGGGCACCGGATCGTCGCCGGCGCGGATCAGCTCGGTCGTCAGCCGCACGCCGGTGGCCGGGCACAGGTACTGGCGCATCAGCATGGCCGCGCCGGGCCGGTCTGGCCGGGTCGCGAACTCCGGTGCCAGCTCGTTGACCGGCGTGTCGCGCACCGCGCAGTTGGGCCGGTAGTCTCCGGTGACCGGGCCAAGTAGCGCCCGGCCGGTCATCGAGACCCACTGCGCCGGGCGGCCGCCGACCATTGTCATCCCCAGGTCGCCGCCGACCGCGCGCAGCACCGCGTCCGGCTCCGCCCGCCGCGGCGGCCCGCCGGCCGGGGGTACCGCGCCGGCCAACCGTGCGGCCAGGCACTGCGCCCGCTCCCGGGTCGTAGCCGTTTCGTCCACGCCGCCGTCGGGCGCCCAGACCACTGTGTACACCCGGGTGGCGTCGGCCCGGTCGAGCCAGCAGTTCGCGACGTCGCGAGCCACGTCGTGCGGGTCACGGGCCAGCGGGTCGCCGTACCCGGGGTTGTTCGCGCCGGTCCAGGCGATGACCGAGTCGGGGCCGAGCATCAGCGGCGGGCCCTTGTGATCGACCGGCTGATCCGCACCGGGCAGGCCGGGCAGGTCCTGCGGCACTACGCCGGCCGCGAGCTGCTCCGCCAGCCGTATGCCGTGCTTGACCAGGACCCGGCCCATGCTGCTCGGGTTCGCGCCGAACGGGCCCACGGCCTTGGGGAACGAGTCGTCGATGTACAGCGCCAGCGCCATGCCCGGAGTGCCCCATGGCACGTACGCCTCGGTGATGGACCGCCCACCGCGACGCGTTCCGGCGCCGTCCGCGCCGCAGCGCAGCGCCCGCCGGTAGAGGCAAAGCATGGGGTAGAGCTGCTCGGTCTCCTCGACGTTGCTGGCGATGCCTTCCGGGATCCAGAAGTGCCCGCCGAAGTCGGCGCCGTCGGTATCGCTGCCGGCCGGCAGGGCGCCGATCATGTTGTTCGCGTTGACCGCGATGTACGGCGCGCCGGAGGCCAGCTGCCCGGCGATGATGGCGCCGTACCAGTGTGGCTGCGCCGGGCCGAGGGCCCGGTCGCGCAGCTCCGGTGGGCCGGTGGCCACCATCTTGGCGATGACCGAGCCGGCGAGGCTGATCAGCAGCTCCATGGTGAACACGCCGGACGGGCTGACCGCGGCAGGGAAGTCGGCGCAGGACAGCGTGCCAGGCACGGGCTCGAAGCGCACCCGCCGGTAAACCCCGCCATAGGCGCCGGCCAGGTCCGGGGTCAGCGACGCGGTGAGGGCGGCCAGGAACGCGCCGACCAGCCCCGCGTA
>Ga0307508_10006977_pt1 | contig 10536 bp, 13 predicted proteins | sample 9_EM_MG_FD_203089 | JGI IMG/M metagenome (GOLD analysis project Ga0307508, IMG submission 203089) | Populus trichocarpa ectomycorrhiza microbial communities from riparian zone in the Pacific Northwest, United States - 9_EM | ecosystem: Host-associated > Plants > Roots > Unclassified | place...
AAGAGCGCGGTCTTGCCCTACGAGAAGTATAGGGATGGGTGGTCGAAGCTCGAAACCCAGCTGCGCGTGATCGTCGTACAGGAGGAGGCTCGACCGTTGAACGAGAGTTCGATCAGGATCGCTCACTCCATCTTGGACTTTGCCGAGAGGTACCGGGCGATGCACCAGAAGGAGGGGAACTATGTCAGGAACAAGGGCGATGCGCCGTTGGCTGTCCTGAAGGCACATCGAGACAAGATGCAGAGGCTCTTCATTGCCGCGCTGGCCGCAGAGAAGGCCAAGTTGCTGGCGAAAGGCGATACCGATCCGACGGCCAAAGAAGACGACTGAAACAGGAGCGACATGATGGCGATCGACTGGGATGCAATCTTCAAGGGCGCGCTCGCTGCGGGAGCCCACGCGGTCAGGGACAGTGCACCGCAGGTGCGGGACTTTCTTGAGCAGGTGCTTAACGGTCACCGCCAAGCGCTCATCGAGCTGGGTGAGGCGAGGGCCGCGGGCGATCTGACCAAGGCAACTTTCGATTCTGAGCTTGCTGACGAGGAAGATGTCCTCAAGGTCGAGCTCGAGGCGGTCACGGTACTTGCGAAGGCGGTCGCCCAGCGTGCCATCAACGCGTTCAGCAAGGCATTCCAGGACGGCCTGTCGGCGGCCATCAAGCTCATCGTCTGATCAAGGAGAACGACATGGCCAAGGTAACCGGGTCAGACATTGTCGCGATCGCTTGGAGGCACGTCGGCGAGCGGTACGTGTTCGGCGTGCGTGTTCCGAAGGACAACGCGAACTGGAAGGGACCATGGGACTGTGCCGAGTTCACGTCCTGGGTCGTGTTCCAGGCGACGGGGAAGCTATTCGGATGCGTAGGGGCAAATCCGAGCGTGGCGAACGCGTTCACCGGATACTGGAAAGACGATGCAGATCGCCTGTCGTGTGGGGTGTCGGTCATCGTTGCGCGCAATACACCGGGGGCATTCCTGCTCAGATATGCGGTGGCCAACCAACCTGGTCATGTCGTGGTTTCGGACGGGAAGGGTGGCACGATCGAAGCTCATTCGACGGCAGATGGCGTGATCGCAGGCAAGGCCGACGGCCGACGTTGGGACCAGGGCGTCCTGCCGCCATTCATTGCGTACGAAGAGCCGAGCGTAATGGAGCCCCCCGAGAGCGGGCCGGGACTGGTGTTGCGGGTGAAGTCGCCGCCGATGCAGGGCGAGTTGATCAAGCGCGTTCAGCTGGCGCTGACCGCCAAGGGTTTTTCGCCGGGAGTCGTGGATGGCAGCTACGGACCGCATACCGCGGCAGCGGTCGCGGCTTTTCAGCTATCGGTCGGACTTGTTGCCGACGGCGAAGCCGGCTCTGCCACCCGCGACAAGCTGGATGTGAGAGCTGCAGAAGCTCGACTTCGTCTGTAGGAGCGAGCAGGCCACCAGGGCGGGCAACCTGCCTGCTCGCGGTAGGCGCTCCGCGTAGCGTCGGTTGTTGTTCGGTCCCGCGTTCCTGCCACAGCTGAGCGGCGAGGCAATCCGCCTCGCTCTTCAACAGGAGCAGGATCATGAAGCCATCGTCTGAAGCCGTCTCGCCGCTACGCCGCCGCATGATCGAGGCCGGCGACTGCGCCGCCTGGTTGCGCGAGCCACTGAGGTGATCCGCACATGATCAAGATTGAGGCGCTATGGCGTGCACCCAGCCGCTGGATGGATGGGTCGCAGCGAACGAGGGTGAAGCGCACGGCGCGGCAAGTCGAGGGGACGCAAGTAGAGAAGGTGCGTCACCACTCTTCCTCGTCGTCGATCAGCGACTGAAGGCGCACCAAACTCAGCTCTCCGGACAGAGAGCAGTGCGTTCACCAGGATATCGGGACTTCGTCGAACGGCATGGCCTCGGAGAGCGCTCCGGGCAGCGGGACGAGTATTTTTCGGTCAGTGAAGGTGATGCCCTGTGTGCCGTAAACACGCTCGACCAGCTGGCTGCAATACAGGGGAGCGTTCGGGTCAACAACTGGGGCGACGCCCCCGTTGTTGTTGTGGAGGTCTGCCAGCAAGTCCGTCCATTGAGTCGGCAAGAACCTGACGAGATTCGCTACAAACGTGTCGGTAACGGCCCGCACCAAGTTGTACTTTCCCTTGAGGGCACTGGCTTCGCTGCAAATATCCCATTGCATCGTCGGCGTGACGTGGGCGAATCGACGGACGCGAATGTATGCGCGGTCAGTCACGTCTGAAAAAGGCCTGCACGCCACGTCGGTGCCGAAAGTGGAGTCATACGCCAGTCCGTTGCCGGCGTAGATCGCGGCATGCGTGAACGCAGCGCTTTCAGGAGCAAAGACGTGCGACTGTGCGCCAACGATCACGTGCTGCCGCGGCGTCCGCACGACCGGCGAACACAATATGACGTCCCCTGGCTCAAGGCCCTTCGGGATTGGCCCCTGGCCATGCGTTGGCGGTGCAAGTACCGTCCAAGCCTTGTTCCATGGGGGAGGCCAGGCCAAGGCAGCTCACGCTTCGATATGCGCGACGCCCTTGTGACCATTCTCGCGAAATGTCACGCTCGCGCCGGTCTCAAGATGGTCAAAGATCTTTTGCGAAAGCACATTGCGTGCAAGCAGATAGAGCTGACCAGATTTGGCAGCTCTGACGTAGCCTGTCCCTAGTTCGAAACTTAGAGAAATGACCACGCCGTCCATGGCCGGGCCAACCGGAGTTCGAACCTGACGCCAGTAGGCAGCATCGGCCTCAGTGGGCTCTGGTCGCGGGTTGGTCAGCACATATTCAGACATTTCCGGTCTCCGGTTGGGGCCATTGGACTTCAACGGGCGCCTTATGAGCACCCTTCGAATCAGGGATCGGACGCGATTACTTGAACTTGATACTTGCTCTCGATAGATGCGCGGTCGCTTTGCAAAAGATTGCACGTGCCTGGCTGCTCGGAGCAGATCACGACTCACCTGCCGACCCTCAATCAAGCGTCGAAGAGGAACGTGCGGAGTCATGACAGTCCAAGCAATCGCACAAGCTCGCCAATATTCAAATCAATCCTGCAGACATAACGCGCCGCTGGCGCTCTCCGACTACGAATTCGGCTCATTCTCAATACGAATGATTATTGAGATATAGAGAAAACCCGTACTGAAAAGTGCCATTTCAATGCCATCACGCCGTATCTTGTTGCGGTGCAGCAACGCTCCAGTCTTAAAGGCCATGTTGGGCCGGCCTCGAGCGAGGCGTCACCGGACGCCGTCTCGACTCCGCGTAGGACGCTGCCTTCATGCAAGGGACATGCCCGTGAGTTGCGCAAGACTGCAGTGAGGTTCAAGCCCCTAGCCGCTGACGAACTCAAGCGGTATGCACGAGAACGCGTCGATGAGGTCGGGTGCCATCGCCAATGATGCTCGCATCAGGCGCCGATAGTCATCATCCTTTGGTAGTACGTCCGGCACATCGGTTGCCGGTCACGCACGATGCCGCGCCGAGTCCCGGCCAGACTGGCACTCGCGCTACGATGCCCCCGAAAGGAACCGCCATGTACGTGAGAAGATTCCGGAGGTTCGCGTGAATATTCCGCGGCAGGGTGCCGTCTTCATCGCGACGATGCTACTCATGGTCGTGTCAGTCCTTCATAGCCCATGGACGGGCTACATGACCGAACAGGAAGGCTTCTACTTTGGAGGTGCCTACATTCCAGGCGCAGGCAACGTCGCATGTACTCCGCGGCTCGATGCATAGAGGCCTTTGGGCTGCGACCCTTGTGGCCGGTCCCGTGGTTCGAGGCAATGGTCGGGTTCCAGAGCGGCTCGCAAGATCGCAAGTTTCAGCGGTCCGACTTCGGCGAATGCATGCTGGCTACAACCACAATGTTGCTGGCGAAGAGCGGATAGGGGCCTACGATGCAGACAATCTCGAAGACCGAATGGACGATGCGCTTCGCAGGCCGCCTGCGTCGGATCAGCCTGAACGCCGGAGGCAACAACGCGATGCTTGCTGCCGAGCTCACCTACCCCGATGCGGCCGATCTTGAACCCGAGGAGGCTGCGGAGAGTTACGCCTCCGAGCACGTGTCCGATGATCCCGGCGCTCCTGGAGATTGATCGTGCCCGCGCTGCTGAACGTCGATCAATGGACCGCGCTCTGCGTCGGCCGCATGTCCGATCTCACGCCGCCGGGGTCGATAACGATGGCGGGGCTGTGGAGCATTGCCGAGGCCCTATGGATGGCGAACTCGCGCCGCGACCCGGTAGAGGTTGCTGACGAATGGCAACGCGGAAGCGCTCTGCCCCTGAGGGTTTGGCCAGGCGGTAGCTAATGCTCGTCGATGTCGTGCTGATGCGCCGCAATGGCGTCAAGCTTTCGGCGGAGCAGTTGCGTGGAATCGCGTGCGCGCAGGGGCACCTGCGCTTGAAGACGGTCCCCTGGCGGGCGGCCTACTCACCGCAGCTTCCGACGGCGCCCACAGTGTTCGCCAGCTTGCACCCAGATGAATCATGCAGGGAGCCGACGTTGCTGTCGCTGTGCGCCGCCTTCAACACCAAGACCGGCGAAGTACTCGGCAAGACCGCCACTCGACACACCTCGGCGGAGTTCGTGGCCCCCCTCACCGACATCGTGGCCAATCAGCCGCGCGGCAAAGAGATCCACGTCATCGCCGACAACCTCTCGGCGCGCAAGACCAAACAGGTCGATGCGTTCCTTGCCGCCCGCAGGTCCATATGCACTTCACCCCGACCTATTCTTCGTGGCTCAACCAGGTGGAGTTGTGGTTCGCCAAGACCGAACGCGACGTGATCGCTCGCGGGGTATTCACCTCCGTGCCGGATCTGAAGAGAAAGCTCATGCGCTACATCTGCAAGTACAACGAACAGCCCAAGCCCGTGAAGTGGAAATACTTCGATCCAACACGACGAATTACTCCCGATTCAATCGTTACGGCCCACTAGTCCCAGCGACCGATGGGCGCCGGCGCGCTTGCGATGGTGACGTTTGACTTCCTACCCTTCGGTGGCATTAAACTTCCCATACTCATCCGATACCGATTTTTTGCGGACAGGAGCGGGGATGTCATGTTGCTCGGTGACGGAGTGCAAAAGCGGCTCAGACGCCGCATTGCCCGGGCGGGAGGCGCTCAAGAGGGCAAGGGTGCGCAGCCAGCCATCGAAGCCTATCTCGCTGCGCGCTCGCCGGACGAAGTCGATCGCGTCATCACAGCAAATGCGATCCTGTGTTCCGACTGGGTCGTTTCGCTGATTTCCGATCTGCGAGGGGAGCTTCCCGAGGAAGCCGAGCGCGAAGGCGCAAAAGAAGAAGACGTCGAGGCCCTGCGCGCCCAGCTGCGAATGCTCTTCATGGGACTAGTGTTCTACAGAGACCGGTCGCTGCGTGAATCCGCATCGATCCCGTCCTCGCTCCGGGCGTCGTTCGAAAAGTGGCGCAACAGCAAAGATCGCGAAGAACGACTCCATCAGGGACGCACGCTGATCGAGTCGAAAGACTTCAATGACATGTCGGCGATCGCCCGCCGCGACATCCTTCTCGAGAGTGGAAAGGCGGGTCTCGCCTGCTATCAGCAAAGCTCCGACCGACCGACGCTCGAACGCGCGCTCAAATGGCTGAGCGATGCCACACGCCTGTGCCCGGGCACATCACCCGACTACGCGGAGTGCACGTTGTATGGTGGCATGGGCCTCTTGGCGCTACACGATCTCACGCGCGATTCATCGAATCTCGAGACAGCCTTGAATGTCCTCGCGGAGGCAGTTCCCTCGGCCAGCGACTCACACAAGCCGCTGGTCGGCCTCGCTGCGAATATGCATGCCACCGCGCTGGTTCGGCACTTCGACCTCTCCGGCGAGGAAGAAGAACTGGAGCAGGCTTCCGAGGTATTCGTCTACGGTATCGGAACGAGCCTTCAACGAAGCGCCCCTATCGTCTGCGGAACCGCTCGGGTCGCCACGTGGCTGACCTCCCGTCTTGGTGCGCGTTCGGCGCAGTTGCCGAGGCTCGAGAACCTGATCGAGGTGCTCGAGCTCGCCCTCGAGCGCGGCGAGTTCGAAGAAGATGGGGATCTCGCCACGATTTCGGACTCCAGCGAGGACGACCCCGATGAAGCATGAGGAAGGCGATTTGATCTTCGTGGTGCTGTTCGCTCTGAGCGAGGGACCGAAGTCCTCGGACGAACTGATCCGCCACCTGCAGGCCGATGTCGAGGAGCTCGCCGGGGAGCCCGGCGAAATTGCCATTCGTGAGTGCCTGCGACAGCTCGTCGAGCTGGAGATCGTGCAGGAGTCCGACTCCGGCTACGAGCTGAAGACCTCGCTCGATGAGTTGAAGCCTCTGCTGAGATCCCTGGGCACCACACCTTGGGATCGCCTCGGGAACTGGAAGGAAAAGCTGCGCGGCGACGGCCAGACGCGCGGCAAATCCGCCATCGAAACGAAATCGGCGGTGCCCGCGTTCGATTCGTACTACGTGCAGGAAGTGTTCTTTGCCACGGATCGGCAACCGGCCGACGAAGACTCAACCGCCGTGTTCGGCTCGGAGCGGATGGCCGAGGGTCAGCTCAATTTCGGGCGCTGCGAAGTAAGCATTCCGCACAACCACAACCTTGGCTCGCTCGAGAGCCCGTCGCTCGTGCGGCTGGAGTTCAACTACGACCCGCGCAAGCACGTGACACTCCTCGTCTCGCAGCCGCTTTCAGAAGACGCCCTGTTCGAGTCCCTGAAGGAGCGCTTGAGCGCGCCGGAGTCGAACGTGCTGGTCTTCGTCCATGGGTACAACGTGAGCTTCCGCGATGCTGTTCGAAGAACCGCGCAACTCGCATACGACCTGCAGTATCAGGGGGCCGCCATCACCTACTCATGGCCTTCCCACGCGGAGCTTCTGGACTACGCGGTGGACGGGAATAACGCCGAGTGGTCGCAACCGCACTTTCAGTCGTTCCTTGCTGATCTCGGTAGTCGCTGCGGGTATCAGCGCATCAATGTCATTGCACACTCGATGGGAACGCGTGTGGTCACGCGCTCCGTCGCGAACCTCGCTTCCGTGCAAACAGAAGGAATCGGCACGGTGGTCCTCGCCGCTCCCGATATCGATCGGGACGTGTTCCTGCAGCTCGCTGCTGCGCTCAGGCAAGGCGCGAAGCACGTCGTACTCTACGTGTCTTCGTTCGACAAGGCACTGCGCGTCTCGCAGCGTCTGCACGGCTATCCACGAGCGGGTGATTGCGGTGAAGGCGTCGTCGTATCCGATGGCATTCAGACCATCGACGTATCGATGCTGGCGGCGGATTTCACTGGTCATGGCTACTTCGGCAACAACATCAGCGTCATGGCAGACCTGTACTACCTGCTCGTCGGCCAGACGAGCCGCCGCTTCCGGCTGCGTGCGCAGATGAGCTCGAGCGATAGGGTCTACTGGCACTTCGTGCCGTGAGGTCGTCCTCCGATGAGCAAACCCGACATCGACGGTGACGGCAAAGTCGTACAGCTCGAAGGCTCTCAGGAGGTCATTGATGTCGTCATTGGCCTCCTGCAATCGGCTACCTTTGAAGAGAAGCGAAGGCTGATTGACGGGAATCCCGATCTGCGCAGCGAGGCGGCTGTGCATGTGCTGCGTCAGATCGAAAGCATTCATGAAGGCCGGAGGGATGGCGGCGCCGCGCAGGGCACACGCGGCCTGCGAGAGCTCCTCGAGTACGCGCGCGTTCGCGGCACCGACGCGGCGCTGCTCCGTGAAGCTGTGTTTCAGATGATTCACCTGTCCGGTGAAGCGGACACGAGCCTGCGCGAAGACCTGGAGCGGGCGGGCGAGCGCTTTCCTGAGCTGCTGCGACCAGAAGCCGACGCGGTCCTGGAGGATCTCGTCCAACGCGAGGCCGATGCCGCTAAAGACGATGACGACGAAGGTTCGAGCATTTACGAGTTCATCCGCGACACGCTGCGCGAGCAGCGCGAATCCGCAGAGGTCACCCCCGCGCCCGAATCCAAGCGATTCATGGCGCTGCTCGTGGCGATGACGCTCATTGAACTCTACGAACAGCACGGCGACATCGAGAAGCTGGATCGTGCGATTCGAGCCTGCCGGCAGGCGCTCGCCGAAGGTCCGGAGGCAGGCCCGTGGCTCGACCGTCTAGGCATTGCCCTAAAGCTGCGGTATCAGATTTCAGGCAAGCGCGTGGACATCGAGGATGCCCTCGCCGCTCACGCCCGGCTGCACCAGCTCGGCTCGAAGCACGATGAAGATCGGTGGCGGTTCGAAGTTCACTACGCTATGACGCTCAGAGCGCACTACGGCGCCACCGGAAGCGAGAGCTCGCGCGCTCAGGCCATTCCGCTTCTTGAATCGCTCATTTCGCGTTTCGAGAACAACGCCCATGATCAGATCACCGCGATGACGAATCTCGCGAGCCTGCTGGCAGAGCGTGGAGGCGAGGGAGATCTTGAGGCGGCGGTAGCGTGGTATCGAAAGGCCCACGACATCGAATTCCGCGTGCAAGAGAACGCTGACGAAGGGGATCTGGCCACGGTCGTCACGGCAGACGGCTGCGTTCCCATGCTGGAGCTCGGCATCCAGTCGCAGGATGCAGCATTGATCGAGGAAGCGCGTTCCTGGTTCAACCGCGCGCGGGAGAGTGTGCAAACATGGCCGCATCGGCTCTACGCGCTCGGGTTGAACTGGACGCGCGCCGCGATCAACGGGAACCAGTTTGGTGATTGCCCGCAGGGCTACTGGGCCGCGGTGCAGGCCGTGCGTCAACTCGTCTTCCGTGCGGAGCAAAGAAACTCCGGGAAGCAGGACTGGCTCCGGCACTTTCAGTGGGCGGTCGGGAGCGCCGCCATGGCACTCACGCGCCTCGGTCGTCCCGAAGAGGCCGTCGTTGCGCTGGAGTTGGGCCTCAATCTCCTGATCGTGGATCGCCAACTCAGCAGGCGGCAGCCTCCATCCGGCGAGAATTTGCCGACGGCCCAGAACATCAGCATTCGCGACGTGCACGAACGATTGGGTGATCGACGTGCCGCGGTTTACCTAGTGCCGGCGCAGACCGGCAGCGTCATGCTGTTCGTGTGGCGCGGAACCGTTTCAGCGATGCCCTGCCCGACGCTGGATGGCCTCGATGAGCAGATGCTCGGCGACGATCTCAAGAACCTCCCGAGGACACCCGGCCTGAGTCAGATCGGCAACCTGCTGGAGCTCGGCGGTTACCTGGGCGCGCTTGCGCGCTGGCGATCCGATGTCGAGGACGGCGTCTCGGACATAGAGATCACCAGAAACTGGGATGAATCTCTCCGTAGTACTTGTCGTTGGCTGTGGGATGCTGTGGTGGGTACGCTCGCACAGCAGATTCGGGAACAATCCATTGGTGAGTTGCTGCTGATTCCCGTTGGACGCCTCGCCGGCGTGCCCATTCACACGGCATTCGGCCCCCTGCCCGGCGAGGCTGATCCATCAGATCGCATGCTGCTCGACTACGCGGACGTGACCTATGTGCCATCGGTCACTGTGATGGATGCGCGCGCCGCAGCCGATGTGCGATCGCGGTCAGTTGTCGCCGTCGCCGATTCGGATTCCCTTGCCTACTCAGGACTGGAAGCGAATCGCTTGGTTCAGGCGGTTGGTGCCGGCAACTTCCTCGATGGTGCGCTGGACGTCGAGTCCTTGCGCCCGTTCCTTCAGCGGCATCCGATATGGCACTTCGCGTGTCACTCCGACGTGGACATGGCGCGCGCCGAATCGGGCTACCTACTCCTGAATGGCCAGCGCGTCGACGTGGACGATCTGCTCGCCGGAATGCAGGACAAGCCGACGCTGGTGAATCTCGCGGCGTGCGCGACGGCCACCGCGAATACGACCCTGTTGACGGAGAGCATCAACCTCGCGTCGGAGTTCGTGGCCCGTGGGGTCCGGTGCATCGTGGCTTCCGGGTGGCCGGTGGACGACGCCGCATCCTGCGTATTCATGGTTCGCTACTACGAAACGCTGTCGCGAATCGGCTGGAATCCGGCGCGAGCGATGCGCGAAACGCAGCTGTGGGCGCGCAGCGCCACTCACAAAGACCGAATGGACTACGTGCGCGGTTGGAAAGCGTCCTCGATCGAGGACGCCGAGCGCATCGAGGCGCTCACGCTCTCGATGGAAAATGCCTCGGGATATCCCGGCGCTCAATTTAAGTGGTGGGCGGCCTTCTTCGTGGTCGGCATCGCCTGAGAGACCTTAGAGCGCTCATCGCGAGGACGCCAACTGGGTCCGGGCGAAAACGGCCCGCAGGTCTTGACGCCGCGACAGCGGCTCGATCGCCTAGCTCGATCACGCCCCCTTCGAGGGAGTGCGAAGTCCGCTTCGGGTCCAGACCGTGTGAAAACCGATCTCGCCGCCTATATTGATCGCATCGTGATGGCGGAGTCAGGGCATGAAGCGATTCATGGAAGGCGAGGATCGGACGCAGATCACGTTGCTGCCCGAGTGCCTGGACGACTACGTCGCTGAGGACAACCCGGTCCGAGTTGTCGAGGTTTTCGTTGACGAACTCGACCTCGGAGGTCTCGGCTTC
>Ga0307508_10006978_pt1 | contig 10536 bp, 7 predicted proteins | sample 9_EM_MG_FD_203089 | JGI IMG/M metagenome (GOLD analysis project Ga0307508, IMG submission 203089) | Populus trichocarpa ectomycorrhiza microbial communities from riparian zone in the Pacific Northwest, United States - 9_EM | ecosystem: Host-associated > Plants > Roots > Unclassified | place...
TGGAGAAATACGAAGTCGTCCCGCGTCGCTGGGAAAAGACCCTGAGCCCCCAAGCGAGCAAACAAGTGACCCAGCGTAAGGTGCAGTGAGAGCGTAACGCCACCGGCGAACCATGAGCGATCGGCCGATACGGCCTCGACTTGCGGGGCCGAGCCGCGCGCACTGAGCCGCCCCGCCTCGGCAGCCGCGCAAGGCACCAGCTCGAGCGCTGGCGCGAGCGCAAGTTGCGTCGGACAAGCTTCGAGCCGCGCCATGGCCCAAGCGAAGCTGCCGCCCGTCGCCGCTGGGCCGGTCGTGCCGGTCTTGCCCCACAGTGGCGTCAGTTGAAGGCTGGGAGAAAACGGGCCTTTCGACGACGTGCGCGCGCCCAAGCTCAGACCAAGGGTCACCAGCGGCTCGGCCGCATAGCCCAGGGCGACGCCCGCTGCCGGACCGAGCCAGGCCGCGTAGCTCGGTTTGGCAACAGCCGGCGGCGCCACTGGCGGCGGAATTTCCGCGCGTGGAGCAGGCGCTGGGGGCGAAGGCGGCACAGGGACGGGAGGCGCAGGCGCAGGCGCGCTCGGCTCGGTGGGAGGCGAAGGAGCGGGAAGGGTCGGCGGCGGAAGGGCCTCGGTGCGAGCGTTGGGATCGAGCGTGAGGGCCGTCACTAGCGCCAGCGCCGAGCCGACTTCGGCGCATGCGCTAGCCGTGAACTCGCGACGCGTCGGCTGGCTACCTCGGTGCACGACGTCGAGCCGTCCCGTCGCTCGCGCGTCGTTTTGCTCCAGCACGACGACAATCAAGAAGTCTGGTTTCGCCTGAACCCACTCGATGGGGCGACGAATGCGCGCTGCCACTTCGTCGACGAACGCGGCGCGGGTCGGACAACCCGGGGCGCCAGCGTAGCGCAGCTCGACCTGCTCGGGTAAGACGCTTGGCGACGCCTGCGCAAGCTGGGCGCCGGCCGGGGCCGCCGTCGCGCAAAGCAGCAGCATGACTGCGCAAATGCAAGTCACCGCGCGCGCAGTCCGACCGTTTGGCAGGCGCGACCAAAGTGAGAAATCGACGCGAGTCTTCGACATTCGACGTCGGAAGGGATCAAGTCGCGCGCGGGACACCATCTAGAGCTGGACTCAGCTATTGGAGGTTAGAACATGAAGCGTCGACTCACCTGCGCCGCGACCGGGGGGCTGCTTTTTACACTCGCATGCGGCGCAAAGGTGGAAATTGGGCACGGCGCGCCGCGGGGCGGTGGGGGTAGCGATGACAGCCCGAGCGGCGGAGCCGGCGCCCCCTCCTCTCTGCCCCAAGGCGGCAGCATCGTTGGCTCGACCGCAGGTTACGCAGACGTGGGTGGCGTTTCCGAAATCAGCGGAGGCAGTGAGAGCGGCGGCGCCAGCACTGTCGTCGATCCCAACCATGACCCCAGTCTCGTCGGCGAGCCGGGACCGGCCGACAACGGACCGCAGGCCAAGGTCGGCAGGGTCGATCTGCTGCTCGCCGTCGACAACTCGATCGGGATGGCGGAAAAACAACGGCTCTTTTCGCAAAGCGCGCCAAAGCTGGTGACGCGCTTGATCAGCCCTTACTGCGTCAGCGCGACGGGTGCGGTCGTGAGCCAGCCGGCGTCGCCCACGACGGCCTGCCCCCAAGGCAGTAGCCGCGAGTTTGCCCCGCTCGGCGATCTGCACGTCGGCGTCATCACCTCGAGCCTGGGCTCGCACGGCGCGACCGGCATGCAGGACCAGTGCGTCGGCCCGAGCTACGACGACCACGCGCACCTGCTGCCATTCGTGCGCCCGAACGTCGCGAGTTACGACAGCAAAGGCTACTTGAACTGGGATCCACAAGGGCTTTCGTCACCGCCAGGCGAAAGCGACGTGCAAGCTTTCACGGCTTCGCTGCAAAGCATGATTGCGAGCGTCGGCGAGCATGGTTGCGGTTTGGAGGCGCAGCTCGAGAGCGTGTATCGCTTTCTGATCGATCCGCAGCCGCTCGTGTCGCTACATGTTGCGCCGCCGCCTGGGCTCAACAAGGCAGTCAAAGTCGGCTTCGACATGGAGCTGCTTCAAGAACGCGCCGATTTCCTGCGGCCCGATTCGTCGGTGGTCGTCCTGCTGCTAACGGACGAAAACGATTGTTCCGTCCAGGACGAAGGCTACAGCTACCTCCTGGCAAGTGCGGGTCCCATGTTCCGGTCGACCTCAGCGTGTCACACCGATCCGAACGACACCTGTTGCCAGGCCTGCGCCGAGGGGACCCGCAACCCAGGCTGCGCCCCGTTCGCCCGAGACTCCGAGTGCAAGAAGGGTAATTACCTCAAGCCAGCCGACGACGACTCCAACCTGCGCTGCTTCGACCAGAAGCGGCGCTACGGCTTCGATTTGCTCTATCCGATCGCGCGCTACGTGAACGGCTTTGGCGGCGGCAACGTGCCCGATCGCGCAGGCAAGCCAGTCGCAAACCCACTCTTTCACCAAAATGGCGCAGATCGCGACCCGTCGCTGTTCACGCTAGCAGTCGTCGCTGGCGCACCCTGGCAAGATCTCGCAACCCCAGCCAGCCTCAGCGGCGACTCACTCGAGTACCAGACGCCGAGCCAGCTCAACATGAACGCTCGCTGGGCGACGCTGCTCGGCGATCCGGCGACCAACACGCCGCCAGGCGACCCGTTCATGCGCGAGTCAACGGATGAGCGTAGCGGCACGAACCCCGTGATCGGGGCGAGCATCGTGCCGGCATCCTCCACCGATCCGCAGGCCAACGTCATCAACGGTCACGAGCAGAATACGCTCAACCGTGACCTGCAGTTCGCGTGCACGTTCGAGTTACCCACACGAGTCACCTGCGACCAAGCGGCCAGTGATGCGGACGTAGGCTGCGACTGCTTCGCCGAGGAAGCCGACAGGAATCCTTCGGTCTGCAATCCGCCGGGCGGAGGTCCCGCGGGCACGACGCAGTACTACGCCAAGGCCTACCCCGGGCTGCGCGAGCTCACGGTCGCCAAAGAGCTCGGCCGACGCACGGTGCTCGGCTCAATCTGCGCCCGCAACACCACGGACGATAGCCGCAGCGACTACGGCTATGAGCCGGTGTTCGACGCGCTAGGGCAACGGCTCGCCGCCACGCTCGTCAAACCCTGATCGCGCGACCTCGAGCGAGCCCGCCCCCGGCTAGGTGCCTAGCACGCTGGCCGCGGGCAAGCCCAGGCTGAGCTTGCGATAGAGGCTGCGTTTCTTGTACTGGTGATGCTCCATACGACGCAAGATGTCGACCAAGGTCACGACCGCGACGTCGATCTTCGCGCCCTTGTTCAACATCACGCACTCGGCCCGCACCGACATGGCTGCGTCGGTTACTTCGGCCCTGGTGGCCAGGCCACTCTTGGCCAGCTGAGCCAGCACCTCGGTGGCCCAAATCACCGGCAATTGGGCGGCTTCACACAGCCAGAGCAGCTCCTCCTGCACCTCGGCGAGTCGTTGAAATCCGACCTCGATCGCCAAGTCACCGCGCGCGATCATCACGCCCACCGGGTAACGACTCATGGCCGTGAGCAGAATGGAGGGCAGGTCCGCAAACGCGGCAGCCGTCTCGATCTTCAGCACTACGCCCAGGCCCGGCTTGGCATCTTCGAGACGGCGGTACAGCGCACGCACGCTGCCCTGATTTTGAATGAAAGAGAGCCCGACCATGTCCGCGAACGATTTGGCGAAGCTCAGGGCCTGCTCGTCTTCCTGGGTGAAGTCGAGCCCGGGCAGCACCGTGTCAGGCAAGTTGATGCCCTTCTCGGCTCCGAGCTTGGCCCCAGTTTCCGGAGCACGGGTCACGCGCAGCCGCACACCGCGAGCGCTTCGGCTCTCGACGACACAGTCAATCTTGCCGTCGTCGAAGATCACGCGCGCCCCGGGCTCGAGCGCCGCGAGCGCTTCGGCCCAGCTGCAGCCGATCACGGGCAGCTCGGAAGTCAGCAGCTCGGGCTCGAGGGGCGCGGGCTCGAGCCGCAAGTGATCGCCCGTCGACAGCCGCAGCTCTGAAGGCCGTTCCGGCACATTCTTCAGGGCGAATTGAGCCAGCTGCTCGCCGGCGCGGCGATGCTCGACGCGGGTTTCCGGCACGACGTAGGCGGTGCGCCGCAAGTTGCCGACGAGATGCCGCGACGGCAGCAGGGTAACCAGCAAATGCCGGCTCCTACCGCGCGCATCTCGCAGCACGAGCTCGTCCCCGGGGACGAGCGTCACGAAGATTTCGCGCGGAATACTCAAGGTCGGGCCGGCGTCGCTCGAGATCGCCAGATCGTCCGGTTGGATTGCCACCTGGCAAGGCTTAGTCACACGTCCGAGCGTGTCTCGCTCGGGCTTCCAGCGTGCAACGCGCGTTCCCGGCATGACCGCGACGGTGCGCAGCTTGGGGCCCGGCAAGTCGACCAGCACGCGCAGCGCAGCGCCGCGCTCCGTAGCGACACGCCGCGCCGTCTCGACGATGTGTTGCCATTCGACGACGCCCTCATGCGCGCCGTTGACGCGCAGCACGTTCATGCCCGAAGCAAGGAGCCGTCCGACCCAAGCGTCGTCCACCTCGGCAGCGGGCGGCGCCGTGACCATCACGTAGATGTGCCGCCCGTGCGGCCGCGGACCCAACAGGGCCTGCGTGTGTCGATGCAGAACTTGCTCGCTCGCCTCGCAGGAAATGCCCGCGTCCGCAGCCGCGAGCGCTTCGCCAGCGCCGTGGGCGCTCCCTGACTCTTCGCAGCGCAAGCTGTCCCAGGCGCGCGCACGCACCTGGCCGAGCGCGTCACGAACGTGGCCTTCCATCCGACCGAGAGAGGACAGACCGCGACGCTCGAGCTCGAACTGGAGCGGGCGCATGTCGACTTGCCGGAGCGCCAAGTAGTCGATGAAGTTCCCAGCGCTTGCGCGCAGCTCGGCGTGCACGTTGCGCGTCAGCGCGGGCGTCTGCTGACTGGCCTTTTCGAGCAGCGATCGAAGCCGTTCCAGCTCCGCCCATAGCTTTTGAAATGACGGCATGGGCTCACCCAAGCAAGGAGCGCGCCCGGGCAAACGGCAAGGGCCGCGACCGAGATACCGCGCGGCGTCGTGACAAGCGCACTCTGTTTCATGACCAAACGACGCCAAACTCGCGCTATGCATGACGGTACGGTGAAGTGCCGGATCTAGAGCAGCCGGCTTCGCCAGGCGCGGGCGCGGGAGTTGCGCGGCGGCCGCACGGCGTGCGCGTTACGGCTGCCGAGCAGGCGGCTCGCGGCCTGCCTCAATACGGGTTGTCGGCTGACTTCGGCGGAACCGCGGGCGCGGGCGGCTTGGGCGCGGTAGCGGGCGGAGCCACCACAGGTCGCGACGCGGCTGGCGGCGTGACCGGTGCCGCAACGGGCGCGGGCGATTTGGGGGCCGTGACCGGCGAGGGTGCCACGACGACCGGCTTCGGGACCTTGGGCAGCGCCGGTGCGGAGACGAGCGGCATGGCGACGAACGGCTTGGTCGGCGGGCTGACGGAGACGAGCGGCGCTGGCTCGGAGGCGGGAGCCGAAACCACCACGGCAGAGGCGCTGGGCTCGGCTTCAGGCTCGGGCTCGGGTGGCGGAACGGCAGTCGTCGGAGACTCTGCGCTTTTGGTGGCTTGAGCGGACGCCAGCTCGGGAGCGGGTTTGGTGTCGCTCAGTGCCTGCTCGCGCCTTTGGCTCAAAATGTAGACGCCGGCCAAGATGACCAGCGCGCCACCGACGACTTTGGCCAGAGTCGGGATGCCGCCCCGCTTCGCCGCGCGGGCGGGCGGCGCGTCGCTCGAGCGATCATCGCCGTCGTCGCGGCTGCCCGGCTCGGGCGTCGACGCGCGAGCGCGGCGCAGCTCTTCGCGACGTTCGGGCAAGCCATGCGCACGGGCGCGCTGTGCGCGCTGCTTCCCGGCCCTGCGCTCGCTACGCGAGCCCTTCGAACCGGAACGCTTTACCATGCTCAATCCTTGAGCGCCTCGGCGCCGCCGATGATTTCCATCAGCTCGGTGGTGATCGCAGCTTGGCGAGCCCGATTGTAAACCAGCGTGAGCTGGCTGATGACCTCGGCGGCGTTCTTGGTTGCCGAGTCCATCGCGGTCATGCGCGCGCCGAGCTCGGAGGCCATCGACTCGTAGAGCGCACGCAGCAGCGAGATCTCCACGTACATCGGCACTAGCCGCTCCAGCAGCGCTTCTTTGCTCGGCTCGAACAGAAACTCGTCTTGGCTCGTGAACGTTGCGGCTTCGTCGCCCTGGCTCACGACGGGCGCGGGTTTGGGCAGCGGGAACAGCGGCTCCACCGTGACCTTCTGGGTCATGGCGCTCTTGAACTCGTTGTACACGAGCTGAATCGAGTCGACTTCGCCCTGCAAAAACGGACGCAAAACCTTGCGCGCGACGACCCGCGCCGTCTCGGTTTGGAGCTTTTCCCAGATGCCGGAAAACACGTGATAAAGTGGGATTTTTCGGCGCTGGTAGAAGTCTCGACCTTTGCGCCCGATGACTGCCAAAAGCACCTTCTGGCCTTGGGCTTCGCGCTCGCGCCGTTCGCGCTCCGCAGCGCGCAAAATGTTGGTGTTGAAAGCGCCGCACTGCCCGCGATCGCTGGTGATGACGAGCAAGAGCACGCTCTTGAGCGGCCGTCGCGCGAGCAGCGGGTGCTCGGACTCGTGCCCCGAGTCGTCGGCCTCGGCATCGCCCGAAGCCGTCACGCTCGCCAGCACCTTCGCCGTCTGCACCGCGTACGGGCGCAGCGCCACGATGCGCTGCTGAGCACGCGTCAGCCGAGCACCCGCGACCATCTTCATGGCGCGCGTGATCTTCTGCGTGCTCTTCACGCTCGAGATGCGTCTGCGAATCTGCTTGAGGTTCGCCAAAGGACTAGGCTTCCTGGTGCTGAGTTAGAGTGATACGCGAGCTTCGCATCGGCTCACTCTTCTTCCGACGCCACGAATTTCTTACCGAACGACTTGAGCGCCTTGTCGAGCGTCTTCTTGATGTCGTCGGTGAGCTCGCGCTTGGTCTTGATGTCGGTCCAGAGCTCCGGGTGCTTCTCGTCGATGTAACGGTAAAGATCGATCTCGTACTGTTTCAGCGATTCGACCGGCAGCTTGTCGGTGTAGCCGGCGGTGCCGGCGTACACGATTACAACCTGTTTTTCGACCGGCAGCGGCACGTACTGGCCCTGCTTCAAGAGCTCGACCAGGCGCTTACCGCGCTCGAGCTGGGCGCGCGTTGCGGCGTCCAGATCGCTGGCGAATTGCGCGAAGGCCGCCATTTCGCGGTACTGCGCCAAGTCGAGGCGCAAGGTGCCGCTGACCTTCTTCATGGCCTTGATCTGCGCGCTGCCGCCGACGCGGCTGACCGAGATGCCGACGTTGATGGCCGGCCGCACGCCGGAGAAGAACAGGTCGGACTCGAGGAAGATCTGCCCGTCGGTGATCGAAATCACGTTGGTCGGAATGTACGCCGACACGTCGCCGGCCTGCGTCTCGATGATCGGCAGCGCCGTGAGCGAGCCGCCCGAGTGCGGATCTTTCTTCACTTCGAGCTCAGCGGCGTTGGCTTGCGCGGCCAGCGATTTCTCGGCCTCGTGCTTGGCTTCTTCGCCGATGTGCATCTGGCCGTCGACGCCGCGGAAATTCAGGTCGCCGGCCTTGAGCTCCGTGCCCTTCTTCACCACGTGGTAGCGCTCGCCCATCTTCGCGGCGCGCTCGAGCAAGCGCGAGTGAACGTAGAACACGTCGCCCGGATACGCCTCGCGGCCCGGTGGGCGGCGCAAGAGCAGCGACATTTGGCGGTAGGCGACGGCTTGCTTCGACAAATCGTCGTAAATGCACAAGGCGTGGCGGCCGGTGTCGCGGAAAAACTCGCCGATGGTGACGCCCGTGTACGGCGCCAAGTACTGCAGCGGCGCCGACTCGGTCGCGGTCGCGACCACGACGATGGTGTACTCCATCGAGCCGTGTTGCTTCAGCTTCTCGACCACCTGCGCAACGGTCGAAGCCTTTTGGCCGATGGCGACGTAGATGCAGATAACGCCGTTGCCTTTTTGATTGATGATCGTATCGATGGCGATCGTCGTCTTGCCGGTCTGGCGGTCGCCGATGATCAGCTCGCGCTGGCCGCGGCCGATCGGGATCATGGCGTCGATGGCCTTGATGCCCGTCTGCATAGCTTCTTTCACCGGCTGGCGGCCGATGATGCCCGGCGCCTTCACCTCGATGCGGCGGCGGTGCGGCGACTCGATCGCGCCTTTGCCGTCGATCGGTTGGCCGAGCGCGTTGACGATGCGGCCGATCACGGCGTCGCCCACCGGCACGTCGGCGATGCGACCCGTGCGTTTGACGACGTCGCCCTCTTTCACGCCGCTGGCTTCGCCGAGCACGGCCACGCCGACGTTGTCCTGCTCCAAGTTCAGCGTGAGTCCGAACAGGTTGCCCGGAAACTCGACCAGCTCACCGGCCATCACGCCTTCGAGGCCGTAGACGCGCGCGATGCCGTCGCCGGTGGCCAGCACAGTACCGGTCTCGCTGACCATGGCGGCCCGGTCGAAGTTCTGGATCTGCTTCTTGATGATCGATGAAATTTCGTCGGCGCTAAGCTGCATGGCGGGTCTCTAACGTGTCTTGAGGTGGGGTGGGTCGGAGTCTGGGTGAAGGTGGGGCGCGGCGCGCAAGGCGTCGCTGGGGTCAGCCCACCAGCTGGCGTTCGATTTCGGTCAGGCGGCCCCGCACGGAGCCGTCGATGGTGTTGTCACCGATGCGCGTCACGAAGCCGGCGATCAGTGACGGATCTTCGCGGCGCTCGAGCACGATCTTGCGCGCCGTGGCGGCTTCGAGCTCGGCCGTCAGCTTCTGGTAGAAGCTGTCGGGCATGGGCTTGGCGCTGGTGACGGTCGCGCGCACCACGCCCGCTTGCTCGTCGGTGAAGCGATCGAGCCGGCGCGCGATGTCGGGTAAGGCGCGCAGTTTCTTGCGCGAGGCCAAGAGCTTGATCAGGTTCAGGGCGTTGCCCATCAACCCGAGCCGCGCGCACACGTCAGCCAGCACGGCGCTGCGCTTTTCGGCCTCGACGATCGGGTTCTCGAGCACCGCGCGCAGCTCTTCGCTACCCGCGTAAACCTGGGCGAAACGCCGAACTTGCTCGGTGATGGGGGCAAGCTGCCCGGTCTCGACGCCCAGCTCGAAGATGGCGCGGGCGTAGCGATCGGCGATGGGGGCTTGGCTCATACGCGACCTCGCAGCGTGGCGCTCGAACCTTTGATCGAGGCCAGAAATTCTTCAGCCAGCCGCTGTTGATCGGCGTCGCCAATCTTGGCGATCAGCGTCGCCTCGGCGGTCTTGACGGCGGCGCGCACGGTCTCACGCGTCAGGCTTTCGCGAGCTACCTTCAGCTCTTGCTCGACCAACAAGCGGGCGTCGCGTTCCATGCGCGCGCGGCGCTCTTTGGCCTCGCTCAAGATGCGCGCGCGCTCGGCTTCGCCGGCCTCGTCCATTTCGCGCTTGATGCGAGCGACCTCATCGTCGATCTCGTCGAGCTGCTTCTGGTACTTGGCGAGGCTGGCTTCGGCTTCCGCCTTCATTCTGGCGGCATCCTCCATGCCTTTCATGATGCGTTGCTTGCGCGCTCGGAGCGCGTCGCCGATCGGCTTTCGGCCGTACTTGAAGAGCAGCCAGTAGAGGACGGCGGCGTTCAGCGCTAAGGCGCCGAACGGCACCGGCATGCCCTTCGGGCGCCAGAGCAGGCTCGGCTCTGCACCGGCCTTTTCGCCCAAGAAGCCGTAGATCCAGTTGACGTCGTCGAACGACGGCGCGTGCTCTTCGGCGCCGTGCTCGGCGTGGCCGCCGTGCTCGTCGGGAGCTGCCACGGCGACTTGCGTCCCTGCGGCAGGCGCCGCGTCGCGCACTCCGCCTTCGGCGAGAGCGGGCGTTGCGACAGCGAGCATTCCACCCAACCAGAAGCACGCGGCTACGCGAGAAACCCGCTTCATTTAGTTGGTCTCCCGACCGAGCACGCGCGTGGCGATGTCGCTCGCCAGGCGTTCGGATTGCTTGCCGAGCTCGAAGCGAATGGCGTTGACCTCCGTGTCGATGCGCTTGCGGCCCTCGTCGACGATCTCGGAGGCGGCCGCGCGGGCCTCGCTCAGGATCTGGGCCTCGAGCTTGGTCGTCTCGAGGCGCAGCCGGTCGCGCTCAGCGGCGGCGGCTTGATTGACGCGCGTGAGCTCGGCCTCGTAGCGAGTCAGCAGCTCGCCGGCTTGCTCCTCGAGCTGGCGCGCCGCGTCGCGAGCGCCCTCGGTGCGCTCTTCGCGCAATGCAAAAACCTTGAGGATTGGGTCGAAGAGCAGCGGCTTCAACACCAAGATCAAGAAGACGAAGATGACGACCTGGAAGACAACGACGTTGTTGAAGTCCAGCTCGATGGGGCTGCCGCTCATCGCGAGGATGGGAGAGCTGAGCAGCAAGTGAGGAAGAGCGCCAAATCCGGTCATCGGCGCGCGCGCTCGTACCATCTCGACACCGATCTGTCTACTGCAGCTCGAGCACT
>Ga0307508_10006979_pt1 | contig 10531 bp, 8 predicted proteins | sample 9_EM_MG_FD_203089 | JGI IMG/M metagenome (GOLD analysis project Ga0307508, IMG submission 203089) | Populus trichocarpa ectomycorrhiza microbial communities from riparian zone in the Pacific Northwest, United States - 9_EM | ecosystem: Host-associated > Plants > Roots > Unclassified | place...
TAGATGTGAGAGAATAATATTTTTCCCACACCATTTAGTTTATGTTTGACATTGTATTAGTTTTTACGGTTACAGTGTTTTTTAAAATAATTATAAAAATATATATGTTGGTTAAAAATGTTATAAAATTAATTTTTGCATGCAAAATAAATGAAAAAAATATATTTTTATAAATAAAAAACAAGTTATCAAGATTTAAAATATAATTATATATAAAAATAAAAAAAATAAAAATTATTTGACCACCCAAAGAATTTTTTCTAGGTGATTGGGTAAAAAGTAAAGATATAGCAATAGTTTTTTCTAAAAAAAAAAAAACCCAGCTATCAATTCTATCCAAATCAACGTATAAAAATCTGCCACGTAATTAAATCACTTTTTAATATTCCAGTTAAACTAATAAAATTTTTCTCTTTCTGTTCACTGTCAACAGCTACGGATCCCTAATTGATAAAAGGAATCCCTAATTCCTCTTTCCTTCAATCGATTCGATTCTATTCGGTTACGCGATTCTCAATATTTCGATCAATTCTAGCAACTCACTCACGACGTCGTTTCGGTTCTTGATTGTGATTCTTATTTTTATTTTTATTTTAAATTGTGGATGAGAATTGGAATCAAAGAATGAAAAATGCCTGTGCTGCGTAGTCGAGTGCGCAGAGGCCGAGGAGGAGCAGCAGCAACACCGGAGCCAGAAAAGAAACAGCAGGAGCAGAAGAAGAATCCAGTCGAAGTGGTAGAACCGATTGCGAAGAGGACAAGGAGAAGGAGGGCAGCAGCGGAGGCGGGATTGGCAACGCCTAAAACTAACGATAAGGAACATAAAACTCGCAATGAGAGGGTAGGAGTGGGTGGTGCTGTTTCAGGGGCGGTGAAAGAAGAGGAGGAGAACAGGGATTTAGAGGTTGCTAGAGAGAAGAAGGGAGTGTTGGGAGAAAAGAAGCCGATGGACGTGTTAGATAGTGGTGGCAAAAGTAATGATAAGCCGCTTGCTGGTGGTGGTGACGATGAGGGAACCGCTGCCCCTATACCCGACCAGGTTCTTTTTTTTTTCCCTGAATTTTAATTTTAAGCTAAATTTGCTAATTTGAAAGTTGCTTGATGGCGATCGCTATTGTCATTGTAATTAAAAAGTTATTTTTTTCCTTAAGAATTTTGATTCTTGAAGTTGTGATCTAGTATATTTTCTTTGGTTATCATTTATTCTCTACTTCTGATTGAACAACCAGAGAGTAATAGTTAATGCAGATAAAATTTTAAAAGATTCTGTCGATTGCGTATGAGACTGAGACCGCTATAGAAACCTTTTTTTTTTTTTTTATCTGAAATGCTACTTGTTCAATCCTAAAATTCATATTTTTTTTTGCCAAATCTTGAAATCAGCTGTGCCAAGACAGAATATTTGTAGTTTGTGAGATATTTTTTTTAGGAGGGTTGCAGAATTTTTTAGTTTTGTTAAAGATTTCTTGAAGAACTATAAAAGTGTTGGAAAGATGTTTTTCCTAACAATAATTTTCTTTTTCATTTTGAAAAAGGGCTTTATCTTGTCCCAAGTACTGTTGTTTTTCGATGTCGTGGAATTGATATTTGGTAATTGTGTTTTATTTATTTTAATGAAATAAAAAAAAAAAGGATTATGAAAATAGATCAGTGGAGTGCAGAAGAAAGTGAAAACTACTTCGCAAAAGTAGGCACACTGCACCCTGTAGCCCTTTTACTGGGGACAATGCCTAAACTCTTAAACCCATGTCCATATACAGTACTGTTTTTCATAAATGGAATTCTCTGTTGAATTGATGGGGTGGTCGTTGCACTGTTGGATGGCAGATTATAAGAAAGTTTAGGATTCAAAACTGGAATATTTAGTATAATTTTCAAAGGTTTGAGAAGGAGAAAATTATTAAGTACTCCCGGTGTAGTGCATGTCCCTCACTTAAAAATGGGACCTATCATGATAACTCCGTGGATTCCATTTTTTAGCGAGCATTGTGCCAGGAGCACCCAGTAATCTCTCTTCGAGATCAATGAAAGAAAATTAGGGAAATATGTTGTAATCTGTTGGCCCCATTTGTGAGATAGAAAGCAACAATTGAATGTACCACTTGTCATATTGATAGCTTGTTTAATTAGATGTAAGATTCAGATGTTTCTATATTTCTCGGCTAGATACTACATGCACATAAAATTATAGTTTCCAAATATTTCTGTCTAATCTAAATAAAAGTTATGGTTGCCAACAGATGGACAAGAATATAATCACATTTAAACAATGAAATACCAATTAACTGTTAAAGAAAATCAATCAATCAACTAGCAAAGAAAATCAAGGGTTATTAGGAAACAAATTATTGGCAGAGTTTTTAGTGAAAGTTTATTCAGTTATTCATGTACTGTCATTAAAAGTTCCTCCTAATCTGAATACCTTGATCTTTCTGTGACTAATTAACTGTTATTATGTAGTCAAAATTGCTATTCTATAGTCAAGAGTTTGCATGAGTTAGAGAGCTAATATAACAACTTTGGTGCATAACTCTGCTGCAAGTAATTGTCAGTCCTGATTATGAAACTTCTTGTATTTTTCATCTGTCAGAAAGGAGTAAAGACCCTGTTTTTGTGGGATTATTTAAAAAACCCATGTTTGTCTTTAGTGAATGCAATTCTTTGTGAATGTTCATCATGTTTCTTCCTCTTGTAGAACTGATTCCTAGTTTGATTCTGCATTTCACCATGTCTACTAGGGCTTTAGAATAGGAAGAATGTTTTCTTTCTTCTGACATTGATGGCAAGCATAATTTTCAGCTGTTATCGTTGACAGATTATTGTCTGTGTTGACCAAAAAATAATTCGTGTTTTTCTAGTCTCCATAGCAAGTCTCTAGGCCCCTGCTTGACTCTTTTTTGTCATTGCTAATGCACTCAGCTTGATTATCATTAAAAAAGATGAAATTTTAGTTCTTTTTAACACATTGCTATTACATTGTGCCTATTGTTTTTCATAGAAAATATAAGACTTGTTTCTAAATCACCTCATTATTTTTCTCCTTGTTTATTCGCTAAAAGTCAAAAGTTCTTTAGTTTGCTTCGAAGCACCTCATTGCTACTTTGTCTACTCCATATGCAGTCTTTTTCAAAATAAAAATAAAAATAAAAATTGAAGCTGCTGGAATCATGATCGGGTCACTAAAACTAATGCAGTAATTTAGGAGGCAATATGAAGAATTTACAGTGTTGTCTGTTCATGATGGCATTGATCAATTATCTAAATTGGGAGTCTTCCTTGAAAATACTTTTGTAGAGCTTAAAAAGGTAATGTGTTTAGACATGTAGAGAAAGAAATGATATGACCATTTTGTGCAGGCAGCAGCTGCTGAACTATGGCAGTATTTTTATCCGCTCTCCCCTTTACTTTTTTTTTTTTTTTCTGAATCTCTTGTGGATGAATGTAATTTCTTGGCTATGGTGCTGCAGGTTCAGGTTGAGGATTCCCCTATGTACAAAGTAGAAAGAAAGTTGGGAAAGGGTGGCTTTGGTCAAGTGTATGTTGGTCGACGTGTGTCTGCTGTAAATACAAATGATAAAGCTGGTGCAGGAGCTGTAGAGGTATAGCTGTTGTGTTTTTATACACGTGTGATGATTGAGTGTGATCTGATCTTTGATCTCAATGTTTTATACTATCACCTCTGAACTTTGGATTTTAGGTGGCACTAAAATTCGAGCATAGAAGTAGTAAAGGATGTAATTATGGACCACCGCATGAGTGGCAGGTTTATGAGTGAGTATTAGATTATATCCATCATGCTTTCTTATGGCTGTTGCATATTAATAATACATATTCAAATCCCTTTCCTTTTCTTTTTTGGAGCAATAATTTTGAATCAATGACTTTTTGTCCCTTGCACAGAACTCTTGGTGGCAGTCATGGTGTACCACTAGTACACTATAAGGGTCAGCAAGGTGATTATTATGTCATGGTATGCTATCTTTGCTTTTGTTTCTGGCTCAAGATTGGTGGATTCCTTTAGCTGTATTTTCATCTTGTTTTGGAATTGTTTTTAACAGCAAACCCTTGTACTTGTAGGTTATGGATATGTTGGGTCCAAGCCTGTGGGATGTTTGGAATAACAATATTAACTCAAACTTGTGAGTTCAATTGCTCAATTGTTTTGTTGTCTATTAGTTTATCTTTTGTGCATAAGTTTGCTAAATTAAGTCCTGGTCTTATTGGCAGAATGTCCACTGAAATGGTTGCATGTATTGCCATTGAAGCTCTATCCATATTGGAAAAGATGCACCTTAGAGGGTAAAAGTTCTTTGCATATGTTATACTGCTCTCTAATTTTAGTCTTGATAAGATGAATTGGATTGGTTTGGTCTGGCATGTGGATTGGATGATATACACTTCTATTTGTGGAACTGTTAGTTGGCTATTTATGTTGTGTGATTAATCTTGTGAATTTTTAATGTCATATTTAAATGAAAAATATGTGATTCTCAGACTACATTACACAAACTTTTGCAGTTATGTCCATGGAGATGTAAAGCCTGAGAATTTTCTGCTTGGCACTCCGGGAACTCCTGATGAGAAAAAATTATTTCTTGTTGATCTTGGATTGGGTAATTAGAAAAATGTCATTCTCATCTCTTAAATTAACTTTAAACTGTTGATTTTTGGGTATTCTGACTGTCTCCATTGAACCACAATTTTCTGAATTGTTCTGGCCATTCAGCTACTAGATGGCAAGATAGTTCAACTGGTTTGCATGTTGAGTATGACCAAAAGCCAGATGTTTTCAGGTTTAACTTTTGATTGTATCATTTTTTATATTAAGAAATTAATTGAAATAATTTTTACTGTCTTTAGATTTGTTTTAATTAAAAAATTTTGATTGTTGGCTTTGTGATAATTTTGTTCGGGCAGGGGAACAGTGCGTTATGCTAGTGTGCATGCTCATTTAGGGAGAACTGGTAGCAGGAGGGATGATTTGGAATCTCTTGCTTACACACTTATTTTTCTTCTCCGTGGTCGTTTACCTTGGCAAGGGTACCAGGTAGGTCCTTTTTTTTTTAGTTTGGGGAACATGTTTGTCACTTCTGCTTCACTTGTGCATAAACAAATAACTGAAAGTTCACTTTTTTTGCTTATACTTTTAACATTATTGTGTTCTTAGGGAGAAAACAAGGGGTTTGTTGTTTGCAAGAAGAAGATGGCAATAACCTCAGAGGCGCTTTGTTGCTTCTGTCCACAGCCTTTCAAACAGTTCGTTGAATATGTGGTGAACTTAAAGTTTGATGAAGAACCTAATTATGCAAAATGCATTTCCCTCTTTGATGGAGTTGTAGGTACAAATCCAGATACGAGACCACTTAACACAGAAGGTGCCCAGAAGGTTCACGGGTTGTTCCTTTTTTGTTGGAGTTATTAGTTGTTTTCTCTTAAGTTGGACTTATTGAGCTATTAACTTTATTTTTAATGAAACAGTGCTTCAATTTTTGAATTTCAGATTTATTTAATCTATACTTTTGGTGTTGTGAAGCTTATTTATCAGGTTGGTCACAAGAGAGGTCGTTTGACTATGGAGGAAGATGATGAACAACCAAAGAAGAAGGTTCGCATGGGCATGCCAGCAACACAATGGATTAGTGTGTACAATGCATGCAGACCAATGAAACAAAGGTACAAAATATGCCTCAGGTCATTAGTCATTGGCCTTTTTTTATTGATTTAATCGGCCACTGTTTTGAGTCTGTTTTGCACTGTGAATCTTTTATTCATTCCAAATATTTTAAAGTTCCATGTTCTCATGCTTATTCAGCATGATCTCTATATCGTGTTGTTAGGACATTAGAGTGGTGTTAACTCAAATTAGGTGAGGTTGAGAACTTTGGCATGCTTTCTTAGGTATCACTATAATGTGGCTGATGCAAGGCTTGGTCAGCACATCGAAAAAGGAAACGAGGTTGGCTTATTTGTTAGCAGTGTAGCTTCATATCAAAATCTATGGGCCATTATTATGGATGCCGGTACGAATTACTCTGCACAAGTCTATGAGCTCTCACCATATTTTCTTCGCAAGGTACATGATTATATCTTTTTATCTACCTGAAGCATTTCTATCACTGTTATTCTGAATTCGTTCTTGTTCTTTGGAGAGTAAATAGCTCATTGACATAACTTCTAAACATGTATAGTAACAATTGCATTATTATTGTTTTCTTTTTGGTTGTGTGAAGGAATGGATAATGGAGCACTGGGAAAAGAATTATTATATCAGTGCCATAGCTGGAGCCAATAATGGAAGCTCATTAATAGTAATGTCTAAGGGTCAGTCTAAACTGTTTGAATTTTTGGTTTTGTAATTGTCTCTACTTCAATTTTGTCTGACTTGCTGTATTCCTTTTGAGTTCAGGTACTAGTTATATGCAGCAGTCGTATAAAATTAGCGATTCATTTCCTTATAAATGGATTAATAAAAAATGGAGGGAGGGCTTTTATGTGACTGCAATGGCTACCTCAGGAAGTAGATGGGGGGTTGTTATGTCCCGTGGTGCAGGATTTGCAAAGCAGGTCATCTTTGATTTTAATTTTTATTAAAATATATTGTATTCCATATAGTGTTTTAATATATTTTAGCATTGGATGGCGATCTAATTCTATGTATTAATTTCAGGTGGTTGAACTTGATTTCCTTTATCCTAGTGAAGGCATCCATCGACGATGGGATTCTGGATATCGTATCACGGCAACTGCAGCAACATGGGACCAGGCGGCTTTTGTTCTGAGTGTGCCGAAAAGGAAACTTACAGATGAAACACAGGAGACCCTTCGAACCTCAGCTTTTCCTAGCACACATGTTAAGGTTTGTCTCTCTACATAGCATCAATTTTTCTTGAATACTAGTTTTCATGTCTCAGGATCTAAAATTTGAGATGGACCTTGCAGGAGAAATGGGCCAAAAATCTATATATTGCATCCATGTGTTATGGACGGACAACATCATGAGCTGCGTCTCGCCTGCCTCCCCCGCGATCCCATTTAAGCTATGATGGTTTTTGTCAAGTAGCGTTCATTTAGGCTTGGAGAAATTTTGATTAGTATATAGGTTATCAATTTTAATAAAAAATATAGAAGCTTTAGTTCTTCCTTAAGTCGTGTCTGTCAACCTGTGAAACTAAGTGGGCTTTCTCTTGTGCTGATTGTATGCCATCGAGCAAAAGCTAGGAGGATGGCGGTGCCTCTATTTAACTTTGTACAGTTTTTGATAATTGGCACCCTGATTAGGGCAATTTGTAAAATTTACGTTTCTATTTGGGTATGGATTCTTTCATTTTTATCTGTAATGTTGATGGTTTTTGTTTCCTAACCATGTTTAATCAATGCATTAGACGTGAATTCTATACAATTACAGTGTTACTTCAGAGAAAGTACGAGCTTCCACAATGCGCTTTGTGCAAGTTGATTGTTAAACTCGTAGATGGCTCAAGTGATAGGAAGCTGCATTGTCAGATGAGGCAAAGTTTCAAATTTAATGAGCATTCACTTGAAATGGAAGAGATGCTTAATATCGTTCATTTGGGTTTGAGAGATGACGAGCTACCTGGTACTAATAACCCTGCTGACGGTGTGATAAGTGCAAATTCAAGATAAAAATCAATATAAGATGAAAAATTATAATTGTTTAATTATGGTTTTATTTCAAGTTGGGAGAAATTAGTTTATGAAGGCCAGTATTTACTGTTATGTGATGAAAACGATAAATTACAAAGAACATTACAGGCACCCTTCTTTTTACAAACAAAGAAATGCAATTTCCACTTCTCATCCTCTGTCCACTGCCTGAGAATCTATGGCGTTGGTCTGCCACATAACCTATCCAACCGAACTTCTTCCTGGTGTATCACATGACACCAAAGTCAGACACATCAGTTTTATAGCTTCTCCACGGCCAGTAAAGAAGAAAGATGAGGATGGGTAAAGACATGGAATTCTAGAACATCAGTGACACAAGCAGGTAAGCATACACACATTATTACCTCGAAGTCGTCATGATCATAACGAACTACAAAGGTGCATCTACAACCATTTATATCATGTAATTTCCTGTTGATCTCTACAATATGGGCATCACAGTATACTGCTCGTTCTTCTCTTTCCTGAAAATCATGCATGAGCCAAAAGCTAAGACGGGTATGACTAATAGAAACTTTAAAAAATTAAAACTAGTTCTGTTTCAATGATGGGTGTGCCTCCCATTGATTCAGGTAATTGCTCATAAAACTACATTAGCCTAAATGCAAATCAAATACAATCTTAACAGGCGGTATGATGGTGGGTGATCATAGCTGAAATCATTGGCAAAATAGATCAAAGGTGAGTCTGACCCAACATTTCCTAATTTAAGTACTTGTATGCATGAATGAATGTGTCTCTGTTGACCTTCTTGGAGGCCTGCGAATTGCAGAAGAGCTTGGATCCATCATTCACTGGAGGAAATGAGGATTTTGAGCTATATGGATTCATGCATGTATAAAATGATAGTGCATGCATGAAAATGGAGGATTGGACTCCAACTGCGCCAATAAAATGTCAATTGTAAGATAATATTAAACATTTAAGTCAACAAAGGGAAGACATTGTGTACTTGTTCAGCCAACAAGTTCTATTCCATAGCTTTTCAGAGAATTTGTTTTTGCTTTTCTTAAAAAAGGTTAATAAAAGGTACCTGAAAGCACAGCACAAGATCGCCAACTTTGACCCTCTGACATTCTGAAGATTCTAAAGGAATAGATCGTTCCCGCACTGCCCTTCTCACATTCACCCACTCATCATCTGTATTACGAAACCCAGCAAATCTTACTCGCACTTCCTGTATTGCAAAGCAAGACTCAAAACCTTCATCAGGTTGAGTGTTCACATAACCAACAATGAAAATATAATAAGTGTAAAATACTCTTACAAGTTCACCAGAGCAAACAACTCTATAGTTGAGGAAAGAAGCAACATCATACCTGGAAGCCAAATACATATTTGTTACACGTGCTACATTAATATAGAATTATAACAAGCTTAAAATTTTTACATTGACAAATTTACATTCACAACCAAACGAGCACTTAAAAAGAATAGTATGCATATATATATCATTAAAAAACCTGGATTGCAAGAAGAAAAAAGTAGATTTCAAGTGTATTTGATGTTTAGAGACATGAAAAACCAGAATATCAATATGTGAGATAAATCTGCAGAAGTTTATGAAGAAAGAAGAAAAATGGTGCATTTGTGTTGTATGATTGAATCTGACTTTCAATGCAGTTCATATATCCTCTCCATATTCCCAAAATGATGAATTTTGTTTGTCCAGTTTTTGAATTCAGAACACTAATGAAATATTTCATGCAGATATGTTCTCCATGCTGCTACAAGAGATCTTCAAAAATTGAAGAATGGCAACTGGGAAAACAAAAATCACTGAAAACAATTTTATTGCTTGTTTTATGATGGTGGAGCATGCTGGTAACATAAAAAAAAATGCATATTTTAACCCAACGTATAGTTCTTTTGGAATCTTTAAATTCACCTTTTCTTTTTCTCCCAATTCAAGCAATATCCAAACTGGCATCTTTGGCTTCGTTCAAATTTTGACTAGCCTGCTCAATTTCTAACCCACATTCTAAATTTTATTCCATTTGAAAAATCCTACCCTTTTTCTGAAAAGAAAATGATAAAGAATGAATACAAGTACACATGCATCTGATATCTCATTAGAAAACAAAGATTGAGCTCTCAAGCAAATTGAAGAGACCAAAAAATGATATAATTATGTTGTTCTTCATAAATCTCATCTTTCAATGTGTTAAAATTTGAGAAATGCACATAAGGATTCCTTTTTCTTTCTATCTTTTTTTTTTTTAATTGAGACACCAAAGGCTTCTTCCAAATGACGTGTTTATGAATTACTGTATATTTTCATTATTTGTACATATACAGCATTTAAATATACACTTGTGCATCCTCACCAAGCATTATCTTTTGAGGACAAAGCTTCAAAAATCAACTCTGAAAGATCAGAGGCATTGCCTGTATAACAATTGACAGTGAAGATTACTAGATGCCATAACTTTATTTAGAAAGAGAGGAAAGGTTTCCAAATTTTACAAATACATGAAACAATTCTATCAACACAGACAAAGCATAGTGGCAATATGCTAACTGAAGATTCATAGGATAACAGGACCTGAATATGATGGAATATCGTATAAAATGTTATGAGGTTGAATCATGTTGCAACACTTTTTACCCGTGAATAACCATCCATAATGGTCAGAGTTAAAAGCAAAAGCAGTATGCTTCCAGTCAAATTGAGAAAACAATTGACACAGAAGGAAAACTCAGACAGGAAAGAAGTTATTGCTGAAAGCAAATCATATAAAAACCTCAAAACAGACAGAAGATATCAACTACTGAATCCTGCTGACCAAAAGATAGATAGCAGAATGGAAAGCCACCCACACACCTGAATGATCAGGAGGTCAAT
>Ga0307508_10006980_pt1 | contig 10530 bp, 9 predicted proteins | sample 9_EM_MG_FD_203089 | JGI IMG/M metagenome (GOLD analysis project Ga0307508, IMG submission 203089) | Populus trichocarpa ectomycorrhiza microbial communities from riparian zone in the Pacific Northwest, United States - 9_EM | ecosystem: Host-associated > Plants > Roots > Unclassified | place...
CGTAGTAGGCCTTGACGAGTTGCTTGCCGATGACGGCCATCAAGTGCTCCGACCGGTACGCGAAGTCCGTCTGGAGCTGCGTGTTGGGAACTCCCGGCGAGAGCATGCCGAATGCGCCGGACAAAATGAAGCTCGAGTGTCCGGTGTCGGTCTGGACGCCGACGAAGCCTTGCTTGACCGAGTCTGCGGCGACACCGACTGACCCGGCATACACGCCGCCGCCCTCGGAACGGAACCGGCCGTTCCACGCGCTGGTCGGCATCGCGACCCAGATGTTGACCTGAGGATCGACTTTCACCTTGACGAGACAGTAGGGCTTGTCCGTCGCGCTGGAACCCGTGGTTCCGGTGCTCACGTCGAGGATCGTGACAGCCGCGTCCGCGGTCAGTGTGGTGGCCCCGATGCCTGCCATCGAACAGGCTCCGGTGGGATTGACCGACAGGTTGTCGGCGACGGTCGGAAGCGTCGCGACGGCATTCACGTCTTCGTCGCTGCCGCCGCATGCGGCCAGGCCGAGGGCAGCCGCGGCGATGGCGCTGAGGGCCATGTTGTGCTGGGACCGAGTGCTGCGGTTCGAGGCTCGGGTGGGTGTGGTCGTCATTGAGTTGTCTCCTGTTGTGTTGATGTGCCTGCGCAGGTCTGCCTAGAACGGCAGGCCCACGTAGTTCTCTGCCAGCGCCGTGGAGGCCGCCCTGGAACCGGACAGGTAGTCGAGTTCGGCGCGCTGCAGGCGCCTCCCGAACTCCCCCGTGTCCGGAAACCGGTGCATGAGCGAGGTGAACCACCACGAGAAGCGTTCGGCCCGCCAGACCCGCGACAGGCAGCGGGTCGAGTAGTGCTCCAGACCCGCTGCGCTGCCTTCGAGGTAGTGCTCCCCAAGTGCCCGAGCGAGGTAGCCGACATCGCTCGAGGCCAGGTTCAATCCCTTGGCACCTGTGGGAGGCACGATGTGTGCGGCATCTCCCGCCAGGAAGAGCCGGCCGAAGCGCATCGGCTCTGCAACGAAACTGCGCAGCGGCGCGATGCTCTTCTCGATCGACGGCCCCGTCGCAACGGCTTCGGCGATCTCGGCGGGCAGGCGCCGGCGGAGTTCGTCCCAGAACGCGTCGTCGCTCCACTGTTCGACCTGGTCCTCGAGCGAGCATTGGACGTAGTAGCGGCTCCGCGATTTGCTGCGCTGACTGCACAGCGCGAATCCGCGCTCGTGGTTGGCATAGATCAGCTCAGACCTGACTGGCGGCACGTCTGCCAGCACGCCCAACCAGCCGAAGGGGTAGACCTTCTCGTAGGTCGCGATCGCTCCGGGTGGAACGCTCGCGCGGCAAACGCCGTGGTATCCGTCGCAGCCGGCAATGAAGTCGCAGGCCAGCTCCTGCGCCACGCCGTCCTTCAGGTAGCGCACCACCGGGTTCTTCCCGTCGAACCCCTCGATGGCCACGTCTGCAGCCTCGTAGTCGGTGGTCAGTTTGGCGAGGGCACGCGACCGCATCAGGTCGTGGGTCACTTCCGTCTGGCCGTAGACGGTCACATGCTTTCCGGTGAGCGCTTGGAAGTCGATGCGGTGGAGTCCGCTGTCGAACGACAGTTCGATTCCGTGGTGAGTCAGACCCTCCTGAAGGCAACGGTCTGCAACGCCTGCCTCACGAAGCAGATCGACGGTGGTCTGCTCGAGGACACCGGCCCGAATGCGACTCAGGACGTACTCGGCGCTCCTTTGCTCGACGATGACCGCGTCGATGTCATGACGCGCGAGAAGCGCACCCAGAAGCAACCCGGCCGGACCGGCGCCAACGATCGCCACCTGTGTTCGCCTATGGACCAAGAGAGTGCTCCGCTTCGTTTCGCATGGGAGCGCAGTCTCGCGAGCGGACACACGTTCAACAAGGCGGTGCGGTCGATGGCGGTCATCAGGAAATCAAATACGGGCCGCGTCCCCCTCGGTCAGCAGCACTTTGGCAGGGGCAGGTGCCAAGGGAAAACCTGATCACCTGCTACCACTCGTCGGTGGCCGCGTTGAACAGGCCGCTGACCAGCTTTCTCAACCAGATGCTGCGAGCGTCCTTGTGGACTCTTCGGTGCCAGTGCTGTCGCAGTTCGATGCGTGGCGAGGGGAACGGCGGCTCCATCGACTTGAGGCCGAACGCGGCCTTGCCGTATTCGATGCCCAGCGCGTGCGGCACGGTCGCGACCATGTCGGACTGAGCGATCAGTCGGCGAATGCTGAGGAAGTGCGGCGTGTACACGGCCACACGTCGCTCGAGGCCCTGGCTCTCCAGGTAGCTCTCGAAGATCTCCTGGCTGCGCCCTTCGGATTGAACGACGACGTGCTGGAGCCCCAGGAAGTCGCCCATGCTCAGCTTGTTGCCTCGGATCGGATGATCGCTTCGCAGCAGGCAGACGAAGTGGTGCATGAACAGCCTCTGCTGATAGAAGTCCCCCTTCTTGAGGTCCGGGAAGTAGCCGATCGCCAGATCGACGTCGCCGTCTTCCAGTGCCGTCGCCAGTTGGGCTGGTCGCATGCTGACGGAGCGGACTGGCGTGTCGGGCGACGCGGCGGCGATTGCCTTGACGATCCGCGGCAGGAACACGATCTCGCCGACATCCGACATGGCCACCGCGAACGGGCGATGGCGCCGCGACGGGTCGAACCTCACTTCGGGCTGCAGCTTCTCGTCGACCTGTCGGAGGATCTCCCTGGCGGCGCTGGCGACTTCGGCCCCCCTGGGGGTAGGTGCCATGCCGGTCGCGGATCTGACGAATAACGGATCGTCGAAGTGCGCCCGCAGCTTGGCCAGCGCGGCGCTCACGGTCGGCTGACTGACACCGAGCTTCAGGGCGGCGTGCGTGACGCCGCCCATGTCCAGCAGGGTCACGACGACGGACAGCAGATTCAGGTCCAGCTTGTTCTCTGATGACAACCGATCACCTCCGAGCCGTCGCGGATTGCGACCGTCAAGCTACGCGAATCGGCGGGTCGGGTATTTCATCGGCTTGCTCGAATTGCATGGCATTGACAAGGGAAATCCCTCGCGGACCCAAGAGATCCTGTGGGACGGCCGAGCTAATATCGTCGGGACCATGGCCACCGCAGACCTTCGTCCCTTGCCGCTCGGGCTGCGACCGATGTCGTGGCTGCGCGATGCTGCCGTTCGGTCCGAGCCGTCGTTGCTGCACGAATCGCAGACAGCCGCCTGGGCCGGCTTTCGGCTCGGCATCTTCGAGGCGACCTCCAAGGAGGTCGCCGGGCAGCGCGGGGAGCATCCGGCCCTGGCGATGATCCTGCGTGGGAGCACCCGCGCACAGATCGCGAGTCGCGGCGACCGATGCGACTTCAGTCCTGGTCGCGATTCGGTCGGCTTGTTCGCGCCATGTCTGGACATCTCCTGGACCCGCTGGGATTGCGAACCCGGCGCGGAACGGATGATGGTGGAGCTCGACTTCACGGCCCTCGTCCTAGCTGGCGATCTCGATGCCATGGTGGTGGGTCAGCGGCGTGTGCTCCGTCAGGACCTCACGATGCGCGACGGCCACGTCGCGGCCTTGATGAGGCTCATCGCAGACGAAGTGCGCCAAGGCAGCCCACACGGTTCGCTCTACGCCACCTCGTTGAGTCTGGGACTGGCTGCCTACCTGTTCAGCGAGAAGGCGGACTCAGGGGTCATTCGACAGCGAGAGCGTGGCCGACTGTCAGCGTCGCAAAAGTCGCGGGTTCTCGATCTCGTGCAGCTGCGTCTGGCTGAAGACATCGCGCTGGATGACCTCGCGGCCGCGGCCGGCATCGGCCGCTTCCACTTCTTGCGACTCTTCAAGAACACGCTCGGAATCACCCCGCACCGCTACCTGATGGATCAGCGCCTGGCCGCAGCTCGCAAGTTGCTGGAGACGACCGATCAAGGGCTTGCAGACGTCGCGGCCAATACAGGCTTCTCGAGTCAAAGTCATCTCTGCACGGCGATGCGGCGGCGTCTCGGTGTGACACCCCAGCAGTGGCGCCAGTCACTGCGTCAACGTCAGCCGATTCGCGCGAATGCTTGAACAGCGGGTGCCATCTCGGCTCCCTGCGGCAGCGCCTGAAGGCGAGCTCCTGTTCCTCCAAGTTTGCCAGTCGTTCGCGAACCAAGGTGGGTGAAGGCGCGCGACTGAACGCACGCCTTGCGACGCCGCAGGACTCGACTCGGCTGCGAGGCTCGGCCGCACCATGTCCCCTTCCGCTGCCTAGGGTTTCGCAACGCGATCGATCAGCGGCTGTGCCACGTCAGGGTTGGAACCCAAATGCTTCATCGCAGCGGGATGCCGACCGTGCTTCATCTTGTGAAGACGTCGCGGCCACTGGTTCAGAACGAATGCCGCATGCCGGCGGCAACGACGCTGGGTTGCTGCCCCATTGCCGGACTCGTCCCGTTGATAGCGAAGTCGTAGGCTGCTCCTGACTCGTTGGCGATGCGGCTGTAGAACACGAACAGCGCCGTCCGGCGACTCAAGGCGTATTCACCTCCCACGGTCCACTGTGTCGCACCGGTCCCTTCGCCGTTGGAGATGAAGCCCACGGTCTCGGTCGTCGACCCGTGGCCATCGAGCGCCTTGGCATACCCGGCCTGTAAGGTGCCGGCACCCGCCTTCCACGTCGCCGAGACGTAGGCGGCGTTGCGCGTCAGAACGCCACCGGCCGTCTCGTAGCGCAGTCGCTCCACCGCGCCTGCCAGCCGCACCGTCCCCGCCGAGTAGGCCAGGCCCAACTTGCTGCCTGTGTCCGAGCCGTTGGCCGCGTGATACCGGTTGTGAATTTCGTGGGCTGCGGTGACGAGCCATTCGCCGGACGTCGCCGTGAGCGACAAGGAGAGCAGCGAGGGACGGGCTCCGGTCGCGGCCACCGTCTCTTCGTTGAAGGCGTACGCAACTCGCGCGGACAGGCCGCGGAATTGCGGGCTCCAGTACTGGACGACATTGCGCTGCCGGCGATCGAACGCACTGTTGTCGATCACGTTGTCGGTCGTGGGGGCCGAGCCGTTTCCCATCAGGCCCATGTACCCTGCCGTGGTCGGATAGAAGGGATCGAAGGACGACGTGGCGGACGTGTAGGGGAGTGTCCACACGCCGGCGAACGCTGTGCCCCAGGGACCAGACAGTCCCACGCGGGTGTCGCGATTGGAGAAGCTTCCGACACCCGTGTCGAGTGACAGCGCGCCTTCGAGTTGCCACAGTGCCTTCAAGCCATCGCCGAGATCTTCCGTCCCCCGGAATCCGACGACAGATCGGTAGTTGCTCAGGCGGCTCATCCGGGCAGTGGCACCTGGCCGCAAGTCGGTGCTCTCCACGGCTACATTGATCCGGCCGTAGATCGTTGATCCGTCCCCAGCCTGTGCCATGGCCGATCCGCTCGCCGCACACACGATGCACGCCATCCAGGGACGCCGGTAGCCGATAGGGGATCCACGGCGGCGGTGCATCAGACCGGCTCTCGCGTGGCGTTCATCAGAATCGGAACGAACGCGAGAATGGGCGGAAGCACGAAGACCCACATCTTCAGGTAGCTGTACAGAATCGCACCTGCGGCACAGCCGATGGCGAACGCTGCCACGTTGGCGAACATCTTCGAGACGCGAGCTTTCGCTGCAAGCCTCGCATCGCCTTCCATCCCCCGAACGAGGTCGGCGATGTCGATCATGATCTGCGTGGTGCTGCCGGTCATGAGGGTGGTCGGCGGGGCGCTCGCGAGATGGATACGCGAGGCGGCGTTCTGAATCGCCATGGCGGCCACGAGAACCATCCCCGCAAGGATCGAGATGACGTCGTCCCCCTTCTGCGCCGGGCCGGCATGGATCGCCAGGGCAGCGCCGGCGATCAACAGCAGAACTTGGAGCGACAGTGTCGTGCGAAGAATCGGGAGCCCGAGCTTGGGCAGCGAGAACGCTGCAAGACGGGTCACGAGAATCACTGAACAGAAGACGGGCAGGGCGAGCAGCTTGGCAATGGCGCCGGAGGTGCCCAGAACAAGTGCTGCACCCAGCGTTACGAAGTTGCCTGTGACGTGGGCCGTGAACAGCCCTTGAAGGGCAAGAAAGCCCGCGGTGTCGATGTATCCCGCTGTGAGACTCATCAATACAGGCACGGTCAGCTTCATCGCATCCCCCTTTCGGTACGCGTGGTTTGGTGAATCGTCTCGGCGTCCGACGCCGGCATGGTGCGGTGAAGCCGAAGCCCACCGCGCCACGATGGCGTCCTCAGCGGGCACGGACCACCGTGAGGTCTATGCGCCGCCGATGAACGATCTCTTGCCAGTCGATCCACGCGACGAGCAGGAAACCACCGACCAGACCGAGGTGCTCGAAGAACGCGTTCTCGAGCATGAACCGTTCCGGCATGGGAACTGTCCAGAACCGATTGGCCACAAAGGTCGCCCCCAGCGTGAAGAGCGCCAATGTCAGCGCGCCCAACCACCGCATCCAGCCTGTCAGCACGAGCGCCGAGGCGCCCAGTTCGAGGGCAATCGCCGCCACCGCAAGAAGCGTTGCCGGCTCCAGTCCGAAATGGCGCATCTCGGCGACCGCAGCGGGAAAGTCGAAGGCCTTGTCGAGTCCGCCTTGAACGTAGGCGGCCACCAACAGGGCAAGTGCAACCCAACGCCATCCTCTTCCCCCGCTCGCGCGTGGCGAAATCTCCCGGCTCATTCTTCGCCCCCCTTTGGATCCGTCGTGGCATGGGCTCCCGCGCTTGCGGACTTCGACGCTGGCCGGGTCGGATCCAACGGTGCGCGTGGACTGACGTCAGCCTGCATCGAGAATCGCTGCGAGCCTTCCTTGACCCCAACCTGTTGGATCAGCGAGGGAATTTGTTCGCCGAGGACCATGCCGAGCAGACCGACCAGGGCGATGATGGGCGGCGCTGGTGATCGCACATGGAGGAGGGCGTAGATCACACCCACCAGCACGCCGACCGCGAGCGAGACGCAGTAGGTCTTCATTGCGGGTCTCGCAGCCGGGTCACGATCAAACCGCCCAGCATCCGCATCCGAACGCACCCCAGAAGCCCTGGGTGTCGCTGGTGGGTGCATTGCGTCGAGCGGCAGCCGCGTGGTCATGTCCATGAACAGTGCACGCAGCGCTGCATCCGCAGAGTGACGCCATGCGGGCGGCGCCGGGCTGTCCGAGCCTGCGCTGCTGATAGCCGCCGAACCGCTTCACCGGTGACCAGTCCGGCAGGACCGGCACCGAGGGCGGCGCGAGGTCAGCGAAGTCACCCTTGCCAAACACGACGCGGCCGCCGAGCAGCGTCATGACCGACGAGAGATGCGCGATGTCGCTCTCGGCGACTTGGAAGTAGTCGTCGGACAGCACGGCCAGGTCGGCAAGCTCCCCGACGGCGATGCGCCCCTTCTTGCCCTGCTCGTTCGAGAACCAGGTGTTCGCTTCCGTCCAGAGACGCAGCGCCTGCTCGCGATCGAGCCGATTGCTCGCGGGATAGAGCTGTGCACCGCCGACGGTCTTTCCGGTCACCAGCCACGCGAGCGATACCCAGGGGTTGTAGCTGGCCACGCGCGTCGCATCGGTTCCCGCGCCCACGGGCACGCCGGAACTCAACATCTTGGCGATGGGCGGGGTCGCCTCCGCACTCTTCTGACCGTATCGGTCGATGAAGTACTCGCCCTGGTAGGCCATGCGGTGCTGGACCGCGATGCCTCCACCCAAGGCCGCGATTCGATCGATGTTCTTCTGCGTGATCGTCTCCGCGTGGTCGAAGAACCAGTGCAGTCCGTCGAAGGGGACGTCTCGATTCACCTTTTCGAACACGTTCAATGCGCGCTCGATGGTCTCGTTGTAGGTCGCATGCAAGCGCCAGGGCCAGCGGTTCTGCGCCAGCAGGCGCACGACGCGCTCCAGGTCACCCTCCATGTTGGGTGGCATCTCGGGCCGCGGTTCGCGAAAATCCTCGAAGTCGGCGGCGGAGTACACCAGCATCTCGCCGGCGCCGTTGACACGGTAGGTGTCGTCACCCTGTCCGGGCTTGACGCTCTGCGTCCACCGCGAGAAGTCGTCGACCTCGCCGCCCGGCTTCTGGGTGAACAGGTTGTAGGCGATGCGAAGCGTCAGATCCCCATCAGCATGAAGCTTCTCGATGATCTCGTAGTCGTCCGGGTAGTTCTGGAATCCTCCACCGGCGTCGACCACGCTGGTGACGCCCAGGCTGTTCAGCTCACGCATGAAATGACGCGTCGAGTTCAGCTGGTACTCCGGTGGAAGCTTGGGCCCCTTGGCGAGGGTTGCGTACAGGATCGTCGCGTTGGGACGCGCCAGCAGCAGGCCCGTGGGCTCTCCGGCTCCGTCGTGCACGATCTCGCCACCCGGGGGATTCGGCGTGTCGCGCGTGTAGCCCACCGCGCGCAAGGCAGCTCGGTTCAGCAACGCGCGGTCGTACAGGTGAAGTATGAAGACGGGCGTGTCGGGCGCTGCCGCATTCAGCTCGTCTATCGTCGGCAGCCGCTTCTCCGCGAACTGGTGTTCGGTGAAGCCGCCGACCACGCGCACCCATTGCGGAGCCGGCGTGTTCTGCGCTTGCTTTCGGAGCATCTCCATAGCGTCGGCGAGCGATGGCACGCCATCCCAGCGAAGCTCCATGTTGTAGTTGAGGCCGCCGCGAATGACGTGGATGTGGCTGTCGATCAGGCCGGGGATCGCGCGCCGGCCTCGAAGGTCGATCGTCCGAGTCGCGGGGCCGCGACTGGCGAGGATGTCCTTCGCATCGCCGACGGCGCTGAATTGGCCGTTCGTGATGGCGACTGCCTGCGGATTGGGATTGGCTCGGTCCAGCGTCGTGAATCGACCGTTCGTCAGGATGAGATCAGGGTGCACGACGGGGCTTTCCTTGGAGGACGGGGTGGCGGATGCGAGCGGCCAGATCGCTGCGCCTCCAATTGCTTGCAAGACATCACGACGCCGCGTCATCGATCGCCCCTGTCGGGCGAGGCTCCGAGGGCCGCGCAGCCAATGCGTTTCGTGGGGTGTGTCGTGTGGCTCATGGTGGTGGCTTTCTTGTTCGGACCCACGGGAAGATAGACCACTGCGTTCAGAGCAAACAGTCCCTGAATCGACAACATAAACTTCCAGTTTTTGGAAGTTAAGTTTCGATGTCCGACCAGATCGACGATCTTCGGCTGTTGACGGTGATGGTCGCGGCGGGCAGCCTGGCCGGTGCCGCCAAGCGCCTGCGCAGTTCTGCGCCGGCGATGACGCGACGGCTCGCGGCCATGGAGCAGCGGCTCGGTGTGCAGTTGATCGAGCGCGGCGCGCGCCGGTTCCTCTTGACCGAGCAAGGCGCCCAGCTTCACGAGCGAGCCCTGAAGATCGTGCGCGATGTCGACGACGCCGAGGCGGAAGCGTCGGCCAGTGGCGACACGCCTGGCGGCCTGCTTCGGATTGGCGCACCGATGGAACTGGGGCGTCGCGTGATTGCCCCGCTTCTCGCTCGGTTCCGTCTGCAGTGTCCAAACCTCGAGGTCGTTCTGGTCCTGTCGGACGCTGGTCTCGATCCGGTCGACGACGAACTCGAGATCGTGTTGCGCAATGGCATGCCGGACGACCCCGCCGTCGTCGTACGCAAGCTGTTGACGAGCCGGCGTGTCGTATGTGCGACGCCGTCGTATCTGGCAACCCACGGCGCACCGCGCATCCCCGACGATTTGCTGAAGCACGACTGCATCCGGCTTGTGCGCGGACGCCACGTGTTCGATCAATGGCCGTTCAGCGAGAACGGCAAACGCCGCGTGGTCAACGTTCGGGGAACCCTGTCGTCGACGAGTGGCGAGGTGGTGCACGACTGGGTCGTCGCTGGCATGGGAATCGGGCTGAAGGCATTGTGGGATGTGCATGACGAGCTGCGCTCCGGGGCGCTGGTCGAGTGCCTGCCGGACTACTGGTGTGACGAGATCGAGCTCTATGCGTGTTTCGCCAGCCGAGGCCACATGCCCAGGCGGGTTAGAGCCTTCACGGCCTTCCTCGTCGAGCATCTGTCCGCGGCATCGCATCCGGGAACCTTCGCTTGATATGCCAGACGGGGCCTTCCCTCGTTCCTCTACTTGTCTGGAGGCGGCGGTATTCGTGAGTCCACTGTCTTCGCTACCGGACGAGTGGCGAACAACCAGGGCCTGAGCAGTCTCGTCAGTTGAGGGGCCACGAGCCAGGTCATCACGATGACCACGGCGAGCGTGAGCAGCACCGTGCGAGGCAACAGGTGCCAAGTCTTCAGAAGGTCTCCGGTAAGCAGGAACAGCACGTAGACAGTCGGGCAGATGCCCAGCCAGGTGACCACGGCCACCTTCCAGCGCGGTGGGCTCAGCTGCGCGCTGCGGAACCACAGTCCGAGGCCGGACACTGGTTTGATGCGGGGTTCGCCCCCTTCGATGAACGGGGCCGTCGCGGCCAGGCCCTGCCGTCGTTCCGGCGACTCGTGCCAGGCGTCGAGATGGGCTTGCCGGTCGAACGCCAGCACGATGTGGTACATCGCGTCCTCCACCTCCGGGTCTTCGCCGGGGTGCAC
>Ga0307508_10006981_pt1 | contig 10530 bp, 10 predicted proteins | sample 9_EM_MG_FD_203089 | JGI IMG/M metagenome (GOLD analysis project Ga0307508, IMG submission 203089) | Populus trichocarpa ectomycorrhiza microbial communities from riparian zone in the Pacific Northwest, United States - 9_EM | ecosystem: Host-associated > Plants > Roots > Unclassified | place...
CGCAGGATGGGGGACAGGTAGGCGTCGACGACGGTCGTGTCGCCGCGCCCGACCAGCTTCATCAGCGGGCTGACCTTGTGCGACACGCTGATCTGCGTGAAGCCGGCCTCGCGCGCGATGCGCTCGGCCGCCAGCTCGTGCGCGCTGTAGCGGTAGCCGTGCATGAACACGATCGCGACGCTGCGCAGCCCGGCGTCGAACGCGGCCCAGAGCCGCTCGCGCAGATGCGCTTCGTCCAGCGGCTGCACCACGCTGCCGTCGGCCCCGATACGCTCCTGGGCCTCGATCACCCGCGAATACAGCAGCTCGGGCAGCACGATGTGGCGATCGAAGATGCGCGGCCGTTCCTGGTAGCCGATGCGCAGCGCGTCGCGAAAGCCGCGCGTCGTGACGAGCAGCGTGGCCTCGCCCTTGCGCTCGAGCAGCGCATTGGTCGCGACCGTCGTGCCCATCTTCACGCACTCGACCTGCGCCGGCGTGATCGGCTCGTCGGCGCGCAAGCCCAGCAGATGGCGGATGCCGGCGACCGCCGCATCGCGGTACTGCTCGGGGTTCTCGCTCAGCAGCTTGTGCGTGACGAGCGAACCATCCGGTCGCTTGCCGACCACGTCGGTGAAGGTGCCGCCGCGGTCGATCCAGAACTGCCAGCGGTCGGGAACGGGGGTTTGTTGCATGAGAGAGAACCTTCGATGTGAAGCGACGCAAACGCCGTAGCGTAACGCTAGGACTGCGTGAAATAGGGAATGAAGACGTCGTTGGCCTCGGCGCCAACCTGCCGCACCCACTCGAGCGAGAGCCGTTCGCCGAAGCGCTTGAGCGCGACACCGACCTCGCGCGGCACGCGCTCGATCTTCATGCCATTGCGGCGCAGCTCGTCCACCGAGGCCTGCGCCGCCGATTCGCTTGCGGCCCAGCCGCGCGCCTCGGCCGCGGCGGCGGCCTTCAGCAGGGCGTCGCGCGCCGACGGCGACAAGGCGGTCATCGCCGCGGCGTTCGCGAACACGATGTTCTTCGGGAACCAGGCGTTGATCTCGTAGTAGTAGCGCAGCTGACTCCACACCTGGTTCTCGACACCAGTGACGGCCGAGGTGATCATGCTGTCGATGCGGCCCTCCGCCAGCGCCTTGCCGACCTCGACCATGGGCACGTCGACCGGCGTCGCTCCGACCAGCGCGGCGATGCGCGCAGTCGTCGGGTTGTAGGTCCGCATGCGGCGGCTCGCGAGATCGGCGATGTCGATGACGGGCTTGGTCGCGTACAGGCCTTGAGGCGGCCACGCCACCGCGTACAGCACGACCAGCCCACGGGCCGCGAAGTGACGTTCGATCAGCGGCCGCTGGCAGCGCCATAGGCGCCGTGCGTCGGCATACGAGGCGGTGATGAAGGGCACCGAGTCGGCCCCGGCGATCGGCATGTCGGCGACCAGGCTGCTCATGATGGTCTCGCCGGCCTCGACCCGGCCGTCCTGCACCGCCGCGCGCATCTCGGCCAGCTTCACCAGCGTGTTGTTCGGGTGGATCGTGAGGCGCAGCTCGCCGTGGGTGCGGGTGTCGATCTCGGCGGCCATCGCGGCGAGGTTGATCGTGTGGAACGATTCGCCGCGGTAACCCGTCGCCAGCCGCCACACGCTGCCCGCGCGGGCGTTCGGCAGCGCCAGTGCGGCGGCACCGAGCGCGCTGAACTGTCGACGTCCGAGTGCGGTGGCCATGGTGTCAGAGCCCGAGGTAGGCCTTCTTGACATCGTCGTTCGCCGCAAGCTCGGCGCCGCTGCCCTGCATCACGATGCGGCCGGTCTGGATCACGTAGCCGTGGTGTGCGATCGACAGCGCCTTGTGCAGGTTCTGCTCGACCAGCAGCACCGTCACGCCGGTCTCGTTGACGCGCTGGATCACGTCGAGCACCTTGGTGACGAACTTCGGCGCGATGCCCCACGAGGGTTCGTCCAGCATCAGCAGGCGCGGCTGCGCCATCAGGCCGCGCGCGATCGCCAGCATCTGCTGCTCGCCGCCGCTCATCGTGCCGGCGAGCTGGGTCTCGCGCTCTTTCAGAATCGGGAACAGCGTGAACATGCGGTCGATGCCAGAAGCGACTTCGTCGGCATCGTCGCGTGTGAATGCACCGAGCTCGAGGTTGCGCCGCACCGTCAGGCGCGGGAACAGGCGCCGGCCTTCGGGCACCAGCGACAGGCCCAGCGGCACGCGTTTGAACGCCGGCAACGTGTGCACGTCGGCACCGTCGAAGCGGATGTGGCCGGCCTCGACCGCGTTCAGCCCGGCGATCGCGCGCAAGGTCGTCGACTTGCCGTTGCCGTTGCCGCCGACCAGCGCGACGATCTGGCCGCGCGGCACGGCCAGGCTCACGTCCGACAGCGCGAGCACGCCGCTGTAGCTGACGCGCAACTGGCTCACTTCGAGCAGGTTGTCTTGCAGGACGACCGCCATCACACGTCCCCCAGGTAGGCCGAGATCACGGCCGGGTCGCGCGAGACCTCGGCCGGCGTGCCGTCGGCGATCTTCACGCCGCGGTCGAGCACGACGATCTTGTCGGCGATCGGCATGATGCCTTCGAGCACGTGCTCGACGATCAGGCAGGCGATGCCCTGGTCGCGGATGCGCTTCACAACCGCAACCATCTCGTGCACTTCGGACGGGTTGAGCCCGGCCATCACCTCGTCCATCAGCAGCAGCTTCGGCGCGATCGCGAGGGCGCGCGCGACCGCGAGGCGGCGCTGCTCGCTGATCGTCATGCTGCCGGCCGGCTTGTCGGCGAATCGTTCGAGGCCGACGAAGCCCAGCCATTGCAGCGCGGCGGTTCGTGCCGCGTTGACGCGACGTTCGTGCAGCAGCGCCGCGGCCATCACGTTCTCGCACGCCGTCATGCTGGTGAAGGTGCGCGCGACCTGAAAAGTGCGGCCGACGCCGGCGCGCGCGCAGGCCTCGGGCGACAGGCCGGAGATGGTCTTGCCGTTCAGGTCGATGCGGCCCGCGCTCGGCGTGTAGTAGCCGGCGACGCAATTGAACGCGGTCGTCTTGCCGGCGCCGTTCGGCCCGATCAGGCCGACGATCTGGCCGGCCTCGACGTTGAACGAGACCTCTTGGTTGGCCAGCAGCCCGCCGAAGCGCTTGCTGACACCATGCAACTCCAACAGACTCATGACTGCCCCTCGCCCGACGGGTACGTCGGTCGGTCTCCCGAGGGGACGCGGGCCGGCTTGGGAGCGGCCCGGCGCTCGGCCCGCGCGCGCCACTCGCGCCACCAGCCGAGCAACCCGTTCGGATAGAACACCGCGATCACGACGATCAGGCCGGCATAGATGATGGTGTCGGTGCCGCGCCCGCTGCCGCCGAATACGACGCGCGTCAGCTCCTCGATCACGGTCAGCACGACCGCGCCGACGACCGGGCCGAACAGCGTGCCGACGCCGCCGAGGATGGACACCAGCGCCATCTTGATCGACAGCCCGGTCGACAGCACCGAGGACGGATCGATGTAGAGCTCTTTCTGCGCGTACAGGCTGCCGCCGAGCGCGGTGAAGAACGCACTCAGCGACAGCGCGATCTGCTTGTAGCGCGCGATGTTGATGCCGATACTGCGGGCCGCGTCGGGCTCGTCCTTGATCGCACGAAGGTAGAAGCCGACGTGGCTGCGTTCGACCGCGAGCGTCGCGGCCAGCGTGAGTGCAAGCAGGCCCAGCGCGAGCCAGTAGTACGGCGGCTTGTCGGCGAACACCATCGCGCCCCAGCCTTGGCTGCTCATCGAGATCGTCAGCCCGACGGCGCTGCCGGCGTAGTCCCAGTTCGTGAACACGATCTGCACGAGCTCGGCCACGGCAATCGTCGCCATCGCGAAGTAATGGCCCTTCAGGCGAAAGCACGACCAGCCGAACAGGAAGCTCAAACCCGCCGCCGTCATGCCACCGAGCAGCGTGCCCAACCACGGGTTGATGCCGAAGTTCAGCAGCAGCATCGTCGACGTGTAGGCACCCAGGCCGTAGAACGCCGCGTGCCCGAGCGAGACCTGGCCGGCGTAACCGCCAAGCAGGTTCCACGCGACGCCGAGCTGCGCGGCCATCAGCACCAGGATCGCGAGGTTCAGGTGCGTCGGGTTGCTGGTGGCGAACGGCAGCAGCGCCGCCGCCACCACGAGACCCACAGTGATCTTCAATGCATTCATGCCTTGCCCATCAGACCCTGCGGCCGGAACATCAACACCGCGAGGAACAGCACCAGCACGACCGCGGTCTTGTACTGCGGCCCGAGCAGCAGCCCGCCCATCACCTCGATCACGCCGACCAGGATGCCGGCCCAGAACGCGCCGGTCACGCTGCCGAAGCCGCCGAGGTTCACGACGACGAACGCGATCAGGATGAAGTTCGCGCCGACCTCCGGGAAGATCGGGAAGAAGGTCGCGAGCAACACGCCCGCCGCACCGGCGCAGGCCGCACCGATGCCCCAGGCGAGCGAGAACATGCGGTGCGAGTCGATGCCCATCAGCTGCGCCGCTTCCTTGTCGGCGGCCGTGGCCTCGAGCGCGGCACCGAGCCGGGTACGCGTCAGAAAGGCATGGATCACCGCGGTGATCACGACCGCACCGAGGCCCGCGACGAGCTGCGGCCGCCCGAGCTGGATGCCGGCGAGCTTGACGCTGCCGGCGACCCACGAGTTCTCGATCGAGCGGAAGTCGGGCTTCCACAGGAACTGCGCGACGCCGCGCATCAGGATCATCAGCCCGAAGGTCGTGAAGATCTGGCTCAGCATCGGCGCCGCGACGATGCGCTTGATCACGAACTTGTAGAGCAGCATGCCGAACGCGAACAGCATCAGCACCGTGAGCGGCAAGGTCAGCAGCGGGTCGAGCGCGTAGAGCGCGAACAGCCAGAACGCGCTGTACATGCCCAGCATCAGGAACTCGCCATGCGCGAAGTTCACGATGTCCATCACGCCGAAGATCATCGTCAGGCCGATCGCGACGAGCGCGTAGATCAGCCCGATCAACACGCCGGACGCGAGCGTCTGCAACAAGATTTCGGCGGTCATGGTCGGGCCCGGCTTACTTGCGCTGGTCCCACTTGGGCATCGGCCACACGACCTCGCGCGACGCCATCGCGAACGGCCACACGGTGTTGTACTTGCCGTCGACGATCTGCACCAGGATGCCCTGGCCCAGCGTGTTCTGGCCAGTGGCGTCGAACTTCACGCCCTTCCACGGCATGATCAGTTTGCTGCCCGGCAGGTCGGTCGCGGCCAGCGCCTTGCGGATCGCCTCGGGCTCGGTCGAGCCGGCGCGGTTGATCGCGTCGGCCATCACCATCAGCCCGGTGAAGGTGCGCGACGAGTTGCCGGTGAAGTTGATCTTGTAGCGGCTGTTGAACAAGTCGTTGACCTGCTTGATCAGCGGGTTGCGGCTCGCCAGGTCGAGCGCCCAGACCTCGCGCGTGATCACGTACTCGGCGTCCTTGCCCAGCGTCTTGATGAAGTCGGTGTCGGTGAAGCCGGCGTTGTTCGCCAGGATCATGTCGGGCGAGAAGCCGAGCTCTTTGTAGGTCTTCATCGAGAGAATCGCATCGGCCGTGTACGAGGACTGCAGCACCAGGTTCGGGTTCGCCGCCTTCAGCGTCTGCACCTCCGAGGTCAGCTGCGTCGTCTTCGCCGGGTACAGCACCTGCTTGACCAGGTTCATCTTGTAGTCGGGCGCGAGCTTCGTCTGCAGCTTGGTCGTCTCGGTTCCCCACAGGCCGTTCTCGTTCAGCGACACGACGACGCCGGGCTTGATGCCCTTCTTCGCCTCCAGCTCGCGCAGGAACTCGAACGCGTTGTGCACGAACAGGTCGTCGTGCGGCGTGGTGCGGAAGAACCACTTGAAACCACGCGCCGTCAGCGAGGCCGACGACGACTCGGGGTTCAGGAAGGGAATGCCGGCGCGCTCGGCGACCTGGCTCGCGGTCGCGGTCACCGCGCTGTTGTAGGCGCCGACGAGCGCAACCACCTTCTCTTGCGTGATCAGGCGCTCGGCCTCGGTCGCGCCGGTCTGCGGATTCGCCTGGTGGTCGGCGAACACCAGCTTGATCTTCGCGCCCTTCAGGTTCGGCAAGCCCTTGCCCGCCGACAACGGTAGCTCGCTGACGCCGGGCGCACCGTTGTTGATGATGTCCGCCGCGAGCTCGAGTGCGCTGCGCAGCTCGGCACCGACCGCCGCGCCGGGGCCGGTCAGTGGGTAGATGACGCCGATCTTCACTTCGGCCTGCGCGTGCACCACCCCGCTCAGGCCCAGCCCGAGGCCGATCGCGATCGAGGTGGCAAGCAGTGCCCTGATGACGGTTCTACGCATGTCAATTCCTTGATGACAGAGGGATGGATGAATGAAGCGCCGGCGGCTCAGAAGCTGGCGAGCTGGTGATTCAGCAGATCAGTGATCAGCATCGCGCCGGGCGCGTGGGTGATGCAGAACTCGGGGCGCGCCTCGACGATCGCCGCCTGCGGCGTCACGCCGCAGGCCCAGAACACCGGCAGCTCGTCGGGCCGCACGTCGACCGCGTCGCCGTAGTCGGGCTTCGTGATGTCCTTGATGCCGATCAGCGCCGGATCGCCGAGGTGGACCGGCGCGCCGTGCACGTCAGGGAAGCGCGAGGTGATCTGGATCGCGCGGATCGCCGCCGCCGCGCGCAGTGGCCGCATCGACACGACCATCGGCCCGCGGAACGGGCCCGCCGCTTCGGTCGCGATGTTGGTGCGGTACATCGCGACGTTCCTGCCCTCGCTGACATGGCGCAGCGCGAGCCCCGATTCGAGCAGCGCCTGCTCGAACGAGAACGAGCAGCCGATCACGAAGGTCACGAGGTCGTCGCGCCAGTACGCGCCCACGTCGGTCGGTTCGTCGACGACCTCGCCGCGGCGCCAGACGCGGTAGCGCGGCACGTCGCTGCGGATGTCGATGTCGGCGCCGAGCTGCGGCAGCATCGGCACGCCGACCTCCGAAACCGCCAGCACCGGACACGGCTTCGGGTTGCGCTGGCAGTAGCGCAGAAAGTCGTCGGCCAGCGCCTGCGGCAGGATCACGACGTTGCCCTGCACATGGTCGTCGGCGACGCCGCTGGTGTGGGTCACCCAGGTGCCGGCGCGGATCGCAGCGCGGGCCTGGGCGAGTGGATTCGAAGCGGATGCTGGCTGCACGACACGACCCCTGAAATGTGACGACTCGGTGACTGGGTCGGATTGTGTTGGCGCCGCAGACCCCGGCGCAAACAAGTAATTTTTTGCTCAGATCATCGATTTTTTCGATGCTTGGCGGGCACGCCGATGAAGTCGAACACCGCATCGAGGACGTCGGCGGCGACCACCGAGGTCGGGTCGTCGCGGTAGCTCGCATGCACCGGCAGTGGCGGCAGCGTCGCCTCGCATTTCAGCGGCTTCAGCGGCAGCCGCTCACTCAGACGCTGCACCGCGGCCAGCGGCAAGGTCGCGACGCCGATGCCGCCTTCGACCAGCTGCACCATCGCCGAGATCGACGAGATCGCGTGCACACGCTGCGGCTGCAGGCCGGCCTCGCGGAACAGGTCGAGCAGCGCCACGTGCGGCTGCGAGCCGCGCTGGAATGTCAGCAGTTCCAGCGCGGCCAGGTCGGCGAGCGTGTAGCGGCGCTTGCGGTGCAGGTCGCGGTGGCCGACGAACACCATCTCCATCGGCGGCAGCGCGCGGCTGCGCAGGTTCTCGCCCGAGGTCGGCAGCGCGGCGAACGCGAGGTCGAGCGCGCCGCGCCGCACCTGATCGACCAGCACCGGCGTGGTTTCGACGGTCAGCTCGAGTTCGAAATCGGGATGCGTGCTGCGCATGTGCTGCACCCACTCGATCAGCCACGAATGCAGCACCGACTCGATCACGCCGATGCGCAGCGACACGGCGCGCGGCGCCGCGCCCGCGCCCATCTCGGCCTTGATCTCGCGGTGCAGCGCCAGCAGGCGTTGCGCGTGGCCGAAGAAGCGCAGCCCGGCGACCGTCAGGCGGAACTGCTTGTCGCGCCGGTCGAGCAGCAGCACGCCGAGCTCCTCCTCGAGCGCGGCCACGCGGCTGGACATCGCCGACTGGGTGATGAACAGCTTCTCGGCCGCGCGCGAGACGCTCTTGAGGGAGACGACCCAGTAGAAGGCTTCGACGAAACGCAGGTTCATGGGGCCACGAGAATACCGGGGTTCCGGCTCATCGGAAAAATCGATCAGCAGAACAAGAAACTCTGCGTTGGAATCGACGCCGCCGGCTCTGCACAATAGAGACATGATCCCGAGTCAAGCCCTGCTTATCGCCAAGCTCGCGCTCGTCGTCGCATCGATTTGGGGTGCGTCGCTGCTGGCGCGGCGCTACGGCCACGCGGTCAGCGGCGCACTCGCCGGCCTGCCGGTGATCGTCGGGCCGATCATCGCGATGCTGCTGATCGACCTGTCGGCCGAGCGCGTGCGCGGCATCGCGCTCGCCACGCTGGTGTGCGAGCCGGCGATGCTGATGCACATCGTGGTGTTCGCCAACGCCGCGCGGCGCTTCAGCTGGCCGGCGTGCTTGGCGCTGGCCAACCTCGCCTTTCTGATCGTCGCCGCCGTGCTGTCGCGGCTCGACTGGGGCGCGTTGGCCGCAACGTTGCTCGCCTTGACCGCGCTCGTGGTCGCGGCGCGTGCACTGCCGGCGTCCGGCACGCGGGCCGACGCGCCCGTCGCGGTTCCGGCCAGCGAGCTGTGGTGGCGCGTCGGGGTGGCGGTCGCGATCGCCGCCAGCGTGATGTGGGGCGCCGACCACCTGCCGGCCGCGATCGCCGGCATGCTGCTGGCGCTGCCGATCACCGGCAACGTGCTGCCCTGCTTCACGCTGCCGCGCCACGGCCCACAGGCCACGGCCCGGCTGCTGGCGGGCTTCGTGCGCGGCCAGAGCGGCTTCGTCGCGTTCTTCGTCGTGCTGATCGCGTTGCTGCCGCACGCGCCCAAGGCCGCTGCGTTCGGCGCTGCCGTTGCCGCGGCACTCGCCGCGCCGCTGGTGTTGCGGCGCTGGACCGCGTCAGCCTGGGCTCGAGGGGCGCTCGAATGAGGCAGGCCCACCGGTGCGCGTCAGATCGCGGCACGCTCGACAGCGTCGCTCCCCGTGGAAGAACCGATGCGGCGCGGTCTCGGCACGGTCTATGCTCCCCGCACCCGCTTGTGCGCCATACGACCCACTTTGGAGAGCCAATGCCCCCGTTCCGCATCATCCGCCGTCTCGCCGCCTGTACCGGCACCAGCTTGCTGCTGGCCAGCGCCGCATTGGCCCAAACCAAGTGGGACCTGCCCGCCGCCTACCCGGCGAACAACTACCACACCGAGAACCTGAACCAGCTCGCGGCCGATGTCGACAAGGCCACGGGCGGCAAGCTGAAGATCACGGTGCATGCGAACGCGTCGCTGTTCAAGGCGCCCGAGATCAAGCGTGCGGTGCAAGGCGGCCAGGCCCAGATGGGCGAGATCCTGATGGCCAACTACCAGAACGAATGGCAGATCTTCGGCGTCGACGGCCTGCCCTTCCTGGCCGACAGCTACGACGCGTCGGCCAAGCTCTACAAGGCCCAGAAGCCGGCGCTCGAGAAGAAGCTCGGCGAGCAAGGCATGCTGCTGCTGTACGCGGTGCCGTGGCCGCCGCAAGGCATCTACGTGAAGAAGCCGATCGCATCGGCCGCCGATTTGAAGGGCGTGAAGTGGCGCGCCTACAGCCCGGCCACCTCGCGCATCGCCGAGCTCGTCGGCGCGCAGCCGGTCACGGTGCAGGCGGCCGAGCTGTCGCAGGCGATGGCCACCGGCGTGATCGAGAGCTACATGTCCTCGGGCTCGACCGGCTACGACTCCAAGACCTACGAGTACATCAAGTACTGGTACGACACTCAGGCCTGGCTGCCGAAGAACGCGGTGCTTGTCAACAAGGCCGCGTTCGATTTACTCGACAAGCCCAGTCAGGCGGCGCTGCTGAAGGCCGGCGCCGATGCCGAGGCGCGCGGCTGGGCGCTGTCCAAGTCCAAGAACACCGAGTACATCGAGCTGCTGAAGAAGAACGGCATGAACATCGTCGCGCCGAGTGCGCAACTCACCAGCGACCTGAAGAAGGTCGGCGACACGATGCTGAAGGAGTGGCTCGAGAAGGCCGGCTCCGAAGGCCAGGCCGTCGTCGACGCCTACAAGAAAATGTGATGGCGGCGCCCGGTACGCTGCGCCGCTGCCTCGATGTGCTCTACGACGGCGCGGCCGCGCTCGGCGCGCTGTTCATGGTGCTGCTGCTGGTGATGGTGCTGTCGTCCATCGTCAGCCGGCAGCTGCACTTCAACGTGCCCGGCGTCGATGCCTACGCCGGCTACATGATGGCCGCGGCCGGCTTTCTGGCGCTCGCGCAGACCCTCAAGAAGGGCGAGCACATCCGCGTCACGCTGCTGATCGCGTCGCTGAGGGGCGGTGCGAAACGCGGCTTCGAGGTCTGGGCCTTGTTCGCCGCGAGCGCGCTGGCGCTGCTGTTCGCGTACTACAGCTGCCGC
>Ga0307508_10006982_pt1 | contig 10528 bp, 9 predicted proteins | sample 9_EM_MG_FD_203089 | JGI IMG/M metagenome (GOLD analysis project Ga0307508, IMG submission 203089) | Populus trichocarpa ectomycorrhiza microbial communities from riparian zone in the Pacific Northwest, United States - 9_EM | ecosystem: Host-associated > Plants > Roots > Unclassified | place...
ATCAATGCTTTTGATGGTATTAACTTGTACATAAATAGTTGGAAAATCCATCGAAAACTGTTGGAATTCACATCTATTTCTGTTGAAATCAAAGGTAAATTTTTCCCACCCCTTGGGTCTCACAGTGGGGGGTGCTGGTGGTGGAGACAGAACCCCAAAAACGATCGTTTTCGGGGTTGGGGCTGTTAGTTTAGGTCAGTAGATAAAAAGAGAAGAAAAAAATTAGGCCGCACCTTGTGCACCCGCCCTCTAGCTGTCTGTGGCATCCCCTCCCAGAAGGAAGACGACCCCTCCGTCTCGCGTTTTGAGCAAGGGAGGGGTTGGTGGATGTGGTGGAAGGGAGACGGCCCCTCCATCTTGCGTTTCGAGCGAGGGAGGGGCTGGTGGGTGGCTGGAAGGAAGAAAGCCCCTCCGTCTCACGTTTCGAGCAAGGGAGGGGTTGGTGGGTGAGCTGGAAGGGAGAAGGCCCCTCCGTCTCGTGTTTTGAGTGAGGGAGGGGTTGGTGGATGTGGTGGAAGGAACACCACCCTTCCGGGTGGTGGCGGTTGAGGGTGAAGTTAAACTTCAACAAGTTGTGAAGTACAACATACATGTGACGTGTCACGTGATCTTCGGCTCAAGCAAAGTGAGACTTAGAAAAAATAAAAGTTGTGAGATCACGTGATCACTTATACCATTACATACTGTATATAGCTACTTTCCATAATACCCAACATTGTTTTTTTTCCCTTTAATAATCATTAAACATCACTATATTTACCTTTCATAATTCTGACCTTAAGGGTTGTAAATTCCTACAAAATTTTACAATGATTTATGTTGTAAATTCACTGATATATATTTCATCATAAATATCTACCTTAATTGGTGGAATTTCCTTTCCCACTCAGAAGGTGGGAAATTACTATAGGCCAAAAAACCACACTTTCTGGTGGAATTATCACATTCCACCCTTTGCCATTGTCTTTTCCCACCCTTCTGGTCTCACAGTGATATCACATACCAATAACATGTGTTATGGAATGTCATGACTGACATCACAGGCTAACACTAATGCTAACTCTCACATGACTTTTCTACCTTTTTTAGAAATTTATTCCAGAAAAAGTCTGAAAAAAAATCAAATCCAAGGTCATAAGAAAAATTGGTATAATGTGTGACTGCCAAATTTAAATGACAGTGTTTGGAATAGACACAGTATATTACTCAATGATAAGACTATTCAACACTAAACAGGAACTTGTACTGCCATGTATGGCCAAGTTCAGTCTCAAGTCATAGGGGACTCAGCAATGGCCTTCAATCTCATGTCATTGAATATGTAAGTGATGATAACATAGCATTGTCAATGCATAACTTCAAAAAAACTAATCCAACTGTTACTCATAATACTAACCAAGCCTTCATGAGTCATGACTTTTTCAAATAAAACACTGTCAATCAATCCTGTACATATGAAAACTTGAACTGACTGCCACATAGAAGGTTTGATACTCAAGGACAAGATAAACATCAGACAGGGTTTTGGATAGTCCACAAGATATATGAATTACAGAAAACTAAGTTGGTTTTTTATAATAAACTTGAGTTTTACTCAACAACTTGATAACATAAAGAAGGGTTTTGTTTGAGAATATCATTGATGATCCAAATGCATATTTCACAATACCAATAGCCCACATATGTACTAACTATCAACAACTCCAAGCTTTGCAGGCACTAGTTATTATAAACAATCCTCTTAATGAATGACTAAGAGTCAGAAATACATTTTATCCATTCCAATCCATGAACATAATGCTGGAGGTCAAAATGAGCTGCAGGGCATCCAATGGTGAGAACACAAGGGGGCAATTGCACAAAATTGCACCATTCAGGAAGCACCCATAAGATGAGCTCTTTATGAGGACCTCGGATCCAGCCATCAGGAGACACTGAAGTGAAATACAAATTAGGTTGAAAAGATAAATCTGACTTTGACAAGAATGGCTCTGTTTTGCCCAGCCTTTCTGTAGACCCAGTGTTACTAGGGATAACACTGCTGTCATGTCTCTTGAGAGGCTTCATAATCTCTGTACCTGCCCTCACATCCCATATTCGGATCATCATGTCACAAGAGCCTGACACAATGTGGTTCCCATCAGGAGAGAAGCCAACAGAGGTGACACTGTTGGTATGTCCTGTGAAAGGCTTTGTGACCTCCTCACCTGTCCTTGAATCCCATATTCGGATTGTCCTGTCCAAAGAGCCTGACACAATGTGGGTCCCATCTGGAGAAAAGCCAACAGAAGTGACAATGTCGGTATGTCCTTTGAGAGGCTTCATGGCCTCACCTGTCTTCATATTCCATATTTGGATTGCACCACCCCAAGAAGAGATGCAGGTCCCATCTATAGAAGAGCCAACAGAAGTGACACGGCCTGTCTCCACCTCCCATAGTTGAAATCTATGGTCCCAAAAGTTCCCTGAACATGACACAGCAGAGTCATGTCCCTTGAGATTACTGCCTGTCCTCACATCCCATATTTGGATCATTTTGTTGCAAGAGACTGACACAATGTGGTTCCCATCAGAAGAGAAGCCAACAGAGGTGACACCATCGGTAAGTCCTATGAAAGGCTTCATGACCTCCTTGCCTGTCCTCAAATCCCATATTCGGATCGTCCTGTCCAAAGAGCCTGACACAATGTGGGTCCCATCTGGAGAAAAGCCAACAGAAGTGACAATGTTGGTATGTCCTTTGAGAGGCTTCATAGCCTCCCCATCTGTACTCACTTTCCATATTTGGATCACCTGGTCCCAGGAGCCTGACACAATGTGGGTCCCATCAGGAGAGAAGCCAACAGAGGTGACACAGTCAGTATGTCCCATGGGTGATCTCATGACCTCCTCGCCTGTTCTTGCATCCCATAATCGGATTGTGTTGTCCTGAGAGCCTGATACAATGTGGGTCCCATCTGGAGAGAAGCCAACAGATGTAACACCAGACATATGTCCTTTAAGAGGCCCCATGATCTCTTTGCCTGTTGTCACATTCCATATTCGGATCGTCTTGTCCAAAGAGCCTGACACAATGTGGGTCCCATCTGGAGAGAACTCAACACAGTTGACATGGGAGGCATGCCCCTTGAGAGGCTTTATCCTCTTGCCAGTCTTTGCATCCCATATTTGTATTATATTGTCCTGAGAGCCTGACACAATGTGTGTCCCATTCGGAGAGAAGCCAACAGAGGTGACACCAGATATATGTCCCTCAAGAGGCTTCATGAGCTCTTTGCCTGTTGTCACATCCCATAATCTGACTGTCTTGTCCAAAGAGCCTGACACAATGTGGGTACCATCTTGGGAGAAGTGAACAGAGACAACAAGAGAGGCATGTCCCTCGAGACACTTCATGTCCTCACCTGTCCTAGCATCCCATATTCGGATTGTCTTATCCGCAGAGCCTGACACAAGGTGATTCCCATCCGGGGAGAAGCTAACGGAGGTAACAAAGGAGGTATGTCCTTTTAAAGGCTTCATGACCTCCTCGGCCATGTCCACATCCCATATTCGGATTGTATTGTCTGAAGAGCCTGATACGATGCGGGTCCCATCTGCAGAGAAGCTGACAGAGTCAACAAAGGAGGTATGCCCTCGCAGTTCCCTAAGTGCTTTCCACTGTGGAATTCCCATGGCAGTTATCCTTATCAGAGAGCGATATTTGGGCAGGAAGACCTCAGCTACTTTTGAAGTCTTGTGCACCCAAGGCAGCGCAGAAAGGTAAATATGTGCAACACTTGAGTTGATGACTTCTCGAAACGTGACCGCAAAATGGTTTGCATCATATAGAAATGTAGCAAGTTTTTCTGACCTGCATTGCCTCTGAAGCCATCATGAGTTCATGAGCGTGCTCAAAACGTGGAAAAAGGTAACACCTACTGCTGTTTCCAATGCTCTTGAAATAATGGATGACGCCCAACTACCCATACCACTCACACTGAGAACTTCAAGCCAAAACAGAAACTTCTCAAGTATGAGGTTCTCAAGGTCTGGCAGTAGGGAAGCGTCTTCGGCTGCATATATGTGATGAGCCCAGTGAACACTGGCATACTTCAGGTAAGCAGGAATCGCCACGAGCGTCTGTTCAGAGTTGAGGAGATGTGAAGTCTTGCAGTCAGCGATATTGAAATGCAAGTCAGAGTTCATGATCTTCAGGCAACCGTTTGCTAGGTCACGATGGGCGGCAGATAGTGTAATCCTGATATTCTGTGGTGCACGCCTTGAGGTAAGGAAGTCTGCGAAGGATGCATGAAAGGTGGAAACGACGCCGTCCTCACCAATGGGCGGGACATTAACGACGGCACGTATCCGGTCGGTGTTCGCCCAGATGTCACCGGGAGCAACCATGAGTAGCCTAGCAAGACCGAATAGTCGTAGAGGCTCACGGATGCTAATGATGGAACCTAGAATCCGCTTCGACAAGCGAATCTCCTCAAGAGTGGACTCGGTTGGATCCAGGGCAGCAGAGAGAACCAATGAATACATTTTATCAAGAGAACCATAAAATGGCTGACCCGCGTCGGATGTAAGGTCTGTTAGAGTTTGCAGTCGGTTCACGTGGTTCTTGGCCCCGATGTACTTGACGGCTGTAAAGGCGTAGATGAAGAGTTTTCCTGAGAGCCGAGTGAGAATCTTAATATCTCCTGGGGTTGGCCACTCAGACGGAAAAATTGAAGGACATGAGGATCGGATGTCGTTTAATTTCTTGTGAAGGTAGAGGGAGATATCTGCTTCCACAACATCCTTCTCGATCTCGTGTAGGCGGAGAATGCGATGAAAATCGGGTCGTGACAATTGGAAGCCCGCAATGATGTGCGGTTCTGGGCGGGAGGTGAGAAAGAACTTGACAGGAAGATCCTTGGAGACTGAAAGTAGTTTATTCAACAATTGTTTTACTCCTTCGGCATCGCTGCATTCGTCGAGCGCATCAATGGTAAGCACAAGGGGTGGGCGCTGTTGATTGACAGAAACAGAACGAAGGGGCTTTTCGAGCAGAAATTTGACCTGCAGTGCAATAGTGGAATCTGCCACATCTGGAACATCTTGCAGAATTTTCAAGAGAGACGTTTGATACTGTGAATCTCGACGAGCCAGAAAACAAGCAAGGGTAGGCAATATGCGTTTCACAGTCGCTCGAGACTCGTCTCCACGCAGGCAGAAAAAGCTCCCTCCGAGCCGCTGTTCGTCATCAAGAAAGAGACAAAACGAGCGAGCGATTGCAGATTTCCCGGTGCCTGCCATGCCGTCCAGCCAGAAGATCGGAGGTGTGGTGACATCCATGCTCCATTGCCGCAGGACGTTCAAAAGGGAGACACGTGTACCCTCCATACAGCCGTCCTCTGCCAATGCATGGATTCCAGCACTGGACACGTGTTTGAGTTTGTCCAGAGGATCTAACAGAAGGCAACTTCAGTTGAGCTGTTCAAGTGATTGGAATTGGATACATTACTCACCACCAAAGGCATTGTTTTGGATGAATGTTCCATTGGTGATGGTTATGGTATCGGCGTCAAACATATTGTTGACTTGAGGCATGATCCTGTTGTTATCAGGGTGGTCCTGTCGTCTTGAGTAATAGCGGGATTCCGTTGCAGGCCCAAGTCTCACATTTCCATAAAAGGAAATTATTACAACTCAGATGTATCACATGATTCATTGGTTGACGCGACGCGCGTTTCTTTTCCCCCGTCAATGTGACCCGACTGGGCAGACCTCAAACAATGGTGACGAGACACAACAGAACAACAAAAGGCACAAACACACATCCGGCGGCCACACGCGATGGAGGGGCTTTCGACCCACCCCCACCGTCAAAACGCCAGATGGGGGATTTCTATCCCCTTGGTAAAGGAAGAGGAGAGGCGGGCATATAAAGTACGCTCATCCTTTTTTATTCTTATTTCATTCTCCTGACAACCAAGTGACACAGAACGCGACGAGGAGGGGTTTCTCCCTCCTCGTCAACCTTTTTTGCCCAACACTGTAACACCCTGTCGCTCGAAATGAGAGATGGAGGGGGCATTTACACCCTCTGTCTCATTTCAAGCGACGTGGCCCTTTTGCACCCTCCACCCACACATTCTCTCTTGTTTCGAGGGACGGGGCCCTTCGCAATGTGAGATGGAGCGCATTTATGCCCACCACCCTCGTCTCCCATTCCGAGGGATGGGCATTTGTATATTAAATTAGTTTGTATTAAATTAAACAAATATATGTTTTACACCCCAAAGACCGAGACATTATCATCTCGAAATACATTATGTGCCTATGTACACTTCCACCACCATCTTGTGAGTTCTGTGCATGACTCGGAGCCAAGAGCCGTGAGATCACATGTGTGAGACGGGGGGGAAATTAGGACCGTTCTTCGCTCGAGTCCACAGGCAAAACAATCCCAATTCCCTCTATAAACAATCCCTCAACCTCAACCGCAGGCGGAGAATCTGCAGCGTTGTCAGTGAGTTGTTGTGAGGTTGAACCTGGACTTGTTGCTGTTGAACAGCTTTTTGCTGCTGCTGTTGCTGCTGCTGCGCAAGTCGCTGGGTCGACGTTGACCAGTTCAGCTTCCCCACTCTTCAGCTTCATCTCCTCACCACTCTCAAACCCACCCTCCTCCCCACTAGCACTAGCAGTCCCACACGCTTTCTCCTTCTTCTCCATCCCCACTAATGCTACCATTCTCTTCATCCTCGCACACATCCCTGGCACATTCCTCAAACCCTTCTAACCTCAAGCAATTGTCCATGCTGGGGCTAGTGCGTCCTGTCCCTCTGGAGCTGGGCTGAGGCTGCCCAACAAGAGCAAGGCATACGAGGAAGATTGTTCCAGTAATAATAGAAGATCCCCTAGTGCTTTTCAATGGTATTGGCGCCTGTACCCGGAGCGGCACCCACGAGAAGGGGTTGAACATCGTCTGCAGAGAAGTTCCCGACCCCCTTCAAATTCAGACTGCCACCACCACAGCCAGATTCCTAGTGGTCTCCTCTCTAAAACATCCTTCCCAACCCAAAGTGCCACTTTCACAATTTCCATGTGTCGTCATTTCTGAAGGTTGGGTTACTGAGACGACGGTAAATCTAGAACCGATGCAGAAACGGAGCCAGAGCCAGCCCACCTCCCGATTCATCCACGCAACGTCCTCAACTATGCTCATCAGATTTTGAGCCTCGGCATTCTTTTGGCCTTCTGCTGACGGTGGCTGGTGTAGAGGTGCATACGCTTGTCCAACTCCAACTCCCGACACCGATCCAGCACCCGCACCCCCGACCACGACATCACGGTCATAAAGCCGGAAGCGTATCCAAAGACGAAGAATTCCTGCTCCTCGCACTCACATTCGCACTAGCAACATTCAGCGAATTAGGTCTCGAGGGCTGCTGCTTCGGGATAGTACCAGTCGAACCACTGACACCGCCGAAAGCGCTCTTGAGGACGACGACGACGGTGACGACGGCGAACCCAACGTCGTATCTGTATCCGTCGCATCCAGATGGGACCCAGAACGGGAAGAACGCTGTAGCAGGGGATAAGGACCAGGGCTGGCTTTGGCTTCAGGCGGGGTAGGAATAGTCCCCGAACGCACAGTTTGAGGTTTCCTCATCAAGCTCCCTTTACCACTCACACCACCATATCACACCCAAACCCATGCCTAAGGTTCATGTTAACATTCATCCTCATCTGCCTGGCCCTCCGCGCTACCGGCGACAGGCGGTCCAGGCATGAGTTTCATTTTTAAATTCTCTGCTGCTGCCATCCTTATTTGTTACCGTCTCTGTTACCACGCGGCTGACTCTTCAACAACATTAGCTTCACTAACGCTCCCATTCCTCGTCCTCTTCGTTCCCGTCTGCTGCTGAGCCGAAAAGTGAAAACCAACGCTCCCTGTTCGTCCTTAACCACCACCAACCCTCCCTTTGGCTGCTTTGGATTTTTCTTCTTCTTCTTCCTCCTTCTCCTCCTCCCAACGCCAACAGCCCAGGAATAAGAAGAGGAGGCAGATGAATAAGGAGAATCTTCATCCCATGTCGCCCTTCGACTTCACGTCGGACTTGGATTCGTTTGAGCCCGATGTTGAGGTCTTCTTTGTAGAGACACCCCCAACCATGGAGGGTGGTAGCGTTTCCCTTCTGCTTCTTCTCCCCTTCTCAGGCGACAGACATACAGACATCATTTCGAATGGTCACCTTTCTTCCCGTCCACGGAACCAAACAACCCTCGTAGGCAAGCCTCTTCGAAGGCTGTTGTGGGATTCGGATACGCGGTTGGAACCCTCTCTCCTTTGGTCTGCCCTCATGGTTTACCTCGGCACGGCAGCCCCGGGCATGGGCCTGGGCTTGAGCCTCGCCTCTTGTCGCAGTCCATTTCCATTTCCCTCTCTCCTCTCCCTTTGTATTTGCCTTCACCTTCGGACTCGGACTTGGACTCCGCTGCACGAATCGTGGACTGTCGACGACCTGAAACTTTCCCTTTCTGGCTTTGTCCTTGGATTCGTTTCGCTTTCGCTGTCGTTATGGATTGGGAGGGTGTAGAGGTTGGAGTTGGGTCCGGGTCTGGGTTCGAGTTGACTTGCAGTAACTCGAATATAAGAGGAAGGAGAAGGTTGTCGGACGGTTAATGATTCGTCGTCGTCGTCTTCTTCTTGATCTTGAATGGGAAGTTGTCGAGACTCGTCAACGGATGCAGGTTCGGCGTCTGGAGGGATCGTTTCGGACTTGGTCGGTGGAAGCTCGACGACGGTGGAGGGAGGCACGCGGAGGGAAACACCAGGAGCGTACATTAGAAACAAGGTCTTTGTGTTGAGTGGACTGTGGTTGGGTCGCTCTGGATGCTTTGGAGCCAAAGGTGATAACGGGTTGGGGTGGTGTGAGACGCGACGACAAAAACGCCAGCCCCTCCAAATAGCCAAAAACAAGGGTGCAATCGAGAAGTGCTCTCATCCTGACTCCGAAGCCGTCTTTCAGCTATGCACGGCGCAGCTTGGACAGTTCCTATTGCTCTGCTGAACGATGCCTGCAGCACGGTCTGGGCTACGAGGAACTTGAGGGTTGTAACTTGACGAGAGGGTCATGACATTCAACGTTTTGATCAACCAAGTGACTGTGCCCTTCTTTTAAACATCATAAAATAAAATAAAATAAAAACATACAAGGTCTCTCGCAGGTCCCTGCCCCTTCAGCACTGAATCGACCCCAGCCAACACTCCAACGACCCCTTCCAGCGTTTTTGAAAGGCACTGCTGTCGGCTGAGGACAGCCCGTGAGTTGCGGGGAAGCGGCGATTTGAAAAGCCCCTCGTCCAGCAGATGAAATTGTAGTCTTCATTCTTGGAATTAGGGCATGACGGCACTACCAGTGAATTAGTTATGTTATAGAATCCAGAGAACATTAATAATATATTTACACACGATAGCAACAGGACCGTCGGGCTTGCATTGGTTATGGCTCTTGCAAGGGCAACAATACGAGTATAGTCAGAGGAAGCAGGCCTCTAACAATGTCGATAACATGACAAAAAGCCTCGTCGTCCCTGTGAGAAAGATACCGAATTTGGTTCATCTTACTAAGCGGGGCAAATGAGTCCGAGCTGCAAAATTTTTACGCCAATTTTACGCCATACTCGCCAGCTTGTTCGAGGTAACTTGAGTATTTCTTTGAAAGACGACGCAGGATTCAATTCTGTGATTCGGAAAACATAGGGTCTATTTCACGGTAAAGAAATGTAATCTAGCCCGGCGTGTTGATTCAAACTCTCTGCCAGTGGTAAAAATCACGGACAGAACGTCAGAGTATAATCGGCCTTGCGGCCAGAAGGGCAAGTAAACAACGCAGTCTTAGAGGACTCGTCGTATGCGTAAACATAGGAATTCGGGCATTTCGACTTGAAGTAGCTGTAGTAAGCGACACCTGTCAAGAAGAATTAGAACGAAAAAAGAATGAATTTCTCTGTGACTCCTACCAGAAGGAGGGCAAGTAGCAGCCGTTTTGTGGGACCCCGTGCAACAGTTCGGAGAGTTTCCTGTACGCAATAGATAAGTACGTTGATTCTTGTAAATAATCAACCGAACTGACCTGGGTTGCCATCGAGGTTCGCTTGGCATGCACTCTTGCAGCCCAAGGTATGTCCAGAGAGAGTTGGTCCTTTCAACTTGGCAGGACCTGATATTATGATAGTACTATCAACACAGATGTTTCCGAGTCAATAGTGCTGGCACGTCGCTTACAGTTGGGATTCAAATCGACAAGGCAAGATGCCACTCCGCATCCTTTGTTGGTGTCAATACGCATCGGCAAATTGTAGCCATCGACGAGGGAAACTTTGGGATAGCGAAGGCGATTCAATACATTAAGTAATTAGCAAAGAGTGATACAACTCACCGTCGTAGTAGTCGAGGTTGCCGTTCCCTTCAAGGGTCCATTCTGCAACCGTAACGGGAGGGACACCCTAACGAAACAAGAGACTATTGGTTTGGGGAGATAGAGAGAAACAT
>Ga0307508_10006983_pt1 | contig 10527 bp, 9 predicted proteins | sample 9_EM_MG_FD_203089 | JGI IMG/M metagenome (GOLD analysis project Ga0307508, IMG submission 203089) | Populus trichocarpa ectomycorrhiza microbial communities from riparian zone in the Pacific Northwest, United States - 9_EM | ecosystem: Host-associated > Plants > Roots > Unclassified | place...
GAGAACAAATTCGAGAACATGGGCGCGCAGATGGTCAAGGAGGTCGCCTCCAAGACCTCCGACAACGCCGGCGACGGCACGACCACCGCGACCGTGCTCGCCCAGTCGATCTACCGCGAGGGCTCCAAGCTGGTCGCCGCGGGCCATAACCCCATGGAGCTCAAGCGCGGCATCGACACCGCGGTGACCGCGATCATCGAGTCGCTGAAGAAGCTCTCGACCCCGACCAAGGGCAAGGAAGACATCGCCCAGGTCGGCACGATCAGCGCCAACGGCGACACCGAGATCGGCGAGATGATCGCCGAGGCGATGAAGAAGGTCGGCAAGGAAGGCGTCATCACGGTCGAGGAGGCCAAGACGCTGACCTCCGAGCTCGACGTGGTCGAGGGCATGCAGTTCGACCGCGGCTACCTGTCGGCGTACTTCGTCACCGACACCGAGCGGATGGAGGTCGTGCTCAACGACGCGTACGTCCTCATCCACGAGAAGAAGATCTCGAACATGAAGGAGCTGCTCCCGGTGCTCGAGCAGGTTGCCAAGAACGGCAAGCCGCTCCTGATCATCGCGGAGGACGTCGACGGCGAGGCGCTCGCCACGCTGGTGGTCAACAAGCTCCGCGGCACGCTGCAGATCTGCGCGGTCAAGGCCCCGGGCTTCGGCGATCGCCGCAAGGAGATGCTCAAGGATCTCGCCGTGTTGACCGGCGGCCAGGCGGTGACCGAGGACCTGGGCTTGAAGCTCGAGAACCTCACGCTGGCAGACCTCGGCCAGGCCAAGCGCATCACGGTCGACAAGGACAACACCACCGTGGTCGACGGCGCGGGCAAGAAGGCCGAGATCGACGGCCGGGTCCGCACGATCCGCAAGCAGATCGAGGAGACCACCTCGGACTACGACCGCGAGAAGCTGCAGGAGCGCCTCGCCAAGCTGGTCGGCGGCGTCGCGATCGTCCGCGTCGGCGCGGCGACCGAGGTCGAGATGAAGGAGAAGAAGGCCCGGGTCGAGGACGCGCTGCACGCGACCCGCGCGGCCGTCGAGGAGGGCGTCGTCCCCGGCGGCGGCGTCGCGCTGATCCGCGCGCAGGCCGCGCTCGACAAGATCAAGGTCGGCGAGGAGCAGGCGTTCGGGGTCTCGATCGTGCGCCGCGCGATCGAGGAGCCGCTGCGCCAGATCGCGCTCAACGCCGGCGTCGATGGCTCGATCGTCGTCAGCAAGGTCAAGGAGGGCCAGGGCCCGTTCGGCTTCAACGCCGCGACGCTCGAGTACGGCGACCTGGTCAAGGCCGGCGTGATCGATCCCACGAAGGTCGTGCGCACCGCGCTGCAGAACGCCGCGTCGGTCGCCGCGCTCTTGCTCACCACCGAGGCGATGATCGCCGAGCGCCCGAAGAAGGAAGCTCCGGCCCCGGCCGGCGGCGGCGGTGGCGGCGGGATGGGCGGCATGGGCGGCATGGGCGGCATGGGCGGCATGGACTTCTAGCCGCGGCCGCGCCGACGAGCTAGCGCCTGATCCGGAGCACGACCGTGCGCGGCAAGCCGCGGTCCCGGATCAGGCGATCGTGCTCGGTCTCCCACAGCGCCGTGAGGTGGACCAGGCCGACCTCGATGGCCCACCACACGATCACGCCGACCGGGAGCGCTACTTCGTGCACGCGATCGCCTGATCGGCGGTCTTCGCCGCGATCAGGCAATCGACATCGTCGGTGTTGTTCGCCGACTGGCATTGCGTGACGCACATGTCGATGCCGAGCTCGAGCTTCTCGTTGAGCTCGCCGAGCTTGCGGGTGCGCAGGGCGTCGCGCTTCGCGGCAGGAGCCGCCGCGATCTCGACGTCAGCGGCCTTCCAGTAGGCCAGCGCGGCGAAGTTGCGACAGCCGGCCTCGCACTTCTGGGCGTCGCCCCGGCAGGCGCCGAGGATGAGACATAGCACCAGGGCAAGCCGCATCTGTGCTGGCTAGCACGGACGAAGCCGCGCCGCGATACGGTAGGCTGCGACCATGCGTCGCGCGGCGCAGCGGGTGGCAGTCGTCGGACTCCTCGGCACCGCGGGGATGGCCCGGGCGGAGCCGTGGCTCGTGACCATAGAGAGCGGCGCCGAGGCCGACTCGAACGTCGCGCGCGTCGAGAGCGGCGCCGGGATGCCGGCGCGGATCGCGGCGCCGGTCGGGCGCGCCGGAGCGCGGGTCGATCACCGCGGCCACCTGCTCGACGGCGGCTACGCGCTCAGCATGTCGGGCCTCGCCCGGATGGTGGTGAGCGCGCGCGCCAAGGACGAGAACGTGATGCTGTACGCCGGGGAAGCGCGCTGGCTGCGCACGCTCGGATCTCGTCCGGTCGCCGCGGGGATCAGCATCACCGCGGCCGACGCGCTGTCGATGACCGGCGGGATCGGGGCCCGGACGTTTCGCAACCTGGGCGCCGACGGCCTGCTGTCGCTCGCCGGCGGCGACGACCGCCACCTCACGCTCGCCCTCGGTGGCCGCGACTTCACGTACAAGCAGGACCACGGGTTCGACTGGCGGGGGCTGGTGGCGAACGCGCGGCTCGACTTCGTGCTGTGGCAGACCCCGGGCAAGACCCGCAGCCTCGAGCTCGGGGCCACGCTGGGCTTCGAGGCCAGGAGCTACGCGAGCAACGCGCTCACCGACGTCTGTCCGCCCGACGCGGCGCCCAGCGATACCTGCTCCGCAGGGACGTCGCTGCCGCGGCGCGATCGCTACCAGCGCGCCGGGCTCGAGCTGAGCTGGGCCGGCGAGGTGGTCGCGACCGCGGGCTACCAGCTCACCGTGATCGACTCGAACAGCTACGGCCAGTCGCTGATCCGCCATCGCATCACCACCTCCGCGACCGCCGAGCTGGCGCACCGGCTGTTCGGCACCGCGACCGCCGCCCTGCAGATCGATCAGTATCCCGATGGGGTCCTGGTCGAGGACGACAACCTCCAGCACCAGGAGTTCACCAACCTCGAGGACGAGAACCGCAGCTCGCTGCAGGTGCGGATCGCGCGCGAGCTGTCGGGCGGCTGGTCGCTGGAGGGCCGCGGCGCCGTGTGGCGCGACTTCGGCAACGCCAGCGCGGGATCGTTTCGCCGCGAGCTCGTCTACGCCGGCGTGATCTACTCGCGCTGAGCTCGCGCCCGGATCGGCGAGGCCGGATCGCGGGATCGCTCAGCGCTTGGCGCGGAGCTGCCGGGCGCGCGCCTCGATCTCCGCGCGCTTGCGCCTGACCTCGTCGAGCCGCGCGGCCACCGCGTCGTGCGTCTTGTGGGCGGCGGCCGCGCGCTGCGCCGGATCCCCGGAGCGCTGGGCCGCCGCCAACGAGCTGATCGTCGTGGCGTCGATGACGTCGGCGAGCACGATCGGCACGTAGTTCTCGAACGTGGACGTCGGCGTCGAACCGGGGGCGCTCGGCAGCGGGCCCGACGATCCGCCTTCCTCGCTCCCCCCCGAGTCGCCGGCCCGGCGCGCCGGGTTGCGATGTGGCTGATCGTCGTCGCGGTTGAACAGATCGCCGGCGCGTTCGTGCTGCTTGCGCAGCACGGCGAGGCGATCGAGCTCGGCGGCCTGGGTCCGGAGCTCGGCGACCTGGCGGCTCAACTTGTCCTCGCTGGCCCGGAGCTCGGCCGCGCGCTGGTCGAGCTCCTCGGGATCGGCGAGCGGATCGATCTCGAGATCGGGGATCACGATGCGCCGCGGGGCATCCTTGAGCTCGGGCGCGACCACCGCCCGTGCGCGCGACAGCTGCAGCAAGCGCACCGGCACCGCGCCGGCGGCGAGCTCGGCGTCGATCGCGGAGAGGTAGGACCGCCGCGTGGTCACGAGATCGGCCTCGGCCCTGTCGAGCTCTCGGGTCGTGGCGCTGAGCAGGTTGGCGGTCTCGAGCGAGCTGGACATCCGGTCGCGCAGCTCGCGGTCACGCCGCCACGACGCGCGCTGGGTCTTCAGCCGATCGATCGCGTCGAGCTCATCCTGGTAGCGCTTCGCCAGCGCGGCGCGGTGGATCGCGAGCTGTCCGACATGCTGCGCGGCGGCCCTGGTGACCGCCTCCGCGGTGTCGGTCGCCACGGCTCGCTGCGCGCGCTGCTGGGGCTGCGCCGACGCGGTGAAGCTCACCATCGTCAGCATCAGCACCAGCGCCCATCGACTCATGACTTCATTCATGGTGTAGCAGTCGGCGTGCCACGCTCAAGTACCTGTCAATGGCCGTTCGGTATTCAGCAAAACCCGCGGAATATGCACCGTGGTGATCCTCACGCCTCAGATTCTTGAGACCGCTCGCCGGCGAGGCGCACGACCAGGTAGCGCAGCGCCGCGGTCGCCATCGCCGCGACGCAGGCCAGCGGTTCACCGTCGGGGCGCTCCCAGACCAGGTAGTCCCGGCCCTCGCTGTCGACGATGGCGTGATAGCGCAGCCGGCGCAGCCGATAGCTCCCGCACACCAGCGCCTCACCTTCCAGCGCGATCCCGTGGTCGAGCGGCCGGCCGTACCGGCGCATGACGCGATCAACCGCCGCCAGCGACAGCGCGCCACCCGGGCCGTCGTCGTCGGTGATCTGCACGCGCTGGCCGTCGCTCGCGGCCCACGTCCGTGCGTGAGCCCCGTCTGCCTTGATCCGCTCGTCGAGCAACAGCACTGCCCGCATCTCCTAGCTCACCGTCGCGGATCTCTCCAGCTGCCTGCACGGGATCCGAGCATCCCTGACGCGGTTCTCACGTGCCCGGCGCTGGACGATCTTTGCGCAATTGCGCATGCGCATTGCACATGTGCGGCGCCACGTCTCGGCCTGGGGCAATACCACCCCCTTGACTTGCGCGAGCCGGGGTCACCGGGAACAGTTGCCCCCATGACCTCTGTCGCGGTCCTGCCCCGAGCACGCCTCGCGCTCGCGGTGCTCCTGGCTGCGTGCGGCGGCAAGCTGTCGCATCACCCCGCAGACAGCGCGACCAGGTTCTTGCCCGCCACGCTGGAGACCTCCCGGGCCCGCGAGGGCGAGCCGCGGACCGCCAAGGTCCGGATCTACGTCGACGCGGGGGTGCGCGCGCTGCCGCGCTGGAAGGAGGAGCTCAGCGACGAGCTCGACTACGCGACCCAGCTGCTCCAGCCGCTGCTCGGCGTGCGGCTCGCGGTGACGTCGATCAAGGAGTGGGCGCGCGCGGGCGATCCGCACGCCGCCCTGCGAGACCTGATCGAGCTCGACAAGGCCGACGACGTCGCGTGGGTGATCGGCTACGTCACGCCGTCCGACACCGCGAGCACGGCGATGTCCGAGCTGGGCGACGCGCAGCCGCTCGGCCACCACGTCATGGTGCGCGGCTGGGCCGAGAAGCCGGAGATCGCCGCGCTCGCCGGCCGGCTGCCCGATCTCAAGGACGCCGAGCGCGGCGAGGTCATCGGCGCGCATCGCCGGCACAAGCAAACCGTGGTGCTGCTCCACATGCTGGCGACCACGCTCGGCGCGATCGCCGAGGTCGACCCGACGTGGATCCAGCACGTGTCGTACTCGCCGAAGCAGAACATGTTCTCGAACCGCAACCGCGAGGTCTTGCAGGTCGGCGCCGACGGCCGGCTGTCGGGCGACTCCGATCTCGCGCTGGCCAGGAAGCTGAGCGACGCGATCGAGAAGGCCGCGTGGGGCGGCTGGGTCCCGGCGTCACACGACGAGGTCGTCGCGATGCTGCACAACGTGATCGACGCCAGCCGCGCCGGCAAGACGTTCGCCGGAGTGCCGCCGGTCGCGTACGACGAGTTCAAGCGGATCGCCGAGCTCGCGGGCCGCGGCCAGACCAGCGACGCGCTGGCCGAGCTCGACAACCTGCTGTCGGCGTACCCCGGCAACGCGACCATGCACGAGCTCAAGTGCGAGATCATGCTCGGCAAGCCGGGCGTCGCGGACCGGGCCACGCGCGCCGCCTGCACCCGGGTCAGCGAGCTCGCGCCGGGCGATCCGACGGTGCACCTGGCGGTGGGTGAGGCGCTGATCCGCGCGGGCGATCTCGCCGGCGCGCGCCACGAGCTCGCCGAGGCCGAGGACCGGGTCGCGAACCTCGCCACCGGCGCGGGCGACGCGTGGCACCGGCTGATCGGGATCTATGCGGGGATCGGCGCGCTGACCTGGACCGAAGACGCGATCGCCAAGGCCCGGCTCGAGAGCGATCCGGCGGCCGCGCAGATCGCGCAGGTCCGGGCGCGGTTCGGCATCCCGCGCGGCGCCAGGTTCGTGGCGCCCGAGCAGGAGGCGGCGCTGGTCGCGGCGACCCGCGGCGCGCTCGAGCTGATCTATGCGAGCAAGTTCGGCGACGCCGAGCACGCGCTCGCGGTCGCCGAGAAGCGGTGGCCCGGCGCGCCGGGGCTGACCGCCGCGCGCTGCGATCTCGCGTTCCGGATGGGCCAGATCGAAGCGGCGCAGGCCTCGTGCACCCGCGCGCTCGCCGCGGATCCCACCGAGTCGTGGGCGCTGTACATGCTCGGCGTGCTGCTGCTCCGCGACGCCGGTACCACCCGCGCCGGGATCGCGAGGCTGAAGCAGGCGATCGACGTCGATCCGGACCTCGGCCAGGCCTGGCGCACGCTGGCCAAGGCGTACGCGCGCGGCCGCGATCAGCCGGCGCTCGACCAGCTCGGCAAGGCCTACCAGGCCAGGTTCGGTCAGCCGCTGCCGCCCGCGGCGCCGTAGCCGGTGACGCACACGAGGCGAGAACGTGACATCGCCGTATACTCCGCCCGTGAGCTTCATGCGCCGGATGTTCTCCGCCGACTATCGCGCCGCGGTCGCGGCCGAGGCCGCCGGTGACGTCGAGCTGGCGGCCGAGCGCTACGCCCTGGCCGGGGAGTACGCCGGCGCGGTCCGCATGCACCTGGCGCGCGCCGCCCGGGCCCCGACCCGGACCACCGAGCTCGGCGCGCTGCGCGACGCCATGCGCTGGGCCGGCGACGACCCCGCGCTGCGCCGGCAGGCGGCCGCCGCGCTCGGCAAGGCGCTGTGGGAGGCGGTGCGCGCCGAGGGCATCGCCACCGAGCGCGACCGCGCCAAGGTGCGCGAGGCCGCGGACCTGCTCGTCGCCGGCGACGCCCACACGCTGGCCGGTGAGGCGCTCGAGACCATCCACGACTACGTCGCCGCGGCCGGCGCGTACTCGGCCGGCGGCCTGGTCGAGAAGATGGAGGCCGCGCTGACCAGGGACGACGACGCGCAGAACGCGGTGCGCGAGGAGACCGACGCGTTCGCCGGCTACCAGACCGCGATGCGGGTCGGGCGACGCGACGAGGCGCGCGACGAGCTCGTGCGCGCGGTCGGCGCCGCCAACGCCGCCGCCGAGTACCGGCGGCTGCTCGACGCGCTCGACACCGCGATGCTGTCCGCGGGCAAGGTCGAGCTCCGGCGCCGCGGCAAGCCGCCGATCGTCGCGTGCGCGGCGCAGCGCATCGTGCTCGGCCGTGATCCGCTGTGCGACCTCACGCTGCGCGCCGGCGGCGTGTCGCGCCAGCACGCCGAGATCGAGCACGCCGGCGACGGCTTCACGCTGCGCGATCTCGACTCGCGCAACGGCACGAGCCTCGCCGGGTTGCCGCTGGCCGGCCGGGTCCCGCTCGTGGCCACCGGCCAGCTCGGGCTCGGCGACGAGTGCGCGATCGACTACGAGGTGGCCGCCGGCGTGCTGCTGCTCCGGGTCCGCGCCGGGCTCGACCGCGGCGGCGCGTTGATCGCCGGGGGCGACGGCCAGCGGCTGGAGCTGGCGCCGCTGGGGCTCGGCCTCGACGTGATCTTCCGGCGCGGCCGCCCGCTGCTCGGCCGCGGCGCGTGCAAGGCCGTCAGCTTCAACGAGGAGCCGCTCGGCGACGTCCGGGTCCAGCTGATCCGCAAGGACCGCCTGCTCGCCGACGGCGACGAGATCGACGTTGCCTAGGCCCAGGACATCGCTGTGGCGCCGGCTGTTCGGCGGTCCTGCCGAAGCCCCGGCCGGGCCACCGTCGGCGGTCGAGCCGCAGCACCTCGGCAGCGCCGACGAGGTGTTCCTCGCCAAGCTCGTCGCCGACCTCGCGGAGGGCAAGCGCCGCGCCGAGATCGGCGAGGCGGTGGTCATCCAGCACATCGACGGGCTGTGGACCTCGGGACACGAGCGCCTGGCGATCGAGTGGATGGAGAAGCTGTTGTCGGTGCCGGAGGTCCCGGAGGCCGCGACCGCGCCGCTCCGCGGTGCGCTGGTCGAGCGCTACGAGCAGCGCGGCGAGCTCGACACCGCGCTGCCGCACCTCGAAGGCCTCACCGGTAACCCGCGCTATGCGCTGCGCGCGCACTACCTGCTCGCCGAGCACGCGCGCAAGCACGGCGACCACGAGCGCGCCCTGCGCCACTACGAGGCCGTGCTCGGCTACGACGTCGACTACCCGAACGTGCGGATGCGCGTCGAGCGGCTGCGCACGCTCACCGGCCGCGTCACCCCGGTGGCGGGCGAGACGATCGCCGCGGGCGACGTCACCGGCGTCCAGGCCGGCGCGCGTTACCGGCTGGTCCGCGAGCTCGGCCGTGGCGCGACCGGCGTGGTCTACCTCGCGCGCGACATCGAGCTCGAGCGCGACGTCGCGATCAAGCTCCTGCACCCGCACCTCGCCGGGACCGAGCGCGCCGACGCGCTCGCGCGGTTCTTCCACGAGGCCCGGGTCATGGCGTCGCTGCGCCACCCCAACGTGGTCGCGGTGCTCGACCTCGACGAGGCGTCGCGCCGCATCGTCATGGAGCTCGCCGCGGGCGGCACGCTGCGCGACGTCCAGCGCGAGCGTGGGCCGCGCACGCTGCGCCGCGCCGTCGAGCGCCACGGCCAGATCCTCAGCGCGCTCGCCGCCGCGCACCGCCGCGGCATCGTGCACTGCGACCTCAAGCCTGCGAACCTGATGTTTCGCCGCAACGCCGAGCTCCCCGGCGTCGAGGTCATGCTCGGCGACTTCGGCGTCGCCCACCTGCCGGACGCGACCGGCCAGGCCGCGACCGGCGCGCGCGCCGAGGCGGTCGGCACGCTGGCCTACATGGCCCCCGAGCAGCGTCGCGGCGACATCACGCCCGCCACCGACGTGTACGCCAGCGCCGTGGTGCTGTTCGAGATGTTCACCGGCAAGACGCCGTGGGGACGCGACACCGTCATGGGCGGCGCGCGCAGCGCCGAGGATTTCCGCCTGCCGGCCTCGCTGTTCGCGGGCGCCCCCCGGCTGGCCGACGAGATCCAGCACCACATCATGCGGCTCGGCGATCCCGATCCGGCCCGGCGCCCGACCACCGCGCAGGCCCTCGCCGAGTCCCAGCGGCTGCGCGAACGGATCATCGCCGCCGGCGTGCCGTGACCACCGGGAACGCCCGCGGTACGGCGGCACGGTGACACCCGAGCTCGAGCCTTGCGGCAGGCTCGCTCACCCGGCGGACGTGCCGGCGGAGCTGCCACCGCCGATGAGCCCGATCGCGTCCTTGACGAGCGAGACCCACTTATTGCCGTTCGAGCCGAGCGCGCTGCCGAGCAGGGTTCCGACGGGGCCGCCGAGCAGCGTGCCGACGCCACCGCCGAGCAGCGAGCCGAGCCCGCCGCTGAACAGGCTGTCGAGCCCACCGCCGGTCACGTGGCCGAGCTGGTGGGCGGAGAGGGTGTCGAAGGTCACGTGCGTGTGGGTCATGGTGAGGACCCATCGTGCAGTGGCCATGCCGGGGTCACCGCGAGCGGTTTCGAGGGGATCGACGCGGTGGCCGCGCCAACCGCGGGGAGCAGCTGTCGCCCGGGCAAGGCATCGCCACCGGCGCCGCCGCGTCACGGGCAGGTCGAGGAGCTGACCAGCGCGGCGATCGTGTCGGCGATGGCGAAGCGATCGACGGCCGAGGCGCCATGCAGCCGACCGAGCTCCTGGAACAGCGTCGCCTGCGAGGCCGCGAAGCCCTGATCGGTGCAACCGGTCCACAGGCCACTGTCAAAGAACGCATCGTCGATCGCTTGCTGGGTACCGAGGAACGCAAACCCGGACAGCCAGCCCCGGCGGATCGGCAGCAGGTCGCGCGCGAACCGGGCGTGGCGGGCGGCGAGCGCCGGATCGAGCAGCTTGCCGCGCGCCGTGCTGAACGTGGCGAGGCTGCTGTCGATACACACGGCCTGTCGCGCGTAGCTCGGGTACATCGCGCACTCGGGCAGGCGCACGACGCCCAGCGTGACCAGGTCACCGAGGGCCGCGTACGAGGCGGGCGTCCAGCCCTCGCCGATCGCGTGCGCCACGAGCGCCCGGGCAGCATCGGCGAAGTCCATCGAGCCGGCGCGCGCCTTGTCGGCGGCCACGAACGCCCCGGCGGCGTCCACCGCCGCGTCGATCCGGGCGAGCGCGGCGTCGTCGGGGCACAGCTGGAGCATGCCGTCGCGCAGCATGGCGGTGTACGGCGAGGCCTCTGGCAACGCCGCCGAGCCGGCGACCGTCGCGGCCACCCGGGTCGCGCGGCTCCCGACCAGGCTCGCGCCGCACCGCGCCGCGTCGAGCCCGAACGACGCCACCGCCCGGGCGTCCT